>Ga0255354_1001651_pt1 | contig 12536 bp, 11 predicted proteins | sample HBST50metaG_FD_189942 | JGI IMG/M metagenome (GOLD analysis project Ga0255354, IMG submission 189942) | Peat soil microbial communities from Stordalen Mire, Sweden - H.B.S.T50 | ecosystem: Environmental > Terrestrial > Soil > Wetlands > Peat | place: Sweden: Norrbotten County, Stordalen Mire...
GGCACGCCGGGGTAGCCCGCGCCAGAGATGGCCTGCATGGTGGTGACGAAGATCTGCTCAATGCCGAAGCGCTCTTGCAGGGGCTTGAGGGCCATCACCAGGCCGATGGTCGAGCAGTTGGGATTGGTAACCATGTAGCCACCACTCTGCTTGCGCGAGGGCTGTTCCTCGATCAGGTGCAGGTGCTCGGCGTTGACCTCAGGAATGACCAGGGGCACGTTGGGCGCCATGCGGAAGGCGCTGGAGTTGGAGAGCACGGCGCAACCGGCCGCGGCAAACTTGGGCTCCATCTCGCGGGCAATGGCGGCGTCGATGGAGGCAAAGATGGTTTTGGGTGCGCCCTCGGGCTCGGCAGCGGCCACCGTCATGTTGGCGATGCGCTCGGGCAGGGGCGTGTCAAGGCGCCACTTGGCGGCTTCACCGTAAGGCTTGCCGCTGGAGCGGTCGCTGGCCGCCAACCAGGCGACCTCGAACCACGGATGGTTCTCAAGAAGCTGAATGTAGCGTTGGCCGACCATTCCGGTCGCGCCCAGGATGCCGATTGGATATTTTGTTTTCATGGCTGTCAACCCTCCAGTGTACAGGAGGATCGGCAGAGGGCTGGCAAAATCATGGACCATGGGGACGATGAATCATGGGGAATCTCCGGATCAAACTACAATGGATATGTAAAAAAGGAGATTCCACTGTCAGTCCAAGCCAAATTCGATCGATCCTTCCAGACCACTGGCGTCAAGGTGGTCAGCTCTACTGAACTTTATTCCGCACTGCATCAGGCAGGGGACGCGGGTCTGCCTCTGCTGGTGGTGGAAAACAACTTGGGACGCGCCGTCATTGCTCTGCAGGGAGCGCACCTGATGTCGTTTGAGCCGTCGGGCAAGCGGGAGATGCTTTGGGTGTCGCCCAAGAGCAAACTCGCGGCCGGCGTGCCGATTCGTGGCGGCATTCCGTTGTGCCTGCCGTGGTTTGGTCCCAGCAAAGACGGCTCGCTGCAGCACGGCTTTGGGCGGATCGTGCCTTGGTCGGTGGTGGAGGACGAGGCCAGGCCCGATGGCTCAACCCGCGTGGTGCTGGAACTGGCCGGGGATGCTTCGGTTTGTGCTTTGTGGCCGCACGCGTTCCGTTTCCGCCTTGAAGTTGTGGTGGAAAGCAGTCTGAAACTCACGCTGCACGCGGAGAATCAGAGCGCCACGGCTGCTCCCTTTGCGTTTGCATTTCATACTTATTTTTCCGTGCCCGATGTGGCCGCTGCCCTTGTGTCAGGCCTGGAAAACACCGTCTACCTCGACAAGATGGACAACATGGCTCGCAAGGCGCAGCAGGGAGACGTGACGATTACCGCGCAGACGGATCGCGTTTATCTGGATGTTCCTGCCGTGCAGACGCTGAAGATTGCGACCGGCAACGTCGAGATTGAGTCGGATGCGAAGTGCGCTGTGGTTTGGAATTGCTGGACCAACGACAAGAACATTGCCGACATTGGCGAAGGCAACCACACGGGCTATCTCTGTGTAGAGCGGTGCGACGTGGCAGAGCGCGCTGTGACGCTTGCAGCGGGCGGCGGCTACCGGATGTCCATGACGCTCTCGTACTGAGAATGCCTGCGCGCAACCTGTGAGCTGATTGCTGACCGCTGCATCTGGAGATTTCCCCCATTGCTTGCTCGGTGCGCGCCAATTCCCACATAGCAGCGATGACCGTGGAGATGAATCCCCTTTAATCGGACTGGTTAAGGGGGATTCATCTCTGAAGGCTATGCGGTGACGATTTCGCTGAAGTCGGCGATGCCGGAGAAGCCGCGCAGGACGCGATCGATGAGGGCCAGGTGGGCTCCGCGGATCTTCTCGTCGGGGTCGAGGACCATCACCTTGTCAAAGAAGGCATCGACGACCGGGCGCAAGGTGGCGATGGCGGCCAGGGCCTCGCCGTAGGCACGCTGCTCGCGCAGTTTGGCCACGGTGGGGGCGAGGGCGTTGGCGGTGTCGAAGAGCTGCTGGGCTTCTGGCGCGAGCTTGACGCCCTGTGCGGAGCCGATGGCGAACTGTTTCTCTTCGGCTTGGCGCAGGATGTTCTTGATGCGCTTGAAGGCGGCGGAGATGGCGGCGAAATCAGCGGACTCGCGGGCGGCGGTGAGAGCTTCGGCGCGGGCCATGGCGTCGCGCACGTCGTCGGATCCGGCAGCCAGAACCGCGCTGACCACGTCGTAGGAGAAGCCGCGGACGTCCTTCAGGTAGAAGTGCAGGCGCTCGCGGAGGAAGGCTGCAACCTGCTCCTTGTTGGCCGACTCTGCGCCGCTGGCGTCGAGAACCGCAGCGAGGGTCAGAGGCAGGCCGGACTCAGCCAGAATCTTGACGATGGAATTGGCCGCGCGGCGCAGGGCGAAGGGGTCCTTCGATCCGGTCGGTGCAGAACCGATGCCGAACATGGCAACGATGGTCTGGATGCGGTCGGCGAGGCCCAGGAGCTGGCCTTCGATCGTCTTCGGAATCGCGTCTTCAATGGAGGCGGGCGTGTACTGGTCGTAGATGGCCTGCGCGACCTTTTCGCAGAGGCCCTGCGCCTTGGCGTAGAGACCGCCGATGACGCCTTGCAGTTCCGTGAATTCCTTGACCAGCTCGGTGGTGAGGTCGGTCTTAGCTAGTTCGGTGGCCGTGATTAAAGAGTTGAAATCGACCGCATCATAATGCAGAACCTGACTCTGCACCTCCAGATGTTTGTACAGGCGTATAGCAATCTCACGATTCTGCTCGGTCTTCCAGTGGTAACTGCCCAACTGCTTTTGGAAGGTGACGTTTTTGAGGCTTTCGACGCGGTCCACGAGGGGCGTTTTCTGATCGAAGTCCCAGAAGAACTGGGCGTCCTTGAAGCGCGAGCGGAGGACGCGGGCGTTGCCGTGGCGGATGATTTCGCGGCCTTGCTCGTCGGCTTCGGTATTGAGCACAGCTAGGAAGTGCGGGGCCAGCTTGCCCGCCGCATCTTCGACCGCAAAGTATTTCTGGTGGTCGCGCATCACGGTGACCAGCACTTCTTCCGGCAGCGTCAGGTACTCCCGCTCGAAGGTGCCCAGAACCACGCTGGGCCATTCAGTGAGGTGGACGACTGTTTCCACAAGCGGCTCATCTTCGCGCCAGCGCGCGCCGGCAACGGTGCGGGTGGCGGCGTCCAGAGCCTTGCGGATAGACTGGCGGCGCTCGGCCACATCGACCACGGCGTAGGCCTTGCGGAGGGCTTCTACATAGTCCGTAGCCTTGGCCAGAACCACCGGCGCTTCGCCATGCAGAATGCGATGACCGCGGCTCGTATTCCCGGCGGCGATGCCGGCGATTTCCAGGGGAACAATGGCGGAGTCGAGCAGGGCGACGACCCAGCGAACGGGACGGACAAAGCGCTCCGGCTTGGCGGCGCGCCAGTACATGTTCTTGGCCCAGTAGAGGGCGAGGACTTCCTTGGGCAACTCGGCGGCCAGCACCTGCGGTGCGGCCACTCCCTCGCGCTTGACGGTTGTGCCAACATATTCGCCCTTGGCGTTCTCGACCTTGACCAGAGCCTCGACAGACACGCCCGCTTTTTTGGCAAAAGCCTCGGCGGCTTTGGTGGGTGAGCCGTCCTTGAAGGCGACCTTCCACGAAGGTCCGGTGAGTTGCTCCTCGGTGTCGGCCTGCGCGGCGAGGACATCCTCAACTAGCACGGCCAAACGGCGCGGGGTGGAGTAGGTGGTGAGTTTGGCCTTTGGCCCGAGCAGGCGCTCGCGGGTGAGCAGGTCGTTGACCCGCTTGCCCAGTTCGGCTTCTGCTCCGGCAATCATGCGGGCCGGAACCTCTTCCAGCCCAATCTCCAACAAAAAATCCGCCATAGCTTTAAGTTCTTTCTGCGTACCGCTTGGTGAAAGAGATCAGAGATCAGGGATCAGAGATCGAAAAACGGGGATCAGGGGTCAGAGACCAGAGATCAGAAAATAGCTCCGACTACGCTACCTGCTGCAGGGCGTAGGCTTTGGCCACGCCGACTGCCAGGGTGCGAATGCGGCCGATGACGCCGACCCGCTCGGTGACGCTGATGGCTCCACGCGCATCGAGAAGGTTGAACAGGTGCGAACACTTGAGGGCCAACTCATAGGTCGCCAGCAGCGGGAAGCGGCGCTTTTCTACCACGCTTGACGCTTCGCTGGTTAGGACGAGATTGGCCTGCTCGATGAGGGTCTTGGCTTCAGCCTCGTAGAGGTTGAAGTGCTCCCACAGCTTGGCTACGTCGGCCATTTCAAAGTTGTAAACCGAGAATTGCAGTTCCTCGGGCAGACGGACGTCGCCATAGGTGACTTCCGCGCCGGTGTCGGGATCGCGCGCCCAGACGATGTCGTAGATGGAGTCCACGTCTTGCAGAAAGGCCGCAATGCGTTCCAGACCGTAGGTCAGCTCGGAGCAGATGGGGTCCAGATCGATGCCGCCGCACTGCTGGAAGTAGGTGAACTGGGTAATCTCCAGGCCATCGAGCATGACCTGCCAGCCGACGCCCCAGGCACCGCCCGCGGGCCACTCCCAGTTGTCCTCTTCGAACTTGAGGTCGTGCTGCGAGAGGTCGATGCCGATGGCCTGCAACGACTCCAGATAGAGCTCTTGCACGTTGACTGGCGGCGGCTTCAGGATGAGCTGGAACTGGGTGTGCTTGAAGAGGCGGTTGGGGTTCTCGCCATAACGCCCGTCGGCTGGCCGCCGCGAGGGCTGAGCATAACCGACGCGGTAGGGCTTGGGACCTTGCACGCGTAGAAATGTTTCCGGGGCCATGGTGCCGGCGCCTACTTCAACGTCGTAGGGCTGCTGAAGGACGCAGCCGCGAGCCGCCCAAAAACCTTGGAGGCGGAACAGTAGCTCCTGAAAAGTCAGCGCGGTGGGCTTGGCGGAGGATGCAACCGGAGATGATGCAACAGAGGATGAAGGCACGTGGGACTCTCTCTCAGTCGGGACTGAGGCAATTTTATCAGCCTCCCAAGCGGGCCAGGGCCTCGGCGGAGCGCAACTTGCGTTCCAAGTGGCGTTCGATGGACTGCAAAGTGAAGCGGCGGAGGTCAGCGGCGCGGCGTCGGGGCCAGATTTCGTCGGCAAAAGCCGAGGCTGGGGCGCGCAACATGCGCTGGGCCAACTGCCAGGAGTCGGCGGAGAGCGGGGTGGCGCTGCCGCGGCGATGCAGAGGGCAGAAGAGGCCGTCGTCAAGCGCGTCAAAGCTGGCTTCACCGGCAAGCAGGGCGCGGCCGCAAGCAGTGCAGTGGGCAATGTCGGGCAGAAGGCCCATGAGGCGGGTCATCCAGAGAGAAAAATAAGTGAGGGGCATCCAGGGTTGCTCGGCGGTGGTCTGGTCCAGGACGGCGAGGAGGAGGCGGAAGACAGTTTCCTGGGGATCGTGATCGGGCAGGGCCTCGTCCAGCACTTCGGCAAAAAAACTGAGTACAGTGAGGCGGGCGGAATCGATGGGGGTGGAAAGGGGAGAGCGGATGATTTCAAGCTGGTCGAGGCGGACCAGCTCCTGACGGGGCCGCTCAGCAAACCAGGCGCGGGCCACGGTCATGGGTTCCAGTGCGCCACCAAAGCGTTTGCGGCTCTTGAGGGCGGACTTGGCCACGCCACGGACCTTGCCGTAATCGCGCGTGAAAAAGCTCACGATCAGGTCGGACTCGCGGACCGGCCAGGTGCGCAAAACCACGGCTTCTGAGGAGAGCACGCTCATGCGATTTCTATCTTCGCACTTCCGGTTGGGGCCGATCTCACGCTACAATGGGCGCAGAGGTTCCACATGCCTACCGCAATGGTCACCTTCAACGGTCGTATTACTTTACCTTTCCACGTCCGCAAAGAGCTCGGTCTCAAGACCGGCGACAGCGTGGATTTTGTCGAAGTTGAAAAAGGGCGATTTGCCATTGTGCCCGGTCCGGTTTCGAGCATCCAGGTTGAGGATGCTTCTACGGACATGGAGCACGCAGTCATCTTCGAATAGATCTTCAGGTCCTCTCTGGACCACATGGGCCGGCACTCAGCCGGCCTAATATTCCCTGTTCCATTTTCAAGACCTTCTCATGGGTTGTTTGCACACGACGTGGTGCATTTGTGTCGTTGCGACTCACTTCTCCTCGAAAAGCGCTGCAAGGTTTGTGCGCCCGGCGGTTCTGTGCGCATACACGAACGCGCATCCCGGCGGGCGGGATGCGCGTGGTGAAAAGCGTTCAACTGAGGGGGAAGTTAAGGGCCGGATTAGCGGCCGAAATGGGTGGCGTTCTTCTCGGTAAAGTGAGCCCACTTCTCTGGCAGGTCGTCCTGCGCAAAGATGGCCGAAACGGGGCAGGCCGGGACGCAAGCGCCGCAGTCGATGCACTCGACCGGGTCAATGAACAACTGGTCGGCAGTGGCGAAGCCGTCTTCGTCCTTCTTGGGGTGGATGCAATCGACCGGACAGGCGTCTACACAGGCGGTGTCCTTGGTGCCGATACAGGGTTCTGCAATCACGTATGCCATTTTTGGTCTCTCCGGGGAGCTAAAGAGCTAAACTCTCGACGCTGATATTAGCACAGGCCACCTACGGTGGGATGAGTGTTGCGATGTTGCCGCTACTTGCTTGTTGCGGCGCGGGCGGCGCGCTGGGCGGCGAACTGCTGTGGCGTAGGAATAGGGGACAGATCGCGTCCGGCGAACATCTCCTGGAAAAGGTGGAGCAATTCTCCCTGAATGAGGCCGTTCGAGGCCAGAATCTCGCGGCTGTCCAGCTTGTATTTGTCGCCCGAGAAGCCCGTAATTACGCCACCCGCTTCTTCCACCAACAAAAAGCCGGCGGCCGTATCCCAGGGGTTCAGATTGAACTCCCAGTAGCCTTCGAAGCGGCCCGCGGCCACGTAGGCCAAGTCCAGTGCGGCAGAGCCGGCGCGGCGGACGCCGTGGGAGCGCAGAGTGAATTCCTGGTAGAAGTGGATGTTGGGACTCAAGTGCCGCTTTTGGCTGGGGAAGCCGGTGGCCACCAGCGATTCTGCCAGCAGAGGGGTGGGCGAAACGTGGATCGGCTTGCCGTTGAGCAGCGCGCCACGGCCTCTTTCGGCGGTAAACAGCTCGTCCAAAAGCGGGTCGTAGATGACTGCGGCCACCAGCGTTCCGTCCTGCTCGGGTTGCAGTCCGGCGGGGCGATGCTCCAGGCCCAGCGAGACGCAGAAGTGAGGAAAGCCGTGGGCAAAGTTGGTGGTTCCGTCCAGCGGGTCAACATACCAGCGGTACTCGGATGCCAGCCGGTCGCGGGTGCCCTCTTCGCCAAAGATTCCGTGCGTGGGGAAGGCCGCGGCGAGCCGCTCGCGGATGAGTTTTTCCGAGGTGCGGTCGGCTACTGTTACGAGATCAACGTCGCCCTTGTATTCGGTTTTGACGCCCTGGACAAAAAACTCGCGCAACCGCGCACCCGCCTCGCGGGCAATCACCGATGCCTGTGGAACCCAGACCCACTCTGCTGCTTCACTCATATTCATTCTCCATTCGAAACGGGACCGCTGGAAACCTGCTTGCCCGAGCTCTCGGATCGGGGAGCGCGCTTCCGCCCGGATTCGGAGATGGTGCGGATCTGGTGCTTGTAGATGAAGAGATTGGGCAGCCCCTCGCGGGTCAGCCGGAGCATGGCGTCGTCGAAGTACTCAATCCAGCCGCGCACGGTCTCTCCGTCGCGGAGCTTGATGGAGACGGGAACCTGGCGATCGCTGAGAGAGCGCAGATAGAGCGCTTCCTGCCCAGTTTCGCCCGGAGGAGGCGTTTTGGAGCCGCGGCGATTGGAAAGTGGCGAGGTCATGATGCCATTTTAGATGCAATGAGGATGGGAGAGGCCGTACGGCGGGGAAATGAGGAAAACTGAACTACCCGAGACGGAGTGCTTGTGGTGCGGCCAAGGTTCCTGCTTCCCGCCCATGGGGCACCCAGTTCCATTCCTCATCGTTGAAAAACGGTCAATTGGCTTTGGCGGGCGAATCCATGTAGTAGCCGGTGCGGTAGCGGATGTTGAAGGCTTCTGGCGCGGCGCGGGGGATGGTGACCTGGATGCGGTGGAAGGACCGTCCCCGCTCCTGATTGTGCGGGTAATAGCCAAGTAGATATTGGGTGCGCAGGTCCTCGCTAACCTTGGCAAAGGCCTTGTCGAGCCCGCCTTCGCTGGCGTAGAAGCTTTTTCCGCCGGTCTGCTCGGCTAGGGTGATGAGGGCGTGCTCGCCGCCGATGTCGCGCCCGGCGCTGGCGGCGATGGGCACGTCGATGAGGCTGTAGATGATGACTTCGCTGCGCAGAGCCTGCTCCAGGGCCTGGGCGTAGGTGGAACTATGGGCGGTGTCGCCGCCATCGGAGATTAGCACCAGCACTTTGCGTCCCTGCTTTTTGCCCAGCCGCTCCGAGCCCAGAACCACGGCGTCGTAGAGCGCGGTGGCAAAGTCGCTGCGCAACTGGCCCAGGCCGCGATCGATCTGGCTGAGCTTGTTGGTGAATGGCGTCAGCTCACGCACGTTGGTGGCAAACTCGATCAGGCTCATCTGGTCCTGGGAGCGCAAGAGGGCATGGGCAAACTTCTTGGCCGCGTCGGCTTCGTCTACTAGATCTTTGTGTACGCTGCCGCTGGTGTCGATGGCCAGGGTGAGGTTGAGGGGCAGCTCAGACTGGCGCTCGAAGATGGCAATTTGCTGCGGACGCCCGTCCTCGGCCAGCGCGAAATTCTCGCGCCCGAGGCCACCCACAATGGCTCCCGTGGGGTCGGTCACATTCACAAAAACACTGACCAGATGCACGTCCACGCGTAGGGTGGGTTCCTGGGCTGGCAGTGGGGCGGCCAGCGCCAATGCCAGCACGGCAAGGCCTCCGCATAGGCTGCCAAGGCCAGGGATTGCAAGGGCCTTACAAATCATGGGAAGGCTCCGGGGGCGCAACGGCTAATTCGGCGGGAAACGGCTCGCCCGCTGCCCACACAGCCCCGTCGACAAAGGTCTCATGCTTCCAGATCGGCACGGTCTTCTTGAGTGAATCGATGAGCCAGCGGCAGGCTTCGAAGGCCTCAGCACGGTGCGCGGAAGCCACGATGATCAGGACGCTGGTTTCGCCAATCTGGAGCCGGCCCAGGCGGTGCACCAGGGTCACGTGGCGTACGCCGAACTTGCGGCAGGCTTCCTGCGCCAGTTCGTGCATTTGTTTGGCGGCCATCTCCTCGTAGGCTTCGTAGTCGAGGTAGAGCGTTTGGCGGTCGTGGGAGTTGTTGCGCACGATGCCGTCAAAAACGACAGCCCCGCCGTCCTCGCCCCGCTTGGCCGCGGCCATCAGCTCTTCCGCATCGATGGGACTGTAGGTGAGCGCGGTGACAACGGCTTGCTCCGCGTCCGCAGACCCGCCGGAGACAGGGGGCAGCAAGCCCACCACGTCGCCCGCGTGCAGCACCTGGGTCCGGGAGGAAAACTCCGCGTTGACGCTGACAGCGATGCTGCGCAAAAACTGTGTGGGGCGGCCCTCACTTAGGCGCTCCAATAGATCCGCAACAGTAGCGCCCTCGGGCAACTCCGCTGTGGAGGTGGACGCGCCAAACCAATCTTTCAATACGCCGAAGAGAAGAACCTGAATCTGCATCATTGGTGAAGGATACCGCCTACTGATTAGACGTGGCCAACTGCCACCTGCGGTGGGAGGGTACGAGCTTGCTTGGCCTTGCACCAGAAAGCAGGCGCGAGGATTGCGGCGTCTTGCAGTGCGGCTGCCTGCGGTGGGGCCAGCGTTTAAAAGGTCAGGGTCCCCACCCAGCCGCAAGAACGAAAATACGGCCAAGGTAGGCGCACGAGGCCTTGCGCTCAGCGTGAAAAAGCCTCTGTTGCAACGGAAAAGGCCGGCAGGTTCGCCGGCCTTTCTCGATGGGGTTGCGGCACTGCTTAAACCACAGTGCCGACCTCAACCTTGTCTGCTGGAAGAGTGTCTGGCCGGGCCTTCAACAGGGGCAGGGCTACGGCCAGCACGTCTTCAATGCGGCTGGCGTAGTGGATCTGCATGTCCCCGATCAGTTCCGTGGTCAGGTCCTCTTCCACGTCCTGGCGGTTTTCGGCGGGCAGGATGATGGTTTGCACCCCGGCCCGGCGCGCAGCCAGAAACTTCTCTTTGATGCCGCCCACCGGCAGCACATTGCCGCTGAGCGTGATTTCGCCGGTCATCGCGGTAAGCGGACGGACCGGCGTATCGGTGAGGAGCGAAGCCAGGACCGTGGCCATGGTGACTCCCGCGGACGGACCGTCCTTGGGAATGGCGCCGGCGGGCACATGGATGTGCAGGTCGATGTCCTTGGTAAAGTCCTCTGCCAGACCAAGGCTGGCAGCGTTGGAGCGGACCCAGGTGAGGGCGGCCTGCATGGACTCCTGCATGACCTCGCCGATCTGGCCGGTCATGGTGAAGTTGCCCTTGCCCTTCATCTTGTTGGCTTCGATGAAGAGAATGTCGCCACCGGCCGGAGTCCAGGCCAGTCCGACAGCCACGCCGGGCCGCTTGATGCGTTCCGCGACTTCGGTTTCAACGCGCACTTGGATGCCGCCCAGGAACTCCTTGAGGACTTCGCGGGTAACCACAAGCTTTTCCTTGTTGCCCTCGACGACCTGACGGGCCTGCTTGCGGCAGACGGTGCCGATGGTTTGCTCCAGCTTGCGCACTCCGGCTTCGCGCGTGTAATGACGCACCAGGTAGCGCACCGCATCCTCGGGAAACTCGATCTGCTCCGTGGTGATGCCGTTCTCCTTGATCTGGCGCGGAATCAGATAACGGAAGGCGATCTGCACCTTCTCCTCTTCGGTGTAGCCCTGCAGGAAGATCAACTCCATGCGGTCCAGCAGCGGCGCCGGAACCGTATCCAGCTGGTTGGCCGTGCAGATGAACAGCGCCTTCGACAGATCGAACGGCACGTCCAGGTAATTATCGCGGAAGGTGTTGTTCTGCTCGGGGTCAAGGGCTTCAAGCAGCGCCGAGGCTGGATCGCCACGGAAGTCGCGGCCCAGCTTGTCCACTTCATCCAGCATGATGACCGGGTCGCTGGTATCGGCGCGGCGAATGCTCTGGATGATTTGGCCTGGCAATGCGCCAATATAGGTCCGGCGATGGCCGCGAATCTCGGCCTCGTCGTGCATGCCGCCCAACGAAACGCGCTGGAACTTCCGTCCCAGGGCGCGGGCGATGGAGCGGCCCAGGCTGGTTTTGCCCACTCCGGGAGGTCCCACAAAGCAGAGGATGGGGCCCTTCATGTCGGGCTTGAGTTCGAGCACGCTGAGGTAGTCCAGGATGCGGTCCTTCACCTTTTTCAGCTCGTAGTGGTCCTCATCCAAAATTTCTTTGGCTTTGGCGATGTCGATTTTAGAGCCGGAACTCTTGGCCCAGGGAAGAACAGCCAGCCACTCGATGTAGTTGCGGGTGAGCGAGTAATCGGCCGCCATGGGAGACATGCGCGACAGCCGTGAAAGCTCCTTGAGGGCTTCCTTCTTCACGTCCTCCGGCATTCCGGCGGCTTCAATTTTCTCGCGCAGTTCCTCGGTTTCGCGCTGGCCCTCGTCCTGCTCGCCGAGCTCCTTCTGGATGGCCTTGAGCTGCTCGCGCAGGTAGTAGTCGCGCTGCGACTGCTGCACCTGATCCTGCACCTCGGTCTGGATCTTGGCGCGCAGCTGCTGCACTTCGAGTTCTTTAGCCAAGTGCTGGTTGAGGAGTTCGAGGCGGTCCACGATGCTGGCCGTCTCCAGCAGTTGCTGCTTGTCTTCTGTGGTGAGGAAAGGCAGCGACGAGGCCACGAAATCGACCAGGCGGCTGGGCTCCTCGATATTGGAGACGATGGTCCGCAGCTCATCGGAGAGGGTGGCCGACTCGGTGACGATCTGCTGGAACTGCCCAACCACATTACGCACCAGCGCTTCCACGCTGGAGGAGGCGGCCGGTTCCGCGTCTTGGAGGGTTTCGACTTCGGCGATCATGAACGGCTCGGTCTGGACGTAGCGGAGCAGGCGTACTCGCTCGACGCCTTCGGTGAAGACGAAGCGACTCTGATTGGGCATGCGCACGACTTTGTGCACCGTGGCCAAGGTGCCCACAGCATGCAAATCTTCAGGCTTGGGCGCGTCCAGGCGGGGATCCAATTGGGCGGCGACGATGATGGAGCGCGCTTCTCCCAACGACTCGATCAATTGGATGGAACTCTCGCGGCCTACCGTCAAAGGCAGCACGGCATGGGGAAACAGCACCGTGTCCCGCACCGGAAGAACGGGAATCCTGCGCACTCCGGGAGTGCCACTGGGGGAGGGGCTTAAGGTCTGCGGTGGAACGGGTGTCTGGTTTTGCATTGAGTGTCCTCGTATCAACTTTCCTTCTATTAGACCACGCAGACTTAGAAAAGTTTCAGGAATGTCTGCCCGCCGATGGCGTTTTCCCCATTGGACGGCGCTCTCTGGGTACGGACGCGGGGCGTGCCGGATTTCCACCCCGGTCTGGCGGCGCTCGAAGGGTGTATCGGCCAAAGCGCTGTGGAAGGTGAGGGGG
>Ga0255354_1001654_pt1 | contig 12510 bp, 10 predicted proteins | sample HBST50metaG_FD_189942 | JGI IMG/M metagenome (GOLD analysis project Ga0255354, IMG submission 189942) | Peat soil microbial communities from Stordalen Mire, Sweden - H.B.S.T50 | ecosystem: Environmental > Terrestrial > Soil > Wetlands > Peat | place: Sweden: Norrbotten County, Stordalen Mire...
GGGCGGGGTAACAGTCCGAGCTTTTATCCAGCAGAGCATACGTCAAGTTGAATACCCCGCGAGATAAGAACGGGCGTCATTCCAAGAGGAGATGACGCCCGTTCGAGCCTGCGAATCCGGTTGAGGGTTAGACCTTTTCTAATGGATGTTCTGCATAGTGCAGCAGCACGGCCACGGCGCAACTGGTGAGCCGCGTCGCCGCCGAATCCGCTCGGCTGGTCAGGATGGCCGGAACCCGCGCTCCGAGCACGATGCCGGCCAACTGCGCGCCGCCCAGGTACTCAAGCTGCTTGGCCAGCATATTGCCGCTTTCCAGATCGGGCACCACCAAGATGTCGGCCTTGCCGGCGACCGGCGAAACCAGACCCTTGATGGAGGCAGCCTTGGCGCTGACTGCGGTGTCGAAGGCCAGCGGTCCGTCGAGAACGCCGCCGGTGATCTGTCCGCGGTCGGCCATCTTGCACAGGGCCGCTGCGTCCAGCGTGGACTTGATCTTGGTGTTCACCGTCTCAACCGCCGAGAGCAGCGCCACCTTGGGCTCCGGAATGCCCAGTGCGTGGGCCAGTCCGATGGCGTTCTGCACGATGTGGATCTTGTCCTCGAGCTCCGGCTCAATGTTGATGGCCGCGTCGGTGATCAGCAGGGTGCGCGCATAGGCCGGCGTGTCCATTACAAAAACATGGCTGATGCGGTGCGAGGAGGCGCGCAGACCGGTTTCCTTCTGCATGGCCGCGCTCATCAACACATCGGTATGCAGGCTGCCCTTCATCATGGCCTGCGCCTTGCCGGTGCGGCACATGATGCAGCCTGCCTCGGCAGCCTGCCGCTCCGTGTCGGCCTGCTGGATGGGATATGCGCTGATGTTCAAGTGCAGCTTCGCGGCCAACGCCTTGATCTCTGCTTCGTCGCCGATCAGCGTGGGCTTGATGAGGCCCGCGACCGCAGCTTCCACGGCGCCACTCAACGCCACATCAGAGAGCGGCCAGACCACGGCGGTGTTGATGGCCGGCAACTGCTTGCAACGCTGCAAGAATTTGTGAAAGACGTGATAGTCGGCGGGGTGGCCGACCAGAGGGTCAACAGTAACGGATTCAGCCAGTTGCGCAAGATCACTCATGGGTATTCTCTCCTGGCCCGCGCAGCAGAGGCTGGCAAGCACTACAGTTTCATTGTCGCCCCAATGTGTGTTTACGCCAGTGTCATGGGTCACAGTTTGGCCCACCGTACTGCATAGTGGCATTGAATGGGACTTAGCAGGCTGCGGAAAAACTCGAGATTCCTGATGAGGTTGGCGGGAAACATCCCTCCGGGGCTAAAGCCCGCGACGGTTCTGCTGGCTTTATGCGGGGGTTGAAACCCCGCCTCCCTTCGTTTTGAGTTTTTCCGCAGCCTCTAAAGCCCTCTGCTCCCTACGAAATCTACAATCTACAACTGTAGTGCCAGGTCCGTTTCACAGCGGAAGCTGGAATGTTAGCCTTGAAGCAATTAGAGATTGTCGAGGTCGAACTGATGCGCCGTTATTTTGTAGCAATCTTCCTGCTTATTTTGTGCGCCGGAGTAGGCGCGTTTGCCCAAACTGCCGCAAAGGCCGCGCCCACATGCGCAGATCTGCGGCTGGTTCCCGCGCCGCGGGAATGTACAGATGTTCAAGCGATTCCTATTGGGGGAATTGGATTTTTCGTCACTTCGGAGAAGAATGCGGAGGATCAGTTTACGGTTGAAGACCTGATCGAGACCAGCCTGGGAAAAAGAACGGTGCGGGAGGATGCTCCGTTTATCCGGCTGGAGCGTGCGGAGAGCGCGCCGGCGCAGGCGCTGTTGGCCGGGCACCATCTGACATTCGATCCGGCGATGCACGACGAGGGCTACATCATTGTGCCAGACGGGCAGGGCGGCCTGGCCGTGATCGCCCAGACATCGGCAGGCATCTTCTACGGGGCGCAGACGGTGAAGCAGTTGATTCGCGGCAGCGGGCAGGACGCGGTGCTGCTGGCTCCCACGCTGCGCGACTGGCCGGCGATGGCGCATCGCGGACTGAGTGACGACTGGTCGCGCGGCCCGATGCCGACGATGGAGTTTTTGAAGCGCGAGATTCGCACCTTGGCGGCCTACAAGGTTAATATTTTTTCGCCTTACTTTGAGCACACCTTCGCTTACGCCTCGTCGCCAGTGGCGGCCTTTCCCGGCGGAGCAATGACGCCCGATGAGGCGCGCGAACTGGTGGCCTACGCCACGCAGTACCACATCACCGTAATCCCCGAGCAGGAGTCGTTCGGCCACCTGCACCATGTGCTGAAGTTCGAGCAGTTCTCAGGGCTGGGCGAGACGGCGCATGGCTCCGTGCTGGCTCCTGGCGACCCCGCCACGCAGCCGCTGATCGCAAGCTGGTTTGGCGAGTTGGCCGCGGTGTTTCCCGGCCCTTACGCGCATGTCGGCGCCGACGAAACTTTCGAGCTGGGACTGGGCAAGACGCGCGAACAGGTGGAGAAACAGGGACTGGGCGCGGTTTACATCGACTTTCTCAAGCAGATTCACACGACGCTGGAGCCCAACCACAAGCAGCTGATCTTCTGGGGCGATATCGCGGTCAAATCTCCGGAGCTGGTGAGCACGCTGCCCAAGGACATGATCGCCGTTCCGTGGGAATACGCCCCCCGGCCAGACTACAAGCCGATCATTGAGCCATTTACCAAGGCGGGTCTGGAGACCTGGGTAGCGCCCGGAGTGGCCAACTGGAATGTTCTTTATCCCAACAACAACCAGGCGCTGGCCAATATTCGCGCCTTTGTGCGCGACGGTCAGGCACTGGGCTGCACAGGCGTGCTGAACACCGTGTGGAACGACGACGGCGAGGGCATCTTCGACGAGAACTGGTTTGGCGTGCTGTTTGGCGCGGCGGCGGGCTGGCAGGCGGGAGAAAGCTCAGAGGACGCGTTTACCGATTCGTATGGGCTGGCGTTTCATCGCGATCCGACGGGCAAGATCAGCCAGGCGCAGCGCGAGTTGATGATTGCCCATGCCGCTTTCAAAAAGGCCGGTCTGCACGACGCTGAAGACCGCTATTTCTGGATCGATCCCTTTTCGCCGGAGGGCCAGCGCATAGGGACCAAGCTGCGGCCGGTGGAGAGCCAGTTGCGCCTGCACGCCGAGCGCGCCATTGCGCTCGTGGCCGAGGCTAAGATCGCGGCCAGCACGGAGGATCGCGCTCTGGAAAACGCGGAGGCGCTGGATGCGATGGAATTGGGCGCACGCCGCATCGACTTTGCGGGCCTCAAATTCCAAGCAGCAGACCAAGCCGCAACGCTCTACGGCGAGGCGCTTTCGCTGCCCGCCGACAAGAGCCACGAGGATGAGATCGTGGCGAAACTGGAGTCGATCGGCGCGAACAACGGACTTCTGGAGGACATTCGCGACGGCTACGCGCTGCTGGGCGGGCTCTACCGGCAAGCCTGGCTGCGCGACAACCGGCCTTACTGGCTGGAGATCAACCAGGCCCGCTATGACCGCGCAACGCAGATATGGGTCGGCCGCAGCAATCACTGGGATCTGTTGATGGAACAGTTATGGGAGACGCACAAGCTGCCGGCGGCTTCCGATGCCGGGCTGCCTGATCTAACAGACAAATAGGGGTTTCCCACTCCAGAGCGGTTCCACAATTAACGCGCCCTCTCTAGCATCGCGCGGGGTGGCATTTTCTTGAGGAAAATGCCACTTGAGGGCGGTCGTCTCGGGGTACAGCAATTGTGAAACCGCTATAGCCGCAAGAACGCGACGGGAGTGGGGTGCCCAGAATCTGTGAGGCGGCGAACGGGTTCAGGCCAGCACGGCAATTGGCTCAGGAAGGCAGCCGGCCATCTGAGGAACTGTTACCGGGATGGGAACTGCGACCGCTGGCTGCTGCGGGTGGGAGTGAGAGCCGCAGGTGAGCCGGTGGACAAAGTGGTAAGGCGGCCAGGGGCCGGAAAGCTGCATCTGATATTCCCGCATGAGAGCGCAGGTGGTGGAGAACTTGTTCAGGTAGCGCTCCACTCCCTTGCGGTCAATCAGGTGAGACACATCCAGCATCATCTTGCCGTTATCGGTCAACCGGCAGCTAACCTCTTCGTCTAAAGGCATAAAGAGCCGGTGCATCTGGAAGCTGACCGCGCGGGCGCGAGTTTGGCGCTCACGCTGGCGAGTAGCATTCTCGCGCAAGTTGCTGAAATACTCGCCGCCCGCTCCATCGGCCGGAAGATGTTTTCCACCGGGCCGGCTGGAGCAATCGTCCACCAGGATTTTCAGGTGCATCTCGGTCTTGCCGCGCAGCTTGTCAATGTGGCCGAGGAACTGGCGCTGGTTGGATCGGATGGATCTGCGCAGGCAATCGTCGTCGTTGAAGATGGTCCCAAACCGGAAGGGCAGCACCGTGGAGTGCTGGAAACAGTCGGCAATCACCCGTGCGTGGTCGACGCCGGATTTCTGGCTGAGGGCTTCCGCGGGGTTGTGTTCGCTGACCACGACGGCGAGATCGCTGGCGGGGTAAAGAAAAACCTGGTTACCGCTGACTCCGAGCACCGATTCCATCGGAATGGGCTTGCGATGACGAGCTAACTCAGGAAATGCTTGTTTTTCACCGATACAATAGGCATACCATGCCATGACGAGACACTCCGTCCTCGTGCGCCGGAAAGCGCCACTCGTTGGTGCATGCTTGTAAAACTGAAGAAAAGTGCATACTGGCCATGAAGCCGGGTGGATGAGAGCAGACCCGGACGAACTAGAGCAGATACTAGCCTTCCGAAAATACGGCTGGCAACATCCCACGTCACAAGACAGGTGAAAGTTAGCAGAGTCTCGCAAATTTGTATTCGCATAAGTAAAATACGAGTTGACGGCGTGAATATTGGTTCATTATTGGGCAGCAAAACCCATTTGGGACTCTAATACGCATGCCAATATGCGGCTTTGGGGCTAAAACGGGCGGCGATGCTGGGATAGACGTCTACCGTTCCCATGCTGCCCTGTACGAGCCCGCTCGATTATCCTCGTAGCCAGGAGAAACGCGTGAAATCAGTCTTTGCCCGGCCACTGCGCAGCCTGCAACACAACATCCTGGCTGGCATCATCACCATCGGACCGCTGTTCGTCACCTACTTGATTTTCAGCTTTCTTTTCGGCGCATTAGCCAAAGCCGGCTTGCCAATGGTGCAACTGTTTGCGGCTAACTTCCCGCGAGACTGGCCCAGCCAACCCTGGCTGCAGTCGATTCTGGCCATCATACTGACGCTGGTGGTGCTCTTCGTGGTGGGCCGTGTAACCAGCCTTGTAATCGGCCGTCAGGCTTTCGAACTTTTCGAGGCCCTTCTGGAGCGGCTGCCCTTCGTGGCCAAGATTTATACTTCTGTTCGCCAACTGGTCGACAGCATGATGGCCAAAAAGGAAGCCAGCCAGCGCGTGGTGCTGGTGGACTTTCCCATTCCTGGGCAAAAATCCATTGGGTTCCTGACACGCACGATGATCGACGAGACGACCGGCGAGTTGCTGGCCGCTGTCTTGCTGCCCAACGCCATTAACCCAACCTCGGCATTCTTGCAGATTCTGCCCATTGGCCGGGTTACGGAGACCGGCCTGAGCATGGAGCAGGCGATGAGCATGATCATGACCGGCGGCGCGGTGGGGCCTGACTCGATTCTGTTCTCGCAACCAGTGACCAAAGCAGCGAAGGATGCTACGCCGCCCGCGCCCTTGGCTTGACCTTGGCGAGAGACTTGTCTTTCACTACAGGCCGAATTCAGCCGGTCGGTTCATCCACAGCCACAGTCTCTCCGGCATGACCGCTTTCGGCGGCCACCTTGCGCAGGTTGACATGCTCGAAGCGCGCCCAGACGAGTCCCACGGGAGCGATGCCCAGGAAGGTGACGAGCAGCAACGTAGCCGCGCAGGCTGTGGCGGGTTCGGCCGCCACTCCGAAAAAGGCGCTCATGGCAGCGGCCACAGCGCCAATCTGCGTGAACCAGCCCAGTATGGGAAGTTGAAATCCGCTGACCGCCATACTGGCAGCCATCAGCAACATGCACTTGGCCAGCGTCAGCCCTGCAAGCTGCGGGCTGGCAGTAAAAGCCGTGGTGATTTGAAGATACGCCAGCGAAATCAGGCACCACATGCCCAGCGAGAGCGAGGCGGCAATGCCAAAGTCAGAGAAAGAGCGCAGCGTGTCCAGGCCGGTGCGAAAGGCGCGAATTTTCTCGCCAATCGCGCGACCCAGGCCCTTGGAAACGATGCCGAAAATATCTTCGAGAAATGACGCCACGACTCCGCCAGCCAGGCGCACGACAACCAGAAACAGCGCACCCGCCACAGTTGTTGCCAGCGCGCCATAGCTGAGTTTTTTCATAATTTCAGGATGGGGCAAAGCGTCCGGCCCGCCGAACCATGCGGCCATCAGAATGGTGGCGGAAAAAATCAGAGCCATGGAGCCAGCATCAAAGAGCCGCTCGACGATGTAAACGGCAATCTGGTTGCTGAGCGGCAGGCCGGTTTTTTTCGAGACCAGGTAGGGTCGCACCGGGTCGGCAATGCGACCGATGAGCGCGACAGCGGTAAAGCCGATGACCTGCGTGCTGAGGAGCGAGAAGAGCGGCACTTTTTTGATGTGGCGGAGCAGCATCGCCCAGCGCACAGCGCGAAAGAGGTAGGCCACGTAGATGCAGATGAAGGCGATACCGATTTTGCGCCAATCGGCCAGTTTGAGCTGGGCGACAAAGACGCCAAAGTCGAAGTGAATCTTGTCGCGTCCCCACACGACCAGCGCCACCAGCGCCACAAAGACCACCAAGCCAAAAACCAACTGCTTTTTCTTCAAGACTTCTCTTCCCCCCGCATCCGCGAATATCTCTGGAGTTTAGTTTCTCACCTGCGCATGAAGAGAGTGTTAGCGGGAATGGTTTTCATGCGGAGCCGCCGCGGGTTTGGCTTGCGCGGCTGCCCGCTTCGCCTCTGCTTCGCGCGCCAGTACGCGGCGATTGAACTCGTGAATCACGTACGCGACATAGGCCCGCGTCTCGCGGTAGGGCGGAATACCGTGGTATTTCTCCACTGCCTCCGGACCGGCGTTGTAAGCGGCCAGCGCCAACGCAATGTTGTCGTGGTAGCGGGAGAGCAACTCATCCAGGTAGGCTGAACCGCCGCGCACGTTCTGGTCCGGCTGAAAGCTGTCTTCGACGCCATGATCCTTGGCCGTGGAGGGCATGAGCTGCATCAGCCCGCGCGCGCCGGCACGGCTCACGGCGCGAGCGTTGCCGCCGCTCTCAGCCTTGACCAGGCTGGCCAGCAGGTCCACGTCCACGTGGTGCTCATGGCCGGCTTTGTTGAGCATTTCATGCAGGTCGGCGGGAGAAAGCTTGGTGTCGGCGCCGGTTTTGGGTGATGCGGCAGACGCCATCTCCTTCATATTTGGCGGCGCGGGCGGATCGGGAACGATTTCGACGCTGACAATATCATCAGGAAGGCGCTCGATGTAACTGTCTTCGCCGGGGCTGAGATAGAGCCGGATGCGGCCCTCGACCTGGGCGTGATGATCGCAGAGATAGTCGAAGCCATTGCGCAGGGTGATGCGCTCGGCAGAGTAAGCGAATGAGGTCAGGAATGCCAGCGCCGCGAGTGCCGCTACGAATCGGCGAATTGTAAAATCACACCTCAAAAACACACACCTCGGGGACTAAACAGACTGCGGAAAAAGGCATGGACTTGATCCGAACTCCCGAAAAGCATCCCTCAGGGCCTAAAGGCCACGTTGATTTTGCGCCATTTACGGCACGACTAAAGTCGTGCCCTTTCAAAACAAGTAACCTTCCGATCACAACTCTTTTGCTGCGAATCTTCTCGATCACACTCTCGCAGCAATGCTGTTGGCAATGGCGGCTTCCAGCACTGCGGCTACACCGTCCTCGTCATTGTGCGGCGCAAGCGTCCAGCCGCGCGCCTTCGCCAGGTCGCGCAACTCGTCCACCGCATTACCCATCAGCACGCCTTGCCCAGCCCACTCGATCATATCCACATCGTTCCAGTTGTCGCCGATGGCCATGGTCTCTTTGCGGTCCACGCCCAGCCGGAGAGCAAGCTTTTCAAGCGCGTTGCCCTTGGAAACTCCCGGCGGCATTAAATCCAGAATCGTCAAGTCGCGGCCGGGATACTCCGTCTTGACGCACTCGCAGGAGGCGGACCACTCGCTGGCCTTGAGCGCCCGCTCTGCCTTGCCCATTTGGCTCAGGCCGCCGGCCACCATGCCCTGAATGGGATCTTCGCCATTGCTGAGCGCATCTTCCAGCGGCTTGACGATCTCGATGGCGCTGCGATTGGCCGCGACCCATACAGCAATCCGTCCATGCGCCTGCTCCAGATCTTCGACTACCAACTCGCCGCGGCCCGGACGGTCAAAGGTGAAAACCAGGACTCCGAAGGGACGAAGCAGCCCGCAGAGCCCGCGCGCAACTTTAGACGGGAGCTGGCAGCGGTCAATAGAGTCGTTGCCTAGAGTGCGGATCACCGCTCCATTGGACGTGATGAGCGGCATATCCGCTCGCAATCCGTGCCCTTCGAGCGGCAGCAACGTGTATGCCACACGCCGGCCGGTGGCGATGGCCACAGTGATACCGGCCTGTTGCGCGGCCCGGAGCGCCTGGGCGTTGCGCGGACTGATCGCCTGCCCGAGGGTCGGCAGCAGCGTGCCGTCCATATCGATTGCTACCAGGCGAACGGGAGGGTGCATAGTTCCAGTGTACCGGGCGCCTGCGATGGGGCCAACCGCCTGCGTGAATACATGCAGTGCGGCGGACCGTTTATACCTTGCGATGGATGTCCAGCGCGGCGTTCAGCCCAATTGCTATGATTGCGTCATGCGAACAATCGAGTTAGCTCTATTGACTCTCTTATCGTCCGGCTTGCTCGCTGCCCAGAACGCTATGCCCAAAAATGCTGCCGCCGCGCCAGAGGTTTTCCTGGTAGGCAGTGTGCATAATATGCACTTCGAGGAGCGATATCATTACTCGCTCATCGACTTGCAGGTTGAAGTCTGGTCGCTCCATCCCGATGTGGTCTGCGGAGAAATTACGCCGGAAGCTTACAACGGACCGATGGAAGGCAACTTTCCGCCTGAAGCGGCCATGCTTGCGGAGATGGCTCCGGGGTGGGGCGTCCGCTTCATTCCGGCCGACTGGCGGGTCAGCTTCGCACAGATGGATCGTGCCACGCGGCAGTTGTCCGAGGATAAGAAGAAATCCGCCGAGCTCGATGCGGAAGAGAAGAAGGCAACAGATTTTTTTGACGTCTTCTCTGGTCTCTCGCTCTACGACGCGACAAACAGCTCAGCGGAGTTTTTGGCCATGGTCGATCACAAGTTTGAGGACGCGATTGGAGAGAACACGGCTGCCGATATTGCTTACGGCGCATGGCACGAGCGCAACCGCAAGATCGTGGAAAACTGCCTGACGGAGGCACGCGAAGCACGGCGCATCGTCTTTGTCTTCGGCAATGCGCACCTGCCGCAACTCCGCCGTCAGTTAGCCGCGCGCGGCCTCACGGCGCAGATTCCGCCGCGAGCCTTCACTCCGGCTGGCCTGGGAGCCGTGCCGCCGGCCGTGATTGCCCGCTGGCAACGCAACCTTAAGAACTTGGAGGGCATTGCGGACGGAACCGTCGCTGTCTCTGCCGATGATCGTGCCAAGGCAAAAGATACAAATCGCGCTCCGGTTCTGCGCAAGGAAATTGAGATTTATCTGGCCCGCCAAACCACCTGCGATGGGCCTGGCGCTGGGTGCAGTGAAGGACCAATCCGGTAAGATTTGGTTATGGAACGGATTTGCAGTCATTGCCGGGCAGTGCTTGCCGAAGAGAGCGTGGTGGATTGGTGCCCGGCCTGCGGCGGCGCGCTGATTGAACGGACCGGCCTGGAAGCTTCACCCGTTGCGCCACCGGCTGAGGTCGATCATCGCGGCATTGTGCTGCCACGGCGTCATGCGCTGGGCGGGATTATTACGCCACAATAGGCTCCTGGCGGAGAAGATTACGGATTCGTATCGAGTCCAACTGCTTCGGCCAACCGTGCCTGACGATCATCGAAGGTCCAGAATTTCTCCGTCCTTAATTCAAGCGCACAGGCTACGTGCAGCGAATCGAGTGTGCGGACGCCAAGAGTGGGTCCATAGCGCCGGGCAAGATCAATGCTGGTCTCCCAGGCTCGTTCGGGAAAACTGATTTGCGCCCATATTCCTTTTGCACAGTCCTGTTGGAAGTCACCCCAGGCTCGCTTCGCTTCGAGAGCCGATATCGTCCCACGGAAAACGCATTGATGGATCGCGTGGGCCAGTTCTGCCCGATTGAACGGAGTGATCGAAACGGAGGGGAACAGGCTCATGCGACGGTCGGTCTCAACAGAATGCGAATCCTGCAAGTAGTAGGAAACGACGAAACTGCTGTCTACATAGATAGTCAATAACGGCTCCGCTCCCTCTCTTCAATGAGGATTTCTACAGCGGGAATAACGCGATCGCCGAAGATCGCACGCCGGCGGGCCGCGGCATCCGGCCACTCGATAGGCTTGAGTTTAGGAGATTCCGGCACAATTCTCGCCACAATGCTATTACGCTTGCGCAGTTCGACGACTTCGCCTGCTTCAAGCCAGGTCAGAAGTTGGCGAGTATCACGGAGTTGACGAAGATTCACACTTGGCATAAAGACAATGTGGCACAAAATGTGTCACATTGTCAAATTCCGGCCCGGCGTGCTCACTCATACCGCAGCGCCTCGGCGGGCAGGATGCGCGAGGCGGCCGACGAGGGATAGAGCGTGGCCAGCAGCGAGATGCCGATGGAGACAACGGCGACAATCAGGCCATCGAGCGGGCGCGGCGAAAAGGGCAGCGTGTCGATGGAATAAACCTCGGCGGATAAGTGAATGAAGTGGTAATGTCCGCCAGCCCAGGCGGCGAGGTAGCCGAGCGCGAGTCCGATTACGGTTCCAATGACGCTGATGAGGAAGCCCTGAAGCAGAAAGATGCGGCGGACCTGAGCCGGTTGGACACCGAAGCTCATCATCACGGCGATGTCGCGTGTCTTCTCCATCACCATCATGGTGAGCGCGATGAGAATGTTCAGAGCCGCGACGATGACGATGAGGGCTATGACGATGAAGGTAACCACCTGCTCCAGCTTGAGTGCGCGGAAGAGCTCGCGGTTCACTTCCATCCAGTTGGTGGTCATGAAGCCTTGGCCCGCGGCATGTTCGATGGTGCGGGCTATCTGCGGCGCACGGTCCATGTCATCTAACTTGAAGCTAATGACGGAGAGCAGGTCGGGTTCGCTGAAGAGGCTTTGCGCGTCGCTGAGGCGCATGAAGGCCATGGCAGCGTCGTATTGGTAAAAGCCTGAGTGAAAGATACCGGCCACGCGGAAGCGCTGATAACGGGGCGCAAGGCCGAGCGGCGTCAGCTCACCCTGTGGGCTGGTGACGAGAACGCTGTCACCCACCTGCGCGCCAATGGTCTCTGCAAGGTCTTTGCCGAGCACGATCGCCGGGTAGGGTGTGTTGACCGAGGATTGGCCGGGAAACGATTGCGCGTCCTGATTGGCTGCCTCCGGGTCGAGGTCTTTGGCCGAGCCGGAGGTGATGGATTCGAGCAGGCTGCTCACCGTTCGCTCCTGCGACGGAATGATGCCTTTGATGAGCGCGAAGCCGGCGCGCGGGCCGCGTGAAACCAGAACTTGGCCGTAGATTCCCGGCGCGGCTGCGGTGACGTGAGGAACGTGGCGCAGGCGTTCGAGCAGCGGCTGCCAGTCGCGAATGCCATCCGACTCGACGCGCATCAGGTCAACCTGCGATGAGGCTCCGAGCAGCCTGTCCTGGAGGTCGCGCCTCATGCCGTTGGTGATGGCCAGCGCAATGATGAGCGCAGCCACGCCCGCGGCCACGCCCGCGACGGAGATGGTGGTGACCACGCCCACCACGGCCTGCCGCCGCTTGGCCCTGAGGTACCGCGCCGCCACATAAAGTTCGAATCGCATCAAATCTTCCCCGTCTGCGCGCAGCTACTTTTCTTCCGCTGCGATTACTGTCTTGGCCACGCCCACATTATCGTGCCGGTCGTAGACGCGCACGGCAACCAGATGTTCGGTGGGCTTGACGTCCGGCGGCGCTGGAACGAGTGCGTCGTAGTGCTCCCGCTTCGAGTCGGAAAGCCCGCCAACCGGCTCAATGTACTGCCACGGCCCTGCGTCCAGCGAGTACTCGGCGCGGGCGATGGGCGAAACCGCGTCGTCGGCGTCAAAGGTGACGTAAATCTGCCCACAAGGAGACTTCTTGCAGGTGAAAACTCCGAGAGACGCCTTTAGATCTGAGACAACGGGCGGCGTAGTATCCACCTCGAAGCGGTCGCTGATTTTGCCGCCAGTGAGGGCGTCGCCGGGAGTGTGCGAGGGCGCGTCGGATGCAACGACTTTGATCTGATAGCCGCCGTCGGGAATCAGGTCGGCGTCAAAG
>Ga0255354_1001666_pt1 | contig 12480 bp, 10 predicted proteins | sample HBST50metaG_FD_189942 | JGI IMG/M metagenome (GOLD analysis project Ga0255354, IMG submission 189942) | Peat soil microbial communities from Stordalen Mire, Sweden - H.B.S.T50 | ecosystem: Environmental > Terrestrial > Soil > Wetlands > Peat | place: Sweden: Norrbotten County, Stordalen Mire...
TTCTCCTCCACATGGCGTGCCCCCACGGAATCCAGTTCCAAATCTTCTTCAAGAAAAGGCGTATCCGTGCCGAAGTCCACGCGGATGTGCCCATCTGCTTCGTAAGCGCCCTCGTCGAAGAGCGGCCCGAAGCCCGTCACCCGCACCAGCCGCGGCTCCCGCGCCCAGCGAGCATCGAGATCGCTCACTCGAGTGTCATCCTGAGCGGACCCTGAGCGGAGCGAGGGGGGAGTCGAAAGCCTGCCCTGAGCTTGCCGAAGGGGACCTGCATTTCCCGGCAAGTTCTCAAGCTCCCACAAACTCCAGCCGATTTGAAACTCGTATGCGTAGTCGTCGTGCAGAATTTCGAGCGCCTCTGCGACCGCAATGCGCGGCTCCGCGCCCAGTTCAACGGCTCCATCGCCGGCTGCTCCCACTCTCCGGCCATACACCTGCTGAAAGACCGGCGACTCACTCCAATCAATCGGCCAGACGGTCGCGGAATAGACTCGCGGCTCGCCGCCATGCGTGGCAAACGCGCCCAGCACCGCCGTCAGCTTGTCGGCAAGCTGGGGCAACCGCAGATTCGGATACCAAAGGCTCAGATAAAGTGTGTCAGCCATCTCTACTGATTGTAGACGGCGGAGTGGCCTGAAAGATGCCGCTGACCAAGCAGACCTACGGTTGCTCTTCGAGGACTTACTTTCGCAAGAACCTCTTGCGCTGTCCATCCCAGTTCAGCAACTCGACCACGCCTCTAGCACCTAGCACAACGCCTAACACTGCAATGCGTGCAATTGTTCTAGAAAAAAGGCTGTCGTGAGGAAGGAACAAATACCCTAAACTGGCCGAACCGATCAGTATGAGTACAAGGCCAAAGATCCAGCTTGGTTTGCGCTTGACAGACAGCGCATCGGGTTCGCCCACTCCATAAATTCGGTCGACCTTTCGGCCACTCCGAGCCGCAGCGTCGACCCTTTCGAGGAAAGTCTCTTCTTGCGACGGCTGCGACTCCTCACCGTGGGATGGCCGTGGTACGTCTTCCATCTTCATCCCGTCACAATCTCGCTGAAGTCCGCGATGCCGGAGAAACCGCGCAACACCCCGTCAATCAGGCCTAGATTCGCTCCGCGAACCGCCGGATCGGAATCGAGCACCATAACCTTGTCGAAGAAAGCATCCACCGTCGGGCGCAGCGTGGCAATCAAGGCCAGCGCATCGGCGTAGGCCCGTTGTTCACGGAGTTTTGCAACTTGCGGCGCAAGAGCGGCGGCAGCGTCCGCAAGCTGCTGCGCCTCCGCCGCCAGATTCACATCCTTGGGCGAGCCGACTGCAAACTTCTTTTCCGCCGCCTGACGCAGAATATTCTTGATGCGCTTGAAGGCCGCTGAAATCGCAGCAAAATCGGCTGATTCGCGCGCTTTCGTCAACGCTTCGGCGCGAGCAATGGCATCGCGCACATCGTCGGATCCAGCAGCCAGCACGGCGCTCACTATGTCATACGAAAAGCCGCGAACGTCTTTGAGATAAAAGCTCAGGCGCTCCTGGAGGAAGCTTATAAGATTTGTGTCAGCTCCAGCGGATACGAGTCGGTTCAAGCCCTCAATCTGCCACGCAAGCAAATCAGTTATTGTTATTGGCAATTCAGATTCCGCAAGAATTTTTACTATGGAGTTCGCGGCACGGCGCAGCGCGAAGGGATCCTTCGAGCCGGTCGGTGCGTTGCCGATGCTGAACATGGCGGTAATCGTCTGAATGCGGTCGGCGAGGCCAAGCAACTGGCCTTCGACGGTCGTGGGAATTTTGTCTTCAATTGAGGCTGGCATGTACTGCGCATAGATGGCGTCGCCTACTTTGTCGCCAAGCCCCTGATCCTTCGCATAGAGGCCGCCAATCACTCCTTGCAATTCGGTAAATTCTTTGACCAACTCGGTGGTCAGATCGGTCTTTGCGAGTTCTGTAGCCTTGAACAGCGCGGTCTCGTCAAATGCGATGCCCGCACGCTTGACCGCTGCCGCAAGCCCCTTGACGACGGCAAGATTCTGCTCGGTCTTCAAGTGATAACTGCCCAACTCCTTCTGGAAGGTGACATTTTTCAGGCTCTCAACGCGATCAGCTAGAAAAATCTTCTGGTCGACTTCCCAGAAGAAACGCGCATCCTTGAAGCGAGCGCGCAATACCCGCGCATTGCCGTGGCGAATAATCGCTTCGCCCTCGGCATCCACCTTGATGTTGAGCACCGCCAGAAAATGCGGAGCCAGTTTGCCGCTTGCATCCTCGACCGCGAAATACTTTTGATGATCGCGCATGACGGTGACAAGCACTTCTTCCGGCAGCGCAAGGTACTCGGGCTCGAAATCGCCCAGCACGACCGAAGGCCATTCCGTCAGATGCACCACCGTTTCAATCAGTGGCTCGTCTTCGCGCCAGCGCGCACCGGGAACCGTCCGCGTAGCCGCATCGAGCGCCTTGCGGATGGACTGCCTACGTTCGGCCACATCGACCACAACGAATGCCTTGCGCAGTGCTTCGGCGTAATCTGTCGCCTCGGTCAGTGTCACGGGAGACTCGCCGTGCAGAATGCGATGGCCGCGGCTCACGTTACCCGCTTTGATTCCGGCGATTTCCAGCGGAACAACCGCCGCGTCAAGCAGCGCGACAATCCATCGCACCGGTCGCACAAAACGCTCCGGCTTGCCCGCGCGCCAGTACATATTCTTGGCCCAGTAGAGGCCGAGAACTTCTTTCGGCAACTCAGTTGCCAGCAGTTCCGAGGCCGCGCGCCCCAACCGCTTCACCGTCGCGCCAACATACTCGCCCTTCGGATTAGTGACTTTTTCCAGAGCCGCAACAGCCACGCCAGCCTTGTTCGCGAAGGCTTCGGCCGCCTTGGTCGGCGCGCCGTCTTTGAACGCGACCTTCCATGAAGGCCCGGTTAATTGCTCCTCGGTATCGGCTTGACTCGCCAGCACACCCTCAACCAGCACGGCCAACCGGCGCGGCGTCGAGTAAGTGGTGAGTTTGGCCGTCGGCTCGAGCAACCGCTCCCGCGTGAGCAGTTCGTTCACACGGCGGCCTAACTCGGCCTCGGCTCCGGCAATCATGCGGGCTGGAACCTCGTCCAACCCAATCTCCAAAAGAAAATCCGACATTTTTGAGTTCTTTCTGCGTTGTGTTCTGGCCCAATCGGGGTCGAACCGAAGAGAGTAAAAGCAACCACAGGTCCTTCGACTTCGCTGCGCTCCGCTCAGGATGACAGCGTATTAGGAGGTTTGCTGCGTCGCATAAACCTTGGCCACGCCTACGGACAAATTGCGAATGCGCCCGATCATTCCTACTCGCTCGGTGACGCTAATCGCCCCGCGCGCATCCAGCAGATTGAAGAGGTTCGAGCACTTCAGCGCCAATTCATAGGTCGATATGGTCGGGAAGCGCCGCTTGTCCACTGCGCTGGCCTTCTCATCCGCCAGCAGTGCATTCGCCCGCGTCAACAGCGCCAGCGCCTCGGCCTCATAGCTGTTGAAGTGATCCCATAACTTACTCACATCGGCGTCTTCGAAGTTATAGACCGAATACTGTAACTCCTCGGTCAGCCGGACATCGCCATACGTCACCACTGCGCCGGTCTCCGTATCGCGCGCCCAAACCACATCGTAGACCGAGTCCACGTCCTGCATGAAGGCGCAAAGGCGTTCCAGCCCATACGTCAGTTCGGCGCAGATGGGATCAAGATCAAGCCCGCCGCACTGCTGAAAGTAAGTGAACTGGGTGATCTCCATCCCGTCCATCATGACCTGCCAGCCAACGCCCCATGCGCCTACGGTCGGGCCTTCCCAGTTGTCTTCTTCAAACTTCAGGTCATGTTTGGAAAGGTCAATGCCGATCGCTTCAAGCGACTTGAGATAGAGTTCCTGCACATTCACCGGAGGCGGTTTCAGGATCAACTGAAACTGCGTGTGGCGGAAGAGCCGATTGGGGTTTTCGCCGTAGCGGCCGTCGGCCGGACGCCGCGAGGGCTGCGCATAGCCCACCTTGTACGGTTTCGGCCCCAGCACACGCAGGAAGGTCTCTGGCGCCATGGTGCCCGCGCCCACTTCTACGTCGTAGGGCTGCTGCAAGACGCAGCCGCGTTCCGCCCAAAAGCCCTGCAAGCGGAACAAAAGCTCCTGAAAGGTGAGCGGAATGGTCTTCGATGGGGATGCAATCTGGTTAGAAGGCACGGGCAACTCTCTCTCTAATCGGGACTGCGTAGATTTTATCAGCCCTCCCGCGCCAGTCAGCCAATCCGTCAGCTCGCGAGCCGCGACAGCGCCTCAGCCGAGCGCAGTTTGCGCTCCAGATGCCGCTCCAGGGCTTGCAGCGTGAAGCGGCGGAGGTCCTGCGCGCGCCGCCGCGGCCATGGCTCGGCGGCAAAGGAGGCCACCGGCGCGCGCAACATCCGCTGCGCCAGTTGCCACGAGTCGGCTGAAAGCCCGCTCGAGTTGCCGTTGCGATGCACCGGACAGAAGATGCCGTCGCCCAGCGTGTTAAAGCTGGTCTCGCCCGCCGTCAGTGCCTCGCCGCAAGCCGTGCAGTGGCCAATCTCCGGCAACAAGCCCATGAGCCGCGTCATCCACAGCTGGAAGTAGGTCAACGGCATCCACGGCTGCTCCACTGTTGTCTGCTCCAACACGGAAACCAGCAGCCGGAAGGTCGTCTCCTGAGGATCGTGGTCGGGCAGCGACTCGTCCAGCAGTTCGGCAAAAAAACTGAGTACCGTCATGCGCACGAGATCGACCGGCGCGGAGAGAGGCGAACGGACAATTTCGAGCTGATCGAGCCGTACCAGTTCCTGCCCCGGCCGCTCGGCAAACCAAGCCCGCGCCTGCGTCATCGGCTCCAGCGCCCCACCGAAGCGTTTGCGGCTCTTCAGCGCCGACTTGGCCACGCCCCGCACCCGTCCGTAATCGCGCGTGAAAAAGCTCACGATCAGGTCGGCCTCGTGGACCGGCCAGGTACGCAAAATCACGGTTTCACTGGTAAGCACGCCCATGCGTCTACTATCTTCGCACTGAAGGTCGCGAACCGCTCATGCGCACAGACACAAACGCGCACCCCGCCTGACAGGGTGCGCGTTCACAAAGCAAGCTCGAAGCAGTTTAGCGGCCGAAGTGTTTGGCGTTCTTCTCCGTGAAGCTGGCCCACTTTTCCGGCAGGTCGTCGGCGGCGAAGATAGCCGAAACCGGGCAGGCCGGGACGCATGCGCCGCAGTCAATGCACTCGACCGGGTCGATGAACAACTGGTCAGCCGCGCCGAAACCGTCTTCGTCCTTCTTGGGGTGGATGCAATCGACAGGACAGGCGTCCACACAGGCGGTGTCCTTGGTGCCGATACAGGGTTCTGCAATGACGTATGCCATCTCTTACTTCTCCTGGGGAAATGAAATCCTCGACGCTGATAGTAGCACAGGAACCCATGGCCCGCCTCAACCAGCCAAATGAACCTTGCGAGGCGGGAAACCCATAGACCATTCTCGCCCTTTTGCGGCATGAATGCGAACAGGCAAACGGCCCGGCCAGACTGCCATTCTCAGTCTGCCTTGCGCGCTTTCCGGTGAGCCGCAAACTCCTGCGGGGTGAGGATGGGCGCCAGATTGCGCCCGGCAAACATATCCTCAAAAAGGCCAACCAGTTCTTCGTGAATCAGATTGTTCGAGGCCAGAATCTCACGGCTGTCCAGTTTGAATTTGTTGCCGGAAAAGTCCGTAACCCTGCCGCCGGCCTCTTCGACCAGCAGAATTCCCGCCGCCGTGTCCCATGGATTGAGGTTGAACTCCCAAAAGCCGTCCAGGCGGCCCGAAGCGACATAAGCCAGATCGAGCGCCGCCGAGCCTGCCCGTCGCACCCCGTGTGAGCGCAGGCAAAACTCCTGGTAAAAGTGGATGTTCGGGTTCTCGTGGCGTTTGCGGCTGGGAAAGCCGGTTGCCAGCAACGCCTCCCCCAACTCCGGCGCTCGCGACACATACATCGGACTGCCGTTCAGCCAGGCGCCCCGTCCCCGCTCGGCGGCAAAAAGCTCATCCCGCAATGGGTCGTAAATGACTGCGGCTACCAGCGTCCCGTCCTCGCCCGGCGCGATTCCTTTCGGGCGTTTCTCCAAACCCAGGGAGACGCAAAACTGCGGAAAACCATGGGCAAAGTTGGTGGTCCCATCCAGTGGGTCCACGTACCAGCGGAACTCGCCATCGAGCCGGTCGCGAGTGCCCTCTTCGCCATAAATTCCGTGCTCCGGGAAGGCCTCGGCCAGCCGTTCGCGAATCAGCTTCTCCGCTGTCCGGTCGGCCACCGTAACAATATCCACATCGCCCTTATACTCGGTGGCGACGCCCTGAGAGAAAAACTCGCGCAGGCGCGCACCGGCCTCGCGGGCAATGGCCGAGGCATTGGGAACCCACTCCCACTCGGTCGCCGCCTCAAGGCCGCTCACGATGCATCCCCGTTCTCTACCAGGCCATTCGTTGCCGGAGCGCCGGATCTCGGGCGGCGCGGAGCTAGTTTACCCACTTCCGTAATAGTACGGATCTGGTGCTTATAGATAAACAGATTCGGCTTGCCTTCGCGAGTCAGGCGCAACATTCCATCGTCGAAGTACTCGATCCAGCCGCGCACGGTCTCGCCGTCGCGCAGCTTGATCTGAACGTTGACCTGGCGGTCGCTCAATGAGCGCAGGTAGAGCGCCTCCTGGCCGGTTTCGCCTGGCGGAGGTGTCTTCAAGGAACGGCGCTTGGACAAGGTGGGAACCATGCTGCCATTGTAGATGCAACTCTCCGGCAATACGAGCGGCGGAATGAGAATATAACGCGCAATTCATTCAGTCGATTACTTGTCTTTGGCCGACGAGTCGGCGTAGTAACCGGTGCGATAGCGAATATTGAGGGATTCCGCTGTGGCTTTGGGGATGGTCACCTGGATGCGGTGAAAGGCTCTTCCGGGCTCTTGATTTTTCGGATAGTAGGCGAGCAGATATTGTGTGCGCAGGTCTTCGCTGACCCGCTCAAACGCCTTGTCAAGGCCTCCGGCGCTCGCGTAAAAGCTCTTGCCGCCGGTTTGTTCGGCGAGGGTGATGAGCGCGTGTTCTCCGCCAAGATCACGCCCCGCGCTGGCCTCAATGGGTACGTCGATGATGGAGTAGATCATTGCCTCGTTGCGCAGCGCCTGTTCCAGTGCCTGGGCATAGGTGGCCGTGCTGGCGGTGTCGTCGCCGTCGGAGATGACGACGAGCACCTTGCGCCCCGGATTGCTGCCCAGCCGCTCGGAACCCATGCAGATGGCTTCGTAGAGCGCCGTCGCCGAATCGCCGCGCAACTGGCCGAGGCCGTGCTCGATCTGGCTGATTTTATTGGTGAAGGGCACGAGTTCGCGGACCTCGGTGGCAAACTGCAAGAGGTTCATCTGGTCCTGAGAGCGCAACAGAGCATGGGCAAAACGGCGGGCCGCCTCCGCTTCTACGGCCATATCCTTGCTCACGCTGCCGCTGGTGTCGATGGCCAGCGTCAGATGCAGCGGCTGCTCCGACTGGCGTTCGAAAACCGCGATCCGCTGTGGCAGACCATCCTCGGTAAGCGCAAAATCCTCGCGCGTCAAACCGCCCATGATCGCCCCGTTCCGGTCAGTTACGTTCACAAAGACGTTAACCAGCTTTACGTCCACGTGAAGTGTAGTTTCCTGCGCCACCACTCCAAATGGCGTCAAAGCCAGCAATGCAAAGCCGCAGACCCGCAGGCAATGGCAAAAGAACTGGCCTCTGCTACCTGCCATGCGAAGTCCCTGAAGTCTCGGAGGTGTCGATAGCCATACCTACAGGAAACGGTTCGCCATCCGCCCACACGGCGCCATCCTTGAAAGTCTCCTTTTTCCATATGGGCACGGTTTTTTTGAGCGTATCGATCAGCCAGCGGCAGGCCTCGAAGGCCTGCGCGCGATGCTCCGAGGCCACCACAATCAGCACGCTCGTCTCGCCTACCTGGAGCCTGCCCAGCCGGTGCACCATCGTCACGTGCCGCACGCCAAATCGGCTGCGCGCCTCGCGGGCCAATTCGTTCATCTGCCTAGCGGCCATCTCTTCGTAGGCCTCGTAGTCCAGGTAGAGTGTCGGGCGCCCGTGAGAGTGGTTGCGCACTGTGCCGTCGAAGACGACCACCGCGCCATCTTCGCCACGCCGGGCCGCAGCGACCAGCTTCTGCGCCTCGATAGGTTCGCGAATGAGCGCAACGAAGACCTCTCTCGCCACACCCTCTGAAGAAGGTTCGCTCCGCGTGCCATTACCCCCGGAGACAGGAGGCAACAGGCCTATCTCATCGCCCTCGCGCAGCGGTTGGTCAGAAGTGGCGTACTCGGCGTTCACGCTGATCGCGATGCCGCGCAGTTGGGTAGCGGACCGGCGCTCGCTCAGCCGCGTAAGCAACTCCCTGACTGTCGCGCCCTCCGGCAACTCGATCGTTGCCGTCGCAGCGCCCAGCCAGTCTTTTAACACGCCGAAGGAAAAAACACGCACCTGCATCAAAAGAAGAATACCGCGTGCCAGCCTAGGCTGGCTTGCGCTTTTCGGGCGGCTGGCGGCCTTCACGCAGGTGTGAGCGATCAGGAAGACTCGAACAGAAACCCCGAAGGCGTACACCAAAGGCTCGGCGACCGGTCTTCGCAAAAGATGCTGAACTCGATACCGAAGATAAAGAACTGCCTGCCAAACCCCTCGCTACGGCCCCTGTCCGAGCCGCACACGGCTCCTTAACGCGAAAAAGGCAGGCAGGTTCGCCGGCCCTCGCGCGACAAATCGCAACGCATCTTACGCAGACGCCGTGACACCCTGCTCCGCAGCCACTGGCGCCGCATCCAGCCGGGCCTTCAGCAGCGGCAGCGCCACGGCCAGCACATCTTCGATGCGGTTGGCGTAGTGAATCGTGACGCCCTCGGTCAGCTCCGGCGTCAGGTCTTCCTCCACGTCCTGGCGGTTTTCGGCAGGCAGGATGATGGTTTGCACTCCGGCGCGCCGGGCCGCCAGAAATTTTTCCTTGATGCCGCCCACTGGCAGCACGTTGCCGCTCAGCGTGATTTCGCCGGTCATGGCGGTCAGCGGAAGCACCGGCATGTCGGTCAGCAGCGAGGCGAGTACCACGGTCATGGTCACTCCAGCCGAAGGGCCGTCCTTGGGAATGGCGCCGGCCGGCACGTGAATGTGCAGGTCGAGATCCTTGGTAAAGTCCTCAGCCAGTCCCAGCGAGGCGGCGTTCGACCGAACCCAGGTGAGCGCGGCCTGCATCGATTCCTGCATCACCTCGCCGATCTGCCCCGTCATCGTAAAGCCACCCTTGCCCTTCATCTTGTTGGCTTCGATGAACAGGATGTCGCCGCCAGCCGGCGTCCACGCCAAGCCAACAGCCACGCCGGGCCGTTTGACGCGCTCTGCGACCTCGGTGTCCACGCGCACCTGTATGCCGCCCAGGAACTCCTTGATCGCCTCGCGCGACACAACGAGCTTTTCCTTCTTGCCCTCGACCACTCGCCGCGCCTGCTTTCTGCAAACCGTGCCTATCGTCTGCTCCAGTTTGCGCACGCCGGCTTCGCGCGTGTAATGGCGGACAATATAGCGCACCGCGTCCTCGGGAAACTCAATCTGCTCGGGCGTGATACCGTTCTCCTTAATCTGCCGCGGAATCAGATAGCGCGAGGCAATGTGCATCTTCTCGTCTTCGCTGTAGCCCTGCAGGAAGATCAGTTCCATGCGGTCCAGCAGCGGCGGAGGAACCGTGTCCAGCATGTTGGCCGTGCAGATGAACAGTGTCTTCGACAGGTCAAAAGGTACGTCCAGGTAGTTGTCGCGGAAAGCGCAATTCTGTTCCGGGTCCAGGGTTTCCAGCAAAGCCGATGCCGGGTCGCCGCGAAAATCGCGGCCCAGCTTGTCAATCTCGTCCAGCATCATGACCGGATCGTTGGTTTCCGCTCGGCGAATGCTCTGAATGATCTGCCCCGGAAGCGCGCCAATGTAAGTGCGGCGATGGCCGCGAATCTCTGCTTCGTCGTGCATTCCGCCCAACGAAACGCGCTGGAACTTGCGGCCCAGGGCACGAGCGATGGACCGGCCCAGGCTGGTCTTACCCACGCCCGGAGGCCCCACGAAGCACAAGATTGGCCCCTTCATGTCCGGTTTCAGCTCCAGAACGCTCAGATAGTCAAGGATGCGGTCCTTCACCTTTTTCAGCTCGTAGTGGTCCTCGTCCAGAATCTCCTTGGCTTTGTTGATGTTGACTTTGGAACCAGAGCTTTTTGACCACGGAAGCAGGGCCAGCCACTCGATGTAGTTGCGTGTGAGCGAGTAGTCAGCGGCCATGGGAGACATACGCGCCAAGCGCGCCAGTTCCTTCATTGCCTCCTTTTTTACCTCTTCCGGCATTCCCGCGGCTTCAATCTTCTGCCGCAGTTCGTCGGTCTCGCGCTGACCTTCGTCTTGCTCGCCCAGTTCTTTCTGAATGGCCTTGAGCTGCTCGCGCAGGTAGTAGTCGCGCTGCGACTGCTGCACTTGGTCCTGCACCTCGCTCTGAATTTTGGTGCGCAACTGCTGCACCTCGATCTCCTTGGCCAGATGCTGATTCAAGAACTCGAGCCGGGTTGCGATGCTGGGTGTCTCCAGCAGTTGCTGCTTGTCGTCCGTAGTGAGAAAAGGCAACGACGAGGCGACAAAATCCACCAGCCGGCTCGGCTCTTCGATGTTCGCGGCAATGGTCCGCAGCTCATCGGAGAGTGTGGGCGACTCGGCGACGATCTGCTGGAACTCTCCCGTCACATTGCGCACCAGCGCTTCCATGCTGGCCGTAGCCGCTGGCTCCTCGTCCTCCAGCGTCTCCACTTCGGCCACCATAAACGGCTCGGTTTGCGAGTAGCGCACCAGCCGCACCCGCTCCACCCCTTCGGTGAAGACAAAACGGCTCTGATTGGGCATGCGCACAACCTTGTGCACCGTGGCCAAGGTTCCCACCGCGTGCAGATCGGCCGGTTGCGGCGAGTCCAGCCTTGGGTCTAATTGGGCCACAACCACAATTGCCCGCTCCTCGCCCAGCGACTCGATCAACTGGATGGAGCTCTCCCGGCCAACGGTCAGAGGTAGCACTGCGTGAGGAAATAAAACGGTATCCCGGACCGGCAAGACGGCCACGCGGCGCACGCCGGGGGTGTCCCTTTCGGAGGAGGGAATGGAAGAAGGAGGGATGGCAGACTGGTTCGACATTGAGTGTCCTCGTATCAGCTTTTCTTAATTAGAGCACGCAGACTTCATAAAAGTTTCAGGAATTGCTCGTTTCCTGGCGATCTCTCGTTTTTCGGAAGCCATTACACCTTCTGTACGGTCAAAGGCAGGATACCGTTCCGCAACCGAACGCGCTGCGCGAGGTCTATAGAACCAGGGTTCTCTCTAACCCAGCTCTTCCTGCCCTCCAGACGGGCCAACCGCAGACACGCCACACACGGCCCTCTTCCGCTCCCAGCGGCGCATAGGGCAACTGGAAGAATGTATCGGCCAAAGGCCGAGGAAAATGAGGGAAGCCAAACCGGGAAATGTAGGAATAGCAGATAGTGTGCTCGCGTGTACGTCACGCTGCCCTGCTCTGAAGGCAGGGTAAGGTGAGGCGGGGCAGTGCCCGCATAGACAACAGTCGTATCCTGCACCAGACGCCGTTCCTAGTTAGTATAGAGGAAATGGGTAAAGGGATCGCCGGCAACGGAATCCCGGACAGCGATTGAGCAACGGGGCGCTTTTCCCCGTGTTTTTGGGGAGATATGGTTTTGAAGGCAAAGCCAGGGTCCTTCGCGACAGGTCTTGGTCGCCGGGATAGAAAGCCGATGGGTCGATGCGGCGAGCAGCCGGGGTATAGCGTTTTTCTCGCCAGCCTTCTCGCCTTCTTAATCCTGGGCGGCATCGACGCCTCATGCCAGAGTCACGCGAGCATTGCCCCCAGTTCTGTCACGCCTGGCGATCAGACGGTACAGACACCTTCTGCTTCTCTTGATCAGTGGGAGGGCTTGCCGGTTTTCCGCATCTCGTTCGATGGCGTTTCCGCAGATCGCCTCGTCCAAGTGGCCGGCCATCTGGCCCAGGCCACGGGAGCGCCTCTGAACAGGGAAAATCTGAAGCGAAGCCTGCGCCAGCTATTCTCCACCGGACTGTTTGAAACCATTGCCGTCGAGGGAGTCCGCGAAGAGGGCGGCGTGGCGCTCATCTTTCGCGGAACGCCGCGCACCTTCATCGGCACGGTCACCGTGGCTGGGGCCAAAGGAGGCACGCTCAATACGCAACTGGAGCGCGCCGGACAATTGGCGCCGGGCACTCGCTTTACTCCTGCCAAGCTGAGTCAGGCGCTTGAACAGATGCGCACCACGCTGGCTCTGAACGGCTTCCACGAGCCGGTGATTACCCAGACCATGACGGCTCACCCGAAGGAGCAGCTCGTTGACATTGCGTTCCATGTGGTC
>Ga0255354_1001677_pt1 | contig 12419 bp, 10 predicted proteins | sample HBST50metaG_FD_189942 | JGI IMG/M metagenome (GOLD analysis project Ga0255354, IMG submission 189942) | Peat soil microbial communities from Stordalen Mire, Sweden - H.B.S.T50 | ecosystem: Environmental > Terrestrial > Soil > Wetlands > Peat | place: Sweden: Norrbotten County, Stordalen Mire...
GCAATCCAGATACGTTCTGGAATGCGCCTGCGGGAGCGAATCACGGTACGATCGAGGTGCGTTTCGCCAAGCCGGTTACATTCAATCGCGCGCTCATTATGGAGTGGTTGAACGACGGGCAGAAGGTTGAGAGTTACGCCATCGAATATTGGGACGGAACGGCGTGGAAGCAGATCGTCAAGGCGCAAGCGATTGGCCACGAGAAGGTCGATCTTTTTGCTCCGGTTACTGCCAGTCGCGTCCGGTTGAATATTCTCTCCAGTGCTGGTCCGGCCGCGATTCGCGAGTTTCAGCTCTTTCAATTGACGCCGACCAAAGAAGAAGCGGAGGACATAACCGCTGAATCGCAGAAATAGCTAGAGAAATCGTGCAAACGCGAAAACAGGTAGCGGGGCGACGAAAACGTCGCCCCGCGTTGTCATAACTCAGCGCATCTCTCATTTGAGAAAAAGAGAGATTGAAAGGAACGAAGCATACCGCCCAATTAGTCGATGGAAGAATGCGGCGTAGAAGGCTAAAGCGCGCTGGGCAGTTGTACGCAGAAACAGCTTCCATCTGAATATTCCTGATCGACAAAAAGTCTTCCCCCATGGGCGTCTACGCCCCACTTCGCAATTGCGAGGCCGAGTCCATGCCCTCCCGCGCCAGTCGAGCGGCCTCGGTCCGTTCGGTAGAATCTGTCAAATATCTTCGTCTGCTCTTCGGGTGCAATTCCTGGCCCGTGGTCATAGATCCGAATCGTGACGTTTCTGAGCAAATCGACATCGACGTCAATGCGTATCGTCGATCGGGCGGGAGAATATTTAATCGCATTATCGATGATATTCAGCAGAACTAGCCTTAAGATCGCGCGATCGACAAGCACTTGTATATTGCTCGGGCAGGTCATCGTGATCGATTGTTGCTTTTCTTCGGCAAGAATCTCCACCAGGGAGACCGTTTCATTCAGAATCTCACCGACCGGAACGACTTCACGCTCGAGAATAATCTGCCCACTGTCAGCCCGCGAAATCTGCAGCAGGCTCTCAAGCAGTTGCGTCAATCTGCATACTTCTTCCAGCATGCTGGCAATCGTTTCCCGGTATTCCTCGGCGCTGCGAGCCTTCTGCAGGCATACCTCTCCGGTGCTGCGCAGCGAGCTGAGGGGCGTTCGAAGTTCATGAGATGCATCTGCGGTAAAGCGCCGCAACTGTACGAACGAGCTTTCAAGTCTCGCCAACAGGTCGTTGAAGGCTTTGGCTGTTGCGCCGAGTTCATCGTCGGGATCAACAATAGGAAGCCGTTCGTTTAGCTGCGCGGCTGTCAGTTCTTCGGCTCGATGCACCATGCTGCTCAAGGGCTCCAGAGCGCTCTTTGTCATTCGATAAACGAAGAATCCCGCGATCAGAATTGTTGGTGGAACCAGAGCGAGCAGGCTGAGTATGAAGCTCTTGAGGCTGTTGAACACCGGCGCTGTCTCATATGCCATGCGAATGATCACAACCCGTCGCTGAATGCGATGCGCATGACTGATGACGAATACCCGGCGTCCGTCGCTCAACCGGCCATATCGTTCGTTGTATGACTTTTTCCCTTCGTCGCGAAACAGCGGCCCGTCGATCGAATGCGCTCCCAGCTTGGCGTTGCGCAACAGAACATGGCCATCTTCATCGAAGATCTCCAGCATGCGCTCCAGCCGGAACGGCATCTCCGGCTGATTGAAATACTGCTCGTTCAAATGAACGCCGCCGGCATTGTCTTCGTAGAGAAGACCCTCAGTTGTCTCCAGATCTTGAATCTCATCGTGAAGAGTCTGCTCTTTGAGCTGGTAATAATGCAGAACGGAGGCCACGCCGACATAAACAAACAAAAGTAAGGCGAAGACGGATCCATACCAGATCGTCAACCGCCAGCGCAGATTCCCCGTTTTGAATTTCTTCCAATAGCTCATTCGCGTAGGATAAAACCAATCCCCCTCACCGTGTGAATAACAGGAAGTTCAAAAGGTCCATCCACTTTTTTCCTCAACCTCGTTATCTGTACATCGATTACATTGTCTAGCGTTGTATAGCGCGAAGTTTCGCGCCAAACGTCGCGCGCCAGCATTTCGCGGGAGACAACTTGGCCGCGGTTGATCATCAGGTATTCAAGCAGATCGAACTCCCTCGACGTCAGATCCAGCGTCACCGTATCGCGTTGTGCGCATCGGGCCGCAAAATCCAGATGCAGGCCGGCGTACTCGAGTACATTGGCTGGCGGTACATCAGTTCTGCGTAGCAGCGCGCGAATTCGCGCCAACAGTTCTGCAAAGGCAAAGGGCTTGATCAAATAGTCATCGGCGCCGGCATCCAACCCCAGCACACGGTCCTCCACCGAATCCAGCGCCGTCAGCAGAAGGATAGGCATCTTATGTCCCTCGCTCCGCACTTTCCTCAATAGCGCAATTCCGCTTTTGCCTGGAAGCATGATATCGAGCAAAAGCAGATCGAATCCTTCTTTGTGAAGAACCCGCTCTGCCTCCTCAGCCGAAAACGCAGACACTGCGCTGTACCCTTCGCCTTCCAACCCTTCGCGAAGAGTCGTATTCAGCTTTTGCTCGTCGTCTACGATCAGTACTTTCATACGCCTAAAAATTTCACGCATCCGTGCATGAAGAATACGATGTTTTGGTTGACCTCTCAAGCGGCGGTTTCCGTCCATACCCCACTCCGCTGTTACTCGCCAGTCTGAAAGCGAAGCTCCGCGCTCCAGATCCGGTAAACATAACGCGCATTCGCCGCGCCAATCTGTGCCGCGATCTGTGCGTTTTCGGCATCGTTCAACTCCACAATATTGCTTAGCCCAAGCCTATAGCGCGTTGAGGCCAGTTGCAGCGCCAAATCTGCCTGTTCGAGTAGTTGTTCTGTAACGGCAATCTTCTGGTAAGCGGCCTGTGCACTCTGCAACGTTTTGCGTAGATCGCGTTCGATCTGTTGGCGCCGTTCCGTAACTCTCGCATGTGCCTGCATCGCTGCCAGTTCCGCTTCTCTGGAACGCACCGCAAAGCGCGATCCGTTCAGCAACGGAATGTTCACGTTGATTCCCGCCGCCCCATACCATTCCTTTGTGATCCCATCGGATCGCACGGGCGCATTGCCTGCCGACGCCATGGCTTGAACAGTAGGCTTTGCCAGGTCGCGTTCAGCCATCTTCAACTGCTCGGCGGAAGATTCTTCATCAAGCAATGCGGCAAGGTCGGGACGGTTGGCATACGCTGTCGCGAGCAACTGCTGCGCATCGAGAGCGAGCGGCATCTGCAAATTCTCTTCGCCGTCAACGAGCGTTTCGTTTGCCTCGCCGGTAATGCCCAAGATCTCGTTCAGGTCAAGCATCGCGTTGCCTGCCTCTGTTCTCGCGTCCACCAGATTCAGTTCCGCAACCGACAACTCGGAGTCGGCAATGCTTTGATCCAAAGTTGACTTTAATTTTGCGCGCGTAAGCGTGGTGATCTCGTCGTCGAGCGATTGTCGTGCGGTCACGGTCTGTTCGGCAATTCGCAGCAGGCGTTGTTGAATCAGCGCTTGAAGAAAAGCCCGGTCCACAACCAGACGAATCTCCTCGCGCGTTGCCGCCAGCACGCTTTTCTGTGCCTGCTCCGAATACTGCGCGCGCTTTACAAGATGATGCGTGCGGCCGAAGTCGGTAATGAGTTGCGAAGCCGAGATACCGGCGGCGGCGCGTGTGTACAGCGTCGGATTGTTGAGAAATCCAGCCGTAAGCCGGCTCGCGTCTTCGGCATCCACCGCCGTCAAGCTCGCTTCTGCCTGAGGAAATTCCGGGGAACGTGCTTCTCGCACCCCTTCGCGCTGCACTAATTCCTGTAACCTGTCAATCGTGATACGCGGGTTGTTTTCTAGCGCAATCTGTTCCGCATCGGCCACGGTCAGTTTTGCCGGTACAGGCAAAGCCTGATTTTGTGCTGCTGCAGCCACACTGCAAAAGAACCATCCAGCAAGGGCAACACTTACTGTAGCTTTCATGCTTCCGCCTCCTCGCCGGCTTCATGCCGCGAACGGTATGCCCAAAGATATGCAGCGGGGACCAGAAAGACCGTCATCACCAGCGACACCAGCAGGCCGCCGATTACCGCGCGCGCCAGTGGTGCATATAATTCGCTGCCTGCTTCTAGTGCTAGCGCCATCGGGATCATTCCCAAAATCGTTGCTAGAGAGGTCATCAGGATAGGACGCAGACGGACCCGGCAGGCAGTCACCACTGCTTCTTCCACGCGGGCGCCTTCGCGAATCAGGTTACGCGTAAATTCGACAATCAGGATCGAGTTCGACGTAACGATTCCGGTCATCATGATTACGCCCATCAGCGACATAACGTTCAGCGTCGTATGCGTTAACAGTAGAATCGCAATCACTCCCATGATGCCTGGTGGAACGGCGAGCAGAATGATCAACGGATCTTTGAAGGAAGCAAACTGCGCCATCAGAATCAGGTAAACCAGAACCGCGGAAAGTAAAAGGCCGACTCCGAAACTTTGAAACGACCGATTCATGCCCTCCACGCTGCCGCGCAGCGTGACGCGAAGGCCACCGGGAATGGATGTGTTTTTCAGCACCTTTTTGATCTGCGATTGCAACGAGGCCAGATCTTCTCCCTTCGGAGAAACATACAGGTCAATCGTGCGTGACAACTGGTAGTGATCGACTTCGGTCGGCGTCTTGATGGACTGAATATCGGAGACGGAACTAAGCGTTGTTGTCTGTTGCTGTCCAGGAGCGCGCACGGGAATCTGCTGAAAGTCTTCCATCGATCCGATCTGCGATTGAGGAAACTGCACTGTCAGCAAATAATTGTTGCCGTTTTTCGGATCGACCCAGTAGCTGGGCGCAATCATGCCATTCGAGCTAAGCGAAGTAATCACGTTGTCCACTACTTCACTCGAACTCAGACCGAGCCGTCCAGCCATCTCGCGATTCACGTTGAGCTGAAGCCCTGGATAATCGAGGTCTTGCGGAATCAGCATGTCTCCCACATCCTTTGTTCCATCGAGACGCTGGCGTAGCAGTGCCGCGGTATCATAGGCCTTCTGCATGTTCGAGCCGCTTACCTGAATATCGATCGGAGCCGGCAGGCCCTGGTTCACCACCGAATCGATAAGTCCGCCCGTTTGGAAGTATGTGGAGAGCTCCGGCACGCGCTCCCTCAGCTGGCTGCGCACCATATCCATATATTCGCGACTGCTCTTCTTCCGATCGGCTTTCAGACCGACCTGAATGAATGCCGTGTTCTGTCCCGAGTTCGTTGTGTAAATCGCGGAAAAATCCGGCGTCACGCCAATGTTCGATACGATCGTTCCCAGATCGCTCGCCGGAATTGTGTCGCGAATCTCTTCTTCCGCGCGGGCGATCAATTGTTCCGTATTTTCGATGCGCGTACCCGACGGTACTTTTACATTGATCAGGAACTGTCCCGGATCGGTTTGCGGAAAGAACGAACGCCCGATGAATGGGGTCAGCAGCAGACTTGCCAATACAACTGCGAGAAGAACTCCCACCGTACGCTGAGGGCGCTTCAGCGCCGGAAGAATGCGCCGGTCATACTCCTCGAGCAGACGCGCATATTTACGGTTGAACCAACGAGCAAAACGCGCAAAGGCGCTGGAATTCTCTTCGTTGTCTGCGCCCTTGATGAACCGCGCGCAGAACAGCGGCACAACCGTCATTGCGACCACATAGGAGGCAAAGAGCGAGAGCACGACCGCCAGCGCCAACGGGGCGAAGAGAAAACGGCTGACACCGTACAGGAAAACAACCGGAAAGAAAACAATGGCGGTTGTGAACGTTGACGCCAGGACGGGAAGCGCAACCTCGCGTCCTCCAACTTCTGCAGCCTCCTTCGGGCTTTGCCCCATTTCCATGTGACGAAAAATGTTCTCCAGCACAACGACCGAGTTGTCGATCAGTCGCGAAAAAGCAAGCGCGAATCCTCCCAGCACCATCGAGTTCACGGTCTCGCCCATCATATTGAGAACAAGAAACGCCGCCAGAACCGATAGCGGAATCGAAAGCAGAACCGCGATTGTGGCGCGGAAGTTTCCGAGAAAAACCAGAATCATGACGGCAGTCAGAAACAGTCCGATGCCACCTTCTTTGCCTAGGTTGGCAATGGCGGTTTTCACGAAGACCGACTGGTCAAAAACAACGTTGGCTTTCAGCGCGGCGGGAACATCGAACAGCTTTTTCAGGCGCTCGCGCGTGCCATTTACAATGCTGATCGTGTTGCTGTTGCCGCCTTGCTTGAGGATCGACAGGTAAACGGAGCGCTGTCCATCGATGCGCACCACGTTGGTTTGGATTGCCGCGTCGTCGTCCGCATGGCCGATATCGGAGACAAGCAGTTGTCCGTTCCCCACCGACTTTAACGGCAGGCGGTCGATATCGTCGATCGCGGGAAACTGGGCGTTGGTGTAGATATTGAAGTCGCGTGGGCCGATGCGCACGTCGCCTGCAGGCAGAATCGCGTTGGCGGCATTGATTGATCGCACCACATCCATCGGGCTGAGCTGATACGCCTGTAGTTTCACCGGATCCACATAGACCTGAATCTGGCGATATTTTCCGCCGAAAGGTTGTGGCACCGATGCGCCTGGAACATCGGCAATCTGATTGCGTACGTTGAACTGGCCAAGATCGTGTAATGCTGTTTCGTCCAGCCCGTCTCCCTTCAGCGTTACGAGGCAAACAGGCAAGCTCGATGCATCGAACTTGAGAACCACGGGAGGAAGCGTACCGGGCGGCAGCCGGCGCAACTGCGCCATTGCCAGATTGGAAATTGATGTTACCGCCGAGTCCGGATCGGTGCCGGGCTGAAAATAGACCTTGATAAGGCTGACGCCAGTTAGCGATCGCGACTCGATATGATCGATCCCTGAGCCAAGCGTAAAAAAGCGCTCAAATGGATTGGTGATGTTTGCTTCGATCTGTTCTGGCGGCATTCCGTTGTAAAACGTAGCTACCACCACCACCGGAATTCGTATCTCGGGAAACAGGTCCACTGGCATGCGTCCCACCACAACCGAGCCCAGCACGCCCACAATCAGGCAGATCATCAAAATGAAGAACGGGAAACGGATTGCGAAGCGCGACATTTATTTCCCTTTCCCTGCGTCGGATGATTCGCCACTGTTGGTCGGCACGGCATGAACCCGCTGTCCTGGTTGATAGCTTGAAAGGTTGGCCGTAATCACCTGTTCACCGGCCGCAAGACCGCTGCGAATCTCCACACGATCCGCGGTTTCTACGCCGACTCTCACCGCGCGCTTTTCGATGTTTCCATCCGGCCGAACCACCAGCACGGAGGCATCTGCGCCGGAATGCGCTACAGCGGTTATCGGAACAGAAATTGTGTTCTCTGTTGTGTCGAGTTTGAGCGTTACATCGGCGTACATTCCGGGGGTGAGCAAGCCGCCCGTATTATCGACTTCAATTTCCACCTGAAGAGTTCTCGTGGTAGGGTCCAGCTCGCCTGTCGTTCGCACTACAACTCCATCCAGATTCTGCTTCGTGGCTCCAACGTGAATCGCGGCCTTGCTGCCGATATGTACCAGGCCCGCCAAAGATTCCTGAATGGGAAGCCGGAGACGCAGTTTGTCCACCTCTGCCAGCTTTACAACCGGCATGGAAGAGGCGTTCGAAGTTCCCGCTTGAAGCAGCGCTCCCTTATCGGCAAAGCGCCAGGTGATGACGCCGGAAAACGGCGCAGTAATGCGCGCATAGTCGGCAAGAGAGGCATAGTGCAAATGTTCTGACTGGGCTGCGCGGTACCCTTGCTGCATCGCGGCAAACTCCGAACGTGCCGCGTCAACCTGCGATCCAGAGGCGGAATCTCTCGCACGAGCGTCATCGAGTTCCTGCTGCGCGATTAGTCCAGGTGACACTGCCGCAGCCTGTTCAAGTCGCACGAATGCGGAATGCAGAGCCCTATGATCGGCTTCGGCCCTGGCCACCATGCTGCGTGTGCGCCCAATCTCTTCTTTCGAGCGATCGATGCCCGCCTGCGCGCCAGACACTTGAGCGGACAACTCAGGCACGTCCAGAACAGCAAGAAGCTGCCCGGCTTTCACATGATCGCCGATATCTACCCTGATTTGGCGAATGTATCCTGAGACTTTTGCGTGCAGCTCAACCTCTTGATAGGGGAGCAACTCCCCGGCAACGTGCACTGAGTTTGCAAGCGATCCACTCCTGGCTGTCGCAACAGGCGCTGCCGCAGGCGTTTTCTGTTCGCTATTTCCTGCACGGTTGCGGCAGCCCACCGCTGTCGCCAAAACAATTACCATCGCTAGACTTACGCCAGAACTCCACCGAAACCACATTTTCTGGTCCTTTGATTCATTTGATCGCCGCTTTGGCAGGGAACACCGGAGATACATTTGCCTGGCCGCGATGCAGTTGAGCTTACAGATCGATAAGCGCCTGGGCACGATGCGGCGCTGAATACAGTTCGTTAACGATCCATCGTGCCCAGGTATATTTCGTCAGCAGAAAAGAGAGGGCATCGTTCCTTCACGGAGCTACTTCGAGTAACGCGGCGCTATGAGCGAGGATAAATACAGATCGCTTCCTCGATGCCAGAACGAACGTACCGCTTCCATTGCTTCCGTTGCTTTCAAGTACGGCATCACTAACGCCATAGAGCCCGCACGCTGAAGCAGAGAAGACTGCGACCGCTTGTTCTTGAGGAATTGTGTCGCACACAATCCCCGGTTCTGAACTGCTTGCCGCCGCGGAAAGAGGCCGTGCGAAGATGCCTTCTTTTCGTATGTAGGCAACAATATCGCCACTGCGCGACTGGACTTTGTCGTCAGGAGGCCAATATGTATCGCCACCGACCTGCACGTACTGCCCTGTTATCTGCTGCTCGGTCGTATTGACGGGCCGGGAGGCGTCTTCAACCGCATACGCGCCCGCAATCGCTCTGACTTCAAAACTCACAGGCTGGGGGCCGTTCTTCAACTCAATTCTGTCGAAATGAATTCCCAGGCTCGACGGTTTCTGCTTTGCATAGGGCGTCTGATCGAATTGAAAGGGCACTGATTGTGTAATGTGGCCGACAATGACCGTCCCTTTCGGAATTCGCGTTCCATCCGGCAGAATTACCGTCTGCATTGTGTGAACGCGGACAGGATCGTTGATCTTGATTTTTCCCGCTTCGACAGTAGTCGCGAAGGTTACAGGCAGAGTTGTACTACTAGGCAGCGATGCCGCCCTGGATAAATTACATGCAAAAGAGAGAAGCACGGCCAGAACGCAGTACAAATGTACCGTTTGGATGCGTTGCCGATCTTGACAAATTGAAGCACTCATGGTGTTCGCCCTCAATGGCATTATTCCAACAGAAATTCGCCTGACAGGAGACTGACAACTTCCTTACAGTTTTCTGACATTGGCGCGCAGCATTTCCTCGAAATTCTCAAATCAGGCTGCCGGGCCGAACCATTGCGCCTTTGCCGCAAAGCACGTCGAAGTACAGCGCGAACTCAAAGGCGCGGTTCTAAGCGCTCAGTCAATTCATAAAAGTATCAAGCGGTAGTGCTTGTATTTTGCGTAACTTTTCACAGGATATTTCCCGGATCTTTTAGACAAAAAGCCGAAACGGATAAGGTCCATGCCAAGGTTGGGCAAAGCCCGCCGCTCTGCGGCCACGTGCAATTGCTCAATGATGGACTCATTTGTATATATGCATTCTTATTTATCTCCTCATGCGTCCCTTATCTTGTATCGCTACTATCTAAGGGGAGAGGAGATCTCGGCTCTGCCGGGGGATCTTTACAGAAATGAGATAAAACTGTAAACCCGCAGGCGGCTAACCCAAGCGCGAGTGTTGCTTTTGCGCTTCGACGTAGGCGCGGAGAACGGCATTCATGCGAGTCAGATGTCCTTTGCCGCATGCGCGGAACCATTCGAGCACATCGTTATCGAGGCGCAGGTGGACTGAGGCTTTTCTCTCGGGCATCGCCACGCGAGCGGATTTCCAGAACTCAACGCCCAATGATTTAGCCTCCGGGGTATCGGCGCGGGTCCGGTCTTTGCCGCGTTCGCGCAGCGCCTTGATCTGGCTAAGCGAATGTTTCACGATAGTAGATTTCCCGTTCATCCTTGCCTGCTTTCTGGGCGCTGATGAGGCGAATCAGATTTTCGCCGCGCCAAGTAAATGCCACGCGATAGGCCTCGCTTTCGACGCGCCCCAGAGCGATCCAGCATAGCTCGCCATACTCTTCGCGGCCATCGATGCGTTCCAGTCGCTTGCTTGAAAAGATAGCGGCGGCGGTTATAAATGAAATTCCATGTCTCTTTTGATTGGTTTTGGCCTTGGCTTCGTTCCACTCGAATTCGAGTCCTTTGCCGCCCATGGCCAACTTCTCTGTTATGTACACAAATGTGGACACGTGACAGGCCGTTGTTGAACGCTTCGCCCGTCCCAAGCATGTTTTGTATCCGGTATGGGAAAGTTTGCAGAAACCCATCGCAACCGATGCAATGATATTCTGAAAAAAGCAGTTGAAGGAGTGCGGATTCGCACTCCAATCCAAAGTCAGGTCATGAGCTAATGTCGCTGAACGATCTCGAATTCGCCTACGCTCCCGTGCGCAACCAAGTGCGCGACCTGCGGGAGTATCTTTGACCCCGCGCGCCTGCGTCGGGAACTTTCTGAAATAGAAGCCAAGCTCGCCGATCCGGCGATGTGGTCTGATCCGGCAGCCAGCAAGCCGCTGATGCGTGACCGCAAGCGGCTGGAATCGCTCATCGCCGATGACGAATTATTAGTTCGCCGCACCGGCGACATCGAAGCCTATCTCGAGCTGGGGCGCGAGGGCGAGGATGTGGAAGCCGATCTCGACAGCGAGATTAAGGCGCTAAACGCTCTTGCCGAGGAGCTGGAAGCCAAGACGATGCTTTCGGGCCAGACCGATCCGCTAAACGCCATTGTCACCGTGCACCCCGGCGCCGGCGGCACCGAGAGCCAGGACTGGGCCGAGATGCTGGTGCGCATGTACTTGCGCTGGGCCGAGCAGCAGGGCTTTAAAACCGAGATGAACGACTACCAGGACGGCGAAGAGGCCGGCATCAAGTCGGCCACCTTTACCATCGCGGGCGAGTACGCCTTCGGGCAGCTCGCCGGCGAAAGCGGCGTGCATCGGCTAGTGCGCATCTCGCCCTTCGATTCGGCCAAGCGCCGCCACACCTCCTTCGCCTCGGTCTACGTTTCGCCGGAGATCGACGAATCGATTCACGTCGACATTCGGCAAGAAGATCTGCGCATCGATACCTATCGCTCAGGCGGCAAGGGCGGCCAGCACGTGAACACAACCGACTCGGCCGTGCGCATAACGCACCTGCCCACGGGCATCGTGGTCTGCTGCCAGAACGAGCGCTCGCAACACAAGAATCGCGACAAGGGAATGCAGATCATGCGCTCGCGTCTCTACGAATACGAACTCAATAAGAAGCGCGCCGAAAGCAAAAAGGTTGAAGCCTCGAAGCTCGAAATCAACTTCGGCTCGCAGATCCGGTCGTATGTCTTGCAGCCCTACCGCATGGCTAAGGACCACCGCACCAAAGTCGAGGTCGGCGACGTGGACAAGGTGCTCGATGGTTATTTGGAACCGTTTTTGAAGGGCTATTTACTGGCCAAACGGCGCGGCACCGCGGTTGCCGCCGATGCCGAAGACGATATGGATGTGTAAAAGCAGAGAACAGGGGGGCGCAGTTCTTTGCAACTCTTGCCGATTACACTGAGTCCAATCATTAGGAGTTTGATCTTTAACTAGCTATGCGTCGTTTCCGTTTGATTTTCGTGCTTTTCGCTATTTTTTCCGTAGCGTTGCCCGCGTGGGCCGCGTCGAATGCGGTGACCGCGCCGCATCTTACCGTGCAATTGGTCAGCAGGGAAGCAGGCGTTGCCGCGCCGGGATCGACGGACGCCGGGCTTTACTTCAAGCTCGAGCCGGGCTGGCACGTTTATTGGAAAAACGCGGGCGATTCCGGCGAGCCGCCGCGGATCGACTGGACGCTGCCCAAGGGCCTCACTGTCGATGCCATGCAATTTCCCGCGCCGAAGAGGCTCGCTCTCGGTCCGCTGATGGATTACGGCTACGAGAACGAAGCGTTATTTCCCATCCGGCTTGCGGCCGATGCGTCGCTAAAGCCGGGAACAGCGCTGCATCTGGCTGCCAAGGTGAGTTGGCTGGTTTGCAATAACGTTTGCCTGCCCGGCAAAGCGAATCTAGCGCTCGATCTGCCGGTTGTTGCATCGACGCCGACGGAAGATGGCGCTTCGGCCGCGCTCTTCAATCGCTTGAAGAGCACGTTGCCGCAACCTCTGCCCGCCTCGGCGAAGGTCGTGTTTCAGCCCACTGCCGACGGCTTTCGTCTCGCCGTTGAAAC
>Ga0255354_1001691_pt1 | contig 12330 bp, 24 predicted proteins | sample HBST50metaG_FD_189942 | JGI IMG/M metagenome (GOLD analysis project Ga0255354, IMG submission 189942) | Peat soil microbial communities from Stordalen Mire, Sweden - H.B.S.T50 | ecosystem: Environmental > Terrestrial > Soil > Wetlands > Peat | place: Sweden: Norrbotten County, Stordalen Mire...
GGCCACCCACAGCCAAAATGTGGTTGATGCCACTTGCGGTGAAGTTGAAGCTCGACGGGTCGATGATTGCCGCCGTCACGCTGGTCGCAAACGCTGAAATCGCGCCTGCAACGATCGAATGAATCCATGCCTTCGTGTTCATATCCCCTCTTCCTGCTGCTAGAGTTTGAATTCTTGCGCCGCCGCCGGTTCCGGCGGCACGTCGTACTGCTTCAGGTCGTAAAGGCTCATCAGATGAGATAAGCCTGACGCATAGGTTGGGTTGGTCGAGTAGCCGCACCGCTGCAGTTGTCGGGCAAAAGCCTCTGGATCATTCGTTGCGGCCATGGCTGGTCGGTACCGCTGGGCAATCGCAAGCAGCTTGGCATGTGCCTCGAAGCTGCCGTTCACGTCCTCGTAGCGGGCAAAGTCAGCTTCCTCAACCTGGATCTTCCCGTGAACGTATTCCTTTGTGGGCAGTTCGACGTAGGTGCCCGGCTTGGCCAGATGCTCGGCCTTGATGCCGAAATAGTTGTTGTACGCGCGGGCAAGCTGGCTCTGTCCCCAGCCGAGTTCGTTGCTCGACTCCTGGATAGACTGGGCGATGGTCACAGACGCAGGGATTCCCCACTTGCGCTGCGCGGCCTGAGCCGGCGGAACCACCAATTTTAAAAATGCGTTCTGCAAGCCGTTCACTGGCATCTCCCCTTTTGGAGGAAAGCGCGGCGGCTGAGATCAAAGAGTGGCTTTTCCTCCACTCGCCCCAGCCGTTCTCCACGCCGCTCTGGCACGCCGCACATCTCCTTTCAAGAGATTGTGTGGGACCATCCCCGTAGGTAGATACCAGCGTAGGACGCGGCAAAGCCGCACTGAGGCGCAGCGGGAGGCGAACGAATAGATGCAATAAAAGCAATCGCCGCCCGTGAAACGGGCGGCGATGGGGAGGCGGAGAATGGTCTGACTTGCTTATTGTTTCAGTGCGTCATCGATGGCGTTTGAGGGATAATCCTTTTGGCACTCCTTGGGATTCGCGGAATACGTCTCTCGGATTTCTCCATACCCTACGCAAATTGAAAAACCAGACTCAGCAAAGGCAAGCGACTGAGAAATCTCTCGCTCGTGATCTGTCTTAGCTGATGCTTGAAGTGCTGCTATCGAGGCTTTTGCTATATCGCGACTTTGCTTGTACTTGTTCCATCCCAATACGGCCTGGTTGCGCTCTACATAGATCAAATCCGCAGACTTTCGGGCAGCATCTGAAAACTCTGTACTCACCTTTGCATTTGATTCTTGTAGTGCAGATGTACGCCTATTCTCGGCATCGAACTGAACCTGCCTCCATACCCACCAACCTGCCGAGATAACAATCCCTAGGACAATAGCCGTCACAACTGCACTGATTCCAGCCACAACGCCAGCTTTAACAATCGACTTGCTGATGCGCGCCTCGATCGCCTCAACTTTCTCGTCGTCCATTTTTCTCACTTTCTGACTGGCTTATTCTGTCTCTTCCGCGACGCTGCGGTCTCCGTTTTCCCATAGTTGCGGGCCAAGTTTGTCCTTTGCTGCATGGCCACTCTTTCTGTCACCCACATGGATGTTGATCTCGATTCGGTCGCCCACTACAACGCAGTTATCCGAAGCATTCACATTTACCGTCACTCCATGGCTCTGCTGATCCCTTCGTTCTTGCGGTTCAGTGGTGTCCATTAGGTCTCCGATCTGTTGAACGATATCCATGCTTTCCGTTTCAGTCAATCTTCCTGTCCCCTGACCACTTGGCCATTAAGCGACAGCCAAGAATCTTTCTACAATATCAGAGGGCTTCTCCCGATTCCCGTGACAATACTCATACATCAACGCAATCAATTGCCCGTATTTCTCACTTGGAAGCATCAGCCCTTTCTCTTTCAGATTTTTGTCGACAGTCGCGACTACCTGGACTAAAAGTTCCCGGTCCCATGGAATCACCTCTGCTTCTTTGGAAACAGATGTAGGCGCGGCGACCGTGACCTTGCGTTCGACATGTGGCAGAAAACCTGATCCGTCGAACACAGCGCTGCTTCCATCTTCGAGTATTCCCGCCAGGGCCTGAAAAAAATGCCTTGCCTGGCCGCCTGCGAGATTGGCCATTCTCGCAAATATCTTTGGTTGAGGCAGGTTCTTGCCAGCCTCCCATTTCGATACGGCCGAAGGTTTCGTACCTAAAGTCTGCGCAAACGCCGTCTGAGTCTCTCCCCTAAACTCGCGCAATTCGCGAATACGCAGAGCGGCCTCGGATGCTGTCTCGATTTTTTTGGGCTTCGGAGGCATAAAAAAGCTTGACCATTGTGAAATCAAGCATTATGCTCGGAATCACAATCAAGGGGGTTGAGTTTGAACCTGCCATTTAAGGCTACATCGCCAGAACTCGCAAACGCTGCTCTTTTTTACGGTTTGTATAGCTGCGTTGCTCGAAAACTCAATGTAACGCCACAACATGTCCGTCACGTCTCTCGTGGCTTGTCTACCTCCAAGCGTGTGAGCGCAGAAATCCAGCGCGAAATTAAGCGTCGTTTGAAAAACGGTAAACAGGAACTTGCAGCATGAATTTTTCATCGCGTTTTCAGTCTCTGGCTGGTGGAACCTTCTCTGCAACGGCTAATCGCAAAGCGAATTCGACCGTCCAAGGACAGCCAACCCTGTTCGAAGGCGTCGAAAACGCTCTCTCTGGCAGCATGGACGACTCAGCCCTCGTCCGCGGGGTGCTAATCCAGTCCATCCGCAAATGCGGCAAATCACGCGCCCAGCTTGCAGAGAACATAAGTTTTCTTTCTGGCCGGGAGCTGACGGAAATCTCACTGAACAAATACACCGCCGAGAGTCGGACTGACTACCGTTGGCCGGCCGAACTCGACCGCGCCTTCTGCCAGGCCACCGGGGACGACACACTCCTGCGCTGCCGGGCTGAACTCGCCGGATTCTTCGTGATCGACGCCACAGAGGCTGAGCTGCTCGCCTTGGGCCGGGAATACCTCCGCCAGAAGCGCGCCAGCGAAAAGGTTGCTCTCCTCGAAAAGCGCCTACAGGGGGTAGACCTTTGAGCGCCGCCGCAGCCACCCCGCAACTCACCTTGGCCACAACAAGCCACTGGCTCACGTCCGAAGAAGTCATGCGGCGTACTGGATGGTCCCGCGCTACCTTTTTCCGCCGGCGTGGAGAGCTACTTTCTCGCGAGGCGCAGCCTATCAACGCGAATGGCCGGCTCATCTGCGAGTACTTCGATGGATCCATTCCACAGATGCCGCAGACACAACTTGCCATCGTACCGGTGCCGCAATCTTCCTTGGGACCATTATTCGCCGGCGTACGCGACGTAGAGCTGCCACGGGTGCTGCTACCTGATCCTGGCGACCAGGTCCAGGCCCAGAGCCGTTACGACGCAATCCTGCCCATTCTGGAGTACGCGCGCGATCCGGAGCGCTTTCGGCATCTGCGCCTGAGAGATGGACTCCCAATCACTTCCAAGACCCGCCTCATCCTCTTTGTGGCGGAAACCTGCGGCACGACGGACCGCACCATCAAGTCCTGGATCAAGCGCTTCCGTGAAGGCGGCTTTGCCGCGCTGGCCGACAAGCGGCGGGCCGATAAAGGTCAGTCACGCTGGGCGTTGCAAAACGAAGGAACACAGGAACTGGCCAACATCGCCGCTTTCGCTTGTGTCAACGAGGATCTCTCCATCCAGATTGCTTGGGAGATCATCGAGCGCCGCGCCCAGATGTTCGAGCTTCCGGTTCCCAGCTATCAGACCGTCCGCCGCATGATTGCGCGGCTGAACCCCGCCGCCGTCACGCTCTCGAAGAAGGGACGGCGCACCTACGACGAAATCTTCGCCCCGTATATCGAGCGCGGCTATACCGACATGGCCGCCGGCGAGATTGTCGTCAGTGACCACGCCCTGCATGATGTCTTCGTGCAGGACGACCTTTACAAAAAAGATCGCAAGCCCATCCGGCTCCGCTTCACTGGCTTACTTGACATGCGTTCTCGCAGGTTTACGGCCTACGCCTGGTGCGAGGAGGGATCATCCCGCTCCATCACGACTGTGCTGTATCACCACTGCCTCCTGTTTGGCAGACCTCGCGTATTTTACGCGGATAATGGCAAAGATTACCAGCGTGTGGGAAAGGGTGCAATCGGCTCTCCATGGAGCATCGACGACATTCCCGCGGAAGCCATCGGCGTGCTGGCGCGGCTCGGCGTGGAAGTGAAGTACTGCATCCCGTTCCACCCACAAAGCAAATTGATAGAGCGGGCGAATAATTCAATCCACCAAAGATTCGACCGCAGCTTCATCAGCTATTGCGGACCTGACCCGATGCACCGCCCGGATCGCTGCGATGCCGCCGTCCTACGGCACAAAAAGCTGCTAGCCGAGGGACGCGCCGACGAATCCGAATTGCCGCTAGCCAGCGAATTTATCAAGGCCTGCATCGTTTGGCTCGAAACCGATTATCACCAAAAGATCAAAGACGTGAAGGGCATGGAGGGGCTCAGCCCCCTTGAGGCCTGGGACAAGTTCCGCTGGGCCGAGCAGACGGCTCCGCCAGAGTCCTCTGCCTTGGTCCCGCTCCTGGCCGACCGCACCACGCGCAAGATCCACGAATGCGCCATCGAGCTTGCCGGCAGACGGTATGTCGCCGTCGACCAGGCCAGTGGCATCCAGCTGCACGACCGCACTGGGCAAACAGTGCTGGTGGCCTACGACCAGCTGGCCATGGACCACATTGCAGCCATGGACGAAGACGGCTACGTCTTTGCCCAACTTGAGCCGGAAACCTTGCTGCGTCAGGCCGACGACGCCGAAACACGCGCCGCCATCGCCGCCAGCATGCAGGAGCGCGGACGCCACTACAAGCGTACCCGCGATCAACTCAACGAGCTTGCGCGCCGGGTAAAGGCGGCAGGATACGTGCCCCGCAACGATCAGATGCTTCAGATTGGGCAACTCCCCATCACCATCGACGATGTCGTTGTGCATCGCCCTCAACCGCCAACCCCACAAAACGACGAAGCTCCGGCATCTCCCATGACACCGGCGCAGGCAGCACGGCAATTCTTGGAGGGACTTAAAAAATGACTGATCAGACCAAAAGCACGGCGCGGGTACAAACCATCGTCGACGACTATCTCAATCGCTCTGGCATGTCGCCGGTGGACTTCGCTCGCCGCATCGGCTACAGCGACAACACCCTGGCGCAGTACCGTAATGGCCACTACAGCGGCATCACCTCGCCGGACCGCATTGAAGCCGCGATCCTCGCCTTCGTTCGTGACAACCCGGTCGAGTCGGACACCTTCAGCGGCACGATCTACGAGACAGAAACCGTGCGCGCCATGCGCCGCGTTTTCGCCAAGCTGCTGGAGCGGCCGCAGGTGTACATGGTCTATGCGCCGCCGGGATCCGGCAAGACCGATGTGGCGCGGAAGCTCATCTCTGAGCACAACGCGCAGCACAGCGCCGATCAGAAGACCTACATCTTCCGCGTCTACTGCCGGGCGCGCATCTGCCCGCGCGATTTGATGAAGCGAGTGGCCACGGCTTGCGGCTCGCAATCCAACACCGCCATCGACCGGGCCATCCAGAACCTGCGCTGGGACTTTCGCGGCTGCCGGGTGCTGCTCTACCTGGATGAGGCGCAGCACTTATCCATCGAGTGCTTCGAGACGCTGCGCGAGTTGCTCGACGAGGATCCGCGCTTCTCGCTTTGCTTTGCCGGCAGCCACGAGCTGGACCGCATCTTTGCTCAATTCGCCGGAACGCTTGAACAGTTGGAGCGCCGCATCACCGACAAGGTCACGCTGCCGGCAGTCACGGAAGAAGAGGCCACGGGCATCCTGCGCAGCGAGCTGGGCGGTCTGGCTCTCGACGCCTCGCTGATCCGCCAACAGATCCAGTTGGCTACCATTACCGTCCGCGTCAACCGCAAGAATCAGCGCTACATCTCCATCGGTCGCCTGATGGCTGCCATCAGCGAAATCCGCGAAGGCATCGGCGCGGCAGTCGACAGCGCGGAGAAAGTCGAGGCAATCGCATGAAGCGGATGGTTCTAGCCACCTACGTACCAACAGAGGAGCAGCTCCGCCAGGCAGCCGCATGGTTCATTCGCACCGGGCAGACTGCGGATAAGGCGCTCAAGGTTGCTGTGATCCTTACGGGCATCTTCTTCTTCGCTGAAGTTGTGGCCGCATTCCTGCCCGGTGGCGCGGCCGCCCGCGTGATCGGAGGTGCCCATTGATCGGCAGCGCTGTGAAGTGCGACATCTGCGGACGCCAGAAGCAGGAGACAAACCATTGGCTGGTGGCCATCACGCGACCCGAGTACGAGGGCATTCTCTTTGTGCCGGTCGAAGCATCGGGGTTGCGAGTCGAAGGCTACACGCACGAGGACATTTGTGGTGAGGACTGCATGCACAAGCGCCTCTCGCGCTGGCTCACCGACCTGAACGCTCCTGCACCAACAACAGAAAGTGAGGCAGCATGACCACCGAAAAGAAACCCGCGCTGAAGCCGTCGGAGATTGACGACCTCTGCATTGCATTCGATACCGCGAAGAGCGCAGTCGAAAAAGAGGAGCAGAAACTCTCCACCGCCAAGGGTGCGCTGCTTGAGGCCGTGCAGGATTTCGGCTACACGCCTACCCAAGCCGAGAAGACCACGCGGCTAGAAGGCACGCTCTACATCGCCGACGCCACCGTGGCGACCTCGGTCGCAGTGAAAGAAGCTCCGGTCGCCGAGCTGCAGAGCGAACTGTCACGGCTGAAGAAGCCGAAGCTCTTTGGGCTGCTCTTCGAACGGAAGGTGAAACACAGCCTCAAAAAGAACGCCGCCAGCACCTTGAAGGTAGAGATCGGCGGCTTCGAGGACGAAACGCAGAAGCGGCTGCTCGGGCTGTTCGCGAGCTGCTTCGATGTAGAGACCAAGGCTCCCGCTCTCAGCGTCAACCTGGCCGAGTCGCTGCGCCAGAAGGAAGCCGAGGCACAGGCCAAGGCCGAAGCCAAGGCGGCGAAGGCCGCAGCGAAAGAAGCCAAAGCAGCGGCCAAGGCAGCGAAGAAGAAGTAGAGGTCATCACCAGGTGCGCTTCCCCGCGCACCACAACCCAGCATCGCTTTGGAGGAAATATGTTGAGTCTGATTTTGTGGATGTTCCTGCACGTTCGTCCAGTAGGCCCCGAGCCTGTGCATGTCGTCGTCCATACGTTTTCGGCAGCCACCACCGTTTCGCACATGGTGAAACGGAGCGGGCTATGAACCTACGCGAGCGCCGTGTCGAGCGCGTGCAAAATGCTCTGCAAGTTGCAGAAGCGCACCTGGACGCAATCAAAGACGGACAGGGCGTCCATCAGGGCGCTCTTCTCTGCGAAATCGTCAAGAGGCTGCAGCCGCATGTTGGGGACCTGCAGAAGGTCCTAGTCCGCGAGTGGAAAGCGGAAGCCAGAAAGGCGGTCCGGAAATGAAGGATAAGAACACGCCTGATGTCGCCTGGAAGTTTTGGCAGGAATCGAAGCAAGCCTTGGATGAGCTGGGTGATCTCATGCAGCAACTCGCGACCTTTATTACCGTTGATCATCCGATTCCACCGCCGCCCGGCATCGTCCGCCAGATCAAGCGCGACATGGCCAACTTCCAGGAGAAGTTCACGTTGCTCGTTCGTGAGCAGAAAAGAAGGGCGGAACGCTGATGAGCAGAGTAGACGGCAACGCTGCGGGATCGCAGATCGATAAGGTTCTTGCGCAAGGCAGGCTTCTCGTCTCCGAACTGAATCTTCTCAAAGGCGAACTGAAAGAGTTCGATCCAGTCCGAGCGAAGGACCGCGAATCTCGCATGATCCACGATCGCATATTTTCTCTCGAACAGAGAGCGTGGGTGATCAGCGAAAAGATTCGCGACATACTTACCAATTTTGATGAAGCGGTAGATGACTTTGAGGCGAACCGCAGCGCGATCAAAATACAACGGGCGCTTCCAGGAGCGCAGCTTTGGCTTACGAGAGGAGGTCGCTGATGGCTTGCGAAATGATCCCCGGTACCGATGGCCACTCGACCATCATTTGCTGTTCTCGAAGCCGCCGGCAGACGTGCAAGTTCTGCCACAAGGGATATGTCACGAAGCTCTGCGACTTCCCCGTATCCAAGGGTAAAACCTGCGATGCCGGGATGTGTTCGGCCTGCGCGACCAGGGTTGGCCCAGACATGGACTATTGCCCCACCCACAAGCATGAGGCTCCGCCGCAACGGAATCTCTTTGGAGGCGAACGATGACGGAAGAACAAGTCAAGATCGATGCGCTGCTGAAGACTACCTTCAGCCGGCTTCTGCAAGCAGCCGAAGCCACCAATCGACTGCGTATCGGATATCTGGAGTGGAACATAGCGGAGAGTCGGAAAGCGGCTCTCTCGCTTGCCACGCACATGGAAGTTGTCGAGAGCACGCTCCGCGATTCGTCGCACCTGATGAAAATTCAGGATGCAGCGATTCAGGCTCTGCACACACAGTCAGGAGGGCTAGTCAATTGAGCACACAACCCACATTGTTTCCAGAATCTCCTGAGGCGGCAATCATGCGCCTCGATCAATCCATTCTCAATCTGATACTGGGCTATTCAGGAGGCCCGCTCGGACTAGCGCTCGACTCTGAGGCAAAGGCTGTTCTAGGCTGCATCCGCTATCAGCGCGGCCTCGCCAACACCATCACCATCAGCGACATTCAGGAGCGCACCAAGTTCAACGTCCGCCAGATCAAAAAAGCTGTGCGCACTCTGCGCCTGAACTACAACCTGCCCATCGGCAGCTCGAAGCGCGGCAACGACGGCGGCTATTACCTGATGATCTCCCAGGATGATCAGACCGCCTGGGTTAAGGATGTGCTTGACCAGGTGCGCGCGGAGTTGGCTGTACTGCGCGCCGCCGCCGGCCCGCAGGTCACGCTCGAACTGCTCGGCCAACTCCAATTGGAGGTGAAAGCGTGAAAGTCCGCGGATCCGATGCGCCCATGATGCTTGGCCGCGCCATGATTGCCGCAGCCATCGTTCTCTTTATCTTGCTCGCGCCGATCATCGCGCACTACTGGAAGTAACGCTCAGAGGTTTAAATGCCAAATCTGCACAAGATCGAAATCGAAGCGGAGCGCCTTCGCAAACAGAATGACGCGCTGCTTGTGCTCATCATCAAGCCGGACTGGGGATTCATCGCCACAGATCCGCGTATGGCGACCAAGGATGTAGTGGAGACATTGCGCAATGAGATCCCGAACGTCCAGGTATATCTCGAACGAAAGCGGGCAGCCCGATGAGCAACCATTTTGGACCACGAAAAAAGGCAGACCCACGCCATAGCGCGATCAAGGCTCTGCTCGACAGCTATTGGCAGCGCGAGAATCCAATGATTCCATCGCTGCCGTGGGGCCCGGCCGATGCCGGCGCGCTCGGCCAGTTCCTAACGGCCAATCCCAACTTATCGCCTGACGTTGTGGCGACCTGCTTGGAGTCTCGCCTGGTGAGCCTTGACCATGCCCCAGGCGAGCGCGTTTATCGCTGGATTGGCGACGTGCTGCGCTATGCTGGCGGCCCTCTCAACCAATTCAAGCAGCCAACCTATACCGGCCCCGCTCCTGAGGCTGCTGTGGGCACCTGGCGCCCTGGCATGGTGCGCAACGAACCCGAGCCGCAGGAAACAGCTCGCGAATTCATGGGCGAAGAGTGGTTTGAACGCGCGTGCAAACAGGCCAAGGCTGATCCATCCAAACTGACCGAGATCCCGCGGAGATGCCTGCGCGACGAAGGATTGCTATGAGTGAATTGACGGTCCTTGCACACGAACTTGCATGGGCAGAATCCCTGTCCTGGCTCCTGAGCAACACAAATTCCGTTGAGCTGGACGGCCATAAATGGATGGATGTTGATGGTGATCTCGATGGCGTACCGCTTGGAATTGCGTTCAAGAAAGAGATCCGCTATCTGACGCTGCGCAGCGCTCTCTGCTGGCATCCGTTGAAACCCAACCTTATGCGCATCATCGAGAAATAGGGATGAAGAAGAACAAATTGCCGCCATCGCTGCACCGCTTAGTGATGGATCAACCGGCATCAGATTTGCAGTACAACACCGAGGGCCAGAACGTTGAGAGACAGCAATCCAGATCCGAATTACCACAGGGAATGTCAGTTCCCCGGATGTCCCAATCCAGTCAGCGTGCGCGCCCGGTTCTGCAGCGGAAAATGCCGGGTGGCGGATTGGAAGGCGCGCCACGGACATGTTGAGGCAGTGAGTTGCTGCCCACAGTGTGGCTTCGACCTGACGAAGAAGTCCCGCAAACCACGTAAGAAGGCATAGGAGGAAGCGATGGCGAACACAGGTAGAAAGATTACACCAGGACAGATGAAGCGCTTGCAGGTGGTCTACGGCCAGCTGGCGCGGCATACGCAGGAAGGCACAGACCGTGCTGCGCGCCTGGCGTGGGCCTCTCAGCTTGTGTGCCGTCCTATCGCCAGTTTCAGCGACCTCACAGAAGAAGACGCCCGGCACCTGATCGATACCGTGCAGGGCCAGCTCGGCATCAAGGCTACCGTGTGGCCGCGCCGCCGCCTCGATCGCCATGCCGCGCAGAAGGCCGGCACCGAAGGGCGCCGCGACCATGCCAGCGACGAGATCACCCTGGCTGGGCCGTCGGAGTTCGCGCGGATCCGCTACGTGCTTGAGATGCTCGGATGGTCTCAGGCTCAGCTCGAAGGCTGGCTGCGCTCGCCTCGCTCGCCGCTCAGCCGCAAGGCTACGCCGAGCATCAGTACGCTGGGCGATGCGAATCGCGTGTACTGGGCACTGAAGGGCATGGCGACAGCACAGGGTAAATGGAAGGGGCGGACAAAATGACAGCGCAAGAGGCAATCGAAGATTTCTACAACATGATCATTCGGTCAATCGACAACGCTCCTGACTACATAGAAAAGCGTGAGGCTTTGGAAGCCGCTGGCGTGCTTCTGGAAAAGATCGAAGTACATCTGTATGTTGATCGAAAGAGCCTGCAGCAACCAGCCAAAACCGATGCTCAGTTCCTGCAGAGTCTGCGCATCGCTCCCGATCTCACGGTATCTGACCGGCAGGAGCGCCCATGATCTTTCGCGTGCCAGACGACCAGCTACTGCCGTGGCCTTCGCGGGAGTCTATCTCTGCACCACGCGCGGCAAAGATACTTGGATGCGGCCAGAAAACCGTGCACCATCTGATAGAAGAAGGTGCGATCAGGGCATACAAAATCCGGCCAGACAAGCCGAGAAGCCGCTACCGCATCCAGTACAGTTCGGTTGTGGCCTACATCAAAGAGATCCGCAGAAAGAGCTTGCTCGACGACGAGACGAACTGAAGATGAAACGCGACGACAAAATGGACTTCCGCCAGCTTTTGTTCCCTTGGAGCCCGCGCTACACGGTCTCCGCCAGAGGCGCCGCGGCTATGTTGAAGGTCTCCATCAACACCATTTGCCGCATGATCGCCGATGGTTCACTCGATGCCGAGAAGTGCAATCCCGATAAAGGAAACAGTCCGTGGCGCGTGAATCTGGACTCGGTTGAGAAGCACATGACGCATTCAATCGAAACCATCTCTGCCGACCAGGCTGCGGAGATCCTGGACATCTCGCTCTTCACACTCTGCGAAATGATCAAGAGCGGCGAACTCACCGGATATAAGATGCGGAGTGGAACCTCGCCTTGGCGAGTGAACTATGCCAGCGTCCGGCAGCATCTCGATCGCCTCAGCGAGATGGCCGGCACAGCGCCAGAATAAAAGTATGGCAACTGTTTGATCGCTCACCTCGCGGGCACTTCTTTTATCGAAGCTCATTAGCCTTTTAGTATGCGCACGCGTATCTTCGCCTTCCTTCCGCTTCTCGCTGCCTCGCTCCTTTTTGGTCAATCGCAGTATGTCCAGATCACGTCCACCAACATCATGGATGCAGCGGGCAACAAGCTCTCCAGTGGAACCATCACCTTTACTCCAGTGAATAACGCGGGCACGCCAATTTCACCGCAGGTAACCAGCGGCGGCCGCGTGGTGCCGAGGCCCGTCGTCTTCAAGGTGATCGCCGGTGTGATCACTCCGAGTTACGGCACGGCCAAGTTAGTAGATGTGACGCAAGCCTCCCCCGTGAATTTCTGCTACTCGGATACGATCCACGACAACATCAGCGGCAATACATGGTCGCCTGATCCGTGCGTCCAGCCAGCCTACAACGCCAGCTGGTGCACAACGATACCTGGATCCCCAAGCGGAGTGACTACCTGTAACTTCGATAATTACGCGCCGACGTCCACGCCAGGTG
>Ga0255354_1001706_pt1 | contig 12291 bp, 13 predicted proteins | sample HBST50metaG_FD_189942 | JGI IMG/M metagenome (GOLD analysis project Ga0255354, IMG submission 189942) | Peat soil microbial communities from Stordalen Mire, Sweden - H.B.S.T50 | ecosystem: Environmental > Terrestrial > Soil > Wetlands > Peat | place: Sweden: Norrbotten County, Stordalen Mire...
GTCCTGTTGGATGACCCCTATCTGTTGGCCGTCAACAAACCCAGCGGGTTGCCCACCCTCCCCGGCGGCGGCTTCATGGAAAACACCCTTCTGCGCCTGGTGCAAAAGCAATTCTCCACCGCAAACCCTGTCCACCGGTTAGGCAGAGGCACCTCCGGCATCGTCCTCTTCGCCAAAACAGCCCAGGCTGCCGCTAATCTGACCGCAAACTGGAATACACCCAAAGTTCAAAAAATCTACCGGGCGCTGGCTCAAAACGTTGCACAGCAGGACGCCTACGAAATTCTCACACCCATCGGTCTGGTACCGCACCCGCGCCTCGGTTCTGTGTGGGCCGCCAGTCCAAGTGGAAAACCGTCTAAGTCCTTGGCAAAGGTGATCTCACGCAGCACGAGCACTACAACATTCGAGGTAACACTCAATTCGGGCCGCCCTCATCAAATCAGAATCCATCTGGCATCCATCGGCCATCCCCTGGTTGGCGATCCTCTGTACGGCCTAAACGGCCAGCCTCTTGAAAATCTCCCCGGCCTCCCCGGCGATGGAGGATATTTCTTACACGCCCAATTTCTGAAATTCGAGCACCCCATCACCGGAGAACAAATCAATCTTGAGGCAGCTTTGCCGTCCGGATTCTCATTGCCTCAGTAGGCTGCAGGGCAATGCGTCGTTCAGACATTTATTTTAGGCTTTAGAAAACTACAAAGTAAAACTGAACAGTTCTCCTTTCTATGCGCTAAAGTGAATCTGTGAGTAAACAGAAGAGCAATTTGAACAGTGCGCGGGCGTTGGCCCTTGCAGGAGAGCTTCGTCTTCTCATCAGCCAACTGAGACACCGGATGCGCGAGCAGGCTCATCTGGGTAAATTCACCTGGTCTCAAACGTCTGTGGTCATTCGCCTGGAACGCGATGGCCCCGCGACAGCGAGTGATCTGGCACGGGCTGAGGGCGTGCGGCAGCAGTCCATGGGGACCACGATCTCGTCTCTTGAGGGGGCTGGCCTCGTGAGCGGCTCGTCCGACCCTGCTGACGGACGGCGAACTATTCTGTCACTTACCGATACCTGCCGGGAACTGCTCCAGGCCACTCGAGCTGCGAAGGAAGATTGGTTGTTCCGCGCCATCCAAACTAAGCTCTCGCTGGCGGAGCAGGAAGAGCTCGCAAGGTCGCTCGAACTGCTCAAGCGTCTCGCTGAGTCGTAGGTAGACTCGCAGTCGCACTCGTAACAGTTCTATCCCTCCAGATAAGGAGAACTTCATGGCAATCACTGCTCTTGGCCCTAAAACCGCTCTCATCCTTGTCGATCTGCAAAAGGGCATCGTAGCAGCGTATGCAACCGCTCATTCGGCGGACGATGTTGGGCAGCACGCCGCTGCACTTGCTGACGCATTCCGCCGCCACGACCTTCCGGTGGTGCTTGTCAATGTTGAGGGTGCAGCACCGGGGAGGACGGAACAGACTCGTCCCCGAGGAGAGTTTCCCGCCGACTGGGCTGATTTTGTTCCTGAACTGAATCAGCAACTGGAAGACCATACCGTGACAAAGCGAACGTGGGGAGCGTTCACTAACACTGGCCTTGATGAACACTTGAAGAAGCTTGGTGTCACGCAGGTTGTGATTGCCGGGATAGCGACGAGCATTGGCGTCGAATCAACTGCGCGTCAGGCGCACGAACTCGGATTGAACGTTACACTCGCTGTTAACGCCATGACTGACATGAGCTTTGACGCCCACAACAACAGCATCATGCGCATCTTTCCACGTCTGGGCGAAACCGGAACAACAGGGAAGATCATTGTCTTGCTCGACAGCAACCGAAAGTGAATGCATTAGCGGAAACTCCGAGTTCGACAAACAATGAGAAGGAGTATCTGACGATGAATTGGATTCATGCAGTGTCTTACTTTTTGGGCGGCGCCTTTCTTGCAAATGCCGTTCCGCATTTTGTGAGCGGCATGATGGGGCGCTCCTTTCAAAGCCCCTTTGCGAAATCGCCCGGGGAAGGGCTTTCCTCCTCAACCGTAAATGTGCTTTGGGGATTCTTCAATCTGGTTGTTGGTTATCTGTTTGTCTGGCGTGTCGGAAGCGATGATGATGGCGCGCCATGCGGGGAGACAGATGGTGCGCGTGATGGGCTATGCTGTTGTGCCAATTCTGTAGGCGATCTTCAGAGGTCAATGTTGGTTTCGGGAGGCGTTAAATTGAGAATTGATTCAACACCTGCACGCAAGTATCGAAGAATATACTCGGGATTCAGACTCGTGGGGTCAAAGAGATGGTTAATGGCGAGGCCATCGATCAAAGCGCCAAATTGTGCAGCCCGTGCGCGCTTGATTGCATCATCCTTGTGGCGCAATTCTGGGATTAGGTAATCAATACCAGTTTCAGCACAGCACAAGCACATCGCGGAAACAAGATCGGCCAGCCTCTTTTGCCTCTGTGGGTGGCGTATGGCATAAGCCTTAAACTCAAGACTTAGTAGCATACGGCGGCGATCATTGAGCAAAGTGGCCAAATGCTGCACAAGCACTTCCACGCGTTCTTCACGTGTTGTGGCAGCGGTTAGCGAAGGCGTGATTCGTTCCTGATCACGCGCCATGTTTTCTTCAAATATTGCGAAGAAAACATCCTCTTTATCGCGAAAGTGCGCGTAGAACGCACCGCGCGTCTTGCCAGCAGCTGCCGCAATGTCCTCCAGACGCGCTAGTTCGAAGCCATCGCGCGCAAAGATCTCACGGGCTGCATCAACGAGTTGCTCGCGGGTTGCGTGCGCTCTTTGCTGTTTGCTGAAACAACCAAAAAGGTGATCACAAACTCCCGAAGATGTTTTTGAATCGTCCACTGCATCTATAGAATCTCACATAAGCGTACATTCGTGTATGTTTTTATTTCCCCACGACGAGAGAGAGAGCAACGATGCAGAAACTGCTAGAAAATCAAACCCCATACCGACTCAGTGCGTGGGCTGCCTTGCTGGTGCTGGCAATTTCAACAGCGGAGCTAAGCGGCTGCAAGTCGGTGCAAGGCGCAACTTCTGGTCAGACGGGATCCATGCCTGTAACGGTCGTAAAGCTCCAACAGGCCGCTGTTCCCCTCAAGCGTGAATGGGTTGGCACCCTCGATGGCTATGTCAATGCGCAGATTCAACCTCAGGTAAGCGGTTACCTTGTACGCCAAAACTATCTCGAGGGCACTCAGATCCAGAAGGGCGACGTGCTTTTCGAGATCGATCCCCGGCCGTTACAGGCAGCCGTCGACCAGGTGCAAGGTCAGCTTGGACAAGCGGAAGGTCAACTCGGGCAAGCACAGGCGCAACTGGTGCTGGCACAGATCAACGTGAAGCGCGACACGCCCATGGCCGCCCAACACGCTATTGCGCAGAGCCAGCTCGACACCGAGCTTCAGCAAGAAGCTCAGGCGGAAGCGTCTGTAAAGCTGGCACTGGCTGCCATCGGCACGGCGAAAGCGAATGTCGCCACCGCAAAGCTGAACCTTGGGTTCACACAGGTACGCTCTCTGATCTCTGGCGTTGCCGGGCAGGCGGCCACGCAGGTTGGCAACCTGGTTAGTCCGCAGTCAGTACTGACCTCGGTTTCGCAACTCGATCCTATCAAGGTCTATTTCTCGATCAGCGACAGCGAGTATCTTGCGCTGACACACCGCGCACATCAGAGCGGCGGCGATCTTCTCAAAGCGTCTGACAAGCTTCCGCTGGTCTTGACACTGGCAAATGGCGAGGTCTATCCGCACCAGGGATACATCGTCTTTGTCGACCGCCAGATGAATCAGCAGACCGGCGCCATCCGTGTTGCAGCGGCATTTCCCAACCCCGGCAAGCTGTTGCGTCCGGGGCAGTTCGGTCGCATAAGCGCCAGCACTGAAGTGCAGAGCAATGCTTTGCTGCTGCCGCAAATCGCAGTGCAGGAATTGCAGGGCATTCAACAGGTCGCTACCGTGGACGTCAACAACAAAGTGCACGTGGTCAATGTTCAACTCGGCTCGCAGTATGGCAACAACTGGATTGTCGCCGCGGGTCTTGAGCCCGGCATGCGAGTGATCACAGACAATCTGCAGAAGCTGAGAGAAGGCATGCCCGTCGATCCACGCGAAGTTCCCCTTGCTTCCGCGGCTGGCGCCACCTCCACCACCAACAGCAGCGCACCTGCCGGGAGGTAAACGGTGTCAAAGTTCTTTATCAGGCGGCCGATCGTCGCCATCGTCATTGCGATCGTCACGGTGGTTGTCGGTCTGGTGTCGATGCTGAACCTGCCGACATCGCAGTATCCCGATATTGTCCCGCCGGAAATCATGGTGCAGGCCACCTATCCGGGCGCAGACGCCAGAACGCTGCTGCAAGCCGTGGCTACGCCGCTCGAGCAGCAGATGAACGGCGTCGACAACATGCTTTACATGTACTCAGTGAGCGCCAACAATGGACAAGCCACTGTGTATGTGGACTTCGACGTAAAGACAAACCCCGACACCGATCAGGTCTTGTCGCAGTTGCGTGTTTCGCAGGCGCAGTCGCAGCTTCCTACAGAAGTCAATACCGCCGGCGTGACAGTGCAGAAGTCGCTGACTTCGCCATTCATGATCGTAGGACTTTCGTCGCCATCGGGACAGTACGGCGCGGACTTCCTCACCAATTACGCCATCATCAATCTCCAGGACCAGCTGACGCGCGTGAAAGGCGTGAGTCGCGTACAGGTCTTCGGTGGGCAATATGCGTTACGTATTTGGGTGCAACCCGACAAACTGGCGCAGCTCGGCGTCACGGCCACCGACGTGATTAACGCACTCGTGACGCAGAACAACGTAAACCCAGCCGGCAAGATCGGCGGAGAACCTGCGCCGCTTGGACAGCAGTTCACCTATACCGTGCGCACGCAGGGACGCCTCATCACGCCGGACGAGTTCGGCAGCATTGTTCTGCGGGCCAATCCCGATGGGTCGATCCTTCACTTGCGCGACGTCGCACGCGTGGAACTGGGTGCGCAAACTTACGATCTGACGGCACGTTACAACGGCGCACCGGCTGGCATGATGGGCATCTATCAGCTGCCTGGATCGAATGCCGTGGAGACAGCAAAGGCCGTGCGACAGCGTCTCGATGAGCTTTCGCATACTTTTCCGTCGGGCCTTCGCTATGATGTCCCGCTGGACACTACGAAGGCGGTAACAGCCGGTATCCACGAGATCGTGCTTACGCTCGGCATCGCTTTGTTATTGGTTATCTTAGTCGTGTATCTGTTCCTGCAAGGATGGCGCGCCACACTCATCCCGCTGCTGGCCGTTCCTGTGTCGTTGATCGGTACATTTGCATTTTTTCCACTGCTCGGTTTCTCTATCAATACGCTGTCGTTGTTCGGTCTTGTCCTCGCTATCGGTCTGGTTGTCGACGACGCCATCATCGTCGTCGAAGCGGTCGAGCACCATATCGAAGAGGGTTTGAGTCCGCGTGACGCAACCGTGAAGGCCATGGAAGAAGTCGGTGGTCCGGTTGTCGCAATCGCGTTGATTCTCGCAGCGGTCTTTATTCCAACGGCGGCGATTCCCGGCATTACCGGAAGGCTCTATCAGCAGTTCGCCGTCACCATCGCAATCTCGGTGATGATCTCCGCGTTCAATGCGCTTACGCTGAGCCCCGCGTTGGCCGCCATGCTGCTCAAGCCGAAAGGCGAGGACCATCATCGCGGGCCTCTGGGACGATTCTTTGCGTGGTTCAACAGGCTCTTCAACAAAACCACCGACAAATACGTTTCCACTTCCGGCGTGCTGGTTCACAAATCTGGATTCACCATGCTGGCGCTTGCTCTTGTAGCCGTTATAGCGGTCTTCATGGGATCGCGCTTGCCCACGGGCTTCATTCCGACTGAAGACCAAGGCTACATGTTCGTCGCCATGCAACTGCCGGATGCAGCCAGCCTGCAGCGCACGGATGCGGCTGCGCTACGCGTAACCAAGGCGCTGCTCAGTACGCCTGGAATTGGCGGCGTCGTACAGGTGAACGGTTTCAGCTTACTCACTCAGACACAAAGCACAAACACTGCCTTCTTCTTCGTCGCGCTCAAGCCGTGGGAAGTGCGTAAGTCGAAAGAGGAGCAACTCGCCTCAATTCAGGCGAGTCTGTTGCGCCAGCTCGGCGGAGTCAGCGACGGACTGGCATTCAGCTTTCCACCGCCGGCAATTCCTGGCGTCGGCACCTCTGGCGGTGTCACGATGATTCTCGAAGACCGCTCAGGCAACGACGATCCAGCTTTTCTGACGAAGAACCTGATGACCTTTCTGGGCGCAGTGGCAAAGCGCAAAGAAATTGCGGCGGCAGTGCCGTCGTATCTGCCAGCTGTGCCACAGCTCTACGCAGATGTGGATCGCGAAAAGGCATTGCAGCAGCAGGTCGATCTCAGCAATGTCTATGCCACGATGCAAACCTTTATGGGCGGCTATCTGGTGAACTACTTCAACCGCTTCGGCCGCCAGTGGCAAACATACATTGAAGCCGAGGGGAGTTCGCGCACGAAGATTGACAACATCGACCAGTTCTATGTGCGCAGCGCGAACGGCAGCCAGGTTCCGCTTTCCTCGCTTGTGCATGTGCGGCAGATTACCGGACCCGAGTTCATTCTGCGCTTCAACGAATTCAACGCGGCGCAACTCAACATCGCCGGCGCGCCAGGCTACAGCTCAGGCCAGGTGCGCGCCGCGCTGGAACAAGCATTTCACGAAAGTATGCCTCCCGGTATGGGCTTCGATTATCAAGGCATGAGCTTCCAAGAAAAACGTGCAGCCGAAGGCGTTCCCCCGTGGGCCGTATTCGCGCTGTCGCTCTTGTTTGTTTTTCTCATTCTCGCCGGCCTCTACGAGAGCTGGACACTGCCGTTCAGTGTTTTGCTCAGCACGCCGGTAGCAATTCTCGGCGCCTACCTCGCTCTCAGTCTCCGATCACTTGAGAACGACATTTTCGCCACGGTGGGCCTCATCATGCTGATCGGGCTTTCCGCGAAGAACGCGATCCTGATCGTCGAGTTCGCCGTGATCAACTACAGAAGTGGACAAAGCATTGTTGAGGCATCCTTGAACGCGGCGCGGCTTCGCTTCCGCCCCATCGTCATGACAGCACTGGCGTTCATTGTTGGCTGTCTACCGCTGTGGACCGCAACAGGCGCGGGTTCGGCGTCGCGTCGCATCCTCGGAACTGTGGTGATCGGTGGAATGACGCTCGCAACACTCGTCGGTATCCTGATGGTTCCGGTTACTTTTTCCGTCGTCGAGTATCTCTCGCACAGGTTGCGTCATGGCGGCAAGGGCACCACGATGGATTCGCATCACGATCCAGAGCCGGAACACTCTGGCGACAAGCCAGCGCTGCCCGAGGGAGGCCAGGCATGAAGATTCAATTTCTAACGAGCCGCCCTGCGTTGGCGCTCGGTTTCGCCATGATTATCTTGACGGGCTGCAACGTTGGACCCAAATATGTTCGCCCGCAGATGACCGCGCCGCCGGTCTATCGCGGTGCGGACGAGGCTGCGATTTCGAGCGATGCACAGAACTCGCTCGGCGATCAGCAGTGGCTCACCGTCTTTCGCGAACTCGAACTGCAGAAACTGATTCGCACTGCGCTGGCCAACAACTACGATCTCCGCATTGCTGCCCAGCGCGTACTCGAAGCCTCGGCACAACTCCGTGTCACGCGCTCGCAGCAGTTTCCGCAAATCACGGTAGGAGGTTCAGGAATCGGCGCAGGTTTCTCCTCTGGTCAGTTCGGCAGTTCCATCGACAGCCCACTTGCGATTGGCAGTCTCAGCCTTTCGGCGTCATGGACGCCGGATTTTTGGGGTCTTTATCGTAATCAGACCGAGGCCGCGCGAGACCAGATGCTAGCGCAGACATGGGGGCAGCGGGCCGTGCGTATGACGCTAGTCGAGCAGGTAGCCACCACCTACATCCAGCTGCGCGCGCTCGATCGCCAGCTTGAGATTGCGCGCCAGGCCTCGAAGGTCCGTCAGGATTCTGTCGAACTGACGCGTACGCTTGCGCAGGGAGGCGATGCGCCGTTGTCGGATGTGCGAGAGGCCGAACAGTTGCTCTACACCGCGACCTCGCAGATTCCGCAGATTCAACAGCAGATTCAACAGAATGAAAATGCGATGCGCCTATTGCTAGGCCAAAACCCCGGCCCCATTGCACACAGCGATCCCGGCGCACTTGCGCCCGCGCCTGAGGACTTGCCCACCGGACTTCCCTCGCAACTTCTGGAACGCAGGCCAGACATTCAACAGGCCGAAGCTCAACTCAAAGCGGCCAATGCGCAAATTGGTGTAGCTCGTGCACAATTGTTTCCGCAGCTTTCCATCAGTTCGTCTGGCGGTACCGGCGGTGCATCTTTCAGCGATCTTTTCAACACCTCCGGAGGAATCGCCTACGGCATCGGCTCGCTCACACAGCCCATATTCGAAGGTGGCAAGCTGCGCGGACAGTTACAGCTTTCGAAAGAACAAAAACAAGAGATGGTTCTCAACTACCAGAAGACGATCCTCGGCGCATTACGCGACACTTCCAATGCGCTCATCGCGGTCAACAAGCAGCGCTCGACGCGCCAGGAACAGGAAAAACTTGTCGCTGCTGCCGAAGACGCAACACGGCTGGCGCGCATTCGCTACAGCGGCGGAGCGACCAGTTATCTTGAAGTGTTGACGACAGACTCGAATCTGTTTACCGCGCAATTGAACCTGACGACTGCGCAGCAAAATGAGGCGCTTACCCTTGTCCAGCTGTACAGCGCTCTGGGTGGTGGATGGCAGTAATGTTTTCCACCACCTTTTGGCATCCGCGCTTCTAGCAACACTTCAAGCCCGATGATCAACTGCTCGCGTTTCTGACCACGCTGTCTGATCAACGTGGTGGCGACCGTGATTTTCCATATAGATGCTGTCCGTTGAAAGACGCGGCGTAATAGGAAGCGTGCAGGTGCCGGCCTCGGCATTGCGCGCTAGAACCACCTCATCGCGATAGAAGATGCTGAGCGAAATCCAAGGCATGGTATGCCTTCTCTTGGGTTTCGCAATCTGGTAGATACCCCTTCGGGTCGAAATCTGGATGAAGAGGTAAGGGCTGATCCGATGTATACCGTGATCAGTGACCCTACACTGATCACGGTATACTGAAGTCGGCTATGGCAACTGATAAAACTTTCTATTTAGAGACCTTCGGCTGCCAGATGAATGCCCATGACTCGGAAAAGGTCATTGGCACACTCCGGCACCAGGGCTACCGTCAGGTCGAGACGGAAGAAGAGGCAGGTCTGATTCTCTACAATACCTGCTCGATTCGCGACAAGGCTGAGCAGAAGGTCTTTCACCGCCTCGACTACTACAAAAGGCAACAGAACTCCGGCAAGCGCTTCGGCGTGCTGGGGTGCGTGGCACAGCAGGAGGGCGAAAAGATCTTCGACCGGGCTCCGTATGTGTCGCTGGTCTCTGGATCGGCGTCTTACCGCAAGCTGCCCGAGATGTTGGTGCGCTTGGAAGCAGGAGAGACACGCATCACCGGCCTCGACGACCGCCAGACGAACGAGACATTCGAAACCGAATTCACAGCTCGCGAGAATCCTTGCCGCGCCTACATCACCATTGTGGAGGGCTGCGACAAGTTCTGCGCCTACTGTGTAGTGCCTTACACACGCGGCAAGGAGCGCAGCCGCGGTTACTCGTCTATCTTGGAAGAAGCGCGGCGCATCGTGGACCAGGGCTTTACTGAGATTCAACTGCTGGGCCAGAATGTGAACAGCTACCGCGACCCGGAAGGGAAGCGGAGCTTCGCCGAACTGCTGGCAGCCGTGGGCCAGGTGCCGGGGATCCGCCGCGTGCGCTTTACCACTAGCCATCCGCGCGACTTTACCAGGGACATTGTAGAAGCCATAGACGCCGTTCCAACGCTCTGCGACCACGTTCATCTGCCGGTACAGTCGGGTTCTTCGAGGATCCTCAAATTGATGGAGCGCGAGTACACCTCTGACTGGTACCTGGAACGGATCGCCTGGATCAGGTCTGCGCGCCGATCCATTGCGCTCTCCACCGACATCATCGTGGGCTTTCCTGGGGAAACTGCAGACGACTTTATCCAGACGATGGACCTTCTGGAGACGGTCCAGTACGATTGCGTCTTCGGGTTCAAGTACTCAGCGCGGCCCAACACTCCAGCACTGACCATGATCGACTCCATCCCAGAGACAGAAAAAGTGACCCGCCTTAAAGTACTGCTTGACCGTCAGCGGGATATACAAAGGGCCAACTACGCCAAGCATTTAGGGCAATTAATGGAAGTGATGGTTGAAGGTCAGCACGCTTCTCGTGGACAGGTTATCGGACGTAGTAGCCAGAACATCCCCGTCAACTTTACTTGCGCCCAACCTATTGCGCCTGCGCTGGGCAATTATGTGCAGGTGAAAATTACCGATACGCACCCAAACAGTTTGGTAGGCGAAGCGGTCTAAGATTAGTGCGCGTACGGGAAAGGGAATCCATGGATATCGAGGTGCGGATACGCGGGTTGATGATGGACCCTGCCACCAACATGCCCATCGTGGTGCTCAAGGACGTCGGTTCAGATACGGTGATGCCGATTTGGGTAGGTATTTTTGAAGCCAACGCCATTGCCATCGAGATAGAGAAGGTCGCCGCACCGCGGCCCATGACCCATGATCTGACTCGAAATCTAATACGAGACTTGAATGCTAAGCTACAACGCGTTGTAATTACAGGACTTAAAGATGATACGTTCCTTGCGGTGCTTTGGCTGCGACAAGGCGAGGAGACAGTTGTGATCGACGCCCGTCCGTCAGATGCGATTGCTTTGGCGCTTCGTGCCGACTGCCCAATCTATGTAGCTGAGGAGGTCATGCAAACGGCCAAGTTGAGTACCTCCGGTCCTGCGGAAGGCCCCACAGCAGAGCAATTGCGAGGCTGGCTTGAGGGGCTGAATGACGACGATCTCGGCCGTTATAAAATGTGAGCAGGGACGGCTGGGATGAGACTCTCTTATTGGCTGGATATGCTGGCAGCACAAGAAATTGTGAATCTGCACTGCGACTATACAGAATATCCGTTATCAGACACGGATGCCCTTTTCTAAGTGCTGCTTCGAGGTCCACATGACGAGGTGGAGTGGTAGTTCGGATTGCGGCGAGCTCCGGTGAATACCGGCGTCAGGCTTTCTGCGAGACGCCTCCATCCCTCAAACGTGCATTCCAAGAGCTCCAAGCTTCCTGAAGGGGTGATTTCGTAGGTGGCCCTCCCGGGAAAGTCGGATCTAGATCCTTCGTTTGATGCGTTTCTCCTTTGTGCTTACCAAACAGATTGTGGTTGCAGAGAACTTCGTCGAATAACCCCAATGGTAGCCTCCGTGGTAAAGGACGTTAGCCTTGCGTGAGTCAAAGGCCAAGGCAGCAATGAACTCGTGAAACCGGCCCTAAAGCGAGACATTGCTTCGCAGCCATTGGCACAGATGCTTGAAATCAAACGAGCCGATGACATACAGGTTGAGCACGAAGTCTTCTGTCTCGCCAGCACTTGCGGTCAGTCGGGCCTCGTTGATGGCAAGGAAGGTGTACATTGCGGCGAAGGCGGTGCGCTTGTTGCCGTCAATGAATGGGTGGTTTTGCGACAAGCTTTCCCAGAGAGCGGCGGCTTCCTCAATCAGATCGGCATAATAGCCGGTCTGTGGTCGAAAAATGGCGGCTTCTAGCAAGCCTCCATCCCGCACCCCGGACGCGCCGCCATATCGCTCGATTTGGTCGTCATGGATTGCCAGCACCTCGACGACGGTCAGATAGTCAGTCATTCAGCTAGCTTCTTGTAGAGCGGCGCAAATTTCTCGTGACTGGCTTGGTAGGCCGCCATGATATGGGCACGCGGACGGCCCTGCTTTCTCTTCTCAATCAGATCGGCCAGAGCCTCATCGATCAAGGCCTGAAGTTGTCTACCTTCACTCTGGGCGATGTACCGCACTGAGCGCAGGATTTCAGAATTGACCTGGGTAGCGAATTTCTCGCGGGCTAGAGCCGTCATGGCACACCTCTATCGTTCACCTAAAGTTATCATAACAAATCATGATACGTCAAGATCGAAAGAAAGGGCTTGAATTGTACCGATGCACAAATCTAAACCAACGAGCCTCTTGCAAAAACCCTCAACCCGCGTGGGAAATGGGGATTCTCTCTTCTGGTCCGGCATTGTGATCAATAGCCAGCGGATAGAGCCGAGCCAGCGGCATGGAACCTGTTTTTCACCCACG
>Ga0255354_1001708_pt1 | contig 12281 bp, 16 predicted proteins | sample HBST50metaG_FD_189942 | JGI IMG/M metagenome (GOLD analysis project Ga0255354, IMG submission 189942) | Peat soil microbial communities from Stordalen Mire, Sweden - H.B.S.T50 | ecosystem: Environmental > Terrestrial > Soil > Wetlands > Peat | place: Sweden: Norrbotten County, Stordalen Mire...
GGGCTTACATCCCCAACTAGAACGGCAAATGACGCGTCTGGCACAGAGGCAGAAAGCGATTGAGCATGGAATAGGGGGATTTTCACGCTAAGTCTGTATGTCTCTGCTCGAGTCGAGGCACGATTTCGGTTCTCATGTAGAGAGGAGGACTTGAGACATGCAGACAGTCAGATCATTCGTCGGGATGGACGTGCACAAGGAGACCATCTCGATCAGCGTAGCCGAAGACGGGCGGAACGGTCCGGTGCGGTTTATCGGCGTCATCCCCAACCAGCCGGACGATATAGCGAAGATGGCCAAGCGGCTCGCGAAGCATGGCGAACTCGACTTCTGCTATGAGGCTGGCGGTTGCGGCTACAACATCTATCGCCAGCTGGTCGCGCTGGGCCACAGCTGCACAGTTGCGGCGACCTCGATGATTCCGCGCAAGCCTGGTGAGCGGATCAAGACCGACCGGAGGGACTCGCAGAAGCTGGCGATCTTGCACCGATCCGGTGACCTAACGCAGGTGTGGGTCCCGGACGCGACGCATGAGGCGCTGCGCGATCTGGTTCGAGCGCGTGTGGACGCATCCATGCACCTGATGCGCTGCCGTCAGCAGTTGCTCGCATTCCTGCTTCGTCACGGTCGTTCGTATCCGACCGGGAAGCACTGGACGCAGCGCCATCGTTCCTGGCTAGCTGGACAGACTTTTCAGTTAGAGGTTCATCGCATCGTCTTCCACGATTATGTCGAAGCTGTGTGGACGGCACAGGAGAGAAGAGACGCGCTCATTGAGCGGATTGGTGCGATGACGGCAAGCTGGTCGCTTGGCCCGTTGGTCGAAGCATTGCGCGGCCTGCGTGGGATCGACCTGCTCTCATCTGCCACGTTCCTTGCCACGACCGGCGATCTGAGCCGCTTCGAGTCGCCACGGATGCTGATGGGTTACCTCGGCCTCGTTCCTCGTTCCGTCCGAACACTCCAGCGGCGGCAACATCCGTCGCGGCGGCATCACGAAGACCGGCAACCGCGAAGCACGCAGGATGCTGATCGAAGCCGCATGGAGCTATCGCTATCCGGCCCGCGTCGCTAAGGAGAAGGCCGAGATCCTCGTCCGCCTGCCGAAGAGCGTTCGGGATATCGCATGGAAGGCACAGACCAGGCTATGCGCTCGCTATCGAACGATGATTGCGCGCGGCAAGAAGCCCACGGTCGTTGTCGCGGCACTTGCGCGTGAACTTGCAGGCTTTATCTGGGCTATCGGACAGGAAGTGCGATTGTCTGGAGCATGAGTTTCACGCGCCTATTGTGCACGCCGGCAAGCTGGAACAACTTGCCCCTTCCACTCCTTCGCTTCTTTCACGGGATTATCGCCGCTGATTGGAGCAAGCCACTCAGCGAACGCTGAAGGGCGGCGAGCAACGCCAACTCTATAGACGGCGTGTCCTGGTGTGCTGCTTTCGTCTAGGAAGACGACGACCGAGTATCTGGGCCAGCCTTTATCAGAGTAAACAGGCCGACGAGGTCCGCCGTCGGGGAACTGCGAGGTGCCTAACGCAACTAACTTCAACTGCTCGGTTTGACCTGCTAGATCGCTGGTCACGTAAGTGCGGAGATTGCCAAGCTCCGGATCGTGAACCTCCCGGCCCGTTTGCGCTGCCGTACAGGTTAGCTCCACTTCTGACTCGGACGCTGGGACTCGTTTGAGGTGAGGCAGACCACTCGACAGCCGGATGGCTTGCAGATTTCGTTCAACTTCGCCTTCCGCAGTCCGCTGACGCACGACCGCCGTGCTGATCGGCTCTTGACGAGCCGCAGTTTGTGCCAGAAGAGGCTGCACAGCAGCCAGACTGGAGATAGCCACCGCAAGTAGAAGCTCGAGCATAACAACACGATAGCAAACGCTCACGCCGCATAGATTCAGACCTATGGCGTGGGGAACCGGGCAGCCGGTCATGGTGATCCTCGTGAGCCCCTTGGGCCGGAGTACTTCCCGACGCCCGCGCTAAGTCCGAGGCAAGCCTGCGACGACACACGTTCGTGCGGTATCCAACCCGCGTATGGAAGTTTGAGCGACTGTCGCTGAACGCTGCCCGGTTCCCGACCCCATAGGAACTCGCAGATTCAAAAACAACTGCTGCCTTAATAAGGCAAAAACGCAGTGCATATACGCCTGCGCTTGACACCGAAGAAAAGACATGGAGGGGGCAAGGACCAACGGAGACGATGGTTTGTGCCCTTCTCAGTTCGACCAAACAACCGAGGCGGCTAACAACGGCGACTATCGCAGGAGCATCCGTAATTCCCCGGCTTTCTGTCGTGCTGGAGCAGCAGACCGAGTTGCAACCTACGCACATCATGACCGATACCGGCGCCGGCGAGACAGGCGAAACCACCGCAGCCCCACAAACCGCAGCGCAGCCAGGACAGCGCACCGGCACCAAGTGAGGCACCACAAGAGCAGCCGTGAAGGTTTCCTCTTTTCCGCTAAAACCCCCGGCTTAGAGGCCTAGGATCAGCAAGTCATAGAGCAACCGACTTAGCCTTATTAGCAAGTAGAGCAAGGGACGAAGCCACACGATCAACTACACTGCTCCAGTCCCCAAGTATAGTTTGCCGGAAGAGCCGCGCTGTTGGATACCAAGGACTATCTTCACGCTCGAGTAACCAGCGCCAATCCGTATCGCAGCTCAAGAGTAGCCAGAAGGGCTTGGCTAGAGCTCCAGCTAAATGTGCTACTGATGTATCCACAGATATGACAAGGTCGAGCTGAGCAATTTGGGCTGCAGTATCAGCCATATCGGTAGTGACAGAGGATAAATCTGTGATGGTTGCATTGATCGTACGCAGTTGTTTCGCAGCAGTATCTATTTGGAGAGAGAAAAACTTTACTTCTTTAATATCGAAGAGTGGCTGAAGAATGGAAAGAGAAATCGAACGAAACTGGTTCATAGCATGTTGAGACGATCCCGCCCAAGCTAAGCCAACCCGTAACCCCTCTGTTGGCCATTGAAGCGCACTTGCTTTTTGCAGTGCATCAGGCGGTATGGAGAGATAGGGTACCTTAGAGGGAATGGTCTCCAAATTCGTACCGAAGACTAGAGGAAGGCTCATCAAAGGGCAGTGTTGATCGAAAGGCGGTAACGGCTCTCCGGTGACAGCAAAATGTGTAACACCTGGCAACTGTGCGGCAAGTCGTTGCAGCCTAGCCGGAATCTCTAATACCACAATACCGCCAGCAGCCTGAACCATGGGAAGATAGCGAAGAAACTGGAGGCAATCTCCCAACCCTTGCTCACTGTGGAGAAGAATTCGCTGTCCGTTAAGCGGTTCACCATGCCACATGGGCGAAGAGAATTTACGGTTATAAAAAGAAAAATCTTGTATGCGCCAACGCCATTCATATTCAATCCAACCTGAGGTTAAATTGCCTTGAATGAGCTGGATCATCGCTTTTTTTGTGTGGGCCTGAGCGTATTCAGGCCGAAGTGCTAGCGCCTGCTCATAGTGTCTTAGGGCATCGTCCAATTTCCCTAGGGCCTGGAGTAAGCCTCCAAGGTTAAAGTGAGCTACAACATGATCCGGCTTGAGAGTCAATGCTTGGTTATAGCTAGCCGTAGCTTCGTCTATACGTCCCAATGCTTGGAGTGTGCTCCCTAGATTACTATATGTGTCAGCGTCGTATGGCCTAACAACCAAGGCGGACTTGTAGGCTGTTATAGATTCTTCAAGTCTTCCTAATGTTTGGAGAGCATTTCCTATATTATTACAAGCCACAGCGTGGTCCGGCTTGAGAGCCAGTGCCTGATTATAACTGTTCACCGCTTCGTCCATATGTCCCAGAGCTTGAAGCGCGCTTCCGAGGTTACAGTAATAATCGGAGCACTTGTCATTTAATCCAATAGCTTTATTGATCAACTCGACAGCAGCAAGATAATTTCCGGCCTGAAATGCTATTGTTCCCAAGAGGTGAAGACTGTCGGCGTGAAGAGGGTTGATAGCTATAATAGTACGGCAGCAGCGCTCGGCATTTGCAAGCTGTCCTGTACCGTGGTATTGAAGTGCTGCGTTGTAAATATTTTGCAAGGGCGAAGGTTGTTCCTGCTTTTTTGGGAGGTTCATCTTAGCGGGTGGGTACTTCTTAGGTTCAATCATGTATTGATTACTCTCGACGATCGACATAGCGTTGCCGTCACTTGCCCACTGTCTGCAACGTCACACCCGACTGTCGTGCGATGCTCGTGTTGCTTAATTCATCGGCGGCAAGCAAAATTACGCGGGAGCGCATGGCAAGTGCCTGCGCGGTCTTCGGCCTCTTGGTCCAAGCCTGCAGCTGCGCTTGATCTTCGGCTCTGATCGTTAACGGAAGAAGCGGTCGCCCCATCGGAGTTCTTCCCACCTCCATCCGATGAAGCGGCCTCTAACATTATTCAACTTATTTCAGAGACACTAGATGAATGTGTGTCAGTACTGATAATATCCCGTCAACCAACTATTAGTGGATACTCCCATATAACCGGGGCTGCTGTACGTAACCGTCTTCGCTGTTGGAATTTTAAACCAAAAGGTGAATGTCTGGTTGATCGATTCACCAGTAAAATAAGTAGTATTCCCATTTGTCGTAAAAGTTGTGGGGAGTGTGCAATGACTCTCCGCATCACAAATCTCTATTTCGGCTCCCGGCGGAACGCCATCAGAATATCCAGTGGAGTTATTCCACACAAGCCAAAACAACTGCCAGTTGATTTGCGTTATGGTTCCAGTCGAAACGCCCGAAAATGTTACTGTTTGGCTGTACCACGTATTGCTTCGAAGAATTGTTGGAGGCGACCATGGTCCCTGAAAGCTATCGGCTTGTGTAGAGGATAATGCTGTTAAAGGAAGGGCTATAACAGCCGTAGCGAGTAATATCTTCAAAACTACATTCTTCATGTCAAATCCTCATGTCTTCGTTAGCAGGAAAAGATGAATAGCATGCGCTTTGCATAATTCATCGAATCCTCCACTGTGAACGGTGCGTGAAATCTCGTGCAACGCGTCTGGAAGACCTGGGTAGAACTTTATATAACAAATACGAGAAGCGGTTTCGAAGGCTAACCATTCCGTCTCTGGCGCGTATTCTCGCACCTCTATTTACCAAGCGACTGATGACCTCAAAGCCGTCGACAGCATCCTTGGAGGACGGTCAGCCTGGAGAGCGCTGCATTTGCCCAGTCTCTCCATATATCCGACCAGTCTGCGCGTTCAAGCATGTCAGTTCTGTGATCGGAGTCACCGTTCCATTACTCCGCAGTTTCCGAGCAGCTGCGGTCGAGTGAAATGCGTGGTGTTCGGGTCGCAGAGGGGCTTCGCGATCAGGTGAAACGCGACTAACTGCCATGAGGCTTGGAACTGCCGACACAGAAGACCTTTTGCGTCGCTTCCGGTGCTCCGCGAAAATTCAACCCGAGTCGCTTATCGTCTGTACAAATCTAAACCACGGTTTCGACTCTGTGCGTGGCACTTGCGTTCCTCCGGAGCGTCCGTTTATCCATACGGCTGTGGACACAATGGGTAAGTTTTGACCCACGACCTCAGCTCCGTGTTTCAAGGAATTGCATAGGTCAAAAGTCAGGGCCTATGGAACCTTGGAGCGCGGCAAGCTTCGCTTCGGTCTGTCCTGGCAGGCGCATGCTTATGCTGATTTGCCTCGGCAGGAGCAGCGGTAGTGCCGATGTGAATGTCAATTCCAGGGACTTCTATAGGATGAGTCTGGATAGAGATGGGGCCAGCCATATGAAGAGCAATCCCCACGGACAGCACGAGAACTATAAAGAGGAACAACGACAAAGGGGGGATCACTGCAAGAGCTTCGATAGATTTCATCAGAGTGGGTGTGCATCCGGACGTGGATTTGGCTTTCGAGCCCGACGGAGCACCTTTCTGAAGAAGGGCGGCGTAGTTCAGATTTGGCGAGAAACATGCGGCCGGACGGTGGCAGCGGTCTCGGCGCCAGAGCTTTCCCTCTCGGGAACTGTCTAGTATAGGAATCACCCGTCGGAAGGTGGACATTAGCGCCCCCGCTTTCCGGAACGATCCTGGATGCTGAGGCTCAGCTCGACCGGTCCAACGATGGCCAAGGCAATGGCGACAACGATGACGGCTCCCAGCCAGGGTACGCCGGCGTTGAGCAGAGCGAGGGCGAAATGAAAGAGCGGTTCCATAACTGATCTATGCCTCAGGTTCGAAAAATCGGGCAAATCTCCACACATGCTGATGGAGTGGCTCCCGTATAGAGCCGGGAAGTTCTGGCACCTGAAAACATCGAGCAAGCATCAATCCTCCCGAACCGGTAAATGTGTCAATCCCAGGGCGCACGCCGAATCTACTCCGGACAGAAGCGCCGCAGGAGAGTACCATTCCCGTTGCGCCGAGCGTCAAATTCAGCCCTGGAATGACCCTCTGGAATGACGGTAGGCTCGGAGCTGCCTCATGCCCATCAGGCGAAACACCTAGTTGCTGCGCAAACATCCCTGAAATTCGGGCGGCCAAGGTCATCGGATCGTAGATGCTCATGCCGTAACGGTAAAGCCGATGCTTTGTGTTACGGGTATCCTAGCGAGTGCTCTTCGGGAAACGAACATTTATAATATGTGATAATGTCCTTTATCAGATGTATGGGAGAGAAGACGTGAGCACTTGCGCCACCTTGAAATACGAACGCGACCAGACCGCCGGGCGGGAGATTCATCTTTATCTGGATGCCGAGCAGCCGGGCTACGTGCTGCTCGATGTGGAGGGAATTCCCTTCGAGATAGAGGGAGCGGTTCGCCTCTGGACCGCGTATCCGTCCTCGATCTTCATGAGCGTGTCCAAGGAGCGGGCCAGCAAACATGGCTTGCCGCAGAGGCCCTTTGAGCTTTCCTCCGGCGGGCCGACGCGGATCACGCTCAAATTCCCGGAGGAATGGGCGCGCAAACTGGGACTGATCGAGAAGCGTCCAGAAGCGATCGAAGGCGTCCCCGGAACGGAGGAAGGCGCATGAGCCAGCTTGTTTCCCTCGCCCGTCCCGCGCTGCCTGTCCTGGTTGCGGCTTCCGGCCGTCGCGCCGGCCGTCGCTTCCTGGAGTTCTTCACCGCGCAGATCCGCAATCCGCACACGCGGCGTGCCTATGCGCGGGCGGTGGGCGACTTCCTCTTCTGGTGCGAAAGCACAGGCGTCGCTTCCCTGCCCCAGGTCGAGCCGCTGCATGTGGCGAGCTGGATCGAGATGCAAGGGCGCGCGGTTGCAGCGCCCAGCGTGAAGCAGCAGCTCGCGGCCATCCGCCACCTGTTCGATTGGCTGGTCATCGGCCAGGTCGTGCCTGCAAACCCTGCAGCCTCGGTGCGCGGGCCGCGTCACGTAGTGCGTTCCGGTAAGACGGCAGTGTTGGAGCCGGCCGAGGCGCGGGCGCTGCTCGACTCGATCGGTGTCACGACGCCGGCAGGCCTGCGCGATCGCGCTCTGATTGCGCTGATGGTCTATTCGTTCGCGCGCATCGGCGCCGCGCTCACCATGAAGGTCGAAGATGTTTTTACCCAGAACCGCAGGTTGTGGGTGCGGTTACATGAAAAGGGCGGCAAGGATCACGCCATGCCCTGCCACCACAATCTTGAACAGGCCCTTCACGCCTATCTCGAAGGAAACGGGGTCGAGAACGGTCCGAAGGACCCGCTCTTTCGGACTATCGGCCGCGGCACGGGTCAGCTCACCCGCACTTCCCTTCCCCAGGCCAACGCGCACGCGATGATTCGCAGGCGGGCCGAGGCGGCTGGCATCAAGACCAAGATAGGCAATCACAGCTTCCGAGCCACCGGCATCACGGCGTATCTCAAGAATGGCGGCACGCTCGAAAAAGCTGCATCCATGGCCAACCATGCCAGCACGCGCACGACGCAACTCTATGACCGGCGGCGCGACGAGATGTCGCTCGATGAGGTGGAGAGGATTTTAATCTGAGTGCGAGAAGCCTCGGCTTTTGCGATTTGAAAATCAGAAACCGAGGGAGGCGCGGATATCCTGCAACGTGACCACAAGTGTCATGGGTTCATGCGGACATTCAGTAAAGCCAATGGCGAGATAGAATTTGCGCGCGTCATCCGAAATCGCATGGACGACGATTCCACGTACTCCGATGGCCTCCGCCGCCTGAGAGACGCGCATGGCGGCGTCGCGGAACAGCGCGCGGCCAATGCCCTTCCCCTGCCAGGCTTTATCAATCGCCAGACGGCCGAGCAGAACAACAGGAATAGGGTCGGGCATGTTCCGCCGAAAGCGCCCCGGCACAATTGCAGGAGCGATGCATGATGAGGAAAGTGCGTAATAGCCGGTCACCCGGGTTTCCTCGCAGATTACGAAAACGCGACTGGCTCCGCTGGAGAGGTTGGCGCGCGCGCGCCTTTTCAACCATTCATCAAGCGCGGCCTCGCCGGAATTGAATTCGTCCAATTCGTGAATTTCGGCCAACAGCGCCGGTACGGTAAGGGCCACCTATTTTTCCCAGGGCGCGGGAGTTTGCAAAGTCCGGCGCAAGCGCTCGTTTGGCTGCGGGGGCGCGTCTAGCAGTGCCACAAAGGCCATATACGCCTTGTCGTTCACCGAAATAGCTGCGCGATCCAGCAGGGCATTTTGCGCAGCCTGGCGAGCCGCATCGAGAACGAAATCAGTGAGGTTTTTCCCGGTCAATTCCGCTGCGCGGTCGATTAGCAGGCGCGTCTCGGGCAGCACCCGCATGTTGAGTGTTTTCCGGGTGTCCTTTGTCTTCCTGGCTGTCCGCCGGGGCGCGTGTTGAATAATCGCTGTCGCCATTTTTGGGCCTCCTGATCTTATCTGGAGATAGCAGATCGTCACTCCAGATAACCTAGCATAACAAAGCGTAACGCAATTGTCATTACAAAACATAATAACGGTTATCAAACCGTTAATTTAGTTGCGTTTCCGCATGCGCCATCGATCAAACCGAAGACTCTTGGTAGGGGCAGCTTAGAGGGTTAACGATTGATAGTCGTCTAGACGCTTAAGCGGCTAATCTTCATTGCGCCTCGACGCCTAGACGCCTAAACTACGAGCGTCTGAATAATTCGTTTCCAGGACCATCATGATAATTACAGTCACGAGCTTTAAAGGCGGCGTCGGCAAGACCACGACCGCCGTTCATCTTGCCGCCTATCTGCAAACTCTGGCTCCCACGCTCCTGCTCGACGGGGACAAGACGCGCAACGCAACGGCATGGAGCCAGCGGGGGGAGGGATTTCCTTTCCGCGTGGCGTTCGTTGACCAAGCTGCGAAACTCGCCCGCGACTATCAGCACATCGTCATCGATGTTGGACAGCGGCCCGACGAAGCGGACTTGAAAGCGGCAGCCGAGGGTTGCGATCTTCTCGTGATTCCGTCCGTGCCTTCAGCCCTTGACACTGACGGCCTCGGGCAAACATTGCGGGCGCTCCAACATATCGGCGGACCCAAAAACTGGCGCGTCCTGCTGAACAAAGTCACGAAAGACGCCGCGAAGGAGGTTGCCGAGCTGCGGGAACTGCTCGCCGGCATGGGAGTGTCGATCTTTGCTACCGAAATTCCCCGCCTCAAGGCTTTCGAGAAAGCCGCCGCGTCGGGCGAAATAGTAAGCCAGACGAACGATCGGAACTCAGATCGCGCATGGGATGCCTACATTGCAGCAGGAAAGGAGCTGAACGCATGAGTCTTGCAAACGCCCTGAACGGCCTTAAGGAAGCGCAGCATAAGCCCGCGAAAGCTGAAAAGACCGTGCGGGTCAGAAAATCTCCCACCCCTATAGCGGCGGCACCCGTCCGGGAGATCACAATGCGCCGACCTATAGGAAAGAGCGCCAATCCAGATTACGAGAAATTGACCCTGTATGCCCGGAAGGATTTGCGGCGCAGGGCCGAGCGGAAATTCGAAGACGATGGAGGAAAAGATTTTTCAGACCTTCTGGAAGCGTTTTTGACTAAATATCTAGCCGATTGAACGTCTAGGCGCGTAGGCGTCTAAACGATGAGGGAACACATTGACTCGTAAACGCACTGACGATGATAACGGCCTAAGCCCGCTGTCAGCCTTCCTGCCTGGCATCGTCTCGGCTGTTACTGTCGCGTTGCCCCCGAAAGCCAAAACCCTTCAGGGTAAGCACCATTACACGAAGGCGAGGCAGTTCGACGACCTTATGGCCGTCCGCAACGAGCAAGGCCCAGATATGGGCTTTATGACACGCCTGCTGACCCTTTGCACCTTGCCGCGCACCAACCCGGGGAACCGGCTCCAATACAAACGCGAGAACGGCCCGTTCAAACTCGTGATGATTGCCGGCGGCGATAATAAGCTGCCCTTCGGTAATCTGCCGCGTCTGTTGCTGGCGTGGGTTTGCACGGAAGCCGTAAAGACACAGAGCAGAGAACTGATCCTTGGCCATTCGCTATCCGAGTTCATGCGCGAGCTCGGTATGTTCTCGGACAGCGGGGGAAGTCGCGCCGACCGCACGAGGCTACGTGAGCAAATAGACCGCCTCTTTGCCTGCAATATCGAGCTGATCTATCAAACGCAGGATCGCAAGCAGGGCATTTCTTCCCTTATCACCGACGAGCGGGATTTGTGGTGGGACTACAAGGTCCCGGAGCAGGATACGCTCTGGCAGAGCCGTATCAGACTCGGGGAAAAGCTGTTTCAGGAGATCATTGCGCACCCGGTGCCCCTCGATATGCGCATCCTCAAGGCCATGCGGCGGTCATCGCTCGGGCTCGATCTTTACCTTTGGCTTTCGTACAAGACTTTCCGCCTCTATACGGCCAAGGACCAGAAGCCCGAGCGTCTGTCATGGGCGCGCATCTATGCACAATTTGGCAGCGATCCATCGGCGGCAGGCGATCACATCACGGTGCAGGCGTTTCGCAAGGACGTTCTTCGCGAGCTGCGCAAGCTAAAGGTCGCATGGCCTGCCCTCAGCTTTTCATCGCCTAAAGGCTGCCTTGAGGTCAAGGGATGCGAGCCGTCCGTCACTCCTGCCGGTGGACCCTCGCGGGCGCAGATTAGGAATGCCATTGCTGACGTGCAGAACAGGAACAAATGAGGCTCCTAGTGGCCCGACGTCGTTTTGATGCGGCACGGATGAGCCTAAGCGAAAATGGCGCAGAGTTCCTATGATGAGGTGCCGGTGGTTGTGCGGAAGCCTGTGGATTGGCAAACTTATCCCCGCTGAAACACCTCACGTTGCTGGAATCTGGACTGATTTTAACAGTAAACCATCTATTTTCATCTACTTAACCTACCGCTGAAACACCTCACATAGGTTCCCATCCTCGCTGAAACGCCTCACTATTGGACCGCTGAAACACCTCACTATACAAATAAAAGAAACCAATTATTAAAAACACTTAGTAGCCAGTCACCAACTGTGGATTGCGTAACTAAAAAAGGCAGCTCCTTACGGGCGAACCAGCCGCACATACATTACAAAGCGCTGCGTTCCTCAAAACTACACAGCTAAAAGGAGCGCCTCTACGAGGCGAGCCGGCGAGCTAAAGCTCGCATACAGCGGGAGGGCGCTAGCGCCCCTCCCGCACCTTCCCCGCGCAAGAACAAAAACAAAATCTGCCTCTCTAAGGTTGGGTCGGTCTAGCTTCTGAGCTCTACAGTAGAGTCATGCTGCTTCAAACAGAAAGCACCCAAGACGGGCCGGAAGGCCTCCGGCCTAGTCCCCGGTGTCACCCAAAACGTTCCAACCCTGCACTGCCAGTGACCTCCTGATTACAAACGGTTCCAGACTCGACCTTGGGGTTATGAATCCGTGGTTCTAAATTTGGGGCGCCGAAATTTGCTTTGCGCCGACATCCTGCTTGTAAGGCAGGCGCTCTAACCGCGCAAAACGATAAAATTGAACCATGCGGCTGGTGTGTATCAGCGACACGCACGGCTTCCATCGTCAGCTCGATGTGCCCGAGGCCGAGATCCTGATTCACGCCGGCGATTTTTCTACGCCTCGCGCCACGGTTGAGGAACTCGATGACTTTAACGCCTGGCTCGGCGAGCTTCCGCACAGACACAAGATCGTCGTGGCAGGGAATCACGACAAACTCTTTGCAATTCAACCCGAGCTGGCCAGGGCCCGGCTCTCGGCGGCCATCTACCTCGAACAGTCGGCTGTCATGATCGAAGGTCTCCGCTTCTGGGGATGTCCAGTGACGCCAGTGCTGCCGTCCATGGCTTTCGCAGTAGCGCGCGGCGACGCCGCCAAGTTCTGGGACAAAATTCCGGCTCAAACCGATGTGCTC
>Ga0255354_1001709_pt1 | contig 12266 bp, 8 predicted proteins | sample HBST50metaG_FD_189942 | JGI IMG/M metagenome (GOLD analysis project Ga0255354, IMG submission 189942) | Peat soil microbial communities from Stordalen Mire, Sweden - H.B.S.T50 | ecosystem: Environmental > Terrestrial > Soil > Wetlands > Peat | place: Sweden: Norrbotten County, Stordalen Mire...
TGGTAGATCCAAATTCATGCGGCCTGGAAAACCTGCCCGGTCAGCCGCCCGCAACATGGTCGGAAGACAACACCAAAGGACTGGCTGCGGGCCACACGTGGACACCCACGTCCAACATCGTCAACGATCTGCGTTATGGGTACATCCGTCAGGGCTACTCGACCCGCGGCGTCAGCTCCGGCCAGCCGGATTGGGTAGTTTTCCGCTTTCTCGATCAGCCCACATCTCATGCGCTCACCACCATCGTCGACGTGCCGGTCCAGAACATCACCGATAGTCTCACCTGGACCAAGGGAGCGCATACGCTGAGCTTCGGAGGCAACTGGCGCGGCATCCAGAACAATCGCGGCACCGACGCCAACTCCTACTCCAACGCCAGCACCAACCCCTACTGGCTGGGTAACGCTCCCAACGATCCATCCACGCTCGGCGCCAGCTTCCCTGAGGTCAACGGCGGCTTCAGCAACTCCTATGAGATCGCCTACGCCACCCTCGTTGGAGCAGTCCCGGAGACTACCCAGCAGTACAATTACTCGGTCACCAGCGCCACCAGCGGCTCTCTTTACGCCGATGGAACTTTCATCAACCGCCATTTCAAAGCCAATGAATTTGAATACTTCCTGCAGGATTCCTGGCGCATGACGCCAACCATCACCGTGACCTTCGGCATGCGTCACTCCCTGCTTCAGGCGCCCTATGAATCCAAGGGCCAGCAAATCTCCCCCACCGTTGACACCCGTGCTTGGTTCGTCCACCGGGGAACGGCTGCCGCACAGGGCCAGGTCTTCGAAGACCCGCTCCAGTTCATGCCCAGCGGAAAAGCCAACCATCGCCCCGGCTATTGGGCCAAGCAGAAGACCAACATCGCTCCTCGCTTCTCGGTCGCCTTTGCGCCCAACCCCAAAACCAGCTTCCGCGTCGGCGCTGGCATGTACTACGACCACTTCGGCCAAGGCATCGTGAATTCCTTCGATCAGGAAGGGTCCTTTGGACTCAGCAGTAACGTCACCAGCCCGGCCGACGCCTACACCGTTCAAGACAGTCCGCGCTTTTCCGGCCCGCATGTGGTTCCGCCGCTCGCTGGATGTCCCAATTCCCAATTCCCAATCCACCATCACCTATCCCTTCACGCCGTCTACCCAGGCAGGCTGCGACTTCGCCATTACCTGGGGCATCGACAACCGCCTCAAGACGCCCTACGCCTACGCCTTCGACGCTTCCTTCCAGCGCGAGCTGCCCGGCGGCTTCCTCTTCGAGGAGAACTACGTAGGGCGCCTCGGCCGCCATCTGCTCGAGCAACTCGACCTTGCCGAGCCCGTCAATCTTGTTGATCCGAACGGTGGCGGAGATTATTTCCACGCCGCCGCCCAGCTTTCCAAAATCTCCGACGAAAACGGCGGCTGCAATCCCAATTCCGACAATGGCTGCGTCCCGCCGAGCGTACCAACGATCCAGTACTTCGAGGATGTCTTTCCCCAGATGAAGGGCTACGATTCCCCCAACGAGAGCGCCACTCAAGCCATCTACAACAATGAGTGGGCGCCTTATCGCTATGATTACGGAGAAACCACAGCCCTGGCCGATCTGGACTTCTACTGCTACTACGGGTGCCCCAACGGCACCCAGTTCTGGCAGAGCCAGTTCTCATCGCTCTACGCCTGGTCTTCCATCGGCACCAGTTCCTATCACGCGCTTCAAGTCACCTTGCGCCACCCCTCCAGCCATGGCCTGACCACCGACGTCAGCTACACCTGGTCCAAGTCCATCGATATGGGATCGGGAGCGGAGCGCTCCAACGAGTTTTCCTCTGACTCCTTTGGCGGCGCGGGAATCCAGAACTCGTGGAACCCCAAGCTCAACAAGGCCGTCTCGGACTTCGATACCCGCCATCTGATCACCATCGACTGGGTCTATGCGCTTCCCGTGGGCCGCGGAAAAGCCGCGTTGGGCGGCGCAAACCGCCTCGTCAATGCCCTCGTCGGCGACTGGCAGTTCTCCGGCCTCAGCCGCTGGGCCAGCGGCCTGCCGTTCTCGGTCTACGAGCCCGGCTGGTCGACAAATTGGCAACTTGAAGGCGCGGGCGTCCTCACCGCTCCGGTCAAGATCCACCGGCACATCGTCAACGGGATTCCCCAGGTCTTCGCGGGAGACTCGGCCACAGCCATCAACTTCGGTGTCACGACGGGTTCTCCCATTCGTCTGCCCTATCCGGGTGAAGCCGGGCAGCGCAATGTCTTCCGCGGCGACGGATACTTTGACATCGACTCCTCGCTGTCCAAAGCCTGGAATCTGCATGAAAACATGAAGCTCAAGTTCGCCGGCGAAGTCTACAACGTAGGGAACAACGTCCGCTTCGACGACAGTCCAACCAACCTCAACGCCGGTCTCACCAGCGGCACCTTCGGCGCCTACGGAGGAATGCTCACCACTTATCGCCGCATGCAATTCGGTCTGCGCCTGGACTTTTAACTCCGTTGCAGGCCGCTCCAGATCACTTCCAGCCGGCTCCCCACAAAAAGATCCGTGCCCCATCCATGCGCCCTCTTTCTGGCGCATGGGTGGGAGACCAGGAGGCCCGAATCCGCGACCTTCGGCCCCAGTCGAGTAAACTGATAGAGCCATGCTCGACTTGGGATTTGTCCGGGGGAACCTGGAACTCGTTGAAGAAAAACTGCGTGCGCGCGGTGCCGACCCGGCCGCGTTGCTGGGAGATTTTCGCGTTCTGGACCAGAGCCGGCGCGAAGCCATCACCACGTCTGAACGCCTGAAGGCTCGCCGCAATGATCTGAGCCAGCAGGTGGGCGCGCTCAAAAAATCCGGCCAGGACGCTACGGCCGTGATGGACGAGACGCGCGCCCTCAAGGACAAGCTCGACGAGCTCGACAAGACCGCCGCGTCTCTCGACGACCGGCTGCGCCAGCTTCTTGCCGGTATTCCCAACCTCACCCGCGACGAAGTCCCTACCGGCAAATCCGAAGCCGACAACCCCACCCTCAAAACTTGGGGCGACAAGCCCGCTTTCGACTTCGAGCCCAAGTCGCACTGGGAACTGGGCGAAGCGCTGGGGATTCTCGATCTGGAACGCGCCACCAAGCTGAGCGGCGCGCGGTTCGCGGTCTATATGGGCGCGGGAGCGCGACTGGAACGTGCTTTAGTCAGTTTTATGCTCGACCTGCACACGACCAAGCACGGCTACACCGAGGTTCTGCCGCCGTTCATGGTCAACAGCAAGTCGCTGTTTGGCACCGGCCAGTTGCCCAAGTTTGCCGAGGATCTGTTTCGCTGCTCGGACGCCGACGTGGAAGCCATTGCCCGCGGCGAGTTCAAAGACAGCGACCACTGGCTGATTCCCACTGCCGAGGTTCCGGTCACCAACCTCTATCGCGACGAGATCCTGGACGACGCGCGCCTGCCCATCCGGCTCACGGCCTACACGCCCTGTTTTCGCGCCGAGGCAGGCGCGGCGGGCAAGGACACGCGCGGCATCATCCGCCAGCATCAGTTTCAAAAAGTGGAGTTGGTCAAATTCGTCCGGCCAGAGGACTCGGACGCCGAGCACGAGCGACTCACCCGTGACGCGGAAGAGATTCTCGAAGCCCTCGGCTTGCCCTATCGCCGCGTTCTTCTCTGCACCGGCGACACCGGCTTCTCCGCCGCCAAGACCTTCGACCTCGAGGTCTGGCTCCCCGGCCAGCAACTTTACCGGGAGATTTCTTCCTGCTCTAATTTTGAAGGTTTCCAGGCGCGACGCGCCAACATTCGCTACCGGCCGTCTGCCGCGGCCGCCAAGGGCAAGCCCGAGTTTGTCCATACCATCAATGGCAGCGGGCTGGCCGTAGGTCGCACCTGGCTGGCCATCATTGAAAACTATCAGCAGGCCGACGGTTCGGTCCTGATTCCAGAGGCCCTGCGGCCTTACATGGGCGGCCTGGAGCGGATTACCCGGTAATGTCCTGAATCTGAAATGCGCAACACAAAGCGGGCTGTCATTCTGAGCGAACGGTGCCCCGAACGTTTTTTTCAGTTCGGGGGTGGTGAGTCGAAGAATCCGCGGTTGTCCTTCGATGAACTTCAGACTCACCACACCAGGTTTCATTTGCACTACAGGCGATTCTCGCCACAGGGGCACAACCGGCAGAAATGTCAGGCTACCGTCCCATGCGGAGGTGGATGAAAAATGAACAAGATTCTGAAGAGCTATTTCTACTGGACCTACCCGCGCGGCAACGTCCACTACGACATCATGGTGACTCTGATTCTGGCGTTCATCTTTGTCACGCCGCACCTGTGGAACTATGGCGACAAGCCCTCCCGGGCCGCCGGTCCGCAGCACACGATCCAAGTCATCGGCGACGGCGGCCGGGGGCTGATCATTACCGTGCAAGCCTCCGACGTGAACCTCGACCTGAATGCCAGGGACTCGGACAAAACGGTGAAGAAGGCTCTGCGCAAAGCGATCGAACCGGTCACCGGCGACGCCGTTTCCGTGGAGCACTGGGAAACCCAGACCGATGCTCAGGGCAACTTGGCCTGGAGAGTCTGGGCCCGCCGCTAAGGTCCTGTGTTCGAAGCTCGCAGCAGAAACAAGCTGTCATCCTGAGCGAACGAGGCCCCAGGCGCTTTTCAGCCTGGGGGTGGTGAGCCGAAGGATTTGCGGTTTTTCCTGAATGAACTCCAGGGACTCCACGCTAGCGTCCACCCGACAAACCCTCCGGCCATCGGTCGCGTCCAACAGACGAAGGAAGTCTATGCATAAGACCACAAAACTCGTAATTGCGGCCTCTGTCCTTGTGGCCCTGCTGGCGGCGCGCACTGTCACCGCCGCGCCTCCCGACGACAAGGAAAAGGTGCTGCGCGCGCTCGATGCCGCCGCCGCAGGCTTCCACACCACCTCCGCAGATTTTGAGTTCGACTCTGTCGAGACCGACCCGTTCCCCGACAAGGACGTTCAGAAGGGCTCGGTCTACTACGAGCGCAAGGGCGGGTCGTTCCAGATGGCCGCCCATATTCGCGAGTTCAATGGTAAGCCTTCGCCGAAGGTTTACGCCTATTCGGGTGGTGTCTTCAAACTGTATGAGAAGCTGACCAACCAGGTAACCCGATACAGCAAAATCAGCCAGTACGAGAGCTACCTGATGCTCGGCTTTGGCGCCAGCGGCAAGGACCTGGAACAGAAGTGGGAGATCAAGTACCTGGGGTCCGAGACGCTCGACGGCGTGAAGACCGAGAAGCTCGAACTGATCCCCAAAGACCCAGCGGTTAAGAAGAACATCCCCAAGGTGACCGTCTGGATGGACACCGCGCGGGCTGTCAGTCTGAAACAGGTCTTCGATCAGGGGCCGGGACAGTACCGGGTCTCTGTCTACTTCAACATCAAGACCAATCAGGCCCTGCCGGCAGACGCCTTCACCTTGCCAACGGACGCCAAGACCCAATACGTGAACCGATAAAGCGCGATCCCTCCCAGCGCAAACAGCATCGGAAAGCATTCCAGGGTGTAACGCGCCTCGGGTGCTTCCACGGTGGTCAGCAGGGTGCTGCGCAGCAGAAAATAGGCCAGCATCGCTCCCCAGAAGCGCGGCTTCAGGCACAGCCCGGCAATTCCCAGTAGCAGGTAGAGCGCGTTCAGCCCGGCGTAGGCCCAACTGAAGCGGGTCTCGGCGTTGTGGTGCGCGTATACCCACCAGTCCAGGTCGATGGGCAGGTTTTCGACCCGCGGCCTCAGCCACATGTCCGCCATTCGTCCCAAGGGCAGACCTACGTAATATCGCAGCGGGTGGGCAGCGATGCGCTCATCCGCCAGCCGGCCAAAACGCGCATCGAGCTCGGGCGTCAATTGCTGGTTCACGTTGTAGTCGGCCGCCAGCGCAGCGGTCGCAGCATATTGGGCAGGGGAGTCGAACGCTCGGCTGGGCAACTGCGAAATGTCCAGCGGACTGCCCGGAATATTCCAGTAAATGTCGTAGGTGGAAACGAAGTCCAGGCACCAGCTCTTCACCCATCGCTCCCAGCCGGGATGCGTGTCCTCACCTGGATCGGTCGCCAGCCGTGGCGCCAACGGTTCGAACACCTGGAAGACGTGCCAATTGCGCCACGTCCACGCCGCAAAGGGCAGCAGGGCCAGCAGCACGCACACCGCGGCCATGCGGGCCAGTTTCTTCATGGGAACGACAGCCTCGCCCACACCGCGTCGCAGGCCAACCAGCAACGCCGGCGCCAGCGCCACGGCCACCAGGGCGCCGTCCGGCCGCAGCAGGGCGGCATAGGTCACCGCAAACGTAAACCAGAGCGCTGGTCCCCACCCCGGCCGCGCACGGAACCGCTCCGCCGACCACAGTGCCAGGGCCAGCACGAAGAGCGTGGGAGCCTCGGTGAGCGGCTGGGCAGCGTAGACCGCCGTGAAGGGGCACAGCGCCGCCAGCCAGAGCGTGCAATGGGCAGCCCCGGCACGTAGCGCCTCCGGAGCGATGCGCCGCGCAAAATCGGCCAGCAACAGGCAGCCGGCCAACTCCAGCGCAATCTGCACCCATGCCGCCGAGGCGTAGTTTTCCATCCCGAACACCCGGAAGCAGAGCGCCAGGAACAGCGGATAACCCGGCAGCCGGATCAGGGTGGGATACATCTCGCCGGTGGCCACGGTCAGGTCGTAGCGGCCATGCAGCAGCAGGTTTTTGGCCAGCCCCCCGTAGACCAGCGAATCCCCGTTGACTTCAAAGAAGTGTTGAAGCATCCACAAGCGCAGCGCCAAGCCAGCGGCCAGGGCCACGGCCACAGACACGGCCGCGCGAACCCGGCTCAGGGTGCTTGGTCCGGCAGTTAATTGACTCTCGTCGGCAGCTTCCATACGATTCGTACTGTATAGCGTAGACCGTTTCCACGGTTTTCGCCCAGGTGGAAACGAGACTGGCCATGCCCCATAGACAGATTTTCTTCGACCCGCAACGCAAGCGATGGAAGCGGTTACGCCGCATTCTGGACATTACAGCCGTCCTGTCCACGCTGATTCTGGCGGGATTTATCTTCAACGTGATGCGCAATCAGCAACTGCCTGAGCTGTTGCTGACCGCTCCCAAGCACAACTACAAGGCGTTGTCCGATCGCCCCCCGCTTCTGCACGGGCAAAAGAACCAGCGCCCGGCGCGCCGCAAGACCACCCGCAAGCCCTCCGACATCCCCTTCAACACCGGCGAGGGTTTGCGCGCGGCTTACTATGTGCAGGACGATGCGGGCAGCTACTCTTCTTTCAAAGAGCACGTCCACCAAATCGACCTGCTCTTTCCCGAGTGGCTGCACAGCGATGCGCCCAGTGGAACTCTGCTGGCGACCACCGGCGACAACCGCGAATACCCGGTCATCGATGGCGCCACGGTGCACGACCCCGACGATCTGAACAAGATCAAGCGGGTCATCCAGGCGACCCGGGAAGACACCGAGGTCTTTCCTCACCTGAACAACTTCAATCCCCGCAAGCAGGCCTTCGATCCTGACTTTGGAGCCGTTCTCAAGGACCCCTACAAGAGCGCGGTGTTGCGCCAGCAAATCATCCGCTTCCTCACTGCGTTCCGAGGACCCAAGGGCGAATGGGTCTATCCAGGCCTTTCGCTGGACATCGAGAACCTTCCCGACGATGCGGATCAGGCTTACCTGCGCTTCATCGCCGAGTTGTATGGCGATATGCACGCGCGCAATCTGCGGCTCTACGTCAACACCGCTGTCGCCACGAATGACAACGACCTGAAGCAGGTTGCCGCCAACTCCGACGGACTCGTGCTGATGAACTATGACGAGCACGAGGTAGAAAGCGCGCCGGGGCCGGTCGCCAGTCAGGATTGGTTTGTGGGCAATCTGCGTCGCGTTCTTAAAGTGGTTCCCAAGGAAAAGCTCATCTGCGCCCTGGGCAACTACGGCTACGACTGGACGATGTCCATTCCTAACCCCAAGGACAAGAAGCATCGCAAGCCGCAGATCGTGGACACCGACGTCCTCCAGGTGTCCGACGCATGGCAGCGCGCTGCCGACGCAGACGCCGATCTCGATCTGGATTACGACAGCCTCAATCCGCACTACGAATACATCGATGAGGACCTGAACCAGCGCCACGTGGTCTGGTTTCTCGACGGCGTCACGCTGTTGAATGAACTGCGCGCCGCCCGCGGGCTTGGCCTGCAGACCTTTGCACTGTGGCGCCTCGGGTCGGAAGACAGCTCCATGTGGAATGTGTGGGACAAGCCCAGCAGCGCCGATTCGCTGCAGGCGCTCGGCTCCATGCAGCCCGGCCACGACGTCGACACCGAGGGCGAAGGGGACATCCTGCGCGTGACCGGCCATCCTCAAGCAGGCAAGCGCACCGTCTCCGTCGATACTGACGAGACCGACCCGCGCAAGAAGCTCATCATCGATGAGCACATGGATGCGTATCCGCACAGCTACACCGTTCAGCAGTACGGCTACCATCCCAATGAAGTCGCGCTCTCATTCGATGACGGCCCGGACCCCAAGTGGACGCCGAAGGTTCTCGACATCCTCAAGCAAAAGGGCGTTAAAGGCACCTTCATGATGATCGGCGCCGAAGCCCAGGAGAACGTCGGCCTCATGCAGCGCGTGGCGCGCGAAGGCCATGAGATCGGGAACCACACGTATACCCATCCCGACATCAGCGAAATCTCGCAGCGGCAACTCGACCTGGAAGTCAAGCTCACCGAGCGCCTCTTCGCCAGCAAACTGGGCGTACAGCCGCTCTACTTTCGCCCGCCGTACGACATTGACGAGGAGCCTGATACCGACGACGAGGCCGCTCCGGTGGTCCGCATTCAACAGGACGGGTTCACCATCATTGGCAACAAGATCGACACCAGCGACTGGGACGAGCATCCCCGCAAGAGCCCGCAGGAGATCATTCAGACCATCTTCTACTGGCTCGACCTGATGAAGACCAAGCCGCAATTTCGCGGCTCCGTCATCCTGTTCCACGATGGCGGCGGCGACCGCTCGGCCACCGTGGAATCGCTCCCGTTGGTGATTGACGCCCTCCGCGCTCGCGGTTACACCATCGTCCCAGTCTCGGCGCTCATGGGCAAGACCACCGCCGAGGTCATGCCCAAGCTGACCTTCCAACAATATCTGCGCGCCCTACCCGACTCCATCGCCTTCTCCGGACTGGCCATCATCGGCAAGTTCATCGTTCTGGTCTTCTTCCTGGGAGACATCCTGATGAGCGCCCGCCTGCTGCTCGTGGGCTTGTTCGCCATCATTGATCGCCTGCGCCGGCCCCACCGCAAAGCCTCGCCGGGCTACAACCCCCGCGTCGCCGTCCTCATTCCGGCCTACAACGAGGAGAAAGTCATCGTGCGCACCATCCGCTCGGTGCTCAACTCCGACTACTCCAACCTCCACGTCATCGTCATCGACGACGGCTCCAGCGACCGCACCTCTGAAGTGGCCCGTCAGGCCTACGCCGCCGAAATCGCTGCCGGCCGAGTCCAGGTACTCACCAAGGAGAATGGCGGTAAGGCCGCTGCGCTCAACTACGCCCTCGACCGGCTGACGGAAGAGGTCTACGTCGGTATCGATGCCGACACCGTGATTGCGCCCGACGCCATCTCCAAGCTCATCCCGCACTTTGAAGATCCGCTCATCGGCGCCGTCGCCGGAAACGCCAAGGTTGGCAACCGCGTCAACCTCTGGACCCGCTGGCAGGCGCTCGAATACATCACCAGTCAGAATTTCGAGCGCCGCGCCCTGGATCTCTTCAACGTGGTCACCGTGGTTCCCGGAGCCATCGGCGCCTGGCGCACCGGCCCGGTCAAGGCCGTCGGAGGCTACCCCATCAATACGGTGGCCGAAGACGCCGACCTCACCATGGGCCTGCTCGAGTTCGGCCTCAAGGTGGTTTACGAAGACCGCTCCCTGGCCTTTACCGAGGCCCCCATCGACGCCAAGGGACTCATGCGTCAGCGCTTCCGCTGGTCATTCGGAACCCTCCAGGCTATCTGGAAGCATCGCGCCGCCTTTGTGCGCAACAAGGCCATGGGATTGTTTGCCCTGCCCAACATTCTCATCTTCCAGATGCTGCTGCCGCTGGTTTCCCCCTTCATCGACATCATGTTCCTGGCCGGTGTCGCCCACTACTTCATTGACCGCCATTACCACCCCGAAGCCGCTTCGGCCGCCAGCTTTGAAAAGCTGCTGGTCTACTTCCTCGGCTTCCTGGTGATTGACTTCGTCACCTCGTCGATCGCCTTCAGCCTGGAGCGCCGCCACCCCGCCAACAAGGGCGACGGCTGGCTGCTCTTCCACATCTGGCTGCAGCGCTTCGCCTATCGCCAACTTTTCTCGATTGTCCTGTTCAAGACCCTCAAGCGCGCCATCGACGGCAAGCCGTTCAACTGGGAAAAGCTGGAGCGCACCGCCAAAATGAGCAAGAGCACCGATGCCCTGACGGCAACGCGGTGATGCGGAGCATTGATTTAGCGCTTATGTTTTAATCCTGAGTCGTGATGGCAACTCGTGTCCTGTCTCTGAGATTCACAACAAAGGAGAGACTGTCATTCTGAGCGAACGGGGCCCCGAGCGCTTTTCAGTTCGGGGCTGGTGAGCGAAGAATCTGCGCTTGCTCTTTCGCGTCGTGCCCCATCCATTTCGCAGGTTTTATCGCGAAATGGGTGGGAAAGCGCAACACTCTTTAAGAGTTGGATCATTTTAAGGGCCGGATCAAGAGCGGAAGGGAGCCGCACAGCCGATGAATCGCCCGCGCGTCCTGTTCGTCGGCCGAGCCACGCTCGACGCTCTCTACTGGCTCGACCAGTTACCCGAGGAAGACACCAAGATCTTTGCGCGCCAATTCCAGGCCGCACCCGGCGGACCCGCGCTGAACGCAGCCATCACCCACTCCCTGCTCGGCGGAGAAGCCATGCTGGTCAGTGCCGTCGGCGGCGGCCCATGGGCTATTCCGGTACGCGCCGAGCTGGAAAAGCGAGGAATCTCCCTCTTCGATCTCGCCGCCGACACCGCTTATGAAACTCCTCTGACCACCGTCCTGGTCAACAGCGCGAACAGCAGCCGCACCATCGTCAATCCGCCCGTCGTGCCCGTCGAATTGCGTCAACTGACGGGTGAATGGTCCGCGGAGATGCCCGCCTCCTGGGGTGCAATTCCCCCTGTCGTCTTATGCGACGGCTTCCATCTTCAGCAGGTGCTGCCCTTTCTTGCCGCCTGCCGGGACGCGGGCGCCGCGCTCTGCCTGGACGGCGGCAGTTGGAAGCCCGGAACAGCGGAACTGACCCCGTTGCTGACCGCAGCCATTTGCAGCGAGCGATTCACCATCCCTGGTTCGGCCGACTCTGGCCTGTCTGATTCCAGCGCGTCGGGCCCCGGCCCATTGATCCAGCCTCCAAATAGAAGCACCGTGCCCCATCCATTTCGCAGGTCTTATCGCGAAATGGGTGGGAAGGCGCAACACTCCACTAATGTCGGATCAATCACGCACTTAAACTCCAGCAACGGCCCCATCGCCATTTTTGAATGGTTCGCCGCCCGTGGCGTCCCCTACGTTGCCGTCACCCGCGGCGGAAGATCCATCCTCGGCTGGGACCGCGGCCGCCGTTTCGAGATCGAAGTAGTCCAAATTGCCGCAGCCGACACGCTCGGCGCCGGAGACGTTCTTCACGGCGTCTTCTGCTACTTCTTTGCGCAGAAGCCGGATTTTGAGTCAGCCCTGCGGCGCGCCTCAAAGATTGCCACCCTGTCTTGTCAAAGCCTTGGCATTCAGGCCTGGGCGACGCAGACCGGGGAAGTTATAACCTGAGCCCTGTTCCCTGTTCTCACGCGGGTGCCCCTGGTCCCTCGCATTTGGGGACCAGGGATTCCACACACACCATGAGCGAGTCGCGTCCCCGGTACCGCTTGCCCAGCGCCTATCGTTGGCGCCAGTCTTTGCAGATGATTTCCCCTCTTCGCTGCACAATAGTCATCAGGGCGAAATCAACAAATGCCGCCGTAATCTTCCCCGTAACTCCTTATTATGGAGGATTTTGCAGACAACTTCTTTGTTGTCAAGATTTTACAGCGTAACCCATCCCGTAAGCCAAAGAAAACAAGGATTTTGCCTCCAAAATACGGGTGGGGGTATCCGGCCATCCATGGGGTACGGACCGGGAGCAAGCCGGGTGCCGCGTGCCCGGTCTCGATTCTGAGACCGGGGAAATCTCAACCAAGAGGGAGGAACCCGCTCGTCCTAACTCCCGACTCCCGACTCCTAACCCCTAACC
>Ga0255354_1001718_pt1 | contig 12223 bp, 7 predicted proteins | sample HBST50metaG_FD_189942 | JGI IMG/M metagenome (GOLD analysis project Ga0255354, IMG submission 189942) | Peat soil microbial communities from Stordalen Mire, Sweden - H.B.S.T50 | ecosystem: Environmental > Terrestrial > Soil > Wetlands > Peat | place: Sweden: Norrbotten County, Stordalen Mire...
CTATCACCCGGCCAGAAGTGCTGTATTACGTTCTCGTTGGCGCAGGTTTCGCTTCCAACACAAAGGTCTTTTGGGAGTTCTGCAGGAGGATTCAAATCTCTGGCTAACGCAAATCTTGCTGGCCTGTTATTGGCGGCTGAGAACCCGACCTTCGCGCGCTCGTCACCACAAACCCTCGCACTGTAGCAATCAAAGTGGAAAATCAACGTACATCGGTAGCCTGTTGTTTGCGCAACTCCTGCTCGAAGGTTTTCTGAGCATCAGCAACGAAATTCATATACCCAGCGGGATCGATAAAGACACGGGGACCATCCTGCTGGTAGTGCTTTAGTTTGGCGGGCATATCGAAGTATCCACCATGCGCTCCGAGAAATACATCACAGGGCAAACCTCGCAACAGGGCAAAAGTATGTCGGAAGTCCTGAGCGATGCCAGGGTAGCTTGCGGGATGGTCGGAGTCGCCGACAAAGTGGTACTCCGACCAGAAGCTTGTACCTCCGACGATGACGATGTTACGCGTCGTTCCAGCTGGCTCGCCGGGGAGATGCGCGCGCATAGTCCACGTTGTGCATCCGCGCGTGTGGCCTGCAGTCTTATGGGCGGTGAGTGTCACACCTCCGAGACTTACAGTGTCTTTGTCATGCAAGATCCGATCCACATGCACAGGGGCGTAGCCGGGGATATTGGGTGACGGAGCAAGGAAATCTGTCTTCCCACCGGTCTCAACAACGCTCACGTCGTCGTCCATCACTATGTTTTTCGCATGCGTCTCGCGAACTATCTCAGCCGCACCACCCATGTGATCGCCATGTGCTTGGCTATTGAGCAGAACCTTCGTATCTTCCCAGCGAAAACCCAGCTTTTCAATGCTCGCGCGTATTGGCGCCGGCGAAGCAGCGAAGTTTGCGTTGATCAGGATATTGCCTTGCGGGGTGACTACGAGGTAGCTGGCAAGGTCCTGACCTCCCACGTAGTAGAGGTCGTCAGCAATTTGGAAGGGCGCAATGGGAGTTGTCCACAAGGGGTTTGTGTCTGCATGGACGAATATGGGCGTGCAGAGAAAGAGAAACAATAAGCGGGAAAGAGTAGCGCGCATTTCCGGATTATAGAGCGTTCTGTGAAACGCAATTTCGCTTTAGTGAAGTCTTTTATCGACGAGTGCAAATCCCCAATGCGCTCATTGACCGTGGACAGAAAACTGAAAGTTGCCATGGCGGCGCGAACTGCCTGAATCGGAAACCTGATCATGCTCCTACACTTGAGGACATCTCTTTGATCTTAGGCTAGACGAGTGGTTGGCAATCTACAACTCGTCTAGCGGTTTCGGAATAGAGACCTGTATTACCGCCCCCGGACGATAGGTCCCTTCCCGAAGTTGTTGCACCAGTTCCTCAAGCCGCGTTCTTCCTCGTATGCCTCGACAACCTCGAACGTCACGCCGCCAAGCCCGTCTAGCAGACGCAGCAGGCAGGCTGATCCGGTAAGCCTGTGTGGTGTGAGTTCAAACGACAGCGTCGAGCAGTCTTCTGTTCATCGTGCATTCGCAATGGACGTGTACAGTACGAAATCGAGCCTGGTAGGAATTCCCACGATGGGTTGCCAAGTATTGTCAATCTCTGATGGCTGCTCGGCGAAACCTGTGACAAGTTGCGTATGAGCCAATGGTGTGCAGAAGACGAAATTGATCCAGCCTTATGGACATGGCTTTTACGCTATGCGCGATCTCTTGTCCGCGATTCGACCGAGGCCGAGGATATCGTGCAAGACATGTTTGTTGTGCTGTTTCAGGCACAACGATCTGGCCGGCCAGTGCACAAAGTAGGTGCCTGGATGCGCACCGTTGTGAGGAATCTTGTCTACCGGCAGTACCGCAAGAATCGGCCTGATTTGCATATTTCCTTAGATGCCGGCGAAGAAGCAGGGGACCGGCCACACATGGAGCTGGCCAGCCAGGCTACATCGCCCGAAAAGTGCATCATCGACGACGAGCTATTGCGTTTGAGTGCTAGAGTGGTGAATGAATTTCCAGAGCGAGACCGAGAATGCATCTTGATGTATTTCCGGGGTTACGATTTCCATCAAATTGCTTCAACCCTTGGCGTCTCGCGCTGGACGGCGCGGAGACTGACGTTGAAAGCGCTTGATCGATTTCAGGTTAGGATGAATTCCTCACAACGGTGAGCAAAGAGATCCATCTGACGGACGAAGCACTGCTGGAGTTCGTCGGCGAACGTCTATCTGCCGATGCGCACCGCATCGTGGATCAGCATCTATGCGCGTGCTCCTCCTGTCTCAAGCGCTACCAGACTCTCAAATTCTCGCATACCGTTTTTGAGCGCCTTGCCGATATCGGATGGAATGAGGTCATGGGGACGGCTGATGTACATCCTGCTCCCAGACCACGTGCATTTGTCTTCCCGTGGGTGCCAGTGCTGGGGATCACTGTGAGTTCCCTGTGCATGATAGCCCTTCTGCTTGCGCCATGGGGTGTTCCAGCGGTGCGGGCAAATGTCTTGCTGACGCAAGCGGCTCGTGCGGACGCCGGCACATTCAAGACGGCATCTTTTCGCATTCAGTCCGTTGACGGGGATTGCGTAGTCGCGCGGCAGACGGGGATGCAGGCGAATATTCGTCGGCCCGATGGATGTGACCGCGCTTGGCAACGAATCAGTCACACGCCATGGGGAAGCGGCAATCCGCTATCGGCACGCACCTATGCCACATGGCGCTCTTCTTTGCACCGGCATCGCGATTCGATCACAAGAGGGAATTCGGCATGGGCGATCAAGACTGAGACCGAAGAAGGAACCGTACATGCGGCCAGTCTGGAGATGCGCGCAAGCGACTATCATACGACCCGGCTTACGCTTGATTTTGCCGATCATGCAACGGTCACAATCACGGAAGACACCGCGCCTCTATTGCAGAACTACTCTGCCGCTTCCGCGGCTACTGGCAGCAGTAAAGATGACATCGATCCAGATGCTCTGGAGATTCAGGCGTGGAGTACCCTGCACCGGTTGAGCGCAGATACGGGTTGGGAGGCCACGGTAGCACGTGATGGTCAAAAGATATGCGTAAGAGCAAACGTGGACGGCCCTGAACGGGAACACCAGATCGCTAAGAGCTTTGCAGCTTATCCAGCGATTGCCCTGGAGATTCACTCCTCTCCCTCGTTTGCGAGTGCCGGAAGCATTTCGCCACAGCGCCCCATGCCACATGGAAAGTCCCCAGGCCTGGCCGAGACATGGCTGGAGCAGCATTATCCATCCGTGGAGGCGCGTATGGATTACGCGAACAATGTGCTGAGCCTTTCGCAGCATATCCTGGGCCGCGCATATTATCTGGATAAACTCAAAGCCCGACAGACGGCGCTAACACATAGCGCAACTAGGAGGGAGCTTTCTCAGATCGTTGCCTATGAGCAGCAGCAGATTATCGCGTTGCATACGGAACTCTTTATGAGTATCGAACCACTGCTGGGAAGCCCTACGAACTCTTCTGCCCGCGTACTTGACTTCAATGAAGCACGTGAATTGGATGCAGCGCTCGAAGAACTTTTTTCCGGATCAAACGGAGCGGATACGAATGAACTGAATGCCCGGATCAATGAAATCCAGAGGCTTCAATAGTCGTGTCGTTGTGATTGTAAATATTTATTAACGAAGTATTTTGCTCTCCAAAAGATATTCCACACTCCTTATGTTCAGTGGCCATTGACTGCGCTAGCCAATGACGGGCCGATTCAGACCTGTGTGTTACGCGTGTGTTGTCTGTTGCCAGATGACAGCACTGCAATCGAATGACGCAAAGAAATTGGTGGTGCTCCCGGGCGCCGCCCTCAAGAGTGCATACAGAATGAGGTTGAATCTATTGAAGCAATATCTGGTTTCGTTGTGCCTGAGAGTTCGCTTCGCACATGCGGGAGTTCACAGGGCCTGTGTAGTTGCGTGTTGCATATGCATGCTTACGGTGCTGCTCCCGGCGCAAATCCCTACAAATGGATTGCCCGAAGTCAGAGCAGAGAAGAAGCTGCAACCTGCAAACAGAACGAAACAGCTTACGGGCGGGGAGCAGCCTCGTTTGGCAGTGGAACTTCCCGAATCGAGATATCAATCCGCGAATGCGTTGAAGTTGGACTTTATCACGTCACCGCGCAGGCTTCTAACTGCCCCGGAGCTATTCGATGCTCCCGACGAATGGATCACGCGATCACTGCTCTGGGCAAACTATATCTTTGATACTTATCCTCCGTCCCTTCACGAGCATCCGGTGCGTCGCGCGGCGCTGATTCGCCTTGATGATCTTCTGCACATCGAATCGGCACCGCATAAGCGCCTGATACAGCAATTCTACAAAGAGCGTATGGAGCAAGCCATCTCTCAGATCGAACAGACCAAGGTGTCGGAAGGAGTGCGGATTTGGAAGCTCTACAATCACGGATTCTTTGTGCGCACTAAAAGTGTCTCTTTCACCTTTGATCTGGTTCCAGGTGGAGGCGATCCGGATTTTGCGCTCTCACCAGATCAGATCAAGCGCCTAGCGTTTCAGTCGGACGCCACATTTATCAGCCATCTACATACCGACCACGCAAGCAAAGAGGTGGCACGGGCCTTTCTGTCTTTTGGGAAACCCGTTCTCGCTCCGCCCGATCTTTGGAAGGGCGATCCGGAATTTCAAGGAAAGCTGGTCTATCCGCGTCGCGGAACAACCGTGATCGATCACATAGAACTTATCGCCAAGCGAGCATCCTTGCGCGTGATTGCATATCCCGGTCACCAAGGGGCATTGGTTGAGAACAACGTCTATCTGGTGACGACGCCAGATGGATATACGGTTGTGCACACGGGAGATCAGGATGAGGAATCCTATTCCGATCCGGATTTCTACCTATTTACAGAGATGGGCCGAACTCACAAGGTTGATGTGCTCTTACCAAATGTTTGGACGACTGGTCTGAATGAGATCATTCGCCGCGTTCATCCAGGGCTGGTAATTACTGGTCATGAAAATGAGATGGCGCATGTGGTGCCGCACCGTGAGGATTATACGCAGTCCTATAACCGGCTTTATGCAACGTCGACACCATATTTGGTTATGACATGGGGCGAAACGTATCTGCATCAATCGCCTCGTCGCACTACGAACAACAATCACTGAAACAAACTTCCATAGGAGGAAGATCATGAACTCTCATGTGCCTGGCGGATATTGCCATCGCCGACTATCCGCACGAGTCATCGCGCCGTTGTTGCTCCTTGGCGCTTTGTTCTTTGCTGCAAATGCGCGCGCGCAAAGCGGATTGATAACCGGCATTATTACGGATGCATCCGGTAACAGTATCGTTGACGCTTCTATTGATGTTTTCAGCGATACGACCAGCGTGATGCGAACGGCGGTCAGCGACAAAAGCGGATATTACACGGTGTCGCTGCTGCCGCAAGGCATTTACTCTGTTACGATTCAAGCCGCAGGGTTTCAGGAACTGAGGAGAAATGCCATTCATCTAGAGCAGTCGCAGGTGTTCCGAATGGACGCGACCCTCAAGGTGAGTTCTGTTTCCAGTTCGATCGAGGTGACTGCCCAGTCTCCGGCTTTGGACAGAGAGACAAGCGCGATCGGGACGGTCGTCGAGTCAAAATCGGTTGTCGACTTGCCGCTGAATGGCAGAAATGCATCGGCCTTCGCTAGTCTTGTTCCAGGCACAAAGACGATAGGCGCTTCGGGAACCTTTCAACCAAGCGCTTATTCTGATGGCCGAATTGCAGTCAATGGAGGATCTCCATCTGCCAACGCCTGGTTCGTTGACGGCATTGCGGATGAGAACCAGACCTCGGGCGGATTTGCATTTGCTCCCTCTGCCGACGCGCTGCAAGAGGTGCAGATCATGACGCATACACCGAGCGCAGAATACGGACGACTTGGCGGCGGCGCAATTTCATTTATCAGCAAGAGCGGAAGCAATGAGTACCGTGGGAGTCTGTGGGAGTTTACTCAGAACAGTGCCCTCAACTCGAATGACTACTTCACCAAAAGGGCTGGAAGGTCGATTCCGCCAATGCAACGCAATCAATATGGCATTACATTCGGAGGACCTCTTTTACATAAGAAGCTCTTTTTTTTCGGCAACTGGGAAGGATTCCGCCAAACGCAGAAACAGACTTCGCTCACCACTGTGCCTACGGATCTGCAAAGAAACGGCGACTTCTCGCAGACATACGATTCGGCGGGAAGGCTGATTACGATCTATGATCCGCTCACCACCACCAAAGATGCCAGTGGAAACTATGTCCGTACGGCGTTTTCGGGGAATGTGATTCCGAGCAATAGAATCAGCGCTGTGGCCAAGGCGGTTGCCGCATACTATCCAGAGCCGAATATTGCCAGCGCTAACGCAAGCCTTAACAATTATTTTGTCTCCGCGGACACCAGCTATCGTCGCAATGATGAGGGGCTTCGCATGGACTACTATTTTTCTCCGACGAAAATTCTGTCGGGAAGATATACCTATGATGCATCTCCAACCAACTGGCCGCAGGCATATGGAAAAACTGTAGCTTCACCTGGTACAAGCCCAACTACCTATGTGCGCTACAGTACGTTTGTAAATTACTCTGATGCCATATCGCCCACGCTACTGAGCGAGGCTAGGATTGGCGTGAATGTATTTGGAATTGACCGCGTGCCTGCGAGCGCAGGATTTGACGCCACGAAGCTGAACTTCCCGTCGTACGTGAATGGTCTGCAACAGCTGCGCGTCTTCCCATACTTCGGATTTGTAAACTACGGCGGTATCGGAAGCCAGCCCGGTGACCGGGCCAGCCAGCGCGGATATGCCTATACGATCGCAAATTCCTATACAATGACGCATTCTCAGCACGCTCTCAAAATGGGTGGAGAGGGAAGGCTCTATCAGTGGAATAGCGTTCAAGGTCCTGGACTGATTGAATTCTACGCTGATCAGAATTGGACCAAGGGACCAAGTGCAACGGCAGCCGCCAGTAATGGATACGACTTCGCCTCCTTTATGCTGGGGAACCCATCAAGTGGCGTGATCTACCGTTACAGCAATTATGAATACTCAACCTACTATTATGCGGGCTACGTCCAGGACGATTGGAAGTTGACGCGAAAGCTGACCGCGAACATTGGCTTGCGTTGGGATCATGAATCGGCTACGACTGCCCGTCATAACAATTTCGCAAACTTCAATCCGAATATCACAACAACGGATAGCGGGATTTCTCTCAAGGGCGGTTTGGTGTATCCAGGAGTCAATGGTCTATCGCGCGGTAACCGGGACAGTACCTGGGACAATTTTGGCCCGCGCGTTGGCATTGCCTATTCTGTTACGCCATCAACTGTGGTTAGGATTGGGTTTGGCATTTACTATCTGCCAACGACTGGTAACTTTGTCCGGCTGAGTGATACCGGGTTCTCGACAGCCACTACCGTAAACACGGCGAAATCCGATGGCGTTACACCGAACAACACACTGAGCGATCCATTTCCCAATGGAGTTGTTCAGCCGAGCGGAAGTTCGTTGGGCGCACTGACCGGACTCGGAATCGCGATCAAAGGAAATGTGCGCAACCTGAATACAGGCACATCCCAGCAATGGAGTTTCAATATCGAACAGCAGTTGAAGTCATGGGTGATCGAAGTCGGCTATATTGGGAACCATGGTTTGCAGCTGCCCGCATACTACTCGTATGGGCACTTGAACCAAAAGAATTTGTCCTTGGGCGCATCGCTGATGGATCAGGTGACAAATCCGTACGCAAGCATTATCTCTTCTGGATCGCTATCGTCGCCGACGATTGCGAGAGGAACGCTGTTAGCGGATTATTCCCAGTTTACCGGCGTCACCGCAATGACCAACTGGGCAGGGTCGAATTATCAGGCGGCCACGCTGCGTGTGCAACGCAAATACCGAACAGGGCTCTCACTGCTGGCTTCGTATACCTGGTCGAAATATCTCGACAATAACCTGGGCGATGGCAGCAATGAATTTTCTGATGCAGGCAGCAACAGCGTGCAGAATTGGGATAATTTGAAGGCCGAGAAAGCTATTTCCACCAGCAGTCAGCCGAATCGCGTCAACGCCTTGTTCGGTTACGATATACACCCAATTCATAGTGAATATCGGCTTCTCGATAGATTGGCCAATGGCTGGAGGGTCAATGGCATTCTGACGGCCTTCAGCGGTGACGTTATTGCCGTAACGGCGCCTTCACCTTCTTACGGCGGGTTCCGTCCAAATCTGGTTGGCAATCCGAAGCCGGCTCGTCCGTCGATTAGTTCGTATCTGAATGCCAGTGCTTTTCAGACGATCTCTTCCTACACGTTTGGCAATTCGCCGCGCAACCTGCCAAATTACTTCACGCAGCCTACGGTTAATCTTGATGCGGGTATTGCCAAGACGGTATCATTCGCGGATCGCTATAAGGTGGAGATTCGAGGTGAGGCATTCAACGTGCTGAATATCACAACCTTTGGTGATCCTGGGACCTATCTCGGTGCCTCCAGTTTTGGTGTCATCTCGGGTCTGAGAAACGGCACATCACCGCGCGTGATGCAGTTTGGTGTCAAGGGCTACTTCTAGATTTGTTTGAGTAGAGCGAAATGTGTGGCTACACAATCAGGAATGTTCTATTTACAACCGGCCTGCCCGATCTTTTGTGCTGGCGGGGTTGTTGGTGTAGTGCAACTCTGAAGTGCCCAGTATTCCTGTACCAGCGTCAGAGTTAGTCTTCGGCGCGATTATTTGGCAGTGAGAGCGCGGCTAGCTGCGTTCTCACTGGCGAACTCGCGGGTGTCCGGTTACCGAGAGATGCGTGAGGACGGCTCTCATTGTATGCCCGACTCTAGGATTCGATCAGCTTATAAGGCATCGCCAAGTGGTCTGGCTTTCCACGAAAGGTTGACTTCTCGGGGACGGGAGCGTAGTCGCGTTGGCCGTGCCTCTCGGAGTGAGCTGTTCCACATTCAAACATCCAATAGCGGAGTCGAGACTGAAGACAACCGATATTCGAAGGTTCCCGGTATAACGCCATGAACATCGCCCAAGACATCCTGGACCAGATCGGTCAACCTGAATCCTAGCGGCTGGAGTACAAAGCGGTGCTGCCGCCGACCGCGACAGTGGCGCAGCTGATCGGCGCCTTCGCCAATGCGAACGGCGTACCCGCAAGGCAATCGACCTGCTGTCGCCGCTGCCCACCATGACGTGCGATTACGTGACTCATGGCGGCAAGCGCCTTTTCGTCATTGAGGTTCAGAGATCGGCCGCAGCGGTCTCGCTTGGTGGCAAGAGCTATGTCCGGACCGGCCAAAGTACCGTCCTGACGCAAGCCGCCCTAGGCAAGGCGATCTGGAACGCCGGCATTGACCGTCTCCCGACAATGATGTGGTACCAAAACGCTCTGGAGAGCTTGGCTCATGTTGGCTATTTATGCCCAACGCATCGAAAAGGTAAAATGGCCGATTTCACTCTTGTGGGCTGTCGTCGTCCCCTTCGGTCATGAGCTGCGCAAGAAATATTCATTTTGGTAGTGCGCCGCCGGAGCTTCGATATCGAAGTTGCCGATCAGATTGACGTCGCGCCAAGCGACGGGTGGAGGAATACCAGAAGCTTGTGAGCTAGAAACCCTTGGTGTAGAAGTATTTCAAAATATCCACGCACCGACCAATGAGGACATATCGAATGAGAAAGTGGGCCTTTGCTTGTTATGGCTTTTTGATGCTTTCATCTTGATGCCGCTTTGCGCTGTAGTTATCCAGATCTTCATGGATGGAACCCGATCATGCACAGAGACAGGTGCGTCCTTGGTTTCCGTGCACGCCTCCTCTTCCGATCAACTCCATCTTTTCATCCAACGGTGCTATCAGCCGTGCTCAGATTCTATGTCTGGATGATAGAATCCAACTCATCTTTAAAACCAATATGCCTGCCGTACACATTGGTGAAGAGACACGCACGCTCCAGACTCACAGCTAAACAGGCGTCTTGTAGAATGGCCTGAATAGTCAACAAATTGTTCTCATAACCCGGGCATCGAGTCGTTCTGCTTGGCGCTCGAGCCTATGGAGAAGCTTATGCCGATTTTAAAAAGAGATTGCGATTACTGCCCGCCTTGCCACCTCAAGCCTCTGGTCTCCGGTGGCCTTCGAGATTGGGAGATGCATCCGTCATGGATTGCCGGAATGGAAGCTTTGAATGCCTATGGCGACTGGGTGAGCTCGTTTGTATTGCCCATCGCGTTCCAGTGGATTGAGGAGCACAAGCCAGAGGTTTACGCTTCCGTGCCCGAGGAACTGAAGGACGACGTCGGCGTGGTCATTGCTGCCGCCTTCAGGCTGATTAAGGAACTTCCCGCCTACCAAAGCGGGATGGAGAAGAGCGCGGGTTTCGAAGCAGACGTGGCCAGTGGAGCTCACGATACATCGAAGACCAATCCGGTATGGACGGGAATTGTAACAAAGGTCCGAGCCGGCACGGAGCAAGCATTCGCAGAGCAAGCATCGCTTCTGGGGGACGTAGAAGAGTAAGGCGGTCACGCGGACAGCGACCTGCAACAGTTGCTATCCATACGTCGGGTGTATCACAAGGCCAGAGATGCTGTAGCCGGAAGCCATGATCTTGGACAATCATGGACAGGGCATAGCTTCTCTGGTTTTGCGGTCGCTGCCGAGTCGGAACCCAATCAACAAAGCCGACCCTGGATGGAGAAAATGACTAGCTCTTGCAAACGGGGGTATCGATTTCAGCCTGGATGACGCAATTGCGTCCACAGCCCTTGGCCTGGTAGAGAGCTGTATCGACGGCTCGGATTACAGCATCGGCATCGTTATGGGACGGGAGAACCGAGGCCACGCCAAAGCTTGCGGTTACCTGCACCAATGTCTCGCCATCTCGAATGTGCGCCGATTGCACAGCCGCGCGCAGTTGTTCGCCACGAATAAGCGCGCTTTCCATTCCGCAATTGGGCAGGATCAGTAGAAATTCTTCGCCACCGTACCGCCCCACACAGTCATAGGGACGCAGAGTACGCATAAAGATAGCGCCAATCTCTTTCAATACCAGGTCGCCTGTCACGTGGCCAAAGCTATCGTTGACCTTCTTGAAATGGTCAACGTCGGCCAGGATCACGCTCAGCGGCGTCTTATCGCGAAGCGAGCGGATCATCTCCTGGCACAACCGCTCAACAATCACGCGGTGATTCCACAGGCCGGTCAAACCGTCGTGTTCGGCGTGGTGCCGCATCCGGTTGCTGTCGCGCAGCAGTTCCATCTTTTCCTGCTCCAGCGCATCCTGGCGGCGCTGATCCTCGCGAATACTGTTATGCACAGCGTAAACAATGGCGGCGAGCAGGAGTGCTCCGGCCAGCGTGCGCACTGAGATCCCATTGCCATCGAGGAGAAAGAGGGGCAAGTCGATCTTGTCCGCGATGGACCAACCTGTGAATTGGCGACCTTGTTTGACCGCATAGCTGAATACGAGCAACATTTCGTCGAGGAATACCAGAATAGCTACCAGCCAGCGGGCCGAGTCGAACTGCTTGCGCCGGAAAAGCGCATAGCCCACCAGAACCAGAGGAAAAACTTGAAACAGGAATGAGTAGATCGTCAATACGGCATCGGAGGCTTGGGCTAGTCGGCTCCATTGCGGATTCCCACTTAGGGCAACCAGCACTCCATCCAGTATCTCGATAGCGGCGTAAATGCAGGCGAAGATCCGCGTCATCCGGCAAATGGCGTGCTTCTCGTGGAGAGAAAGAAGCCAGAGAAGAAGAAACCAGAGCGATACATCCTGCATGGCGTTCAGCGGTTGTACAGCGCCCATGACCAGTGGGTAGGGCCAGCCCAGGTGGGCATTCAGGAGCAGCAGAACAGCCGGTTGAGCGATGGCGAAGCCTGACGTCCAGAACAAGACCCACCGGCTCGTAGATCGCAACCAGAGTAGAAAACTCAGGAAGGCAATCACCGCGCAGAGAAGATTGGCGCCAAAATGGAGTTGCCGGCTGCGCAGCCACTGAAATTCATACGCGGCATTCGCGGTGGCAATGGCTTCGGGGCTCCCGATCAAGGGGGCAGCTTCAAAACCGCCACGCTGACCGGAGTCGTCGGAGAGCAGGGGGGCCTTCCAAACGCGCACCGCCAGGACGCCTTGCTGCACTTGGCCAAGCTCAAAGGTCTGCATCGGCTGCGAACGGTACCAACC
>Ga0255354_1001721_pt1 | contig 12215 bp, 9 predicted proteins | sample HBST50metaG_FD_189942 | JGI IMG/M metagenome (GOLD analysis project Ga0255354, IMG submission 189942) | Peat soil microbial communities from Stordalen Mire, Sweden - H.B.S.T50 | ecosystem: Environmental > Terrestrial > Soil > Wetlands > Peat | place: Sweden: Norrbotten County, Stordalen Mire...
CGCGCGGCCTTTGAGACGCTGCCGCCGGTCAAGGCTGCCCCGGCGCGGCACGACGTTTTCGCCGGGCCCAAGCCGGGCGTTTCGTTCATCGACAAGGAAGACGTGAACCAGAGCAACGTGGAGATTGTGGGCCTGGGCACGGACCGGCACAATCCCGACGTGCCGACGCTGGCCGTGATGAACAACATTTTGGGCGGCGGATTTAGCAGCCGGCTGTTCCAGAAGGTGCGCACCGAGAAGGGGCTGGCCTATGCGGTGGGCGGCGGCATGAGCTTTGCCTATGACCATCCGGCTACCTTCCAGGTGATGGTGCTGACCAAGAGCGCCTCGACGGTGGAAGCCACCACGACGGCGCTGGCAGAGATTGCCGGGCTGACGACGACTCCCTTCACGCAGGAAGAACTGGACCGGGCCAAGGACAATATTCTGAACTCATTCCTGTTCCGCTACGACACCAGGGACAAGGTGCTGAGCGCGCGGGTGCTGCTGGAGTTCTATGGCTATCCGGCGGACTATCTGGAGACTTACAAGGCGGGGCTGGAGAAAGTGACGGTGGCCGATTTGACCGCTGTGGCCAAGAAGTATATCCACCCGGAAAAGCTGGCCGTGCTGGTGGTGGGCAACGGGCCGGAGATCAAGCCAGGGCTGGAAGAGTTGAAGCTGGGACCGGTGCAGACGGTGGACATTTCCATTCCGCAGCCGGGGAAGAAACAGTAGGAGACGGCGATTTTCGGTCGGCTTCTGGAGTGCATGGGCAGCCCACCCTAGCCGCAAAAACAAGAACGCGGCGAGGGTGGGGCACCCGATCTTGATTGGTGAGTACACGGTTTTTCAATTTGTCGGCATATGTTTATGAGGAGATAGAGCGTGAAATCGAGTTCGAAACTGGCAGTGGTGATCATGGCGGCGGGCAAAGGCACGCGGCTCAAATCGAGTCGGCCCAAGGTGCTGCACGAGATTGGCGGCAAGCCGCTGCTGGGCCACGTGATTGCCGCGGCCAGCAAGATTGTGGCTCCGGGCGACATCTACGCCGTGGTGGGCCATCAGGCAGAGCGGGTGAAGGCGGCGATGGCCTCCACCGGCGTGAATTTTGTCGATCAGACGGAGCAGCACGGGACCGGGCACGCTGTGCAGTGCGCGGGCAAGGCCATTGCAGGCTACGAGAACATTCTGGTGCTCTCGGGTGACGCCCCGCTGGTCCGGCCAGAGACGATCGAGCGGCTGTGGCAAGTACACCAGGCAGAGAAGGCAGCCATGACACTGACGTCGGCGGAGCCGGAACAGCCCACCGGCTACGGGCGCGTGCTGCACAAGACGCCGGAGTCAAAAGAAGTCGTCGCCATCGTCGAGCAGAAGATGCTTACCCCCGAGCAGTTGTCGCTGCGCGAGGTGAACATGGGCATGTACGCCTTCCAGACCGCGCCGCTACTGAAACACTTGGGCAAGCTGACCGCCGACAATCCGCACGGGGAGCTTTACCTGACGGACATGGCCCACGTGCTGAGCGCGGCTGGCGAGCGGGTTGTGGCCTTCAAGACGGACGAGCCGAACGAGTTGCTGGGCGCGAACACGATTGCCGAGATGATGGCTCTGGACGCCGACCTGCGCACCAAGACGGCGAGCCGTTTGATGGCCGCCGGGGTGACGATCTTCCGGCCCGACACCTGCGTGATCGACGCCGATGTGGAGGTCGCGGCGGACACGGTGATCGAGCCGTATGTGCAATTGCTGGGCAAGACGCGCATCGGCTCGGACTGCCTGATCCGGTCGTATACCGTGATTGAAAGCTGCACGCTGGGCGATGAGGTGATCGTGCAGCAGAGCTGCGTGCTGACCGACAGCACGGTTGCCGACAAGGCCACGATTGGGCCGATGGCGCATCTGCGGCCAGACAGCGAGATTGGCGAAGGCGCGCATGTGGGAAACTTTGTGGAAACCAAGAAAGCCAAGCTGGGCAAGGGCGTGAAGGTGGGGCATCTGACCTACCTGGGCAATGCCGAGGTGGGCGAAAAGACCAACATTGGCGCGGGCGTGATCACCTGCAACTACGACGGCGTACACAAGCACAACACCAAGATCGGCAAGAACGTGTTTGTGGGTAGCGACTCGACGCTGGTTGCGCCGGTGAACGTGGAGGACGGGGCGTACATCGGGGCCGGGTCGTGCATTACCAAGGACGTGCCGCCGGAAGCGCTGGCTGTGGCGCGGTCTCACCAGACCATTAAGGAAGGTTGGGTCGCCATCCGACGCGCTAAGCAGGCGGAGAAGAGGTAGGGCCTTTGGGCTTTGTGCTGGCCCACCCTAGCGGCAAGAACAAAGACGCCGCGAGGGTGGGGCACCCGGAGTTGGTGCGGGAAGAAAATAAGGGCGCGGCTGAGGTCATTCAGCCGCGCCCTTTTCGTTGCTGCGGGAATTGAATTGCTAGGCGATCACTGCGACTTTGGCGCGCTTGCCTAGGCGGACGACGATGCGTGCTGGCAGAACCGCCACGGGGAGAAGATTGCCCTCGGCGGTCTCGCCGTCCAGCTTGACGGCTTTTTCGGCGATCTTGCGGTTGGCTTCTGCGCCGCTGGCAGCAAGGCCCAGATGGACAAGCAATTTAGGCAGGCGAATCTGCTGCGTTTCGGCTGGTCCGGATACCTCGGCAAAGGCAACGGAAACTTCTTCCAGGTCTTCGCTTTCGCCCTTCTGCTGGAACATTTTGGCCCAGTTTTCGTCGGCGCTCACGGCTGCTTCGTCGCCGTGGAAACCGGCGGTGATGGTCCGCGCCAGGCGCTTCTTCACTTCCATGGGATGCACCTTGCCCGCCGCCACCTCGACACGGAGGGCGTCCACTTCAGACTGCTTGAGGTCGGTGAGGAAGACCCAGTACTTCCACATCAGCTCGTCGTCGATGCTCATCAGCTTGCCGTACATCTCGGTAGGCGGCTCGTTGATGCCGATGGCGTTGCCGAGCGACTTGGACATTTTTTGCACGCCGCCCAGGCCTTCGAGGATGGGCGTCATCAGCACGATCTGGGGCTTTTGGCCGTAGTGGCGCTGCAACTCGCGTCCGCAGAGCAGGTTGAACTTCTGGTCGGTGCCGCCCAGCTCCACGTCGCACTCCAGGGCCACGGAGTCGTAGCCCTGCATGACAGGATAGAGGAACTCGTGCAAGCTGATGGGCTGCTCGGCGTTGTAGCGCTTGTTGAAGTCGTCGCGCTCGAGCATCTGCGAGACGGTGAAGTGCGCCGTGAGGCGGATGATCTGCTCGTAGGTCAGCTTGCCCAGCCACTCGGAGTTGTAGCGAATCTCGGTGACGCTCTGATCCAGAATTTTGAAGGCCTGCGCGAGGTAGGTCGCGGCATTCACGGCGATCTGTTCCATGGTGAGCGGCTTGCGGGTGATGTTGCGCCCGGTGGGGTCGCCGATGAGGGCGGTTGAATCGCCCACCAGGAAGATGACCGTGTGGCCCAACTGCTGGAAATGGCGCAACTTGCGCATCAGCACGGTGTGGCCCAGGTGCAGGTCAGGCGAGGTGGGGTCGAAGCCTGCCTTGACGCGCAGGGGGCGGCCGGTTTTGCGGCTCTCTTCAAGGCGCTCGCGCAGGTCGCTGACGCGGATGATCTCCGCCGCGCCCTTCTGAAGCAGGTCAAGCTGTTGGTCTACGGGTAGGAATTCTTGCATGTCAGAACAAGTATAAAGTTTGCGGGGCTCGCTGGTCCCTCGCGAAGGCAGGTTTCCGTAGTGTCCTAATTTGAAATCCACAGACCTATCCTCCGATTGTGGCAAGCAAGGTGATACGAACCACACTGATACGGTTTGCTTGCTAGCCTTGGCTGCCGCCTCCACTCGTTTGCAGTCTTCGGGGCTGAACCGGACTGGCAGAATGCTGCCTTTAGCGTCATCCTTCGCCAGCCTTGGGCATCCCGGTCTCTTCGGCTTCAGTTTCCAGTACAGATATTTGTGATACATTCTCCGAATCATGCAGAAACGACTGGTGATACTCAGTTTGCTATTGGTGGTCGCACAGACATTTGTGCCAATTTATGGGAAGGCATCCGATAATCCCGCTGGTGGTAGCCAGAATGTTCAAAAGCAGCCCGAAGGCGGCAGGTCCAATACACAGTCTCTGGCGTCCGCGTTCCGAGAGAACGGCGCAGGGCCAGCCAAGCACGATACAGACAAGCCAATCTCCCAAGATACAAACAATTCTGTAACGGTCCGCGAACTTCCCACAGTGTCGATAGGCAAGGACTGGGCCGATTGGTCGTACTGGGGTTTTGGTGGCCTCCTCGTCATAGTTGGTAGTTCGCAGGTCTGGTATCTGTACCGAACTTTGAAAGCGATCCAGATTCAGGCCGGGCACATGGAACGTCAAACCAAGGCTCTGGAGGATTCCGTTGCTGCCGCTCAAAAGAGCGCCGATGCCGCGCTGGCCCAAGTGGAGGCAGCGAAGAGTACCCAGCGGGCGCAACTCAGGATTGAATTCGTCGAACCTGAATGGATATTCAGCGATGAATTTGGAGGGTATCCGATTTCGTTCAGAATAATTCTGGATGGTACAACACGTGCATATGTATTGAACGATTCCATTATTGCCTATATTGGCAATCAACCGAGAGAGCTCGGAGCGTGGATGGGAATGGGGATTCCCCGCAATTTCACCCCAGAAATGAGTCCCTTTTATGGGAATACCATTCTCAGGACGGCTGAGACCATACCGCAGCCTGAGACCGACGATTCTAAGGTTATGCTGGCCAAAACAAATAAGCTCACCGTATTCCTGAATGGCAGCATCTTGTACAGGGACATCTTTGGGGAGCAATGGATGCTGGAGATTGATCGCTACTGGAGTCCCTGGTCGGCTCTCGGGGATGTGAACGCTAAGAGAGGTCATTGGCCCCCGGTCGGCAGTGGTCGCTACGACACACACAGAAAAGTAGACACAGGCTACCGTGACCAACTGCCTAAGACAAATTAGGACACTACCCAGGTTTCCGTCAGTTTCAGAGCCCCGCGCACCGTTTCCGCTTCAGCTAGCATCCAACGCGCAGGAGAAAAACTTACCATGCCTTCTGTATCTGGACGTGCAGTACAGGTAACCGCCGCGGGCGGAGCCTTTGAGGTTGTTCAGCGCGAATTTCCCGAACCCGGTCCGGGGCAGGTGCGCATCCGCGTGCAGGCCTGCGGCGTGTGTCACAGCGACGCCATCACCAAGTTTGGCGCGTTTCCCGGCATTGCCTATCCGCGGGTGCCCGGCCATGAAGTGGCCGGCGTAGTGGATGTAGTCGGGGCCGATGTGCCGGTCTACAAGGTTGGCCAGCGCGTGGGCCTGGGCTGGCACGGCGGGCACTGCAACTATTGCGCGCCCTGCCGCCGCGGCGACTTTATCCTGTGCGAGAACCAGCAAATCTCTGGCGTCAGCTTCGACGGCGGCTATGCGGACTATGTGATTGCCCCGGCCAACGCGCTGGCGCTGATTCCCGAGGACCTGGCGGATGTGGACGCAGCGCCCTTGATGTGCGCCGGCATTACCACCTTCAACGCCCTGCGCAACAGCGGAGCGCGGCCCGGCGATACGGTGGCGATTCTGGGCATCGGCGGCCTGGGCCACCTGGCGGTGCAGTTCGCGGCCAAGAGCGGCTACCGCACCGTGGCGATTGCTCGCGGACAGGACAAAGGCCCGCTGGCCCACCAGCTAGGCGCGCACATCTACATCGACAGCACCACGCAGGACCCGGCAGCCGAGTTGCAAAAGCTGGGCGGGGCGGCGGTGATTCTTTCTACGGTGACCAATGCAGAAGCTTTGACGCCAGCGGTCAACGGACTCGGCCCCAACGGCAAGCTGATCATTGTCGGCGTGCCGGAAAAACCGTTTGAGGTGGGCGCTGTTCCGCTGATCATGGGGAACCGCTCCATTGCCGGATGGGCTTCAGGGACGGGGATGGACTCGGAGGACACGCTCAACTTCAGCGCGTTGACCGGCATCAAGCCGCTGATTGAGACCTATCCGCTGGACAAGGCAGCGGAGGCGTTCGATCGGATGATGAGCGGCAAGGCCCGCTTCCGCGTAGTGCTGACCACCGGGGCGTAAACGGATTGTTGTTGCTGTGGAAGCGTTATGCTTTCCCACCCATGCCGCACAAAACGCGGCATGGATGGGGCACCCGGACTTCATTTTGAGGGTAGGGCACACGGGCTTGGAGCTCGCTGCTGGCACGAAGACGAATTGGTTGCAGCGAATTACCGGCTCTGTCCGCCTATCTCGGCGGGCAGGGCCTTTTCCATTGCCAGCGCCTCGGCCTGCGCGTCCACAGCATCGGACAGTTTTTGCGTGATGACCTGCAGGTGATAGCCCATGACCGCCAGGGTCATGGCCGGGCCAATGCAATGGCGATAGCGCGTGGCCACGGCCAGCAGAAACTTCCAATAGCTCCAGCGCTGCCGGCTGAAGACGCCCTGGCGCAGGATGGAGGTGACGAAGGCGCGCGCATTGCTGCGGGTGAACCACTGCTGCTGGGATTTTTGTTCACCATTCTTGGGGTGGGTGCGGTTCAGGTAGAGCTTGACGCGGTCGTAGTAGGCCTCGCAACTGTAGATCCTGCCGAGCACCGAGCGGTAGCCTTCCACCAGCTTGGCCGAGTCCATGTGGGGAAGAAAGTTCAGGTGGTCGCCGGTGTTGTTGCCCGCGTCCATATCCACAATGCGGCCCTCGCGCCACAAGCGCCGGAAAAGCTGCGTGCCGGGCATGGCTTGGAGCAGGCCGACCATGGCGATGGGGATGCCGCTCTTCTGGATGAAGTCGACCATGCGGTCGAAGATGTCGTCCTTGTCCGTGTCGAAGCCGAGGATGAAGCCGCCCATGACCTGCATGCCATAGCTCTGGATGAGCGCTACGCTGTCAAGCAGGCTGCGGCGCGTGTTTTGCAGCTTGTTGGCGGAGATGAGGCCCGACTCGTCGGGAGTCTCAATGCCCAGGAAGACGGAGATGAATCCAGCGTCCTTCATTAGCTGCATCAGCTCGGGATCGTCGGCCAAGTTGAGGGATGCCTCGGTCAGGAAGTCGAAGCTGGTTTTGTGCTGCCCGCGCCACTCGGCCAGGGCCGCGCACAGTTCCTTGGCGCGCTTCTTGTTGCCGATGAAGTTGTCATCGACGATGAAGACGGCTTCGCGCCAGCCGGCGGCGTAGAGCTGGTCCAGCTCGGCCAGCACCTGCGCAATGGCCTTGGTGCGCGGACGGCGGCCGTAGATTTCAATGATGTCGCAGAACTCGCAGTTGAAGGGGCAGCCGCGCGAATACTGCACGGTCATGGTGGAGTAGCGGTTCATCTTGATGAGGCTCAGGTCGGGCAGCGGACTGGTATCCATCTCCGGCTTTTCAGCGGCCTGGTAGAGCGGCTTGGCGGTTCCCTGCTCCAGGTCCCGCGCCAGGTCGGCAATCAGGCTCTCCGCCTCGCCAATCACAATGTGGTCGGCCTTGAGCTCCTCCGCCGGAAGGCTGCTGGCGATGGGTCCGCCCACCACGGTGCGCCGGCCCAGCTTCTGGCAGCGCTCGATGATGGCTACCAGCGTCTGCTGCTGGATGTGCATGCCGCTCAGCATCACGACATCGGCCCAGAGCAGGTCGCGGTCGTGCAGGCGCTCCACATTGGTGTCGATGAGGCGCTTGTTCCACGTTTTGGGCAGCAGCGCGGCGATGGTCATCAGCCCCAGCGGAGGCTGCGCGGCCTTTTTGCCCAGGAACTTCAGGGCATGTTTAAAACTCCAGTAGGTATCGGGAAATTCCGGGTAAATCAACAGAGCGTTCATCGGCCACCTCTCAAATGGAAGAGTGGCTGCGCGAGCTGGATCGGGAGATGCACGCCTGTTTTCTGCAATCGGAAACAAGGTTGGCGACGCTCGTTGCGGCAGACTGCTCCCGGATCTATTTTGCCACCGCGATTTTGGAAAACTGTGCAAAATGAGCCATTGAGCCGCGAAAGCGTGCATCCATGCGGCTTTCAGAGGCTATGCCGCACGATCTGCCCGGTTGGTTCACTGCAGCGGCAGCCCCAATTGCCTTAGACTGTTGCGATGGAAGAGTTCTCTCGGATCAAGCGCCTGCCACCCTACGTCTTCAACATTACCGGCGAAATGAAGATGTCTGCCCGCCACCGCGGCGAGGATATTATCGACTTCGGGATGGGCAATCCCGATGGGGCCACGCCCAAGCACATCGTGGACAAGATGATTGAGGCGGCGCTGAAGCCCGCGACGCACCGCTACTCGGTTTCCCGCGGCATTCCTCGCCTGCGCAAGGCCATCTGCAACTGGTACAAGACGCGCTACGACGTGGATCTGGACCCCAACACCGAGGCCATTGTCACCATCGGCTCCAAGGAGGGCATTGCTCACCTGTGCTTGGCCATCCTCGACTCGAACGACACGGTGATCGTGCCCAATCCCAGCTACCCGATTCATATTTACGGCCCGGTGATTGCCGGCGCGCATGTGGTCAGCGTGCCGATCAACGACCGCGAGCAGTTTTTGGCGCAGCTTGAAGACCTGATTCCGCGCATGACGCCGCGGCCCAAGGCGCTGATCGTCAACTTCCCGTCGAATCCGACCACCGAATGCGTGGACCTGCCCTTTTTGGCGCGCCTGGTGGAGTTGGCGCGGGAGTACGGGTTCCACCTGATCCACGACATCGCCTATGCAGACATTGCCTTCGACGGCTACAAGCCGCCCAGCGTGCTGCAAGTCCCCGGCGCAAAGGATGTGGCGGTGGAGTTCTTCACGCTGTCGAAGAGCTATAACATGCCCGGCTGGCGTGTGGGCTTCATGGTTGGCAACCCGGTGCTGGTGAACGCCCTGGCGCGGCTGAAGAGTTACTTCGACTACGGGACGTTTACGCCGATTCAGGTGGCGTCGATTCTGGCGCTGGAAGGTCCGCAGGAGTGCGTTGCCGAGATTTGCGAGACGTATCGCAAGCGCCGCGACGTGTTAGTGGAGGGGCTGAACAAGTTAGGCTGGCCGGTAGCTTCTCCCAAGGCGACCATGTTTGTGTGGGCGCAAATTCCGGAGCAGTACAAGAAGCTCGGCTCGCTGGAGTTTTCGAAGATCTTGCTGAATGAGGCCAAGGTGGCGGTGTCTCCCGGCGTCGGCTTCGGCGACTACGGCGACGGGCACGTACGCTTCTCGCTGATCGAGAACGAAGAGCGGACGCGGCAGGCGCTGAGGGGGATCAAACAGATGTTTGCGAAAGGGTAGGGAGGAGTTTGTGCTTTCCCAGGTCTCGCATTTGATCGAGACCTGGGGCCACTACGGACGCTGCGCGATGATTTCCGTAGCGTGCTGGTTGCTCATCATCCAAGCCGCAGTCACTTTGCATCGAAGCTCGATCAGATCGACGGTCTTTTGAAGGTCATCTGGAAGGCTCCTCCTGAAGATGGGCTCGTGATGAGCAATCCGATTTCTGAGTTTTCGGATTTCTTCAAGATTGTTATATATATCTTGGCGTAACTGGTCTACTGGCGTTGCGTGGTCCAAGTTGGGCAGCACACGCATCAGGTGGGTATTCCACACGCGCCTATCGTGGCGGCTGGTAAACATCTTCTGCCAGAATACAAACTTTAGTTCAGGAATGACCTTGCCAGTTGAAGCCTGACGTCTGCGGACATTCTGCAGATCCTTACGCGGACTATAGCCAATATTCGGAGCGGTTAGGCTTTGTTCAAAGCCCGATGACCAAGGCCATCTAGGCCCATATACAGTTTCCAGAGCATCCGATACCGCATTCCTAACCACAACTTCACAGATATGGAGCGGAGCCAAAAGTGCTGCGGAAACTTGAGCATTCCAAGCGTAGAGAGCCAGCGCAGCTGGATCGTCGTCTTCTGTTACTGACGCAGCAGCCTCGTATGTGGCCATGCGCGCCGCAGACAGTGCACTTCTGACCGCTTGGATCGTTTCCTTGATTGACATTGTCCTTGAGTATCACTATACTACGAGCACTAGCCATAGGATCTGTTGGCGTAAGCCTCCCCCTGTGGACATACGATAGATGAAAAAGTCCACTGCAAAGTGGGCTTTTTCATTTCTTCTTCATTTTTTTCAATCTTCTTCAGCGTGCAGGCTTATTTTGCACCACGACTCGTTCGCTCTCGATTACTTTGAGGAAGCGCTCGCTGGTGGTTGCCCAGTCCACCAGGTCCACTTTGAAGGGGAGGTCGGATTCGGTGAAATCTTCGGCCAGGTCCGCCATGGTGGAAAGCGGCAACGGCTGGTCGCCCAGAATCGCCAGATCGAGGTCGGAGTAGGGCTTGGCGGTTCCCTTGACGCGGGAGCCGAAGGCCCACACTTCCCGGCCGGTCACATGACGCCGCAGGAGGTCGCACACGATCTCCCATTCGCCGGGACGAAGATCGAGGGCGGGCGGCATCATTCCGCGGTGCGTCCTTGCAACTGTTGCAGCAGGAACTGGGCCTCGGCCAGGAAGGCGGGAATGCCCTCGACAACGCCCAGCGCCACTTCCTCGTCGTAGGCGTGGCTGGTCCGGCTGCGCATCTCCCGATAGCGCTTCCAGTCATTCCAGTTGCCAAGCAACAAGCCCTGCTCGTTGCCTATCCGGATCAGATCGGCAAAGGGCATGGCATCGAATACGGCCCGGTTGGCGGAGGCGGATTCAAGATAGCGCTTGAGCATCTTGTGGCTGATCTCATAGGTAAACTCGAAACGCTGGATGAGACCGTCGCGAATCTGCGTATCGCCGGTGTCGCTTTGGTAGCGCACCAGCCCCTCGGCAAGCCGCTGCAGGACCCTGGAGAACGGGGTAAGGTCCAACAGTGCGGGGCTCATGCTGCTTCCTCCCGGGGAATACGCGTGCGGAGAGACTCTGACCTGCAATCTTATCCGATTGCCGGGCGGCTTGTGTCTGTGACTGCTGAAAAGCAGATGCCCAAGGGGTAGATACGCAAGGAGAGCGATGGACGGCTTGTCGAGCGGTTTCTTCGCTCTCTTTACCTGCTTGGCGGCGTCTCAATCTGCGGGAGATACCATGCCACGCAAACTGATCCTAGCTATTGTGTCGTTGTGTGCCACGTCGATGTGTTTTGCTGTTCCGCCGGAGAGTGCCAATACGTGCCTGAAAGGGCAAGTCGCGGATCACTCGGGAGCGGCCGTCGCGAATGCTGCCATTTCTGTGAAGTTGCTGGGTACTGTGAAGCCGTTGGAGGGCGCCGACGTGCGCCAAAGCTTCAGCGACGGGGCCGGGCAGTTTCAAATCTGCGGCCTTGCGCCGGGGAGTTACCAGATCAGCATAGAGCAATCAGGGTTCGCCACAGAGGTTCGCCAGGAGACTCTCGACGGGCAGGCAGATCGCTCGCTGAGCATTCGGCTGGAGCGAGCGAGTGCGCCGCGCCGGGGAGACTGGACCGTCACGCAGCCGGTGCTCGCCGACAGGATCGGGGCGGGCACGGAGGGCGTGCCCCAAGTGAACGAATTCCAGTACGCGGCGGAACTGGCGCTGCCGGATATGCTGCCCGACTCGCCGACCGTTGAGCGGCCCAAGGCTGGCGCTCTGCACGGCAAGGTCAATGTATTTTGGGGTTCGGGACTGGTGGGTCAGCGGGACGTCGTCTTGCCAGAGCAGTTCCCGCTGTCGCAGTTTGGCGCTTCTGTGGGTGGCGACATAGGGTCTCCCCGGACTTCGTATTTTGCCGCGGTCGACCGGTATGGAATGGACCCGCAGCAACTGCTGGCATCGGCGGCGGCGGCTCAGGCGCGGAGTGGGAAGTCGCTTCTGACGGCGAATTCGGATGTTCTGACCGTGAACTCGCTTGAAGCGCGGGTGGATCATCGCTTCAGCGCGCACGACACCGCGTATGCCCGCCTGAGCGCAGGGACGGCCAGCGACAGGAAAGTGCTGCCTGGACTGAGCGGCAAAACTTCCACCCTGGGCGATGAGCGCAAGATCACGCAGGTGTCGGCGACGGTGGCCAACTCCGTTGACCTTTCGCCGAATACCGTCAACCAGACCAGCGCACAAGTCATTTTGAACGAAGCGCAACTGCCAGCCGGAGCGCAGCAGGCCGGGGTGGAGTCCGGGCTGCCGACAACGCGGCGGGACAGGATCTACGAAGCGGCCAGCAACGTATATCGCCAGGTGGGCGGGCAGGGCCTGCGCTACGGCGGCGATTTTCTCTATAACCAGATGAACCTGTCGTTCCTGGAGTCGAGCCTGGGCAGGACGGCGG
>Ga0255354_1001741_pt1 | contig 12132 bp, 6 predicted proteins | sample HBST50metaG_FD_189942 | JGI IMG/M metagenome (GOLD analysis project Ga0255354, IMG submission 189942) | Peat soil microbial communities from Stordalen Mire, Sweden - H.B.S.T50 | ecosystem: Environmental > Terrestrial > Soil > Wetlands > Peat | place: Sweden: Norrbotten County, Stordalen Mire...
GTCAGGATCGTCATTGGTATCGAGCGAGAGAGTGAGACCTTCGGCCTTGAGTTCTCTGCATATCCGGGGCAGGTCCGGTTGGAGCGCCTTTTGAAGATAGAGCGAGGAGAGGTGAAAGTGGCGGGCCGAGGCCAGGTAAGCCATATCGAGGTCCGCTGCGGTCATCTCGGACATGGTTCCGGGATAGGTAAGAATATGGCGCTTGCCATCGTGGTTCAGCAAAACTGTAACGCCCGTGGCTGTGCCGCCGGAGACGCGCTTGACGCGAGTGAGGTCAACGCCTTTTTCCGCCAGCCGTTCCAGTGCAATGGCGCCGAGCGCATCGTCTCCAAGCCGGGTGATAAAACCGACCGAAACACCAAGCGCCGCAAGATTATGCGCAAGAATCGCCGAAGAACTACCCAGCGTCAACCGAAAGTCGTTGGCCAGCAACTCCCGCTCCAACGGCATCACTTCAGGGAACCCATAAAAGATGAGATCCAGATTGATCTCACCGGCAATCGTTACATCAAAGCGTTTCTTCATATCGTCCTATCTTGCTGGTGTGACAACGCTGCTAAGTTGATGAGGGGCATCGGGATCGAGTCCCTTTCGCAAGCCAGGACGGCTGCCAAGCAACTGCCCCATATAAGGCAGACGATGGGCCGAACAAGCTCGGGAACAGGAAGAGCAAACAAGAATTTCCCTCACTATCCTGCGACTAAAAGTAATAATAGCATACAAAAAGAAAGCGACACGCATCAAAAAACACGTTGGTAATGTTAATATCTATCCGGCTAGATATAGAGAACTGAGCGCGTCCGTCGCTCACCAATCTGGCGACGCGGTTGCCGGCTATCCTGCACGAGTGCAATAAGCTGCCGCGGCAGTGAGCGTCGAATGGGTATTTTCATCGTTCTTGGATGGGGAAGAGATTTGAGACCAAGCCAGATAGAAATTCGTATTGTAGAGGACTATTCGGCTGAGGACCGCCTGAGTCTTGCGGGCGGCGATAGCGATCCGGCCCGGACGGCCGGTTATCACGTGCAATGGCAGCCCAAAACGCAACATGTGCTCATCCTTGAAAATGGAATCGCTGCGGCTCACACAGGACTGGTGAAGCAGACGGTTGCGGCAGGCGACCGCCTGGTCACAGTAGCCGGAATTGGCGGAGTGCTCACCCGGCCGGATTGCCGGGGCAGGGGATTTGGCCAGATGGCCGTGCAGAAGGCCGAGGAGTTCGCGCAGCAACGTTTGATGACAGATTTTGGGATGCTCTTTTGCAAACCCGAGATGTGCCTATGGTATGAGCGGTTGGGATGGTCGCAGATTATCGAGCCGGTCTGGATCGACCAGCCGGAAGGTACCATTGAAGCTCCGTTGCCTGTCATGGCAAAATGTTTAGCCCAGGAGAGTTGGCCGGGTGGGACGGTACGGCTGGGGTGTTTTCCCTGGTGATTTCAGTTGCCTTCTTTTTCTTCCGTAAATAGCATTGCTCCAGGTTCTATGATGCAATGGTAAGGATTACGGGGACGAGAATGGGAAAGACAAACTCGAAATTGAACAAGTCCGAGGGAACAAATCACAGCGAGCCGGAGTTGGTGGTCTCCGTTACAGATGCACCGCAAGATGGAATGATGGCGGAGGAGAGGCGGACGCAGATCCTCCAGACTGTGCGCAGTGCCGGCCGTGTGAAGGTGAACGAACTCGCCAGCAGGTTCAGCACTTCGGCCGTCACTATACGCAACGATCTGAATGAATTGCATCAGCGCGGCCTGGTGCTTCGCTCGCACGGCGGCGCGGTGCTCCCAGACACAATCCTGCGCGAATCGCCTGTTCACGAGCGTCTGAAGACGCACTCCGGCGAAAAGCAGCGCATTGGCGCCATGGCGGCCACGTTGATCAACGATGGCGAGACCATCATCCTGGATTCAGGCACCACCACGCTGGAAATCGCACGCCAGATCAAGAAGAAGCAGGGACTGCAAATCATCACCAACGGGGTCAACATCGCCGCCGAGCTGCTGGACGCGCGAGGCGCAGAAGTATTCATCGTTGGAGGCACGGTTCGAGGAGAATCTGCGTCGATCAGCGGACATTTCACTGAAGAGATGTTCGACCAATTCTCCGCCGACAAGCTGTTTCTCAGCGGAGCCGGATGCGATCTGGACTTCGGAGTCAGCGGGGCAAACCTGGAAGAAACCATGGTGAATAGAGCCATGTTGCGGATATCGCGCGAAATCATCCTGGTTGCCGACGCGAGCAAGTTTTCCAAGCGCAGCATGACGCGCATTGCTCTCTTTTCAGAGATCGACATCGTCATAAGCGACACCAGTCTCGACCAGGAAATTCAGGAGAAGCTGCGTTCGCTGGGCTGCAACCTGATTTTGGTGTAGCGGGCGCAGTCCGCAGGAATATTCAACGCGTAATTTGACGCTCGCTAATAAAAGGCTTGCCCGCCTACGCGACGTCCGACGGCACCTCGAAGGTGACCAATTCGGAGCGGAAGCCGCGGGTGCGAATGGCTCCGTAAGTGATGCCTGCGATCATCCAGACAAAGCCGAGCACCTTCGCCGGCAAGCTGAGATTCAGCCAAATAAACCCGCAGATCAGGAAGCCCAGGGCAGGCGAGACGAGCCCGCTTAGATTGCCGCGGCTGGCCTCCGGGCCGCTCTTCTTGAGCCGCCAGTGATGGACGAAGGCCGCGGCGTTCACGCCCATGAAAGCGATAAAGGCGCCGAAATTGAGACACTGCGCGCCGATCTCGTAGGCGCCTCCGCCAAGGCGGTTGGCGAAAAACTCGAGCAGGCCGGCTCCGGCAAGCGCAAATGCGCCGACCGCCAGAATGTTGTTGCGGGGAACGCGATGCTTAGGTTCGATGGCGCCGAAAAATGATTTGGGAAGCGCATTGCCGCGGCCCATGCCGTAGAGCAGGCGGCCGGCGGCCAGTTGCGAGCCCATTCCTGAACCCATGTTGGCGACAAGCAGCGTGAAGTTGACGATCTGGAAGAGCACCAGGCCGCCGGCTTTGCCGCTGACCAAGGCAAACGCCGACTCGACATTGTCGCTGGAGAAGGGCTTCGATCCCCAGATGAGTTGCGCCGCGTAAACTTCCAGCCCGGAAAGAAGGCCGGTGATGAGGCAGACCAGAACCGTGGCCAGCAGAATGTTGCGGCGCGGATTGCGAACCTCTTCAGAGAAGGTGGAGATGGCGTCGAAACCGATGTAAGTAAGTACGGCGACCGAGGTTCCGGCAAAGATGCTTGTGGTATGGAAATTTGCCGGATCGTAGAAGGGATGAGTAAAGAATCCGGGATCGTAATGCATGTGCCAGACCGTGCGGATGACGCAGCCGAGGAAAAGCAGGACGACAATCACCATGCCCGCGCAGAGAGCTTCATTCAACTGCGCCGAGGTTTTGATGCCGCGCAGATTCATCCACGTGAAGAAGGCCGCGAAGAAAATAATCCAGATGTAGAAGGAGAGGCCGGGAAGGATATTCATGGCGGCCTTGGCGCAGAAGGCGGTGCAGATGAGCGGATTGATCAGATAATCCATCACCATGCCCCAGCCAACAACGTAGCCGAGCGCGGAGTGCATCTCCTGGCCGACGTAAGTGTAAGCCGACCCGGCGCTGGGATAGACGCGCGCCATGCGGCCATAGCTGATGGCCGTGAAGAGCATGGCGATCATGGCGAGGAGGATGGTGGTGACAACGTGGCCATGGGCCTTGTTGCTGATGACGCCGTAAATGCCCATGGGCGCAGTCGGCTGAATGATGACCATGCCGATGATGATGAGATTCCACAGGCCTAGCGTGCGATGGAGACCGATGGCCTTTGGTTGAGCGTTTTCGGCGCCGGCTGCCATGAATGTCCTTAACGCGGTGCGATGACAGCCGCGGGGGTGATGGTTTCCGAAGCGATGTTCCAGCCTTCGATTTGCACGATGGTATCGCCGGGAGCCGAGTCCGGCAAGAGTGCGGTCAGGGTGCGCGACTCTCCGGGGACGAGTTCAATCCAGTTGTCGGACCAGAGGACAGGCGCGATGAGCCCGCCGGAAGGAGTGCGGATGGCCGCGCTAACCTGAAAGGCTAAAACTCCGGAATTGTTATCAAGATGCAGGCGCAGTTCGCGGCCGCTCGGCGTGTGCTCGATCTCCGCGCGGGCGCTGACTTTAGCCGCAGGAAGATTAGCCAGCGCGGCTAGGTCTTCGTGGCGAGCGGCGGGCGTATGCGTATAGTCGGTTTTCAGCCAGTCGAAGGAAGAGAGCGTGGTGGGCACCCAGTAAAAGTTGCGGCTCACGTCCTCACCTGAGGCGTTCTTGAGCGTCAAGTCGATAAGAAGGATGCGATCAGAGCCTTGATAGAGACTTTCCGGGATAGAGAAGACCCGCTGCACGCTGTCGGCGGCCGCATCGAGAAGGGCCTGATTGTTGTAGATCTCTTTTCCGGTCAGGTTGTAAACGCGGATGCCAGCTTGGAGTTTTGCGGCCGGTTCATAGGTGCTATTCACGACCACGACCGAGAGATCGTCGTACGAGTACTGGATATGCAACGGCTCACAGGCTTTTTTGGTCCCGAAGTATCCGGCTCCGGCATCAAGGTAATAGTCGTAGAGATGCCAGATCATAGAGGGCCACGCGTTATTGAGCATCCATTGAACAACGCCCGTGGAGTTGTACTTGTTTTTGCTGTAGGCCTCGAACATAGCGCGTTCGGAGTCGTACTCCATGGTTCCAGCCAGGCGCTCGTACTCGACAGCCGAATGAGGCTTGGCGTAGACGGCCTCCATGGCCTGGTCGAGGACCTTGAGGTTGGCGAATTCACCGCTGCCGTCGTGGTAACTCCAGTTTGCGGAGGGCGGCCATGCTTCGGGGTCGGGCAGAAATTTTTGCCGGCTGGCCAGCGACGGTATAGCCGGCCCAGGGCTGGTTTCGGTGTTGAATCCGAATGCGCCGCCGTGCTGCCGGTCAACATACCAATAACTGGGCGCAACATAATCGTAGGGCCCGGTCATCTTCACGCCACTTTCGCCGGTGACGCTGGTGGATGTGGCTGAGGCCGATGACAGCACCGGGTTAGGCCAGTGGGTTTCGGACTCGACTTTCTGGTAGGCGCTTTCGACGCTGGGAATGGGCGGGTTATCGCTGCCATTGAGCCACACCAGCAGACTGGCATGATGGCGCAAACGCAGCATCTGCGCACGCAAGGAGGCGGTAGCGATGGTCAAATCCTCCGGGGTCCAGTCCTTCCAATGCTCCCAGTGGTCGCAACAGCACCAGCCGAGCATCACCAGGATGCCTTGCTGATCGGCGAGATGAAAGAACTCATCGGTTTCGAGCTTGCCTTCGAGGCGAATGGTGTTCAGGTTCAGATCGCGCACCAGGCGGAACTGATCGCGCAGGCGGTTGTCATCGACGCGCAGCAGCATATCCTGCGACCAGCCGCCGCCACGAATCAGAATGCGCTTGCCGTTCACTCGAAAGAGACGGCTGCCGCTGGCCGTGAGCTCCGATGTGACCTCGCGGAATCCGAAGTCCACGCTCTGCTCATCGGTAGCTTTTCCCTGAACGTTGAAGCTCATGGTGAGCCGCTCCAGATGCGGCTCGCCCATCTGGCGAGGCCACCAGAGCTTGGGACTGTGAATGTGCAACTGCGGAAATTGCTCGGGAGCGAAGACCACTTCGCTGTCCTCATGCGGCGCCAGTTCGACCGGCTGCTCGAAGCGAACTCCGGCAGCCGAGCCTGCGGCCAGGCCCTTCACCGCGTGATCCGTAGCATTGTGCAATTCGGCGTAGACGGTCAGGTCGGCCGTGTCGAGCGCGGGCCCGGTGAAGTGGGTGACGGCCAGCGGCGAGCGCAAAGTTACCGCGCCAGATGCGACGAGATCGACCGCGCCCACCAGGCCCATATCTTTGTCTGGCGGGGTGGGATTCCAATCGACCCAGTTGATGCCCAAATCCTTCTCGGTGGGAGCGAAAGTTTCGACAGCCAGCACATTTGTTGTGCCAGGCTTCAGAAACTCAGTTACATCGAAGTCGTAAGTGCGATAGGCTCCTGCCACCTGTGCTGAATCCGCAAGTTTGTGGCCGTTCAGCCAGATTTCGGCGCGGTAATTGATGCCTGCAAAATGCAGCCAGAATCGCTCATCCTTTTGCGATGCGGCGGGTGCGGAGAACTCATTGCGATACCACCAGCCGCAGCGGTATGGACTGTCTTGCGGCACGGGCAGGTTGGAAAAGATTTGACCGACAGGATAGCTTGTGCCGGGAATCTGGCGTAGATTCATTCCGAAGTAGGGATCGGGAAATTTTCCATCGGCGACCTGCGCGGCCAGTACAGTACTTGGGACAGAGGTCTTCAACCAATTTTCGGCAGCAAACCCCTCCGCGGCAATCGAGTCGCCCGCGACTTGGAGCGAGCAGGCCGACTGCATATGCCATCCGTCGCGTAGTGGAGTTACGGTTCCAGCCTGGAGCGCAGCAGGCAACGCGAGTGACAGCAGGAAAAGAGGCGCAAGCATTTTTTGCATGACCACCGGAACTCCTTAGCGCGAAACAAGAAAGCGTGCCGATTGAAGCGCATCGGCGATTTCCTGCGTTTCAATCGTTTGAATAGAGCAAATATTCTCCATATTGCTCTGCCTTGTCAAGTATTCTTTTGCCGTCTTCCGGCTTTTCTATGCTCCTTCGCCGCGTGGGCAGTCGACATCCGTCGAACCAGCTTCGGCTGCGCTTTGTGCAATCTTGGCTTTTGAGGGCTTCCTTGCTCCTGTTTCTTCAAGGCTTCGAGCATCCATTCGGCCGCGAGCAGTCCCATCTCCTTCAGCGGCTGGCTGATGGTTGTAATGCCGGGAGTCGCCACAGCCGCCGGCAGCACGTCGTCGAAGCCCAGAACCGAACAATCCTCGGGCACCCGCAAACCTGCCTCGGTGAGTCCGCGCACCACGCCCAGGGCGGTCAGATCGTCGAAGGCGAGAACTGCCGTGAAGGGTTGGCCCGAGGCCAACATTCGCCGCGTGCAGTCCAGGCCTCCCTCAAAGCCGGAGGCAGGGTCGACCAGGCTGGGCAGTTGAAACACCAGCCGCGAATCCAACTTGATGCTGGCATCGGCAGCAGCGCGCCGCACTCCCGCCCAGCGCGGCGCGCTGTCGAAAAGTTCCTCCGGGCCGCGAATGACCGCGATTTGGCGATGGCCCAGTTCGACCAGGTGGCGCATCGCCAATATGCCTCCGACTTCGTTGTCCACCAGCAGGGAACTGACTCCGTGTTCTGTCAAATCACGGCTTATGATCACGATAGGCACATTGTTCTTCTCGATATCGCTCAGCAGGTTGGTTTCGTCAAAGACCCAACTGGCGATTACAATCACGCCCTCGGCGCGCCGCTCCAGGATCATCTGCAGATAGCTGTCGAAGAGCGCGCGCTTGGTCTGCGCGTCCATCACGAGGGGAAGATAGCTGGCCGGCTGCAAACCCGCCTGAATCCCGCGCACGATGGGGATGCAGTAAGGGTCAGAGAGATCGAAGGCCAGCACTCCGATGGTCTGCGAGCGGCGGCGGCGCAAGGATCGCGCGAAGGCGTCGGGATGGTATCCAAGCTGCTGGGCCATGGCCCTGACTTGCTGGCGCGTGGCGGCGGCCACGTTTCGCGAAAGCGGCGCTTCGCTGAGCACAATTGACACCGTAGAAACGGAGAGCCCGCAGGCGCGAGCCACATCGAGCAGCGTGACATGTCCGGACTTTCGCTGGACCACTTCTCCCCCTTGCGTAGCGGATGGTCTGGGTCACCGCTCATGCCGGTGGCCAAGCGCTATTCTGCCACAGCGGCCCGGTGGGCGTTTCGAGCGATGCATTATTTGCTCCCTGGCGCCGCATCCCCGATCATCGCGCCGGACCGTAGTTTCAGAGCCTGCAAGCTCGCTGGCGTTTCAGATTACATCTTGTTGAATGCAAGTCAATTACCAAGACATGACGCTGGTCCGGATTTGACGGTATCCAACGTGGGACTGGAGGCGCGCATACCGGGCTGGAAATATCGCAAAGCGCAAAAATAAATTGCCCGGCGCGAGTTTTTGCTTGACAGTGAGAAGGCCATGCCCTACATTTTTCTGGAACATTCAAACGTTTGAATATCAACGATTCTCTGGAGGCTGTCCATGAAATTCACGGTGAAAAGCAGCAGAGTCAGCGCCACAACGATGGCCCGATTCCTCTTTGCATACATTCTCTTGCTTTGCGCGGCTACTGCTTCACTGGCACAGGCCGGCAGGGGCAGCATCAGCGGCATGGTCTCCGACCCAACCGGAGCTATCGTTCCCGGCGCCAAGGTCACCGCGCTCAACCACGCAACGGGGATTGCGCTGCATACCGTTACAACCTCGGCAGGACTCTACAGTTTTGTGTCGCTTAACCCCGGCACCTATGAAGTGACGGCCAACTTGAAGGGCTTTGAGAGCGTTGCCCAGGACAACGTGAGTGTAACCGTGGATCAGGTTAGCACCGTCAACATTACGCTCCGTGTGGGCAGCGTGAACGAAGTGGTTACAGTGACGGAATCCACATCACTCGTGGAGGCGAGCAACTCCACTGTCGGCCAGCTCATCTCTTCGCAGACCATCGATCGCGTCCCACTCCTCTCACGCAATGTCTTTGATCTGGTGCAACTGAGCGCCGGTGTGACTCCGGCCAATGGAGCTCCCAACTCGTCCAGTTCGTATGCCATCACCAACATATCGACTGGACGCCCAGGAGTTGATATCTCGTCGTACACCATCAACGGGGCCATCGTTGGTTCTGTCTATTACATGCTGGACGGCAGCCCGCTGGGCGTCGCGGAACAAAACGTAGGCGCCGTTATTCCGGCGATGGAGATACCCGAAGATGGCGTGGAGGAGACGCGTGTGGAAACACAGAACACTCCGGCCAACTATCTGAGCGGCGGCGCGGGCGTCATCAGCCTGGCCAGCAAATCCGGGGGCGACAAGTTCCACGGTGACGGCTTTGTGGTGATGCGCCCGAATGTGCTGGCCGCGAATGAGTGGTTTAACAAGCAGGGCGGCTATCCGACGCAGCCTTTTCACCGCTATCAAGAGGGTGGCGCCATCGGCGGACCGATCCTGCACAAGAAGCTGTTTTTCTTTGGCGATTATGAAGCCACACAGCAGCAATCCTATGACGGATCAAGTCAATTTACTGTTCCCACAACAGCGGAACGGACCGGCGATTTTTCAAACATGGGCTTTACTATTTATGACCCGACGCAGCCCGATAACCCCGACGGGACAAGGGTGCAGGCGGTGAGCGGCGCCACGAAGAACAAAATTGCCAACCCCAATCCGATTGCATTAAAGTTTCTCTCTGAGTTTCCCAAGTGTAATCACTCCCCCGACGGTTCCGACTGCGAGGCCGCCGCAACCGACAGATATAACTTTTTTGCTCCGGGCCTGGACCCCCTAACCCAGCAGAAGTTCGACGTCCGCATGGACTATTACGCGGGCGAAAAGCAGCGCCTCTTCGGGCGCTTCTCCTTCGACCGGCTCTTCACTTCTGGCGTCAACGCGTTCAATAACCCGTGGGATCTGGACTACGCGCAAAACATTACCAACGGCCGCAATTTCATTATCGGGGACGATTACACCATCAACCCCTCCACGGTGTTGCAGTTGCGCTACTCCTTCACGCGCCACTATGAGAATCAGGGTGGCGATCCCGGCCAGGCCGCAGTTGACAATCTTGCCACTCTCGGATTTACCACGCCGACTGCAGCGGATGAAGTGTACAAGACCCTTCCCTACGTGAACTTCGACGATGTCGGCGTGGGCAACACGGCCGGGGGCATCGGCGGCACAGCGAACTACAACACATTTATCTATGCCAGCGAGAACCACGACGCGATCGCTACCCTCACCAAGAGCTGGGGCAAGCACGAGATCAGTGCCGGTGCGGAATTCATGAAGCGGTTCCTGAATGACGGCCAGCCTCCCGCGCCCTCTGGAGCATACGCCTTCGATATCTCCGCGACGGATGAGTCAAACAATCCCAACAATCCCAATGCCGGCGTGGGAGGCAGCGACTTCGCGTCCTTCCTCTTCGGCATGGGCGAGGAAGCGGGAGCCTCTCTTACAGAAGGCAATGACGCACCGAATTTCACCAAGGATCTCTTTGTAGCGGAATCCAGCCCTTATTACGCGGCCTTCGTTGAAGACACCTACCATCTCAATCACGCACTGACCATCACTGCGGGAGTTCGCTGGGATATCTTCGGCGGCAAGACGGAGCGCCATAACCGCCTGGAGTACTTCGACCCTACTGCCACGTATACTGCTGACGGATACGCCGGAACCCTGACTGGCGGCGAGGTCTTTGCCAAGAACGGCAGCCGCACGCCATTCACCACCAACATGCATGACATTGGTCCGCGCCTCGGCATTTCATGGCAGCCTGAACGGCACATGGTCGTGCGCGGCGGCGGCGGATTCTACTATGGGCCCAGCGCGCATATGGTTGGCAGCCCAAATCTGGATAGTGACGGCTTCTCATCGCAAACCACCTGGGCTGCAACCTGCTCGAACGCCGATGGCAATACCGTGTACAACGGCACCAACGCTTGCGCCGGTGCAACCTCAGGTCCAGCGCCGAGCGCGACAGGCATCTATTCGCTGACCAATCCTTTCCCAACGGTGGGAGGCGTTCCGGGAATTATTCAACTGACCGGGGCAACACAGGGATTGGCGACCAATCTCGGCTCGCCTCTGAGTACCATGATGCATTCGCAGCCAACGCAGCGAGTCTACAACTTCAACTTCGGCGTCGAGTACGAATTCCCGCACGAGATCGTTCTCAGCGTCGGCTATGTGGGCAGCAGGGGTCTCTATCTACCGTTTGCCTCAGTCGATCTGAACCAGCTCCCCATAAGCACCCTTGCGGCTCTCGCAATTGCCGGAAAAAGTACTGATGATGTAGTGGCTGCCGAGCCGTTCCCGCAATTCACCGATGGCAGCATCAGCGCAACAGGCGCGAACAACGGCGTTATGGTGCATGGCTACCCGGCCGGCGATTCCGAGTACAGCTCCCTGCAGACCAAGGTACAGAAGCGCCTAACTCACCATTTCACCATGTTGGCATCATTTACGTGGGGCAAGATCATGACGGACGACGGCAATCCTCCGCTTGGCTTTGTCGGTTCTCATGCGGGGTCGGTTCAGGACTGGAGGAACTTGAACCTCGAACATTCTGTCAGCCCGCAGGATGTGAAGTATCAATTAACCGCGCAGGCATCATACGATCTTCCGGTGGGCAAAGGCCGCGCGGTGAACCTGCACGGAGTTGCGAACGCCATCCTGGGCGACTGGACGACGGACGCGATTTTTTATCTGAGCACTGGCGTTCCCATCAATTCGCCGGCGGTCGGGTCAAGCACGCCCTACTACTTCAACCAGCGGACGAACATGACTTGCGATCCCAGCAAGGGTGCGCCGCATACGGCGGCGCAGTGGTTCACTTCTGCTTGCTTCGCACCTCCCTCGCTTCCGTACGTTGCTGGAAACGCACCAGCGTACCTTGACCACGTCCGCACAATGGGAGCTGACGACTTCGATTTGACTCTCTCCAAGAGCTTCAAACTGGGCGGTGAGCGAAATGTCCGCATTGATCTCACCTCTTATAACGTTGCCAACAAAGCGCAGCTTGGGGCGCCGGCTGTGAACCCGTATTACTCAAGCTCGAGTAACCCCTTCGGCGCAATCACATCAACCGTCAACTCACCGCGCCAATTCCAGGGAGGGGCGCGCTTTACCTTCTGATTACGTGCTTTCCGGCGAATTGCCGCTGAGTTTTCACTCCGCCTCCAATGGCAGGCACGATCATGTGCCTGCCGTTTTTTTTAGGGTGCGGACAGCCATCTTGTCCCAGTACTATCTCGTTGAACAATTTCCCGCTTCAGTTGCCGCTGATGACCTTTGGGACACCGCTGGACGCCGTTTGCTGCTTTCCGGCTTGATTTCAAATTCCCTCTGTGGTACAAACTAAACATTCCAGTTTGCCCCCAAAGGGCAAGCCTGGATTTCATGCAGAGTGGCTGAGGGACGAGCCCTGTGACGCCACGACAACCTGCCTGGGCAAACCAGGAGTATGGTGTCAACTCTCGCCCGGT
>Ga0255354_1001742_pt1 | contig 12119 bp, 6 predicted proteins | sample HBST50metaG_FD_189942 | JGI IMG/M metagenome (GOLD analysis project Ga0255354, IMG submission 189942) | Peat soil microbial communities from Stordalen Mire, Sweden - H.B.S.T50 | ecosystem: Environmental > Terrestrial > Soil > Wetlands > Peat | place: Sweden: Norrbotten County, Stordalen Mire...
TCGTAAAAGTGGGAACTACTCCGGTGGTGGGAGCTTCCGTTGCTCTCTATGCGGCCGGGACAAGCGGCTACGCATCGGCTGCCGCACAAATTGCGACAGCATCTTCCGACAAGAGCGGCAGCTTCACTGTTCCGGCAGGCTACACATGTCCATTAGCTGCCAGCCAGATGTATCTGGTGGCAACGGGCGGTACGGTTGGGAGCAACGGCACAAACTCAAACCTTGCTCTGATGACAGCTCTTGGTAGTTGCAGCAACCTCGGCTCAAGTTCGGTTGTCGTGAACGAAGTTACGACTGTTGCTTCCGCATGGGCTACGGCTCCCTTTGCGGCCAACGATGCCTTGACCGGAAACAGCAGTTACCTTTACCTCGGCACCAGTAGCAGCAATCAGATCGGATTAGCCAACGCTTTCGCTGCCGTCAATAACCTGGTCGATATTTCGACAGGCAAAGTGCGGTTCGTAGTTCCCGCTGGGAATGCCACAGTGCCTTATGTCGAGATCAATACGCTTGCTAACTTTCTCAATGCGTGTGCCGCAACTTCAGGTGGTGTTGAGGGGGACGGAAGCGCTTGCGGTACTCTATTTGGTGCTACCGACTTGCTCGGCGACGGAACCTTTGGGTCCTCCATTGCCCCATCCGATACGCTACAGGCGGCTTTCAATATTGCACAGCATCCTGCACCCTACAACTATGGGTACAGATTGGATAGATATTCCACTACTTTTCCCCTCATGGGATTAGCGACGACCTCTTCGCCTTTTCAGCCGGTCTTTACCTCTACGTCAACGCCCAGTGATTGGTCGATCTCGCTGAATTACACGAGCGGCGGTGGTCTGTCTTCGGCCAGTACCGTGGGTTCGTTCGCCATTGATGCCTCCGGCGATGTCTGGATTACCGATACGGCAGCAGGCAGCGTTATCGAGTGGAATGCAGTTGGAGCCGCACAGTCGCCTTCCACCGGCTTTTCGGCGGGAGGCGGACCGATTGCCATTGATGCCTCTGGCAACGTGTGGGTCTCCGGAGACGGCGCTCTCTATGAACTAAGCAACCTTGGCGCAGCCTATCCGTGGAGTCCTACCGGAGGCGTAGCGGGAGGCGGCGGAGACATGGCCATTGATGCCGAAAGCAACCTCTGGATTACGAGTTCTACTGGCGTGTATGAGTTCAACAGCCTCGGACAAAATTTGTCTCCCTCTGATGGATACACCAACGACACCGTAACCAATGTGAGCGCGGTAGGAATCGATAGTTCGGACAATGTCTGGCTTGCCGATCGTAATAATGCAGAAAATCAGAATCTCTACGCCGAGATCACAAACCCCGGCGGTCAATTGGTCTACAACGGCAAACTTCCGGGATCAGAAAATTTCCCGGAAATTGCCGCCGATGGAGCAGGCAAGACTTGGGCTCTAGGGTCCAACTTGGTAAGCGTGATTCCAGCTTACGGTGGCAAAGGAGCAACCCTGCAAGCGACATCCTATGACGGAGGAGGAACTTCTGCCGGAGGATCCTCGGGATTGGATTTCTGGAATGCACGAGGTATTGCGCTGGATGGGGCAGGCACCGCATGGATTGCGAACCAAGGGGGACACACAAATCCGGTGATACCCCCCGGCGTACTTCCCATTGCGCTGAGCCTCTCCGATTACACCGCAGCGGTCTCTTATACATCTTCCAGCCTGGGGGCAGGAACCTTGCGTGTCGCAGTGGACGGTGCGGGCAACGTGTGGGTACTGCTGGCCGACAACAGCGTGACAGAGTATGTTGGCGCGGCGACCCCCGTGGTGATGCCGCTTGCTCTTGGCGTGCAAAAGAAAAAACTTGGAGCCAAACCATGACGCAACAGGCGAACAAGACTGTGTCATTTCGCATAACAGTGGATTCAAACGAGGATCGGATGGAAAAAGAAATTCGCAGATACGCAAAAGCGCAAAAGGTTCTGCCGCCGCGCGTCATGAATATGGCCAAAACGTGTAGCGTTGCCGTATTGCTAGCCGGCTTGACCGCATTGTGCGGTTGCGCTTCGGGCAACGGATACAAGCCAACGATTACCGGAGTCGAGTTTACCGATATCGACGGCACAAAACTCACCACTCAGCCGACAGCCTTGACCACCAGCCAAGGCACATATGTTGCTGCAACGCTGACCGGCGACACGCAGCAACTCGGTGTGAATTGGGTCGCCGTTTGCGGCAGCGCGCTTGCACCGGGAGAACCGCTTCCGACGGGAGCGACAGAAGATACATCCTGTGGCACATTTACGCCCGCACACACGATGAGCACTCCCATCCCGACTTATGTCACAAACGCCTACTCGACGGGATACCTTGCTCTGTATGTCGCGCCAGCAGCCACGCCGAAGCAGGGTGTGGTAACGCTCTACGCCGAAGCTACCGCCGATCCAAGCCGGGTAGCGACTGTAACCCTTACGATCAATGGCCAACCCATCTCTGTGAGTTTTGCTCCGGCTCCATCCTCCTCGTTGAAAGTCAGCGCCACGACGAAGATCAAGGCAGCACTTGACAACGATGTGACGAACGCGGGCGTGAGATGGTCAGCGGTTTGCGGGTCAAGCGATTGCGGTACCTTTAGCCCAGTCGAAACCACTAGCGGCGTAGCGACTACCTACACCGCACCAGCAACGGTGCCTGCCGGAGGCCCCGTTCAGGTTACGGCAACCTCCGTTGCCGATCCGACCAAAGCTGTCAATTCCACAATCACCATCACACCGTAGCATGACCACCACGTTTCGACATGCCGACAAAACAGGATTGAAGGAGAAAACAAATGCAGATGTTCAGAAAGATTGTCGCTGGGGTTCTTTTGGGGGCGTGTGTGACCATGCAGGCGCAGAGTGGCGTAAGCCCATCGCCAGCAAAGCATGGAAGTGGCAAGGCCGTCAAAATCAAACCGAAGACGCAGGAAGAAGTGTTGCTGGAACAGGTAACGCAGGAGTTTCAGAAGCTGGACGATGTAACTCACCGGCTCGATGAGTTGCAGCAGAAATACGATGTACTTCAGAACCAGATGGGAAGGCGCGATGCCGAGTTGGAGCAGGCTCGCAAGGATGCAGCCGACGCAAAGCAGAAGCTGGAAGCGACGCAAGAAGTCATCGGTCCCAACGGTGCCGCTGTTGCCAAGCTGCAAGGCGAGGTTGCCGCTCTGAAGGACACTTCGAGTTCGCTATCGGCGAAGGTGGAAACGACCGAGCAGACGACGAAGAAACTGGAGCACCCGGACTCGCTCCACTTCAAAGGTATTGACATTACGCCTGGCGGCTTTCTTGCGGCTGAGACCGTCAATCGTCAACGCGCGGTCTCAGCCGACGTCAATACTCCGTTCAATAGCATTCCCTTCGCCGGCCAGACAGCGGGCGTTCTTTCCGAGTTCAATGCCAGCGGCCGCCAGTCTCGGGTCTCGTTGCTGGCCGTGGGCAAGCTGCCCTCGGCTACGCTGCGCGGATACCTTGAAACTGACTTTCTCTCGGCGGGAACCACCTCCAATAATAATCAGAGCAACAGCTATACCATGCGCCTACGCCAGGCCTGGGCTCAGGCCATGCTGAATGGCGGATGGACACTGACCGGTGGACAGATGTGGTCGCTCGCCACCGAGTATGCACATGGGCTGGAAAACCGCTCAGAAGCTCTTCCTCTGACCATCGATGCGCAGTACAACGTTGGTTTCACTTGGGCGAGGCAATACGGCTTCCGCGCCGTCAAGCAGATTAGCTCGAGGTTATGGATTGGCGGTTCTGTCGAGGAGTCGCAAACGCTGAACATCGGTGGACATAACCTTCCCACCATTGCCTATCAGCAGACGGGTAACGCGGGCGGCCTCTACAGTACAACCTCGAACTACAGCATGAACTACGCTCCTGATCTACTGGCGAAAGCGGCATACGAAACCAACTGGGGCCACTTTGAACTCTTTGGCGTAGGCAGGTTCTTTCGTGATCGCGTCTTCCCGAATGGGTATGTTCCAACCGGCGCTACACAGACGACAACCGCCTCCGCTCTTGGTGCCTATACATCTAAGACCGCGGGAGGAGGCGCGGGTGTCAATGCGCGTGTCTCGCTCTTCGACAAGAGCCTCGTAGTGGGTGCCCATGTTCTAGCTGGAAACGGTGTCGGCCGGTACAGCACCAGCACATTGCCTGACGCAACGGCGCATCCCGACGGCTCGCTTGAGTTGCTGACAGGAGGCTCCGCACTGGGTTCTGCTGAATGGCACGCAACTCCACGTTTCGACTTGTACGGCTATTACGGCGGAGAGTATGCCAAGCGCGCCTGGTACAACACCGGCTACACGAACACCACGTCGGGTGCGACGCTGGGGCAGCCCATTCTCGCTGGTTACGGGGCTCCCACCAATATCGTTTACGGGTGCTACACGGAAGTATTGCCCGCCTCCTCGTCCACTACAACCGGCACGGCAACCAATTGCAACGCCGATACCCGCAACATTCAGGAGGAAACCATCGGCTACTGGTTCCGCTTCTACAAGGGTGTTCACGGCACTTTGCAGCAAGGAATTCAGTACTCCTACACCGAACGCCGTACATGGCAGGGCGTCGGAGATCCGAGCAACCATCTGACGAACTCTCCAAAAGCAATGGACAACATGTGGTTCACTTCGTTCCGCTACTACCTTCCACAGTAGACAAGCAGGTAGACAAAGATAAATGCAAATCGTGAACCGAGGAATAGGGCTGGAAATGCTTCGAATATTATCCCGACTGCTGTCTGTGGTACTGCTCTCATCTGCATTAGGCGCGTTGCCGCTTCTTGCGCAAAGCGGTACTGCCCGTCTTTCAGGCCTGGTCACCGACCCGGATGGAAATGCCATCGCTGGAGCTTCCATTCATGTGGTCAATCAGGAAAGCCTGGTAACCCGCGAAGCAGAATCGGATGGGGTGGGCGCGTATCTCGTCCCTTCCGTACATCCCGGACGCTATCAGATCGTAGTGGAAGCCGATGGATTCGACCGCAGGTTGAGCGACGTTGTCACACTCGTTGCCGGACAAAACTTCATCTTTAGTGCGCGGATGTCTATCAGCGGAGTGCAGACTCAGGTCGAGGTTTCTGGAGGCGCAGGAGCGACCAACATTGAGACGGATACTGCCTCACTCTCGACAACATTGGGCCAAGAAGAAGTAACGGGATATGGCCTGAATGGTCGCAACTTTTCGCAGCTTATCACCATGGCTCCCGGTGTCAGCAATCAGACTGGCCAGGACGAAGCCAAGGTCGGTGTGGCCGGAAGCGCGAAATTTAGCGTGAATGGCGGGCGTGTGGAGTACAACACCTTCTCTATCGATGGCAGCGACGTACTCAATACCAGCATCAATGCCAGTCGCGGCCAGGGCGAGCCGCTGATGGTGTATCCAAGCATCGATGCTATTCAGGATATGAAGGTGTTGACGGCCGACTACTCGGCGCTTTATGGCAAGAGTGCATCGGGTTCCGTGCTGGTTTCAACCAAGTCGGGTACGGACAAGTTTCACGGCAACGTGTATGGCTTTGTGCGTAACGAGATGTTCAATGCGCGTAACTACTTCGATCAGCCCGACCCGATTCCGCTCGGATACACCGGCAAGCGGACATACCGGACGCCGCTCTACCGAAGGAGCGACGCTGGCGCAACCTTTGGCGGTCCGTTCTATATTCCCGGCCACTATAACGCCAATAAGACAAAAACCTTCTTCTTCTTTTCCGAGGAGGTTCGCCGCGAGAAGACCCCTGTCGATTACAACCAGGCTGTGCCAACGGCAGCCGAACGCAAGGGCATCTTTGACGACGTGTGCCCGACCTTGACACCGGGAACCCTCGATACCTTCGATCCGTCAGCATATCCTGACTGCCCTCAGGGCCCTCTCAATTCAATCAACGAGAAGACGGAAGTCGGCAGGACTGTCTCGGTGAACTACACCAGCGCCGCCATCCTCAACTCGGGCCTCATTCCTCTGCCCAACTCATCCAGTGGTTGCAATTCCACCAATCCGACAGCGCTGGATCACTGCTACGTCGGCTCCGTTTCTCCGCCAACGCATTGGCGGGAGGAACTGTTCCGCATCGACCACAATCTCACAGAGAAGGAACGTCTCTCCTTCCGTTATATTCATGACGCCTGGGATACCGTGACCCTGGCCCCGCAGTGGGGCGTGGTCCATAACAGTTTCCCTACGGTTGAAAACCAGCTCGATGGTCCCGGCCTGAATATGATGGTCAGCCTTGCGCAAACCCTGCCGCACGGCTTTGTCAACCTGATCACGGGGAGTTATGAGGTCCAGCACATTTCTTTGAGCCCTCAGCCGGGTTCCGGTGTTGCCTCACTGAGCCGTCCGACCATCCTGGACGACCCGGCGTCGTTGGGTGGAACGCCCGTCTCAGGTTCCTCATTGTGCTCGCAGCCGACTGCGTCGAGCGGGACTTATTCGATTCCATCTACCTTGACTGAATGCCCGATGGGCTACATCTTCAATAACGGTTTCGGCGGGAACAAGCTGCCAGGACTGGTTTTTCAGGGAAACAATGGCGCTTATGGCGGTCACGGCTTTGCGGCAGATACAGGCTACGCTCCCTGGACCCAGTCCAACCCAACATTCAACGTGCGTGACGATGCCAGCAAAAACATCGGTAAGCATACCGTTCAGTTCGGTTTTGAAGGAACCTTTGCGCAACAGAATGAGTTGAGCGCGGTTAGTGGCGCGAACTCCGGCGATTTGCAAGGGTTACTCACTTTCAGCAATCAACAATCGACTCATACAACGGGCAACGCCTTTGCCGATTTTCTTGCCGGCTCCGGATTTTCGAGTAGTAGCGCGCCCGTCGTGTCGGAGGGCGCAATCAAGAGCTATACGCAGGATAGCGGCCAAGGACGATATTATAGCCGGTACAAGATGGCCGAATTCTACCTGCAAGATGACTGGCGCGTAAATTCGCGGCTGACCATCAATGCAGGTCTCCGGGCGAGCCTTTTCGGGGCTTGGTATAACCCTAAGAACACGGCGTATAACTGGAGGCCTGAGTCCTTTGATTCTTCCCTGGGCTCATCGATTTCCATTGATCCGAATTATGGATACCTTGTGCAGAAAAGTTCCGGCTCGCCGATTCCGCTGGCAAGGACGGGATCGTATAGTCTCAGCTCTCTCAACTCCGCGATTGTCAACGGGCTCGTGCAATGTGGCGCGAATGGGGTTTCCGACACTTGCATGACGAATCAACTGTTTCATCCCTCGCCCCGGTTCGGATTCTCCTGGGATCCATGGGGCAACGGCAAAACCTCGATTCGCGCTGGCTACGGACTATTCTGGGAGCATGGTACGGGGTACGAGGCCAATGTCGGCTCCCTGATTGGCAGCGCACCTCTGATATTGAGCGAGACACAATCGAATATCGGTGGCACAAGCCCGCTCAACTCAATTGGTTTTTCCTGCCAAGGCGGTTCGGCGCAATGCTCGAACACCGCTGCCGTTACCAATGGTGCGACCTTTCCTCTGAATGTGACTTCTATTCCGCGAAAGGCTGTCTACTCCTACGTCCAGCAATGGAGCGTGAGCGTTCAGCGTGAAATCAGCAAGTCGATGGTGGCGCAGCTTGCCTATGTGGGCACCAAGGGAACCCATTTAACGGCCGTCCGCGATCTGAATCAGCTTACGCCATTGAGCAATGGTTTGAACCCTTTCGCCGCCGGACAGCCTATTACGTCAAGTGTCTGCCAGAGTGGAGCGATCAACGGAGTGTTTTCAGTGGCTGGGACGAACAGCAGTACAATCGGTGCGCCGGTCACAATACCTTCTTCCGCGACTATCGGGCCAAACGATCCAGGCTTTATCAACATGTTTGCCGCTTGTACCGGTAACTATGGATTTGCCACGTCAGATAAGCCTCCCAAGAGGCTTGGCCTCAGTCCTGACCAGGTTCGCCCTTACCTTGGCTTCAGCAATATTATTTCGGTCGAGAACAGCGCTGACTCTGAGTACAACGCCTTGCAGGCGACGCTACGACAGACGACGGGACCACTGACCATTGGCGTTGCCTACACGTACAGCCATTCACTTGACGACGCCTCAGACCGGTCGTCTGCCAACTTCGCAAACTCGCTCGATATTCACTCGAATCACGCCAGCTCGGACTTCGATCAGCGTCACCTCCTGAACGTCAGCTACATCTATGACCTCCCCCTGCTGCGGCTGCTCGGTGGTTTCAATCATCTGGTGGGCACCGGAAAAGATCCTGCAGATGATAGCTATGGCACAACAGCCGACGAACCATCATGGCAGCCTGCTGCGCTTTTGAATACATTGCTTGGCCGGTGGCAGTTGAGCGGCATCACTGTGTGGCAAACCGGAACGCCCTTCAGCGTCATCAATGGTGGCGGTTCCAACGGCACCGGCGCGGCGGATAACGCTGGTGTTGGGAACGGGCTTGGAGTCGGCTCCTATGCCGATGTCATTGGCAACGCTCATGTGGGCAAGCCGTATGTTGCGCCCGGGGGAAGAAACGTCGGACCGCTTCTGCTGAACCCCAACGCTTTTGCCGCGCCGCGTGGTCTTACCTTCGGCAACTCCGGCCGCAACTACTTGCGCAATCCATCGCGGGTCAACTTCAATATGTCGCTCTTCAAGCACTTCAAGCCGTTCGAGGAGAAACTCGATATTGAGTTCCGCGCCGAAGCCTACAACGTCTTCAATCACACACAGTTCCGTATTACCGATCCTGCCAATCCCGGCAATACCGGCAACAATGTCATCAACTGCTACGGCTCGCAGACCGAGCTCTACTCCGCCGGGGCGTCGGGTTGTCTCACGGGTAACTCTTTCCTGCACCCGGTCGATGCGCATGATCCGCGCATTCTGCAATTTGGCCTGAAGGGAAGTTTCTAGTATGGAGAAGAAGCGTATGCAGCACTTCATGCCGATGCACGGCGTATTTCGCAGATCCTTGCTGAGAGTCACAGTAGCGAGTGGAGTTTTGCCACTCATCCTGCTTGTTGGATGCGGTGGAGGGAGTACGAGCTCGAGTTCCACGAGCAAGTCAAAGCAACCGCAGACGTATCTGGCCCCCTATGTCGTTGGTACAACCAATGGGAGTGGAAGTCTGCTCGGTCAGTTGACGCAGACGGAGATCTACGCGATTGACGACACTGCCAATGCGTTTTCCCAATCCATCTTTGGGTTGGTGTCCTCCGTACAGGGACCGCAGGCGATCAATGTCGGCAATGTAACAACGGGCCAACGCGGCCTGCTCGACCTGGGAATCACGGCGAACTATGCTCCCTCCGGTGGAATCTATGTCGCCACCGATTATAGCCCGGCGAAGTCCGGGAGCTTTGCCTTGGAACTCGCAGGACAAACCGGAGGATTGGTGCAGATCGTCGGCCAGCCCGTTGCTCCCTTAGTGGCCGCTTCGGAATGCCCTAGTCTATCGAAGGCCGAAACCTGGCAATTCATCACCATTCCCGGTGGACTGATTCAGTCTGCCAACAGCGGTGCCCCCGGAGTCTGGTATCCAGCCACGGATACCGCGTATGGAAGCGTGGACATCAGTTCCAGTGGCAGCACAATCACCTTCAATAACATCAAGCAGTACACCTTGCCCTCGGTCGGCGGTACTGGATCGCCAGCGGTACCGGCAACCTCTCCCGCAACTGGAATCTGCGGGTCAACTACATCCGGCTACACCATTGGCGTTCCCGGACAAGCTGTCATTCAAGATCCAGGGCTAGGCTCGGCAACTCAGCCTTCCGCGACGATCGGAATCGGTTCGACAGGACTCCTCGTGGAAGACAATGGCGTGATCAGCACCGGAACCAGCGCTGGTCAGTACAAAGATGTTCTCGGCGCAGGCACTGGAGCGGTCGGACTGCCCAAGCCGTCGAGCGCGGTAGATGTGAGCGCTGTTCGCAGCACACAATATCTTGGTTTTGTCCGCGGAGCCGGTATCTATTCCCCTTCATCTGTAGGGGCCACAGGCTGGTCATCGCACCTGGCCTCTTTTGGCTTTTCAACCGCACCGTCCAGTTGCGCCTCTGTGGCTACCTCCACTAGCACACTGCTCTATGGTGGGGACTTTACCAACGACGATCCTTCCACTTCTTCCAACGGCTTCGGCAACTGTGATTTGGCGATTGATCTTGGGACTCAGGACAGTACCAACAATGGCCTGTTCCCGAACGCAACGGTATGGCTCGGGACCAGCTACGCAGCCAATACGACTGGCAAGACGTATTCCTTTCCAGCAGTTGCAATTGCGGGGCAGCTCAATGGCAAGTACGCCATCTTCCTGATCGGTGTCGATTCCACCGAGCCGTGGACCATCTATCTGTTGCAATCGAATTAGCAAAGGGATGAAGAAAAATGAATATGTTGAAAATGCTGGTCAGGGTTCCAATGTTGGCTATTCTTCTGATAGCGGCGGCTTCCGGCGAGGCCGCCCAGCTTTCTACCGATGCGCGGACGGCCATTCCCCACGATGTCCAGCAGTTGATCGTGATTGACTACAAGGCGATGCAGAACTCGGCAGCCGCGACAAACCTCCGTGAGCGTCTGATGCCCGCGGAACTCAAGCCATTCGATGAGGCTCTGCGCAAACCCGGTTTGAACGAGAATCACGACGTTGAGCAACTGGCATTCGCGCTCTTCCGCACGAAAGACTCTGGCGATACGCTGACGACCAGTTGCATGCGAAAACGTTCCAAGACGCAGCGAACAAGTCGCAACGAAGCGGACATAGGGGAGGATCTCAATCGTCGTGAGCCACTCAGACCCACACCCTCCGTCAGAAGGATTTAGTGGATAGTCTCACTCTCGCGAACGAATTTATCCTGACCGCAATGACACCTCAGGATGAGATAGCCCTTCATTAATTCAATGTTGCTTCCGAGGATTTGACGTGAGCTGATGATCGCACTTGAGAAGGAATATGCAAACCTTCAGCTTCTTGTCTGCCACTTGTTGAAGAGGGTTGAGGAACTGCGCACAATCCTCAATCAGTGGTAATCCAAGCAGGGCGACAACGCGGAGCTTCGATCGCCGCTGTGAAGCGCTCACCATAACCACGGACAATCCAAGTCTTCAGGTCAATGCATTGAGATTCAAGCGTATGGCGCTTTCACTAGCTCTATGACCGATTAAAGATGTACCCATTCGAAATGTAGCGCTTGCCTCCTGGCCGACTGTAACGCTGGTTTCCCAACCCGCGCTTCTCGCCCCAATGGTACAAAACTGTGCGGTCAGCACTAATACACCCCATGCGTCTTCGCATCCTTCCAACATCCGAGCTCCTGAATGCGATTGACAGCGATATCGTTCAGGCAGGGATCACATATGCGCTCGTTAACCATGCTGGTGTTTCCGTCATTCCTATCGCAAAAGACCATTGGGTTGCAATTGTCTCAGCCTCGGGCAAGTTTTCCGATGCCGCAATTGTTCGCATTGAAGAGCTCCTCGGAGAGCGAGTTATATCGAATGGCGCAGACCACACACATCCCGCACTATACCGACAGCTTGAAGCGGAATGCACAGAAAAGGGCTTCCCGATCAGGGCAATTGCAGAGGTCACTTCTCCTGTTGAAGCTTTCGACCTGGTAGCGGGGAATGCAGGCATCGTTCTTCTTCCTGCAGGAGTCTGTGAAGACCTCTCGCCAGGAGTACGTGCGATTTAGATCTCCGATGTTTCACCACTCGAAACTGTTTTGATTCATCGCTTGAATGGTTCGGGCCTTACGCACAAATTTGCTGAACACCTCCGGGTAAAAATCAACCTGCGAGTTCACGCCCGTGATAGTGATTACACTTAGAACCTATCCGCAAATAATGACAGTCTGCCTTCAGCAGATCATGGCACAGGCAAGTGAAAGAAGTGCAACGTAGCTTGCCTCCTTCTTTTCGAAACTGACCAGCAATTTGCGGAATCGATTGATCCATGAATGGGTTCTCTCCACTACCCAACGGCGCGCCTTGAATCCAGGTATCGCGATCTTGTCATGTGCTTCTTCGCGTCGTTGCTTGATGTGCGGCCTATAGTCCCGTTGGACGACTGCGTTCAATGCAGGTGCGCCCTTGTAACCCGCATCGGCGCAAAGATTGTACTGTCCCGCTCGGCCCGGCATCT
>Ga0255354_1001764_pt1 | contig 12015 bp, 10 predicted proteins | sample HBST50metaG_FD_189942 | JGI IMG/M metagenome (GOLD analysis project Ga0255354, IMG submission 189942) | Peat soil microbial communities from Stordalen Mire, Sweden - H.B.S.T50 | ecosystem: Environmental > Terrestrial > Soil > Wetlands > Peat | place: Sweden: Norrbotten County, Stordalen Mire...
GCTATTGTGGGGTTCTGTGGGGTTTGGAATTTGCTGATGTTCGCTAAGTTGTTGATTCTTTGGTGGACGCGGTAGGAATCGAACCTACAACCTGTCGGTTAAGAGCTTGCGTCTTTGCCTGTCCTCCTGCTGCTATCAGTTGCTATAAACCACTATACTAGATGCGTTTACGCGCTGGGAAAAATTCACCGATTACTATCCAAATAGGCAGAATTGTGACCTATTTTGAATGAACGTGGGCACAAAAATGGGCACAGTCATTTGGGGTGAACCCCTCGGTTGAGACAAACTGAAATTGCCAATCATGCCGCGTTCGAGAGTGCGAAATGCAAGGCCTCATCAGCCCAAATCACAGCCGTTGCGTAGCATCCGATCATTTCTTTCAGGTTCGAGCCAAAGGAGTGAACGATCGCATCGCAGTTCATCCAGTGTATGAAACAGGACGATGTGCCATTTAATGCTGCTCAAAAGCTCGCCGAACGAAACCATGAGAAGCATGCGGTTGTTCTCGTTCAAGCTGGCGAACACTCGATATATCGGCAAGGGAAGCAGAGAGATTCAAGGAGATTCTCCGCCCAGCATCGCCGAGCATAGTTCTCACATCTGCCGAGTTTTGTTGCTAACAACTCAAGGCTCTGCCTCATAGGGAGCGAGGAATTGAAGTTGCGGAGTCGCAACACGATTCATCTGCAGCACATCCCGTTGATTGCCATTTCGCTGCCTGTCAGATCAGTTTACTGCTTACCATTGTTAGCTCCGCCGGCATGCTCGTTGTTTTTGCCAATAACTCTTCGATGATTTTGAGAAACTCGCAAGAATCGTTGTTTAGCGTCGCATCCGCAAAGTCGTTGCGATCGCCGGAAGGATTCGCAATGCAAATCACGGGTGTATGTGAACCGGACGATCGAATCAGAAAAGTGAGTCTTTCTTTGCTTTCCAATGAAATGGAATTGCCCAGAAGGACCAGATCGAAATCTCCCGCCCTAAAATGGTCGATCGCATTTTTGATTGAGGCCACCGATATGACGATGTATCCCGCTGATTTCCAAGCCGTGCTTTGAGCTAAACCTGGCAACGGATCTAGGCCGACGGCAAGGATCACAGTTAGCGCCATGTGTACCTCCAGATCTAGTACGGCAGCATTACCACTTATAGGTACAAATGGCTGATACTGCTTCGACTCGCGATAATATTTGGATCTCGATTTCAAAGCTATCTTCTTTTGCACACACCTCACTAATGCCCAGCTATCGGTGCAAGAACCGTTGTCATAGGGCTTCAACTCGACCCTCAAAGGTCATGGTCAATATTGAACGCTATTGGAGCATTCGCCGATATGACAAGTGCCAGAATGCTCAGGCTGGAGAAATTGCATGTCACTCGTAGTCTGGTCCGACAAGCTCTCAGTCGGGGTCAAATCCATCGATGATCAGCACGCTGTGTTGTTCGAGACCATTAATGATCTTCACGCTGCCATGCTGAAAGGCCAGTCGCGAAGCGTGGTAGGCCCCCTGTTGCGCACACTGGTGGACTATACTTGCGAGCACTTTACGGCAGAAGAGGCGATGATGGAAGCCGCCAGATATCCTTCATTGGCCGCCCACCGCGTCAAGCACAGCGATCTGACCAAGCAAGTGGAAGAGTATGTCACCCGCTACGAGAGTGGCGATACTACTCTCAGTATTCAATTGTCTGGCTTTCTATCTGATTGGCTCACGAAGCACATTCTGAGCACTGACCAGGAATACGGCCCGTGGTTGAATGAGCACGGTGTGAGATGAGCATAATAGCTCATCTATTCCTCATCCGACTCAGATCCTATCTTCTATTTCTTCGCTTTGCGGCGATTTAATGCGGTTCCAGAGGGGTTAACCGAACGGCCTATGAAGTGCAAACACTAAACGCGAAAGATAAGAATTTCCAATAAACACGCCTGCCTTGCTTCGATCCTAAAGCATATCCAGTGTGAAGAGAATGATTCCGCGGGAATGCCACCTTTAGGATAGTCCGATCAATCCTGAGAGTCCTACTCCCTAATCAATTGGAAGCTAGACCAACCGGTCGGCTTGAGCCGACTTCTGGAGATAGGGATGATCACAGCAAATACACCAGCCAACGGCACATCCCGCGTGCCAAACCGCCTTGCCATGAACCGCCTCGGACCACAAAAAGGTTCCACAACGCCATCTTCGAATTCGTCCACGGTAACAAATGGACATGGCGACGATCTGGCCCAGAACCGCCTTACTGCCAAAAAGATGGCGGACGAGAAGGCGCGTGCCCGCACCATGGCCCGTGCACAAGCTGTGGCCGAGAAACTCTCCGCGGCAACCGATGAGGTAGCCAGTGCGATCGCCCAAGCTACCGGTGCAGTTGAAGAGATGGAAAAGACGATGCACACGATCGCCGCAGGCGCTGACCAGGCGTCGGCTGCAGCGGAAGAATCGCGGGCGGCGATCAACCAGATTGAGAAGGCTTCAGACACCGCCAATACCCGTGCGGAGGGATCTCTCCAGAGAGTGAACGATGTGGTTGCGCTCGCAAAGTCAACTACATTGGACATCGAGGCCCTCATTCGAGGAGTCAGTGACACTGCTGATGCGAATCTTGAGTCAGCAAAGAAGATCGGCGAATTGGAGCGCCAGTCAGAGGAGATCAGCAAGATTGTTCATGCTGTGACGCGCATTGCCGACCAGACCAACCTACTCGCCCTGAACGCCGCAATCGAAGCCGCTCGTGCGGGAGAACATGGCAAGGGATTTGCCGTCGTAGCTGACGAAGTGCGTAATCTTGCCGAGATCAGCGAGAAGAGTGCGCGCGGCATCCAGGAAGTCGTCAACGAGATTCAGAATCAGGTGAAGGTAGTCGCTGGGGATACGGAAGCAGCTGGCAAGAAAGGCCGCGAGGAAGTAGAGAGAGCCAAGGTCATCACTCAGGATTTGCTCAAGATTGCTTCCGATTACGAAGAAGTGCGATCAAACTGCGCCGAGATCCAAAAGAATGCGTCGGCGGCGCTGACCGACGCCCAGGTATACCTGAAGGGCGCTGAAGAGATTGCCGCGGCCGCCGAGGAAACTACCTCAGCGTGCGAGGAAGCACAGAAGTCGACACAGGAGCAGTCAAAAGCCTACTCGGAGATGAGTGATGCGGCCCGTTCGCTGGCTGAAACAGCTGAGTCGTTGAAGACATCGACCAATGCGCAGAAGTCGGCCGAGGAATTGGCTGCCACTGCCGAACAACTATCCACCAACGCCGAAGAATTGAAAGCTTCCTCGCAGCAGATATCCACCGCGATCGAGCAGATCAACAAGGCGGCCGGTGTCCAGGCCAAGGCGGCAGAAACATCGAACGTTCTTGGCGAACGCATGCGGGATGCAGCCAAAGGCATGGGAGAGCGTTCCGAGTTGAGTGTAGAGAAGGCTCTCGCCACACAAAAAGTCCTCGCCAGTAACAAGGTGAACGTTGATTCGTTGATTGTCAACGTTGGAAAGAATGCCGATGCATCTGCCGAGTCCGCCAGGAATGTTTTGGAACTCGAAGAACGCACACGCAAAATCGACAAGATTGTCGATGCCATTGTGATGGTGACAGTGCAAACCAAGATGCTCGCGGTCAACGGAAATGTTGAAGCGGCGCGCGCCGGAGAATATGGGCGCGGCTTCTCGGTGGTGGCTGGAGACATCCGGTCCCTGGCGAATGAAAGCAGCGAAAACGCGGACCGCATCAAAGACCTAGTCAAGAATGTGCAGACACAGATCACCAAGGTTGCCGGGGATATCGAGCTGGCAGCAAGCAAGGGGCGGGCCGAACTGGAACGCACCAAAGCTTCGACTGGGAACCTTGATCGGATGGCGCAAGAGACTGAAGTAGTGGTAGCGGACATTCGGGAAATCGCAAGAGCATCGGGTGAGGCTGCGGCCGGACTTGAGCAGGCAGGCAAAGCCAGCCAGCAGATCGCCACAGCCGCCGAAGAAACCGCGCGAGCTTCGACTGAAGCTGCTGGTGCATCCGAGCAGGCGCTAAAGGCTGCGCAGGAGATCGCACAAGCGATCGAGGATATCGCCTCTCAGGCGGATGAACTGCAGAACGGGTAGAGCATTTCCCAGAAGCGTGGGGAGCCTAGCACCTTCATATGTGGCCGCTTTTTCAAAAAGTGGCCACATATTGAAAGCCCCCGCCAAACCAGAGAATCGGGAAAGTTATCTAGCCTAAGTTGAAGGAGATTCGGAATGCAGTCAGACACAATACAGGTAAACTCCGACCTGAAAGAGGAAAGCCAACTCGTCACGTTTCTGTTAAAAGACGAAGAGTTCGGCTTTGACATCATGTCGGTACAGGAAATCATTCGTCTTCCCAAGATGGCGAAAGTACCCCGCACGCCACCCTACGTCGATGGCATCGCCAATCTGCGCGGCGTCGTCCTCCCAGTCATCGACATGCGCACACGCTTCGGCATGGAGCGCGCGGAAGAAACCGATCGGACCCGCGTCCTTGTCGTCGATATCGATGGCATCAAGACAGGCTTGCGCGTCGATCGCGTAAAACAAGTGGCACGCGTATTGCGAAGCGAAATGGAACTTCCACCAGCTGCAATCCGAGGAACAAGCTCGGACTATCTCGAAGGGGTTGTAAAACTCGACAACGGGCAGCGTATCGTCATGGCTTTGAATGCAGCACACGTCTGCGACATCGGCGTTGCTCGCAAGACGGCCTCCTCGAATGGCTCGGCTTCAGGTTCGGGCGCAGCCGCAAGCGAGGAGAAATCAGACAAGTCTGGAAGCGCAGAAGCGGAGGTCCAGAAAATGGTCACCTTCCGCATCGCGAAAGAGGAATTTGCCTTTTCAATGGAGCATGTCCGCGAGATTCTGCGCGTGCAGACTCCCAACCAGGTTCCCGACGTTCCCGACTATGTGCTGGGAGTCCTAACCGTTCGGGGTCAGATTCTTCCGGTGATCGACCTGCGGCGACTGCTCCAGCAACGATCGCTGGCAGAAGAGTTCGTCGGCAGTTGCCGTCCGCTACGCGAAGAGTACGAGCGCTGGATTGACCAAACCGGGAAGGTCTTCGCCGAGAGCTCTCACGCGAAGACGGAAGGTTCGGTCACGGAACACCTGAGGAAGTGGATCGCGGAAACAAATTTCTCCAGTCAAGTGCTCATGGAAAACCTGGCGAAGGCGCGAACACTGAACGAAAAGGTCATCAAACAGCTTCAGGACCGTGCGAAATATGAAGAATGCGGAGACGGTGAAGCCGCGCACGCCTGCGATGACGAGGTCCTTTTTGCCGGAAGGGCGACTGTAGCGGCCTTGCGCGCGTTTGAGGAGCAGATCGCCGAGAACATCCAGGAGGATCAGCGCATCATCGTTGTGGATTCTGGAGGGTTTGTGCTGGGGTTGGTGGTGGATCATGTTCACGAAGTTTTGAACGTACCCAAGAATCTGATCGAGCCGCCGCCGTTGCTTACATCCAGTGGCGGGATGGAACTCTCCGGCGTCGCCAAGCTGGAAGACGGTTCGCGATTGATCATGGTTTTGGGCGTTACCAGCCTGATGAAGGATCAAAAGTTGCGGGATGTTCAGAACACCTCTCATCGCGCAACTGAAGAGAAGAAGATCGTGGAGATTCAAAAAACCGGCTCTGGCGCGCAGGAACTAAGCGAAGTTCAACTCGTTACTTTCATGCTTGGCGCCGAAGAGTTCGGTGTCCCGATTTCGCAGATCCAGGAGATCGACCGCCTCGGCAAGATCACCAAGGTGCCGAATGCTGCAAAGTTCATTGAGGGCGTCACGAACCTTCGTGGGGAGGTCATTCCAGTACTGGATACTCGAAAGCGCTTTGAACTGGAGACCAAACCGTCCGACGATCGCACGCGCATCATCATCGTAGATCTGGGCGGCGTCAAGACCGGCCTGGTCGTGGACTCCGTACGTGAGGTATTGAACCTTGCAAAGAAAGACATTGCCCCACCGCCAGAAGCAATCGGCTCCGGGATAGATCAGCAGTTCATCTCCGGAATCGGCAAGGTGGATGCCGGCAAGCGCATGATCGTGCTGCTCGACGTGGAGAAGATACTTTCTCGACAGGAGCATGTTCATCTTTCAGAAGTCAGTCACGCAGCCTGAAACGGGGCCGGCTCGCCCGGTCCCGGTACCACCGAAAATCAATGAAAAAGATACGAGTACTTGTGGCGGACGACTCCGCCCTAATGCGGCAAACCCTCAAACGAATCATCGCGGCGTCGGCCGACTTTGACTTGGTTGGACTCGCACGGGATGGCGAAGACGCCGTATCGAAGGCTCGTGAACTGCGGCCCGATGTCATTTCGATGGACATCAACATGCCGAAGCTGGACGGGATCACAGCCTTGCAGATCATTCTGCAAGAGAAGATTTGTCCAGTAGTCATGGTTTCCTCGCTTACCCAGGAGGGGACCACGACTACATTCGAGTGTCTTGAGTTAGGGGCTTTCGATTTCGTTGCCAAGCCGGATGGCACGGTCTCGTCCAACATGGGATCGGTGGCGGACGAATTGATGTCGAAGCTCAGAGCCGCGGCATGCCGTGGCATCGTTGACCACACGCAGCGCACCCGTGAACGCCGACAGCCAAACCAGGCGCCAGCGCGCGCGACGTTCAGTAACATCATCACCCGGAAGAGAGCGATAGCCATCGGAATTTCCACGGGAGGCCCGGCAACGCTGCAAGAGGTACTGCCGCAAATTCCCGCGGATCTGCCCGCCAGCATATTCCTGGTGCAGCACATGCCGCCTTCATTTATCGCATCCTTTGCCAAGCGACTTGGCGACAGCTGTTCAATCAAGGTTGTGGAAGCGCGCTCGGGCATGTCTGTCGAACCGAGTGTCTGCTACGTAGCGCCCGGAGGGATGCATCTCTGCTTGCATCGCAAGATGACCGGAGAGATCGTGATTCGTACTCCAACGATGCCGGCGACACTGTTTGTGCCCTCGGTAGGCGTCATGATGGAGTCGGTTTTAAAGGTCTACGGAGCTGACACTGTTGGCGTCCTGATGACCGGCATTGGAGATGACGGCGCCGACCAGATGGTCGCGATCAAAAACGCCGGTGGGCACACGATTGCCGAAAGCGAGCAGACGGCAGTGGTGTACGGAATGCCCCGAGAAGCTATCGAGAGAGGTGGAGCATGTGTGGTTGCTCCCAGTCACCAGGTCGCGGGAGAGATCCTGAAGACAGTCCGGAGAACAATTCAATGAGCAGCCTCAAAGAGTATGCAGAGCAGTTGAGTGCGACCGATCAGGCAGAGCGAATCTATGCGGCGGAAGATATTGGATACCTGAATGACGCTGACGGCGTGCCTGTCCTTTTGGATCGGTTAGGCAAAGAGAGTTCGCGGGCGGTTCGCGACGTCATCTTCCAGGCCTTGATCCGGATTGACGCGGACACGGCTGTCGAAGGCTCCATCCGGTTGCTAGGAAGCGAAGATCCCCAAATCCGCAATCAGGCTGTGGAAGTGCTGCGCAACAAGGCGGTGCAAGCGATCCCATTCCTGTGCTCGGCAATGCGCGACGGCGATAAAAACTTAAGAAAGCTTGTACTCGACGTTTTATGCGGAATTTCCGTCAGAGGCACTGATGAGATATATTCTGCCGCGCTTTCTGACCAGGACCAGAATGTTGTGATTACGGCCGTGGAGAATCTTGGCAAGATACGAGCAGAGGAGTTCCGAATCCAGATTGAAGATCTTCTGCAGCCTGGCGCGCATCCCATGTTGATCTCTGCCTGTCTTGAGGCTCTGGCTGGAATTGGCAATGAATCCTCAATGGCATCGATTCGGGGGTGCATGCATAAATTCGCGACTCTGCCGGACTTCCAGTTTGTATCGTACTTAAAGGCTATTGCCGCACTGGGATCAGCCAGAGAGTTCGATGAAGTCGAAGGCCTATTGGCTGTGTCCGGGCCTAACCTTCGTCCAGCAATACTCAGCGCGCTCATCGCTATTCACCCGCGCTGCCCATTCATCGATGCCAGTGACAGCTTGATTTCGGAACTGCGAATGATCGTTGAGAGAGGAAACTCGCCACAGTACCATTATCAGGCGGTACGAGTCCTGGGAATATGGAGCACACGTAGCGACGTCTTCGCGATCCTCGCTTCCTGTCTGTCAAGCAGGGAACGTCTCGTGCGCCTTGCTGCGGCAGAGGCCATTCGCATGAGCGAACGGCCTGAACTAGAGCGCGTACTGGCTGCGCAAGCACGGGAGGAGACCGATGAGGAGGTCCTGGAGGCGCTCAATTGCTAACCCGAGCGCCTTACCAAGCCATCTCGGCCGAACACCTTGAAAAGCTTGGCCAGCAGATCTATCGAAAATTGGGCCTGTATTTCGACGACAAGAAGAATTACTTTTTGAAGACCCGCGTAGCAAAGCGTATGGCGGCTCTGGGAATGGACGATCCTAACGACTATGTTTTTATGGTGAGCTATGCCGACACAAACGGTCTGGAGATGCAGGCGTTGGCGAACCTGATCACCACCAATGAAACCTATATGTTTCGGGAGTATGACCAGTTGCAAGGTTTTGCCAATTACTGTCTGCCGGAAGTGCTGTCAGCCAAGCAGGACCGCGGAGAGAAGACATTGCGAATCTGGTGCGCCGGTTGTTCTTCGGGTGAAGAAGCATACACGCTAGCGATGATCGTGCAGGAGGTCTTTCCTCAGTCACAGTCATGGGATTGCAAAATCGTGGCGACCGACATCGACGAAAACATGTTGAGGAAAGTGGCAGCGGCACGCTACGAGCAAAGATCGATCAACGACGTTCCGCAAGAGTACAAGGACAAGTACCTGATTGCGGAGGGTGAGGGGTACGCCGTACGGCGGAGGACTGCCGCGCTGGTCGAGTCCCGTCACCTTAACCTGAATGACCGGATGGCGCTACGGGCCATGCGTGGTTTCGATTTCATTTTTTGCCGAAACGTCCTGATCTATTTTGACGATCTTTCGCGAAAGTCGGTTGTAGATCACTTCTACAATGCCCTCAATCCAGGAGGCTACATTTTTCTTGGACACTCTGAATCAATAGGACGTGTGACGACAGCGTTCAAGCTGAAAAGATTCGAAAACCATTTGGTGTATGTAAAGGAGTAGTTCTGTGATTACGAAGAAAACAATTCTGATCGTGGACGACTCGGAATTTGTCAGGAGCTACCACTCCTACATATTAGAAGAAGCCGACTTTCAGGTAATTACTGCGGTGGATGGCAGCGACGGACTGGAGAAACTGTACACGAACTCCTGCGACCTGGTTCTCAGTGACATCAATATGAGCAATATGGATGGCTACGAGTTCATCCGGAGGATTCGTGCCGATAAGAAGTACAGTGCACTTCCCATCATTATCGTGTCCACGGAGAGCGAAGCCAGGGACAAGATGAAGGGATTTGAAGCAGGAGCGAATCTTTACATTGTTAAACCGAGTTCGCCCGAAATGATGGTTGAAAACATTCGCATGGTCTTGACTGCCAACTAAGGCGGAAATATTAGGGGGAGAGCAGTGCCATTTTCAATCGTTAACGAGCAAGGCAGAAACTCTTTGAATCTCGAAGGCTCAGTTACCGTTCAGCACGCTCATGACCTTGCCACCAAGTTGGGCGAGATCATTGAAGGCGAAACACCCGTCTCGGTCAGCACGGCAGATTTGGAAGATATTGACACTTGTATCCTCCAGCTTCTGTATTCGCTTCGCAAGACGGTCACAGCACTCTCTTTCGATGATCCTTCGGAGTTCTTCATCGCCGCTGTGGATCGATGCGGCCTGCGACGCGAATTGCTCAGTGTCCGGGAGGGCGTGTGAAAAACATCATGACAGTAGACGATTCACCCAGCCTCCGCCAGATGGTTTGCGTCGTATTGCGAGGCGTCGAATATCAAGTGATCGAGGCCGTTGACGGAGTGAATGCTTTGTCGAAACTGAACGGCCAGGAACTGCATCTTTTCCTGGTCGACGTGAACATGCCTAACATGGGCGGTCTGGAACTCACCCGCCAGCTTCGAGCAATGCCTCAATACAAGTTCATCCCAATTGTCCTGCTGACCACGGAATCGAGTACAGAGAAGAAACAGGAAGGCAAGGCAGCAGGCGCGACGGCCTGGATCATTAAGCCTTTCGATCCGGATCAACTCCTGGCAGTAGTGAAGAAAGTAATGCGCTGATGCCGGGCGGGAAAGGGGGCAGATAATGGTGCCAATCGACGTTATGGAGCAAATGCGCGCCGCATTCAGAGCTGAGGCTCAGGATTTGCTGATTGAGCTTGACTGCGCCCTGCTGGTTTTAGAGGAAGATCCAGGAAATTCGTCGCTGGTAAACCGGGTCTTCCGTGCTATCCATACGATTAAAGGTTCCGGGGCAACCGCAGGTAACACACACCTCGCCAGGTTTGCCCACAAGATGGAAGAGGCCTTTGACCTTGCGCGTGAAGGGCGACTGGCAGTCACTCCGGACTTGATCGATTGTGGACTCAAGGCATGCGACGTGATCCGCCTGATTCTTGAAGGAAAGGCGGAGGGCGAATCGGTCCCCGGGGAAGTGGAAGTAACCGACTCGTTCGCTCGGCTGCTGCCGACGCCTGAGAATTCGCGGCCGGAGCGGAGCGAAGAATCAAAACCTCAAATCGAGATTCGTTCCGCATTTGAAATCATCTTCAAGCCGAAACGCGAAATGTTCTATTCTGGCGCTGACCCGGTTACACTACTCGACGATCTGCGCGCGCTGGGACAGGCACATATCACAGCTCATACAGACCAGGTGCCTTTATTGCCTTCCTTGGAGGCCGAACACTGCTATCTGTGGTGGGAGATCCTCCTCGTTACCGAACAGAACCAGGCAGCTATCAAGGACGTGTTCGTCTTTGTCGAGGATGAATGCGATGTGCGTATTCAACTGCTCGAAGATCAAGTTGAGTCAGTGGCTCTGCTTGGTTCCATTCCGCCAGATATGCTCGAGTTGTTTGTGGTGGAGTGCGAAGAGAACCTGGACGGAATTGAGAGGGACGCACTCGAGCTCGAAAGAGAGCCGGCATCGAGGGAGACTCTCGACTCGCTCTTCCGTGGTGTCCACAGCGTAAAGGGTAATACAGGCCTCCTGCTGGATTACGTCAAAGACACAGCCCTCACAACCGCGCATCCCCTGTATATATTGCTCCGAGTTGCCCACTCGTTGGAGTCGATTCTCGACTCGTTCCGAGGAACAGCCCTCGGACCTGTCTCAGCAGACGCGATCCATATTGCATTGGACACATGTGACGCCATCCGCACTCTGCTGAGAAGCCTCTCTCCCAACGCAGCAGACGCTCCAGTCTCGCCAGAATTGCTCGAACGGTTAGGAGTCCAGGTCGGGACCGCGCCCGCCGATCCGGTTGTCGATGTGCGAGAGACCGCGTTTCTTAACACGGCATCGCAGTGTGTCGAGATGATTTCCGGCTGTTTACAGAAGATGGAAACCGATTTCGATTCGACCAGTCCTGTCATTGCAACCTACCTGCGCGGTCTCAAGACCTTATCGGCTGCCGCAAAATACCGGATCTACCCAGGACTCGACGAACCGTTGGCGCAGCAGCTTCAGATCCTGGAAGCCGCAGCGAAGACCGGCAAATCTTTAGATAGCGAAGCACGGCTAGGGCTTGGAAACGCCTTTCAGGCGCTTTGTGCTGTTTTGGGCGGAGTTGCATCAGACGGCGATGTCATTCAACCTCCCAGGCCTGTGAGCAGCGCTCATCCCGCAGCAAAGACTTCGGCTGATCGGCCAGGCGCCTCCGCTCCTGCGACGATTCGAATCGATCAGGTGAAGCTGGATCGCTTGATGACAGTGGTTGGTGAACTGTTGGTTGCCCGCGGGGCGATTCCACTGCTCGTCCGAAAGCTGAATGACGGAGCTGATAGCGCATCCGTAGAAAAAGATTTAAAAGAAGTCGGGTCCAGCATCTCCCGCATTGCCGACGAACTTCAGACCAGCGTCATGTCGATTCGTATGCTGCCGGTGAAA
>Ga0255354_1001767_pt1 | contig 12006 bp, 13 predicted proteins | sample HBST50metaG_FD_189942 | JGI IMG/M metagenome (GOLD analysis project Ga0255354, IMG submission 189942) | Peat soil microbial communities from Stordalen Mire, Sweden - H.B.S.T50 | ecosystem: Environmental > Terrestrial > Soil > Wetlands > Peat | place: Sweden: Norrbotten County, Stordalen Mire...
ATCGAGCGTCCTTTGGGAACGCTTATGTCCGACGTTAGTGCGGAACCACCGAACACCCGCAGATCTATCTGCGCGACCCGATGATCTTTTACACCTGCATTCGAAGCGATCTTGCGGGCACATTCCAGTTCCCACGAGTGTCGCTGTCCGTAGGAAAAAGAGAGCGCGTACGTCTCGTATCCCTCAGCCTTCGCGATGGCCAGCACTGTTGTCGAATCCAGGCCACCACTCAGCAGAACCACCGCCCTGCGCGTCTGTTCACTCATAATTCCTCCTGGCGGGATCTTCTTCCGAACAGCCCTAATTGCCGCCCCGTGCCACTTCCGCCCAGTTCGATAGGCTCCAACTTGTTCGCAAATTGCCGGATTGCTTCCATCTCTTCTGCGGTAAAGAGCACTTGGCGAGTTCGATAGCGGAGCCCTGCGGGAATACTTCCTTTTTCCCGCCAACGCCAGAGAGTCTGACGGCTAACCTTCAGCCGATCAGAGACTTCCGAGTTCGTGTAGTACTCTTCGCCTTCGATTGTGACCGACATGTTGCGACTCTCACCACAATCCTACGACTTGTCACACTATGACCGCAACGGTAAAGCGGGTTGCATGACGTAACATGTCGTAGCAAACGAGGGAACTGCACGAAATCGTCAGGCCGCTTTTCCTGACCAAACCGGTGCGGCGTTATGTGATTCGATACGATCAACCAGTACTAGGCCCCTGACGCGCTTCGAATTCGGCGCGTACGGACCGATCCATTTGCTGTCCAATTGAACATTGCGGCAGACATTGGTTGAATCAGCCGAGGACAAGGGCAATCGGCCAAACAGTTCTGGATTGAGCATTCTCAGCCCGTGAAGGCGAGTTCGAGGGGTCCCAGATGCATCGCAGCAAACTTGCATCGCGCTACTCATGCGGTCCCACCACGCTTCGCTCCCGGGGGTGTCAAAAGTTCCGCTGGAACCAATTGCAACGCGGGGCCAGTCTTTGGTTAGACGTCGGAGGCGCCGTAGACTCTCGTGCATGTGCCAAACCGCACATCCATGCCAGCGTTCGAATGGCCAACGTTCCAGAAGTTCATCGTTCTCGTCTTCAGTCCCTTGAATGCAATCTGGCACAACTGCAAAGTCACAACCGGGATGCCGGATCCAGCGATCAACCCACGAATAGTAGCGTCCAAAATCGGGTTTGACCTTACGCCGCCAAACTGAAAATGCTCCATTATCAAGACAAAATGACTGGCAGATGTCTGCTGCCACCTTAATCTGGTCCGGTCTTGCAAAACTGATCATGGCGTGTCGTCCACGCCATACGACAACCGCCGTTACGGGATCACTAAACGGTCCACCGTGATAATGCACCATGGGACTCCTCTTTTCGATGCAGCACGTCGTCTGCGGCTTTGGCCCATTCCCAATGGTCGTGCCAATTGTGAGGATTTGAATTCGAAGAAGGATCGCTGCACCGAGGCGAATCTCACATCAGAATCGGAACAGTATGTCTTCTGCAACGGGTGCGCGCGTGCTTTCCTGTGATTCCTGAGACGGCCTCGAATGTGTATTTGCGTAATTCTGAGAGGGTTTTAGGCTACCCGCAAATGGACGCCTCGCTTTATCTGCGCACCTGGGACTTCCTCAAGGCGGCTGGCGGCTTCCTTAATTGCATCGCTGCTCGGTCTGTCGTCGCGGATGCAACTTGCCAAGTCCTTGGCCGTGTCCTCTGGAAGTATGGCAAGAACCGCTTGCCAGACAAGGCCTGGAATGCGAAGTTCCAACTCACGGCAAGTGACCGGAACCAGGGCGGCATCCGTGATCTCGACTGAATCCTGGCTATTCTTCTGCATCCGAAGCGTGAACTCCTTGCCTTCGACCTTCTTCAACCCGCGCGACATGAGGAAGTAGAGCACCATATTCCGAGTACTGACACCCTTTGCTTCGGCAGTGCGCGCGCGTTTCTGGAAGTGTTCTGCCTGCTGGCGGCAGTACTTCAGCCGGTTGTCCATCAAGCAAAGAAACCGTCCAATCCGATCCACCTTGTCGCTTTCAGCCTCACAGAACTGCCGGAAACGTTCGAGCAACTCCGGCGAGGCTGTACCGTTCTCTTCCGCCTCTTCCTCGATCTGATCAAGCATCGAGTCAAGTTCACGGTCGATCTCAAAGAGCGTATTGCCATTGGTCATCGTGGTTCTCCAAAAGGTTCGTTCCTGGTAGGGTGATGGTCTGGCTAGGCGGCCATGGGCACGCTGCCAGCTTGGGTTCGTGCCGCCTGATGGGCAAGCTTATCGGCGCGGGACTGAATCGGATGGCCGCTGTGGCCGCGAATCCAGCGCCAACGAATCGTCCGTCGCGCACTGAGTCGGAGGAGTTCGCGCCAGAGTTCCTGGTGCTGCAACTCGAAGCCGCGGCTGTTGCGCCAGCCAAACTGCCGCCAGCGGAAGACCCGAAAGCGCATTCCGTCGATCAGCAGTTCCGAGTCCGAACGCAACTCGATGCACGCACCGACTGGAGTCAGGCGCAGGGCCTCGACTGCGGCGCGCAGTTCCATCTCCGAGACGGTCGCCCACGGAACTGATCCCGCAATTTCCTGCAACCTCGGTCCCGCGATCACGACAGCGGCCCAGCCTGCAGGGCCGGGGTTTCCGATGGCCGAGCCATCGGTAAAGATGAAGAAGTGCTTGCTCATGGGATACTCCGAATCGCGTCGGGTTGAACTCGCCGACCTAACTATGCCGCCTGCATGGGAATGACGCTTCCAAAGGGCGCATGTCGACCGCCGGTTGAAGCCCAGAGCACGGGATAGTCTGGAGCAGACTCAGGAAACGTTCCGTAGAGGTCGGTCAGGAAGACCAGCGTCTGCGGTTGAATGCCGTGCTCGTCCAGCCAGTCGAAGCATGGACCGAAGTCTGTGCCTCCGCCACCAACGGGATTGAGATGAACTTGCTCTCCGGCTTGATAGGTCTCCACTTTGTGTACCTCGGTGTCGAAGTACAGAACGTGAACGCACTGTGGGCGTTGACCTTCGAGGATCGAGCAGACCTCAGCCTCAAAGAGATGCAACAACCGGCCATTCACTGAGCCTGAGCAATCGACAGCGATTGCGATCTCGCCGACACCCTCGCGTACAACTCCAGGCAGATAGAGTCCGTTCCAGATGTGGCGGCGGTTGGGCCGCATCCAACTCGAATCTGCGGGTATTGTGTCCGACCAGAGCCGACGCAGTAATTCGCGCCAGTCCACCGTTGCCTCTGCGGCTCCTTCGAGTGTGCGAGCCAGACCCACAGGAATCTTGCCAGCCTGCTTTGAGAGCGTGACGGCCTGGTTGACGGCAACACTCCACTCTCGCGCCTGCTCTTCCGCACTTGGTGTCTCTTCGTCAGGTTGTGGTGCATCAAGAACCTGGCCGATGCCGCCCTCCGTCTCTGGCACAGTTGGCTCATCCGTGCTGGCTTGCTTTCCTGGCGTTTCGCCTGCGCCAGTTCCGGCACCGGCTTCTGAATTGTTCTGTCCACCTGTCTGCGGCTGTGCTTCTGCATCGCGCAGGTTGTAAATCTGTTCCGCGCTCATTCCGCGGAAGCGGTGATCGACGAGAACGCCATCCGGCAGACTGAGGCCAGCGTCGAGCAGCAGCGGGTTGATGGCGTAATCGCACGCCTCATTCCACCGCTTTGGATCGCGCCCGGAACGCCGTAAATGATGCTGGAGCGCGGGGTGCATGACCTCGTGGGCTAACACCCCGGCCAGCGTTGCCGAGTTCAGCGTATCGACGAACTCGGGGTTGTAATAGAGCGACACGCCGTCGGTCGCCATGGTTGGAATCGATCGATGCTCGCGCCCCTTCAAACGAAACAGGAGCGAGCCAAAGAACGGATGATCCAACAAAAGCGTAGTCCGCGCCTTCTGAATGCGAATGGATGCTGGTGTCTCGTGTCTCATGCCGCCAGTGGCACCTCCATGTACGCAGACATACGGGATAGGATGTCATCGACCGTTGGAGCATCTGGTGCCTCCTCCGGCACACTGGCTTCGCGATCACGCAGAACGCTGTCGATCTCGGCAACGATCTCCGCGGCATCGTTTGCCGTGGCCACGCGCAGCAAGTCGTGCTTCTTAAGGTCTTGCGCCGTAAAGCCGCACAGCCGTTGCCTGATCTGGTCTGCGAAGCGATTCAGGTCTGCGTCGCCATTCACGTTCAGGCGAGGCAGCAACTCCACCAGATCGAAGACATTTGTGACCATCGTGGCGTGGAAGCGGGACTCCGGCTCGTTCAAACGATCCACCATGTGCGAAACCACGTCCCTTAGCCTCTTCCATAAATCTTCGGTGCCGCGCGTCAGAGACTCGCGAACATTGGCGTCAATCTCACGGGCCACGCGCGCCTGCTCCTCGGCCGACATCTCCACACGAAAGTCATTGCCGGTCGGAATAGGCAAGATCTCCAGCTTCACGCCGAACTTCTTGCGCAACTTATCGGCGGCGGGATAGTCTTCCTCGCGAAACAGGCCGTTCAACTCCGGGCGCACCTGCTCGATGTACTGCGGATAGACCTGAAGGAAGCTCTCTACGCCCTGCTCGAAGTTGCCCTCGAACTCACGCATCCGGGCCGTCAAATCGAAGTAGAGATTCGACGGCAGCAGGCGGAATCCCTCATCGGACCACGGCAACGTGATCTTGTAGAAGTACTGCCGCACCTGCCCAGCCAGTGTGCGCAGTTCGTCGAGCTTGTCGGCGCCGCGTAGCAATTGCTTGTTGTAGCGGCCCGCGCCCTGGTGCGCTCCGTGTTGGTCGGCAACGTCGCGGCTGATCTTGCGGTCGTGTTTGATGGCCGTCCAAATGCTGATATGGACGGCGGCGAGCATTGCGCGTTCAGTAATCATCGAACTACCTCCCTATGTTCCACTCCGAAGCGAACAAACTCCGGCGTATGGGTGATGGCGGTGTCCCGCGCCGCCGCGTCGCGCATAGCCATGACGCGCATTTCAGTTGGCATACGGTCCAGATACTTGAGTCCTCTGGCCACGGAATTGTCTGTCATTGCCCGGCCCAGGGCCGTGGCGATTGCGATTTGCGCCGAGGTCTCCGTGGGTAGCGGTGCCGTCTCCGGGTTGAGCAGAATCTCGTCGATAGACGGCAACTGACGGAAGAGCCGCAAGAATGCAATCAACTCTGCCGCCGCCGCCGGCCCCACCGTGCCGTCGAGCAACTGCGCCTCGAACTCGCTTGCCCCGGATAGGAAGGTAGTCTTCTGCCGGTTGGCAATGCCACGTAGAACATTGGAGGCCATCTCCCAGGAGCGGGGAGTAGGCCAGGCATTCGCGTCCGAGGTTGCATCGGCGGTATGCAGCAGGTCCGGCTTGAAGCGCAGAAATGCGATGATCTCCGGTCGCACGCCAGCGCCCACAGCCCATTTGCACCAGTCGCTCAGGTCAGCCTCGAGTTCCAGATGGACAAAGCGATTCCGCAACGGCCGCGGCATCGAGAAATGCACGCCGCGCTCGGAGGCCGGATTGCCGGCGGCGATGACCACCCAACCGTCAGGCAACACATACTCTCCGAGTTTGCGGTCGAGCACCAGCTGATAGCAGCCGGCCTGCGTCATCTGCGGAGCCGATGTCAGTTCATCGAGAAAGAGGATGCCTTTCCCTGTGGTGGGCAGGAACTTGGGCGGCACCCATTGAGTCTGATCATCCTTGATCCGCGGCAGCCCTCGCAGATCAACCGGATCGAGTTGCACGGCGCGAACGTCAAGGAATTCAAAGTCGAGATCGTCCGCGACCTGCGCGACGATCTGCGATTTGCCGACGCCGCACGCGCCCCAGATATGCAGAGGCACGCGTTCGCCGATCAGCGCATGAAGCGCCTCGTAAAGCTTGGATGGTTTCATGGATTTACCTTGGTCGAGATAGATTTGGTCTGCAAAGGGAAGTCGTGAGGCGTCAACATCCCCTCCGTAAAGGATGGCGGTTTTGTGAGTTAACGCTTTCAGCGCATTTGGAGTAGCTCAGCAATACCTCGCACGCCAGGCTGCGGTCTCACCGTGTTTTGGATACCGATGTCCAGTCCTTTCCTTTATGATCGGCAGTATAATGGCCCATGCGCAAACTGAACTAAGCCTACATGGGATTTCCTAGCATCATCGTGTTGGGCCTTACAGCGAACGCTCCTGCAATGTTCTTTAAGGAGGCTGGATATGGTTTTCAAGCTTTGGCCCCAGACTGTTCGGTTCAACTATTTCAAAGCTGTCAAGGGTGTTCTGGATTTCGCTGTTCCCGCAATTGCCACTGAACGAGGACTAACAACCGCGCAGGTCAGGCAGGAGATGCTCAAACATCTCAAATGCATTTCCGACGAGTACCGCACACAGAAGAAACCGCAGAATGACTTTCAGGACCCGTTGTGCCGACTCGGATACCTCTACTGCTATGTGGCGGCAAACGCAAATCTCTGCGAGCTCGCGATGACGGTTTCAGAGGATTTGACCGAATTCATTTGCAATAAGCTACGAGACGAGGAGGAGATCAAGGTATGTGCATTTGGTGGCGGACCTGGAACTGAGCTTCTAGCCTTGGCTAAGTTACTGGTTGCTAAACGAAAGCAATTCTCGCAATCAACGGTTACATTCACGCTTTTGGACGAAGTTGAAGAATGGGCAGAGACATGGAGTCTAATCGAGCGGGAAATCAAGTCATTCTTGCGAGAAAAGTTTGGGAAGACGTCTTCTTGGCCATTTATCGTCAGCAAATCATTTATCCCGTTCGACGTTACGAAGACAGCGAATTATGGGAGCATCAAACATCTATTCGACCAAGACCTATTCATTCTCAGCTACGTGGTATCAGAAATCTTTGAGGATGAGCAGGTAGGAGGCTTGGGAAAACTTCTAGATGCAATGGCAGCTGCAGCAAAGCCAGGATCGAAATTCTTGATCATAGATCGTTCCGAGAACAGGGTGAAAGAGATGGCAACTCGACTCTTGAGTGAACTTAAGCTTGACTTGTCTGATGTCGTGGAGTCCAAGAGAAATATGGATTCAGACGAAGAATCCTCAGACCTTGGGGAGTATCTGATCAAAGACCACTATCCAAGATTGAAGTGGAACTCGTTCTGGGTGATTGGCACCAAGAGGTAAGGATGATTATCAGCGCCAGCTACAAAACTGACATTCCGGCCTTCTATGGGGAGTGGTTTCTGAATCGCTTGAAGGCTGGATATTGCGTGATGTTGAACCCCTACAATCGCAATCTGGCGAGTCGAATTTCGCTGCTAAGAGAGCATGTCGACGGATTTGTTTTTTGGACAAAGAACGCTGGTCCCTTCCTGAGCGCGCTGGAAGATGTACATCAGCGGACATACCCGTTTGTCGTTCAATACACAATCAATGCCTACCCGAGGACACTAGAGTTTTCCGTTACGGATGCAACGCGCGCATTGAAGCACGCTGCCCTGATTGCTTCCAAATACGGGGCAAAGAGCATAGTGTGGCGCTATGATCCAATCGTATTCACCTCAGAAACCCCGCCAGAAAGGCACATGGAGGCGTTTGACTGGTTGGCCAGTCGGCTTGAGGGGGTTACAGATGAAGTGGTGATATCCTTCGCCCAAGTGTACGAGAAAACCAAAAGGAACATGGATTGGGCAAGTCGGGAATTCAACTTTACATGGACCGATCCCGACGACCAAACGAAGCGAGACCTTATGAGGGAATTGCTCAAGATAGCACGCACCCGCAAGATGAAGCTAACACTGTGCTCTCAGCCCTATCTTATTGAGTCAGGTGTAGAGGAATCTCATTGTGTCGATGCTAGGCGCCTCTCGACCCTGGCTGGACGAGATATTCATGCGCATCTGAAGGGACCTAGAAAAGAATGCGGTTGCTATGAGTCAAAAGATATCGGCGACTATGATACCTGTCCTCATGGGTGTGTTTACTGCTACGCAGTGCAAAATCGCAAACTTGCCCAGAGCCGATACCGCCAGCATGATCCGTGTGGTGAACGACTGTTCGGGCCTGATATTGTCACAAAAACGGATGGCGCTCAACAAAGTCTTTTCGAATAACAGCGACATGCGGGGATGGCCTGACGCACGGCACAATGCAGATTCTCCATGTGCCTGATAAGTTTAATCTGGATCGCAGAAAGACAATGCTGAGATTACTCACTGTAGCCCAGATATACAGAGGCGCACGTTCGCCGATCAGCGCATGGAGCGCCTCGTACAGCTTGGATGGTTTCATTTGGATTTACCTCAGGCGGAATACTGGTTCGGACGTGAAGAAAGGCCGGTTGGCCGTCTGTTCTGGAATGCTTTCGATTGACGTACAGGCGGCTTTGGGGCGGAACAGAGACGACGGTATAAACTGATTCCTGAATGAGTTCATCAAGGGATCAGCAAATCGAGCCACTTCTGGTCGCGCTCAAGGCGGCCCGTGAGAACGAGAACCGGTGGATGGAAATCTCCGCCGAGTTCTCCACTGATCCTGATCGGATGGAGCAGTGGTCCAGTACTGCGAAACTCAGGCGGTTCGAAGTCGAGCGGATCGAGGCGCTTTTGGCCGGTCCGGCGGAACCTTGTGGCTTGGCGCAACCGGTGCGCAGTGAGACGGTCGAAGCGGAAAACAGAATGGGAGATACGGCATGAACGAAGCGGAAATGAAAGCAGAGTTGGAGCGCCTGCGGGCAGAGAACACAAAGCTCAAGAGCAAGGATTCAGCAGGGTTGAGTCTCAAGGTCAGCGAGAAAGGTGCCGTATCCCTCTACGGTATGGGGCGTTTCCCCGTCACCCTCTACAAGGAACAGTGGCTCCGCATTCTTGCCAGCGCTCCTGAGATCGAGGCGTTCATCCGCGAAAACGACAGCAAACTCAAGACCAAGGAGTAGTGATGTTCACAACATCCTTCTGAGACGCACGCCGAGTGCATTGGGGATTTGGCAACATTCCAGAATCCATTCTGGCTACATCGGCGTTTGCAGGGACGAATCTTTGGCAGGATCGCAACAGTCTGCGATCGGCGAGCTGAACGATGCATCACGACTCGCCTGGGAGTTCCATTTGTAGTTGGCCCGGGGCAAGCGCCTGTTGGGCAGTGATCTCAAGAAAAGCGTGGAAGGGCGGGTTTACCCTGTAGTGTATTGGACGTCCAGCCTCCTCTGAAAGGTTGCGTGCCATAACTCTTGTCTTCATTAAACTATCTTCGTCATTAATGAAATCGAAGCGACCAGGCGTGGTTTCGGGACCGAGAAAGGTAAGCTCGGTCAGAAGATCCACGATCTCAGCAAGTCGAATTTCGTTAATCCCAGCTCGGCGCATAGCAACTATGATATTGTCTCGATCAACGATTTCGCGGGCGCGTGCGAATTCAAGAAGAAGGTCATCAATCTCAGGGACCCTCGGTGCCCCCTCTGCGACAACTGAGTTGAGTGCGAAGCGCGAATACTCTAGCTGGGCTGACAAGAGGTCCGCCTCGTCAATACGCCCGTGACCGCGATTTACGGCAAATTCGAGGGCCGCTTTCACAAGGAAAATCAAATCCCTGGGCCTTGGGAGCGTCGCCGAGACCAAATAATCACGGATGGGAATGCCTTGGACAGCAGGAGGAAAATACTTGTCCCAGATATCACCCGGCCGAGCAACATCCGCGCCAGATTTCATAAACCGTTCCTCGACGACCCTTCTGAGCATCTCGGGGTCCTGCCAGCTGATGCGGCGAACTGGGAGTTTGTCGCGCTCGCGTACAAATTTGATCATGGCAGCGTAGATGTCACTTCGGAGGAATAGGGTCAATGAGAGATTGACCGATCCCCTCCGCTCCCGACTGAACTCCGACGCAACGCGTGTGCTGACGCTAAGAAGTCCGAAGAGGAGATCACTTAGAAGCTCAAGGTTTGTGTGTTGATCCCAAGACTTGTCGAGATTGTCGACCAGTATTGCAACCTTTTCCTTCAGGTGGAGCGCACCACCGAGCAATACGCGGAGGCGAGCCAACATCTCGCTGTGCAATCGCTCACTGATCGTGGCCCTACGTGCCTCAGATTCGCCCTCGGAGGACAAGTTCCCAAGGCGGTGCACCACGGCTTCAAGCCGCAGCGAAAACTCCGGTGTGATGAGTGATCGTTGCTCCTCAACGAATGCACACAGCTGAACCTCCGGCTCCGTCCTCTCATAGTACTTGGGCTTTCCAAGGATCTCCTCGTACACACTCTTCGCGAGTTCTGTAAACAGGAGAAACTTCCAAAAGCTTTCAATAAGATATCCCTTATCACCAACTGCGAGTTGTTGGGCAAGCATCGCCATTAGCCCCTCCAACTCGTAGTCTATTGGTTTCACAATACAAATGTGATTGCGCGGATCGGCACGAAGTTCCTCGGAGAGCTTGTAGAAGGAAGCGGTCTTGCCTGTGCCCTTTCTCCCCACAAAAATGGAGTGTCTAGACCGAAGAGCCTCGTTGTAAGCGGCGGTGGGCACAAAATAATCCGGGACCTCCTCAGCCTCGAACTCGGCAATGGGGTCGCCTATCGCAATGTTCCGAAGAGCTCCGCGTGCCCTCTCCTCAATCTCATACTGTTGGACATCCTTCTCCCTGTTCTTATAAGCCTCGACGATTGGGAGGAGCCAGTCGTTGTAGATCGCCTCAGCCGCTGCTGCGGTTCCATGCTGACGCAGCATGTCCCGGTAGTCGATCGGAGACAGGTAGGGGTCTTGCGCGAGCATCAGGAGCGGCTTTCCTAGCCCGTGGGCAACACCTGCGACAAGGGCTTGTTTCGCGTTCTGCAACTCCCAGTTCCTGTAGTCTGTGGAAAGAAACTGGCAGATAACCGCAAACGCCGAGTCTACGTGCCGGATGTACCACGAGAGAGGCTGAGTTATGACCTCTTTCGGATCGTCGATAACCGATGGGATCGGGGCAGCAGCCACTCGCCGTGCTATACGACTTGCAGCATCGGTTTCAACGCTCGGCTTCAGATGTAACAATGACGACCGTAGTCGCTGCCTTGACTCAACGGGACCCAAGAGGTCGCAAAGCAAAGTCCTGTCTAAGTTTTTGTACGGCTCGTCCTTGTAGAACCCGCTGACAATGTCACGACTGTTGCTGAATGGCGTGTAGCCAGCCGTTGTGAGGAGCTGAAATCTGTTGAAGTCCTGCTTAGCGCGTTCGATATTGGTATCAAAAAGCAGCCATATACGCTTGTTCAGAGCAATTGCGTAGCCGAGCTCGAAAAGGACATTCGGATTCAACCCGGTAACATCCGCGATGAACAGGTCGCATCTGCATATTTGATCACAGATAGCGCTAATGATTATTCGGCCACCAATTGACGCGCTCTTCCATCCAGCAATGTCAACCACGCCCCCGCCACTGATCTCTCCAATTGCCAACTCCACGGACTCTGCCCTGGACGGAGGGTCAGAGGGATAGGCTACGAAGCATTGGACTTTGTCAGACATAGTTTGAGCCGATTGTATGCTCAGAGGAGACACGTGACAAGGGGCGACAGAGGTATCGAAGCAACAGGTGCCCGATGTCTCGATTTTGAGAATCTGGGAGGCCAGGACTTATTTCGATTAAGATGTTGAGAAGTCATCTGGCGGTAACATTGCGCTCATGAGAAGTGCTAGTGGTATTGTCCTACAGGTCTCGAACGTGTGGCTGGCTATCCGAATCCCTCTTGAAGAGAGGAATGGTGGCCGTTAGGCCGCGTCATCCAGTTCTTCAACCTCTTCGATTGGACCGTCATCGTCGATCTCTGCGAATCCAAGGTCTTCGTCGGATTCTGTAGGCGTAACGCCGGCTGTGGCCGCCGGTGTCGGCATATCGAAGAGGCTTGCGGACTTCTGGGGCGCGGACTTCGCTGGCTCAGTGGGCTTGGCGGTCGGAGCATTCTGAGTGGCTTCCGTATTCGGCGGCGCTGTTTTGGCCGATGTCTTGGACTTTGCGCGCGCCTCGGCTTGGGCAGCCTTGGAAGCCGCATCCATCTCAGCCTTGGCCTTCTCCAGGGTGTTCTTCATCTGGAGATGGG
>Ga0255354_1001772_pt1 | contig 11968 bp, 7 predicted proteins | sample HBST50metaG_FD_189942 | JGI IMG/M metagenome (GOLD analysis project Ga0255354, IMG submission 189942) | Peat soil microbial communities from Stordalen Mire, Sweden - H.B.S.T50 | ecosystem: Environmental > Terrestrial > Soil > Wetlands > Peat | place: Sweden: Norrbotten County, Stordalen Mire...
TCCTGGTTGTGCTGCCTGTTCTCTTGCCTGTCTTCAACTCTGGCAGTGTTTCGGCCATCTCTCCGACCTTCCCGGCCAGCGCTCCGCGAATCAGCTCACCCGCAGAAAAGGAGCACTTGGCAATCCCACACCGGGATCGCCCGCAATTCAACATTGCGTGGAATGGTCTTACCGCCTCTCGTCTCCCCTGCGCACGCGCGCCGCGGAGATGGCCACAACAGAATCAGGAAGGCTCTCTCCCACCTTCCCCCTTGTCCCATTTGGTTTGCTCTCAGCCTACCGAAATAACCCATAATTCTCTGCAAACTCCCTTCCATCTCACCCGCCCACCTTCTTCGCCAACCCGCTAACCCGCTGACTTGCTAACTTGCTGCCTCACTAACCCCGCCTCTCCCTGATCTCTGACCCTTGGTCTCTGATCTCTGTCCCTCCCCCCAGCACGCTCCTCCACAGCCTCTCCTCTTCCAGTTCCTCCAGCGTCTTCCCGTCCTTCGGCACAATTCCGTACACCACTTTGCAGCCCATCGCGTCCGCCATCCGCGACATCGACTTCAAGCTGATCGTGTTTCTCCGCTCCCCTGTCTCCAGGTCGAACACCCCCGATCGATTCACCCCCATCTTCTCCGCGATCTCCGCCACTGGAACACGCAGCGCCTGCCGCACCGCGCGCAGCAGTCCGTTGGTAGGGTTCTTCTCTACTCCTGCGCGCCGATAGGGTCGCATCTCCGCATCCAGTTCTCTCCGCGCCCGCTTTCGTTCCATATCCAGCATCGATCCACTCCTCCTATTCCCTGATCTCTGATCTCTGATCTCTGATTAACAGTAGCCAAAGCGGTCCAAATTCTATGCAAAAAGGGGGCAGAATAGCGCCAAATCGCCCTACATTCGAGCGATTTTTCCGGCTCCAGGCCAACGTATGGTCGAAATCGCTGGGTCTGCAGCCGGAGATTTCTGCCCGGCAAACACTTCCCCTGTACTTTGCTGGGTTATAGGCCGACAAAATTCCCTCATTCGTCGGCCTGCAAGCCCACGGTTTCCGCACGTACTCCCGGACTTCGTCCCCGCTGCCCCGGTGAACTAGACTTGACGGGAAGACTTCTTCACACGAGGAACCGATCCGTTGAGAAAACTTGCTCCCGCTGTCCTGTCCGTTACTGCATTCCTGCTTCTGGCTTCTGTCCCCGCGCTGCACGCGCAAAAACTGACGGCCTCTCCGGTTCCGGTAGCAGTCTCGCCCGAAGAGAATCGCAAGGCGCTGAATGCGATCTTCCAGGACTATTGGGAAGACAACCTGAAGCACGCGCCGGAGTTTGCCTCGTGGCTGGGCGACAAGCGCTATAACGACCAGATCAGCGACTACTCCGTGAAGGCGATCAACGACGGGCTGGCCCGCGAGCAGAACTTTCTGATGCGTCTGGCCGCCATTGACACCGCAGGCCTGACGGACCAGGAAAAGATCAGCCGCGAGCTGCTGCTGCGCCAGTTCACACAGGACCAGGAAGCCGCCGAATTCAAGGAGTGGGAGATGCCGCTGAATCAGGTGGACGGCATCCACACCACCTATCCGCAACTGGCGGCCCAACTCAGCTTCACCACGGTGAAGGATTACGACGACTGGATCGCCCGCCTGCACTTGATCCCCAAGGCCTTCGAGCAGGAGACGGTCAACATGTCTATCGGCATGGAAGACCACCGCATGCCGCCCAAATTCCTTCTGGTCAAGGCGCTGGAGCAGGTGAAGGCCATGGCCGCGCAGAAGCCCGAGGACTCGCCCCTGGCGCTGCCGCTGAAGAAGTTTCCGGCGACGATCAAGCCCGCCGAGCAGGAGCGCATCAAAGCCGAGATGCTGGACGCGATTGCCAAGGAGGATCTGCCCGCCTACATGCGCTTTGCGCGCTTCCTTGAGGTGAGCTACGTTCCTGCCGGACGCGAACAGCCCGGCATCGCAGCCATACCGGACGGAGCCAAGCTCTACACCTTCAGCATTCGCCGCTCAACGACCACCAACCTGACCGCCGATCAGATTCACCAGATCGGGCTGGACGAGGTGAAGCGCGACGAAGCCGAGATGCTGGTCATCGCGCAGAAACTCGGGTTCTCTGACCTGAAGAGCTTCCGCGCCAGCCTGAAGAGCAACCCCAAGCTGAAAGCAACTTCGGCGGAGGCGCTGCTCGACGCCTATCGGGGTTACGTGAAGCCGATGCAGGCCAAGCTGCCGCAACTGTTTGGCCGTCTGCCCAAGGCTCCGCTGGAGGTCATCGCGATTCCGGAATACGCGCAAAAGACCGCGGCGCCTGCCTATTACCAGGACGGAACGCCCGACGGCAGCCGTCCCGGCCAACTCTTCGTCAATCCCTACAACGCGACCGACCGCAACCTCGACTCGGTGGAAGCCATTGCGTACCACGAGGGCGTTCCCGGCCACCACCTGCAGCTTTCCATCGCCCAGGAACTGGACACGATTCCGACCTTCCGCAAATACCAGATGTATACGGCCTATACCGAGGGCTGGGGGCTTTACGCTGAGCATCTGGGCAAGGATGTGGGCTTCTATCAGGACCCCTACTCGGATTATGGCCGCCTGGAAGCCGACATCTGGCGCGCGATTCGCCTAGTCATCGATACCGGCGTCCACTCCCAACACTGGACCCGCGAGCAGATGGTTCAGTACTTCCACGAGCACTCTGCCATCGACGAGCCGACCATCCAGAGCGAGACGGACCGCTATATTGCGTGGCCCAGTCAGGCGTTGGCCTACAAGATTGGCCAGCTCAAGATCATGGAACTGCGCGATCGGGCCAAAAAGGCGCTGGGAGACAAGTTCGACATTCGCGCCTTCCACGATCAGGTGCTGGGCGCGGGCGCACTGCCCATGGACCTGCTGAGCAACCGGATTGACGGATGGATTGCCAGCCAGAAGGCGTCCGCTGCAAAATAGTTTCAAACCATAATCGGTCTTCCAAACGGCCCGCCGGCCTGCGATCGTCCCTTACGATCCGCAGCCGGCGGGCCGTTTGGCTGAATCTCTTGATGTGCCTTGTTTTGCGAAGTTCATAGATTTTTCATATCCATCTAATATGCCGTTCTCAACTAACTCCTAGATTTTAAGCCAGTATCCAATTCATAGCCGATGGCGGCCGGCTACATGCCGCTCAATCGCGACCATGCCTGACACGATCATGCATCAACGGATGGAAGTGAGCGGTTTCACCGCTTCAGGCATCATGCGATCTTCCACACGAAAATTGTCTTCACTTCAGTAACACAACACGAATGAAAGGTACATTATGATTCGAGGCCGATCTTCGCTTCAATTGATATTTCTTGGTTTGATCAGCGCTGCAGTTGCCGTTGCGCAAGGACCATCTGCTACAGATCCAGAGACCGCAGGACAACCGCAGCCCAAAATCACCAACACCGAAACGGTTGTTGTGACCGCGCAGGGCGAGTTTCGCGATGTGCAGGAACTGCAGGCTCCCACGCTGATTGAAGAAGCGCCCGGAACCAGCCCGATCAAGAGCCTGGCGCAGTTGCCCAGCGTGAACTTCCAGGCCGCCGACCCCTACGGTTCGTATGAGTGGGCGGTGCGCATCTCGGTACGCGGCTTCAATCAGAACCAGTTGGGCTTTACGCTGGACGATATGCCGCTGGGCGATATGTCCTATGGCAACTGGAACGGGTTGCACGTTAGCCGCGCCATCACGGATGAAAACATTGGCCGCGTCGTTTTGTCGCAGGGCACCGGCGCACTGGAGACGGCCTCGACCAGCAACCTGGGCGGCACGATTCAGTTTTATTCGGCCGACCCCTCCGACAAGCGCAGCGTGACGGTGAATCAGAGCTTTGGAAGCTGGAACTCCTACCGCACCTTCGCTCGCTTTGAGAGCGGTTTGTTGGGCCACACCAAGTTCTATGTGACGGGCTCCTACAACCTCTCAGAAAAATGGCGCGGCCATGGCGACATTGGCCAGAACTATTGGCAGCTCAATGGCAAGCTGGTGCATTACGTGGGCAACAAGGGCGTGCTGTCGGCTTTCGTCGACGTGTCAGACCGCCGCGAAGTGGACTACCAGGACGTCAACAAGGTCTGGGTGAACAAGCTGGGCTATAACTGGGATAACTACGGCAACTGGTCGCAGTCAGTTCAAGCGGCTTGGGCCTGCGATGGCGCGGGCAGCTATCCTTCACCCGTGAACAAGCTAGCGTCCAGCGAGGATCCCTGCGATGCGGGCTACTACGGCGGCGCAGGCCTACGCAAGGACACCATCGGCGGCGTCACCTACAAGCAGGCGCTCACCGATCATGTGAACTTGAAGGTGATCGGCTACGGCCACCACAACGACGGACGTGGACTGTGGTTCACACCCTACCTGCCGACGTATCAGGACATTTATACCTCTACAGCGGCTTCAACCATCATTTCGCCGATTTCGCTACGCACCTCTGAATATCAGATCAACCGCGCCGGCGGCATCGTCTCGCTGTCGTATGAGACCAGCCACAACAAGCTGGAAGGTGGCGTGTGGTTTGAAGGCGAGCGCTGGAATCTGGCGCGGCGCTTCTATGCCACCAGCGCAACCGCGCCGCTCCACTCGCTCTATTCGTTTCCCTCCAACCCCTTCTACACACAGTGGGAGTACATCTTCAACTCGTACCTCTACGACATCCATCTGCAGGATGTGTACAAGGTCAACGAGAAGCTGTCTTTTGCAGCGGGCTTCAAAAGCGAGGAGACACACACGGACGGCGAGCTCTCCCCAACCTTCAAATCCAGCCCCGTCTATTCAGCGGGCACATATGCACAAGGCAAGCTCACCTCGGGCAAGCCGATACTGCCGCAGTTCGGCGCCAACTTCAAGCTCGACAAGAACAACGAGATCTTTGCTGATGGAGCCTACAACGTACGCTCCTATATCCCCGGCGGATACGGCTACGGAACCTCGCCCTGGGGCACCACGCAGTCTGGATTCGATGTCCTGAAGTCAACCTTGAAGCCGGAAACCTCGTGGACCGAGGAAGCGGGCTATCGCTTTAACTGGTCCAGGATCGCCGCGCAAGGCAGCTACTTTCATGTCAACTACCAGAACCGCCTGATCGCCGCAGCGCAGGGAGCGGGTATTGCCGGCAACGCCGCCATTTTGTCCAACGTGGGCGGCGCGACAACCAACGGTGTGGATGGCTCGATTAGCATCAAGCTGATTCCGGAGCTGACCCTCTACAACGGCGCGACCTGGAACAAATCCACTCTCGACGACAATGCGGTGACTTCATCTGGAGCCTGCGTCTACAAGACTTCCGCGGGGGCCTGCATCGACATCAAGGGCAAGATTGCGGTCGATACCCCCGAAGGCATGTACAAAACAGCGCTCGATTACCACAAGGCCGGCTTCTTCGCCCACATCGGCGCCGACTACATGTCCACCCGCTACTTCACCTATTCGAACGACGGCAGCGTGAGTAGCCGTTTCCTGACAGAGCTCGGCGCTGGCTACAATCGCGAGCAGCTGGGCGCCTTCAAGGATTTGAAGGCTCAGATCAACGTTTCCAACTTGCTGAACTCGCAGTATTGGGCCTCGATCGGAACCAACGGCTTCTCGGCCAGCGACCCGCAATCGGTTGGCAACCCTACTCTGCAGGTCGGCGCACCGCGAACGATTTCCGGCACGCTATCCGTGCGCTTCTAAATCTGCAGTTTCAACGCACGGCCCGAGGGCGCGGAAGATTCCGCGCCCTCGGTTTTTTTGTGCCTAGGGAAAGTGATAGCCTTGCTGGTTGTCAATTTTTATTTTAAGAGAACTGTCTGGAGCAGGTTTTCGCTACGGATCTACCTCCATGGAGAGACTCAGATGAAGCACTTCTTTGCTGTTGCTGTGCTGTGCGCAGCGACCTGTTGCCTACACGCGCAGGCAGTCGATACAACCGTTTGCGAGGTACTGAAGAACCCGCAAGCCTTCAATGGCAAAACCGTTCGCATCAAAGGCACGGTGATAGCCGACTTTGCCCAGTTTGCGATCAAGGGCGAAGGCTGTGGCCAACCGGTGAATGGCATTTGGCTTTCCTATCCGGCAGGAACGAAGGCCAAGGCGGGTCCGGCGACAGTGGTGGAATACCAGGCGGCGCGCAATTTTGCAGGGACGCTCGCAACCATGGAGACGACGCCAGTGCAACTGGACAAGAGCAAGGACTTCAAGCAGTTCGATTCCCTGCTTTCGGCTCCGTACAAAGGCACAGGAATCTGCCTGGGGTGCGTGAAGAACGTGGTGAATGCAACCCTGGTTGGCCGGCTGGATGGCGTTGCCAGCGCCGGGCTGCGCAAGGACAAGACGGGCAAGATCATCTCTATCACTGGGTTTGGCAACCTGAACGCCTACAGCGCGCGGCTGGTGCTGCAATCGGTTTCCGATGTTTCCGAGCAGGGGGTGGATTACTCCAAGATTGCTGCGGCGACCAAGGACGAGACCGTGGTGGATGTGACCGGAGACCCGGTTGCAGCGGCACACAAGGCGGCACTGGCCTTTGGCCCCGGCAATACGCTAGGAGGCCAGGTGGACCGGGCAGCGAGCGCATTTGGCAAGCAGGGCGAGGACAACGGAGTCAACATTGGATTCGGCAATGCCAACGAAACCAACCCCAAGAGCGAGGCCAAGGGCGAGAAGGATTCCCCCGACGGCGTGCTGTTCAATTGCACGTTCGACAAGAACCGCCTGAAGGGCGTTGCATTGTCGCTGGCCATTGTCTATGCGGGAACGCAGATTGCCGACTTGCGCAGCACGCAGCCGGTGATCGAGCGGCAGGACACTTTCGACCTGATCAGCCACGCATGGCAAAATACGGCGGTGCTGGCGATTGCCAATGGCCTGAAGACACTGACCCTGCCGGGCGGCTATTTGGCATGGAACATGGCGTGGGCGCCGGCGGATCGTGACAAGAACCTGAACGATGCGCTCCTGGCCTTCCTGAAGAATCAGGCGCTATTGGGCAGATAGAAGCACGGCGCAAGACGAACTGCCTGGCCTGCGGGGCTGCCTGGACGAGAGCCCGATTGCCGGCCAGGCAGTTTGCGCAAGCTAGGCAAATCACGGCGTTCGCAGGGCGGATGCGCGTATTCTGAAACAAAGCATTACCACTCCGATTCAGTACAAGGATAAACATGGCAGAGATCACTGTTGAGGCCACCGAAGTACCCGCGCAGTTGCCCCACGTGCGCGTGGCCGTTCTGGGCGCCGGCAAGATGGGCGGCACCCTGTTGCAGGCTTTTCTGAAGCAGAACCTGTTCGCTCCAGATCAACTGCACGCCACCGTCGGGCACAAAGAGAAGGCGCTGGCGCTGAGCACGCAATGGGGCGTAGACGTAAGCACCAACAACCTGGAGGCGGTGAAGCAAGCCGACCTGATTCTGCTGGGCGTGAAACCCTTCCAGGTGCCGGACCTGATCGCTGAGATTCTGCCCGCGCTGACTCCGGCCAAGACGCTTATCTCCTTTGCGGCCTCGGTGAAGACCCGGGCCATTGAGGATGCGACAGGGATGGAGATCGCCGTGATTCGCGCCATGCCCAACACGCCGGCCGCACTGGGCGCGGGCGCTACAGCCCTGTGCCGCGGACGCTTTGTTTCTGCCAAGCAGATGGAGCTGGCCGAGCGCATCTTTGAGACCGTGGGCCGCACGGTGACGGTGGACGAGAAGCACATGGACGCCGTGACTGGGCTTTCCGGTTCGGGTCCGGCCTATATCTACATCATCATCGAAGCCCTGGCGGAAGCCGGCGTGAAGGTGGGACTGCCCCGCGACACGGCCACCCTGCTGGCCGCGCAAACCGTCTTTGGCTCCGCCAAGATGGTGCTGGAAACCGGCTATCATCCGGCCTTGCTGAAGGATGCGGTGACCACGCCGGCGGGCTGCACAATCGACGGCATTCTGGAACTGGAAGAAGGCGGGTTGCGCGTCACGCTGATCAAGGCCGTGATGCGTGCCACCGAACGCGCCAAACAACTGGCGGCAGGGTAAGCCTGCGGTCGTGGAGCCAATGTTGGCCTCGTTGCCTATGCGCTTGCCCCGCCAGGAGACGAACACAGTGACGAACTGCATCAGTGAAGCTCCCCACTTATGCAGTTCGTGCTTTACCTGGTCTCTGAATCGAGGCTTGAGGCAGTCCGCTTCTCTCGATCAGATCGAATGGACAGCCTGAGTGTGCAGCCTACCCAATCCGGCGGTGCTGGAGCAGCTGGCGAGATGGTAATTCCAGGCGCTGACGGGAGCCAATCGGGAGAAAAATGCAAATTTCAATATATGCAGGACGATCCGTGCACAAAGTCGCGGGGGAAGTAGAAATCCCTCTATACTTGAAACAAGCGACACCGATCCTGAACTAAGTTCAAAGGCTAAATAGTGCAACTTTTTTCTGCAGCTCAATGCGTTGGATATGTTGCATTTGCTGTCGGCGTATCCGCTTTTCTGCAGAAGAGCGATCGCAAGCTCAAAGCCTTGAATGCCACTCAATCCCTGGTTTACTCAGTCCACTTCACATTGTTGGGCAATTTTTCAGCAGCGGCCTGTTCCCTGCTTGCCGGCTTTCGCTCTTTCGCGGCGCTGAAGACGCGCTCACCGCTTTTGGCCGGAGCGATTATCGCTCTGAATGTGGTTTTTGGCCTGGTATTTGCCAAAGGCGGCGTGGGCTGGCTTCCTGTCATCGGATCATGCCTGGGAACGCTCGGGTTCTTTTTCATGCGCGGCGTGCGGATGCGGCTGGTGCTGCTGGGAGGTACATTTCTTTGGCTGGCCAACAACATTCTGAGCGGATCGATCGGGGGCACGGCGCTGGAAGCCACGATTGCGATGGTGAACATCGTGACCATGACCCGCATTTTTTTGTCGCGCAGCGAGACGCGGGCGACAAAACCACTTTCAGAATTCACTGAAGCAGCGGTGGTTCATGGCCCTGACGGGCATATTTGAACTGCCGCGCCCTCTGTTCTTCAGGGGGAACACCACCCTTTCCACATTGACTACTTCTTGCTGCGATTGTTGTGAGCTGGGCAAAACAGGCCCCGGCAAGCGTTGGTGCGTGGTAGAAAGGTAAGTTGCGGGAGCAGTAGAAATTTCTAGGACTTTCTCACTGTTTCTGCAATGTGAGCTTTGTGCCTGCCCACCCTAACCGCAAAGACAAAGACGCGGCGAGGGTGGGGCACCCAGTCTCCACAATTTTTGAAAGTGCCTTAGCCGCCAAACTGAGCGTGGCGGGAGCAACGAGCCCGCATGAAAGCCACTATGCCGAATGCCGTCAAGGTCCTGATTGTCGAAGACGAACCCAACGCCCTGATGGGATTGGCGGAGCTGATCTCCGCCTGGGGATACCGCACCGAAACCGCGCGCGACGGGATGGAGGGCTGGGAGAAGGCTCTGGCCTGGGACCCGGCGATTGTGGTGACCGACCTGAAGATGCCGCGGCTGGACGGCATTGGCCTGCTGACCAAGCTGACAGAGGAGGGGGCGGGCCTGAACGCCAATCTGGCAGTGGTGGTGCTGACCGCCATGGGCTCGATTCAACTGGCCGTGGAGGCTATGAAGCTGGGGGCCTACGACTTTCTGCAAAAGCCCGTCGATGCAACCCGGCTGAAGACCATTCTGGCCAACGCCACGCGGCAGCGCGAAACCGAAATTGAACTGGAAGTGACGCGGCGGCGACTGCGCGAGACCGGCGTGCTGGGCGCGCTGGTGGGCAATTCCAAACCCATGCGGGAGATTTTTGGACTGATCGAGCAGATTGCGCCCTCCAACGTTTCAGTGCTGATTACTGGCGAGAGCGGCACAGGCAAGGAACTGGTGGCGCGCACGCTGCATGATCTGAGCCCGCGCAAGACGAATCCGTTTGTAGCCGTGAACTGCGCGGCGATTCCGGAGACGCTGATCGAGAGCGAGATTTTTGGCCACGAGAAGGGCGCCTTTACCGGCGCGGCGGAGCGGCGTGCGGGCTGCTTCGAACTGGCCAATGGCGGTACTCTGCTACTGGACGAACTGGGCGAGATGCCGCCTGGGGTTCAGGCAAAGTTGTTGCGCGTGCTGGAAGAGCGGAAGTTCCGGCGGCTGGGAGCGCGCGCCGAGCAGGAAGTGGATGTGCGGGTGCTGGCGGCGACCAACCGCGATCCTGGCGAAGCCGTGGCCGAGGGGCAATTGCGCGCCGATCTCTATTACCGGCTCAACGTCTTCAACATCGCCATGCCTCCGCTGCGCGATCACATGGAGGATCTGCAGCCCATGGCCGAGGCCATGCTGAACGAGATGAACCAGAAGCACGGCAAAAGGGTTTCTGGCGTGGCCGCATCGATGCTGGACCGGATGATGGCGTACGACTGGCCGGGCAATGGCCGCGAACTGCGCAACTGCATTGAGCGGGCGGTGATTCTTTGCCAGGACGGTGCGCCGCTGGACGCCGGACACCTGCCGCCAGGCTTTGGCAAGGCGCAGATACTGGCCGCCCAGGCCAACGACGCCAGCGTGGTGCCGGTGCGTGTGGGGACGACAGTCGATGAGGCCGAGCGGATGCTGATTGTGCGCACGCTGGAGTCGACCGGGCAGAACAAGACGCGGGCAGCGGAGATCTTGGGCGTGAGCCTGAAGACGCTGCACAACAAGCTGAAGGAATATAGCCACGCGAAGGATGAGCTGTAAGAGCAAACCATGCGCCTGAAGACCAAACTCGTTCTGGCGATTACCCTGCTGGTGTTTCTGATTGCCGGGCTGCTCTCGCTGGTATATGTGAGCCAACTGCTTCATGCGGCGGTGCAGCAGTCTTACGACACCAACCGGATGGTGGCCAATCAGGTGCGGTTTGCGCTGCAGCAGGCGCTGGAGACAGGGCTCAAGGACCGGGTTGTCGACCCTAACAATCCGGAGCAGTTGCGGGATTTGGCGGCCGAGGCGGTGCGGGACAATGCGGCGCTGCACGCAGTGGTGGACTCAGTGAACCGCTACTCGCTGACGGTGTACGACATTAACATCGGCGATAGCCACAACAGCACGCTGCTGAGCACCAATCCCGACAACCAGGACAAACCGTTGCCACAGCGGCCCAACTATAACCAACTTCTGAATGCCAATCCAGTGGAATTGATGCGGGAGGTCTTCGGACCGCCGCGGGTCTTTGACGTGGAGGTGCCGCTGGAGCGCAATCGCGAGAGGTTTGTGACGGTGCATGTGGGCGTGCGCACGACGCTACTGCGGGCGGTGTATGCACCGTGGCTGGCGGAGGCGCTGACGCTGATGGGCTTTGCGCTGGGAGCGGCGCTGGTGGCGGCCTTCCTGCTGAGTAACCTGGCGCTGCGGCCGATGGAAGCGATCAGTCAGCGGTTGGACTACTGGACCGCGGACCGCGAGGCGGCCGAAGTCGAGGCTCCCAAGCAGGACACGGCGGTCCGCGTCTCCAACAAGATTGAGCGGATTGGGCAGCGCATGCGCAACGTGGAAGAGGTGTTTTCCGCGTTGAAGGAGAACCTGGACCAGATTCTGGGCAACCTGCAGGATGGGATTCTGCTGTTCACAGCGGACGGGCGAGCAGTGCTGGTGTCAGAAGCAGCGCGGCGCTTTCTGCGCACGGAGAAGAGCATTCTGGGACGTCATGCCGGGGAGATCTTCGACCGCTCGACGCTGCTGGGGCTGGCTCTGAGCGACGCATTCGAGAACGGGACCACGCTGGCGCAGGAAGAGATTCGCACTGAAAACGGAAGGCGCATTGAGGCGTCAGTCGATTTTATTCACGACAGCAACACGCGGCAGGGGTTGGGCGCGCTGGTGACGCTGCACGATCTGGAATCGGCGGAAAAGGTCGAGTCTGAGCTGGAGCTTTCACGGAGGATGGCGGCCATCGGCAGGCTGACTTCGGGCGTGGGCCACGAGGTGAAGAATCCAATCAACGCGATTGTGGTTCACCTGGAACTGCTGCGGACGAAGCTGGGCGACGACAGTGCCCCGGCA
>Ga0255354_1001774_pt1 | contig 11960 bp, 12 predicted proteins | sample HBST50metaG_FD_189942 | JGI IMG/M metagenome (GOLD analysis project Ga0255354, IMG submission 189942) | Peat soil microbial communities from Stordalen Mire, Sweden - H.B.S.T50 | ecosystem: Environmental > Terrestrial > Soil > Wetlands > Peat | place: Sweden: Norrbotten County, Stordalen Mire...
CTGAACATCCGCGCTGTTACGGACGCGGCCATGAGATCCTCGACCTCGAACACTATCTGGATGTGCTGGAGCGGAAGCCGGGCGCCATGAAGGGTTCGACACCTTTGCAGCAGTGGCGTCAGGCGGGCCGCTGGCCTGCTTGCATGGATGCGATCTGGCGGGAGCTTGAGCAGCGTCACGGCAAGAGCAAGGGAACCCGCGAGATGATCGCCCTGGTCCGCGCTGGTTCCAGCGATGGATGGGACAAGCTGATTGCCGCCGTAAAAGATGCGCTGCGTCTGGGCATCAGCGATGCCGCTGCGGTGATTCATCTGCTGCGTATGCCCGATCCGGAGCAACGTCGCCAGTATGCCGTTACCCTGGCCGAAGAACTGCAACAGTACGAGCGGCCCATGCCGGTGATGGACAACTATGACTTGCTGCTGGCCAACACCACGGGGGCCATCCAGTGAAAAACCAGACGCAAGCCTTGGAATACGCCAGCGTAATGCAGTACTGCAAAGCGGTCCGCATGCCCACTGTAGGCGCCAACTTCGTGCCGTTGGCTGAACAGGCGGTGAAGGAGAACCATAGCCATATCCGCTATCTGGAAGCGTTGTTGGCCATCGAGTGCGAAGAGCGCGACCGCCACGCCATCGATAGCCGCATCCGCGATGCGCAGCTGCCGCGATTGAAAACCCTGGAAGAGTTCGACTTCACCCAAGCGCCGCAGATCTCGGCAGCCCGTATCCGCGAACTGGCTGAAGGCGGTTATATCGAGCGCAAGGAACCGATCGTACTGATCGGCGATTGTGGCACGGGGAAATCCCACTTGGCCACCGGCCTCTGCCTGGCTGCTTGCCGACAGAAGCGCCGCGTCCGTTTCACAACGGCAGCGGCGCTGGTCAACGAACTGGTCGAGGCCAAACAGAACAACCTGGTTCGCAAGCTGATGACGCGCTGGCAGAAGTATGAACTGATCGCGCTCGACGAGGTCGGATACGTTCCCTTGGCCGACATCGGCGCGGAATTCCTCTTTCAAGTGATCTCGGAACGCGCCGAGCGGGCGGCCATCATCGTCACCACGAACTTACCGTTTTCAGAGTGGACGACGGTCTTTCCGAATCCTCGACTCTGCAAGGCGCTGCTGGACCGGATCACGGATCGTGCCCACATCATCGAGACCGGAACCGAATCCTTCCGCTTCCGGCGCACACTGGAAAGGAGCAAAAAGCGCTGAACTGGTTGTGCGGCGACCAGCAGAGGCCGTGCAAATGACGGTCTGTGGAAAGCATGGGAAAACGATAAAACTGTTTTCCCACTCTTCCCACAGCCCTTGGAAATCGCTCCGGCGATTCCCACATTACCACCGCCACGACTACGACGAGAATGAATATCTCTCAAAACCCGTCAAACCAAAACCCGGAACAATGATGCACAATATCACTACCCAGGTGGGCCAAATCAAATGGTCAAAGTGGGCCACGCCGGAATAGCGAACTCAAATGGGCATCCTATCCAATCCCGCGCCGATGCGCTTGCCTACCAAGCAGCCAGAGCTGCCATCATTCAGGAACGAATTGCCGCCTGATGCTGCTGGCAGAACGCAACTCCAATGAAGGTGGGAAAACAATGTCAACTATTGCAGAGACGAATTCGCTCTTCGAGATCGACGCAGAACTGGACGGCCTTCTCGATGAGGTCGAGGAGCAAACTGCACAAGGCAGCGAACCCGCCGGGGAAATCGTCGCCCGCTTCCAAGAATTCTGCTCGGCCCACGGTGAAAAGGTGGACCGGATCGGGCGCTTCCTCCGCCGGATGGAGGCGCGTGAGATGTTTTGCCGCGCCGAAGCCATACGTCTCGGCGACCGGGCACGAGTTGCGGCCGGCAAGGTGGAGCGAACGAAGAACATGGTGCTCTACTACCTGATGAGCCGTGACCTTAAAGCAATTGAAGGACGAGAATTCACTCTACGCGCCCAGAAGAACAGCCAGGACTCTTTACGAATCACCGATGAGGTAGCGCTGCCAACTGCCTTTCGCAAGATCGATGTCCGTATTGGGGGCGTTCTTTGGGATACCATTCTGGCAAACCTCCCCGACGAACTCAGCAAAATGCTCGAGAGTGCCGTGGAAGAGTCAAGGCCAGACACCGACACTATCAAAGCAGCCATCCAACGCGAAGAAGAAGTTCCCGGCGCTGAGCTGCGGCGAGGATGGCACCTGAGGATCAAGTAGCAAAGATTGAGCCACTGGAAACTTGCGTGTCTCGTGTGCGGGGCTTTCGAGTATCCAGGGCGAAGCATCAAGCAAGCTCGAACAGCTGGTGGCGCGGGTTCAGTTCCATCTGGACCTCTGCCGTGACAGAAGTGCTTTTGATCGTAACCCATTGAAACTATGGGCACTGATGGCAAACAAAAGCACTCTAGTGCGCCGGGAGACCGGCAAGGAGTAGCAGGTGAAAGTCCTGTGCAGTGAAGGAATAGCAAACCACACTGGCCCCGAGTCATGCGTTGTGCATCGTGAGGTGTATGGCGAAGCGTTGACAGGGGAGACTGTAGGCCAGCCATTGAGCCGCGAAAGCTTTAAATCAGTTCAGGGTGCCGACGCCGTTAGAGTGGTGGAAGGCAATACGGACGGGCGCGATCTTGCGAGTGCCTGTACGGCCCTGCGTGGTCTTAGACCCTGGCATGCAGAGACGCTCTTTGTTTGGGAACCGGGAGATCTCCAGCCCGACCGCTCCGGTTTTCTCGGAGCGGTCCGCATCGGGAAGACGAGGAGTCGAATCCGATGACGCACGGGCCGGAGAAGTCAGACCTTTCCATAGTAGCGATGAAACTGACGAACAAGACCGGGCAACCGGAGGCGGAGTCGGTGGAGCGAAGGGAAAGGGCCGAGGGAAACACGGAAGGGCCACACATGCGCCGGACACAGAGCCGGGAAAGCGTGTCCCAGGGGCTTGACCGTGTACGGAAAGCAGCGCAGCAAAGGAAGAAGGAACGGTTTACCGCCTTGCTTCACTATGTTACGGTCGATCGATTGATGGCAGCCTTTTCCAGTCTCAAACGGGAAGCGGCTCCGGGAGTGGACGGCGCAACATGGCAGAGCTACAAGCAGAACCTTGAAATCAACCTGATGAGATTGCACGAGCAAGTGCATCGAGGCACGTACCGGGCGCTTCCTTCCCGGCGGCGATATATTCCGAAACCCGATGGGCGGCAGCGCCCACTGGGCATCGCCGCGCTGGAAGACAAGATCGTTCAACGAGCGGTGATGCAAGTACTCAACGCAATTTACGAGGAAGACTTCCTGGGATTTTCGTATGGGTTCCGGCCCGGACGCGGACAGCACGATGCGCTGGACGCATTGGCGGTCGGGATAACCTCGACGAAGGTGAACTGGATTTTGGACGCCGACATTTCCGGATTCTTCGATTCGGTCAGCCACGAATGGCTGATTCGTTTTGTGGAACACCGAGTTGGCGACAGCCGCATTCTTCGCTTGATCCGCAAGTGGCTAAAGGCGGGCGTCATGGATGATGGAAACCTTGTACCAACTGAGGTGGGCACTCCACAAGGAGCTGTCGCATCGCCTCTCTTGGCCAATATCTATCTTCACTATGCATTCGACCTTTGGGCCGATCAGTGGCGTAAGAAGTATGCCAAGGGTCAGGTCATCGTAGTGCGCTATGCTGATGACATTGTCATGGGCTTTCAGCACGAACGAGAAGCAAAGCGATTCATGGCGGATATGCGGCAGCGGTTGGAGAAATTCGCTCTATCGTTGCATCCGGAAAAGACACGGTTGATCGAGTTTGGTCGCTTTGCGGCCAAAGATCGAGAGAGCCGTGGGCTGGGCAAACCGGAAACGTTCAACTTCCTTGGGTTTACTCACATCTGTAGCCGATCACGCCGGGGCGCCTTCCAGCTTAAACGGCAGACGCGCCGAGATAGGATGCGGGCAAGGTTGAGAGCGATCAAAGAGGAGTTGAAGCGGCGAATGCACGAACCTATACCGATCCAGGGGAAATGGCTTGGACAGGTCGTCCGCGGATACTTTGCGTATCATGCGGTTCCGACTAATAGCAGATGCCTCGGGGCTTTCCGGCACTACGCAGTCGATCTCTGGCGACGCTCTCTTATGCAGCGAAGTCAGCGGGATCGCACTACCTGGAATCGGATAGATAAACTCGCGGCTGAGTTCTTGCCTCTTCCCCGCATTCTTCATCCCTGGCCCAGCGTTCGCTTCGCCGTCAAACACCCGAGGTGGGAGCCCGGTGCGTGAATCGCGCCCGCCGGGATCTGTGCGGGGGGTGCGCAGAAATGCGCATCCCTACCGCGATAGTCCTTATAAAAATCGGTAGGCAAACTCTCAGCACCCTCGCCAGCACCCTCATAGACCTCTGCTTTTTGGTTACAGACCTCTGCTTTCTGACGGCAAAGATCAGCGAAAATCGACCACTGCCTTGGCACGGCAGAGGTATTGGTCAGAATTCCAAGATTTAGTGCAATTGAAGGTGCTCAAGAGGGTGCTGAAAAGCCTCTCGCTGGCCAAAGAATTGATGGCGCTATGGCGACATTCGGTACTGATTCTGCCGTTGACGAGTGATTTAGCGATTTGGTTCAAACTGAGAACCCGCACCCCTGCTGTTCTCAGATAATGGGAATATGGTTGACGACAATCCATTTCCTAAAGGCGCGCAGCCAGATGAGGTTTTCGAGACTCCCTTATTCCGGATGGAACGTTCTGGCCGCTTCATCAAAATTGAGACGCATCGGACGCCTGAACAGCAGGCCGCGCTCGTGAAGAGCGTCGTCGAGAATCGACACAGGCTGGTAGAACGCGCTGCGGAGTGCCGCGCTGAACTGAAGGCCTTGATCCACCGATTCACCTCATTGGACATCCTGGCTCACCAGATTGCTCAAGACATACTGCGCGACCCTAACGAATACCGGGAGATGGATTCCGAGCTGCGTCCCCACCTCATTGAGTACCTGGCGCTTCTCGAACTGGAAGACACAGAGTACGAGCTGAGGGCTATCGAATCGCCATCGCCCAGCGATGTAGCGAGAACTCGCGAGCTGTTGGAGGAGATTTTCGACGCTTTCAAGTGGCAGATTATGACCGAGCACATTACCGAAGAGAATCAAGGCGCACTGAAGGTCCAGCAAGAACTCCGGTTTCACGCCTTGATGTACCACGTCTTCGTTAGGTCTCCTGCGTATCACCATCACTGGGTCGAAATCCTTACAGATCTCTTCAGCTCGTCGCGGGTTGCTGCGTGGCTGGAGGCGCGCCATCTTCGGATCGACGATGTTCTGAAGTGCGTGGATTGGCTAGGTGGCCTGATACTCCACCGGCTCCGTGAACGCCTGCGAGCCGCGCGAGCGGAGGAGGTACGCATTCGAGAACAGATAACGAAGCTGCGCCGGGGAGAAAAACCTGACTTCGAGCTGCCGCCAATTCTCCAGCAATTAGCACAGGAGAGTGGGAAAAATCGTGCTTTCAAGCTGGAGGCCATCCTCCAGCTTTGGGCGCTGTACGCCGTTGGCACCACCATGACCATCGGGCACAAGGAACTGAGCGAATACGCGGAAGTCTCACTGGAAGCGGCGAAGGCTTTCCTCGAAGCCTTCTCCATGCCTTTCGGCCAGACGGAAACCGCAGACCCATTCCCACGCGCCACCCATCCGTTGCAACAAACTCCGCTAATTCGCTACGGTGAGGATTCATACTTTCTCGCGGCGCCTAACCTTCTGGCGTGGTCTGTGAAGGCGAATTTCGAGGCTCGGTTGAAGTTGGAAACCGGAGCGCCCTGGAAGAACTACCAAGAAAATCGCGCGAAGTTGGTCACCCGGAAGGCGTTGGACTACCTGGGTGCCGTCATGCCCCGCAGCCAGCAATTCGAAGAGCTCTATTACGAGTTCGAGGGCCAGCGTTTCGAGCTTGACGGTTTGCTGCTGTTCGACCGCTACGTCCTCTTATTGGAGGCTAAAGCCGGTGGTGTTTCGGATGCTTCGAGGCGAGGTGGGACAAAGTCTTTGGAAGCCGATCTGAAGGACTTGGTCCGCGATCCGTCTCGGCAGGCGGAGCGTGCCAGGAAGTTCATCCTTGCCGAGGGCGCTCCGACATTCATAACCACGGATGGTCACACTGTCGTGATCGACAAAGGCATCGGCCATGAGGTTGTTACGATGGCTCTTACGCTCGACAATCTCGCGATGTTCACCAGCGACATGCAGGAAATTAAGAAACTTGGTCTACTCGCGCCGGACTCTATCTCGTGGACGCTGTACCTTCCTGACCTTCGTATAATCACGGAACTGCTTCCCAGCCCCTCGGAGTTCTGGCATTATTTTCGTTGGCGGCGTTCCCTCATTGGGTTGAACAACGTCTTCGGCACCGACGAAGTGAACTGGCTGGGGATTTATCTTCTGCAGGGGCCGGGCGAGGAGAGCCTTGCGCCCGAATCCTACCAACTATCCTTCTCCTCGTACACGACAGAAATGGATGACTACTTCCTTCACCAGTCCGGGGAGAGATCGAAGCAGGCGAAGCGCCCTGAGCGGCAGATTCCACCCCGGATACGAGCACTGATTCGGGATATGGAGGATACCGCTTCGCCCGGTTTCACGGCTGCAACGGAGTTCCTTTTGGACCTGACCATCGCGGAGCGAAAAAAGTTCGAGGCCGCCCTTCGTAAACATGAGAAATCAGCACTCCCGGCGCGCACGATACACGCGAAAAAGGTCTATATCGAAATTCGCGATGAGACTGATGTTCCGACGGTTGCCCGAACGGCGAGCGACCTGGCGACGGCTATGCAAAAGCCAGCGGTTGTTTTGGTGCTGAAGTCTCGGGTAGTCTCTGTGCGAAGCTGGAATACCGCGAATCCATGAAAAGTCGCGAGCTTGTCTAAGGCGATACCCCTGAGACCCGGCCGTCTTGGGGGGCTCCAGTTGGAGTCCCCCCAAGACAGGTCAATCGACCGTCATGGCCCGTATGAAAGACGTGGAGAAGAACTGGTGGACCATCCGGGAGTCACTTCTCGGCTCATACGCCTGAGAACATTTTAGATGGAGGAAGTGATGACGTCACTCGCAGCTTGGCCGGGAATAGACAGCCGCGGTCTCTCAACGCTGTACATAGTCGCTGACAGCCGCATCTCTTGGCCTGGATCTTCAGACCATTGGGAGTTCGGCGCGAAGGTCTTTGCTTCACCACTCACTCCCGACATCTTCGGCTTCTATGGTGACGTCTTGGTGCCATCGATGGTTCTACCGCGATTCGTGGAAGGACCGTTCCTAAATCAGGTTGCGAACGCGCAAGATCGGCACGACGGATTAGTAAAGGCATTGAGGTATTCGGCGGATGCTCTCCCAGCCGCAAGGAGGGGTGTTTTTGGCGTTCTCCACGGGGGGCGCGACGGATGCGGCATGAAATCGACGCGGTTTCTCTGGCATACCTGCTGGTCATCCAAGGATGGTTGGTCTGACGCTCCGGTGGTATTGGAAGATGTTTCCGCACTCACAATCGCCTTGGGCTCAGGTGAGCTCGTCGTCGGAAATCATCAGATTGCAGCTAGAAATGAACTTGGAGCTTTCAGCCGTGCCGTCTTCACCGGCTTTTGTGACGCGCTGGTCTCGGGCCAAGATCCGTTCAGCGGGGGTGCGCCTCAACTCGTCGGTCTATACCGTCACGGCGCGGGGATGCACTTCGGAACTTTCTTGCGAGGAAAGAGCTACTTTCGTGGCCTTGAAGCCGCGTATCTCTCTCTACCCCAAATCGAATGGCGAAATGAGCTTTTTGAACGATGTGATTCTAGCGGCAAACGCATCAGAGGTGCACAAGCACAACCGCGCCTCAAGCCATAGCGGCTTCTAGCCTACTCCTCTAAAATCGAGGCGTAGGCTAGAAGCCGCTTGCGATTGAACTTATTGAGAAAGCAGGAAAGGTTTGGCAAACGCGATTGGGCAAAGGGGTTTCTTCTGGTGGTTCAACGAGCCTACCCGACAGGCCAATTCGAAGCAGAATTCCGTTCCAGGTCTGCTCACCATTACTCAAACTGGACAAATCTCGTTGGACTTAGATGGAGCCCTCGCGGAGGACGGAGAACACGCTGACTGGTCAAAGCCACGTTCCTTCGGGAGGTCGCGGATTGTTGGGCAGCTTGATACTCCTGGCGACTACGTCCTTTTAGAAGGACTGGAACGGACCGACTTCTCAATAGCGGAAGATGAAGGCCCGAAGAAGCAGAGCTTTTCTGCGAACATGTGTACGCGCCGAGGATTTCCTTTCCCAGACGACTACGCGCAAAAAGATTTCATAGAGCTACGCATCGACCTGAAAGGTCTTGAGGAGTGGCATAATCTCGACAGCATCGTCGTAGAGAGCGATTACGGGTATGAGAACGGCGAGCGAAAAACGGTAACATACACCAACCACAACATCAGTTTTCCAATTTCCGGAGGAAGCATTTCCATCGAGTCTCTGACCACAGGCGGGGACTTCCTTTTCTGTGGCCGTGATCGGGCAGTGAGAGATGTGAAATTCGAGCAGTTTTTCTACATCTGCTACCGCCCGAACGAGCCCTCTGACTTGAGCCATCTGCAGTACGTATTCAGCAAGGTCGAGGAGTTCATGGCCTTGATGTTGGGGTTGTATTTTCGATTCGAGAGGCCGACTTTCATTCGCAAAGAGGAGCCTTTTGACAACTGGATGACGATCTACTCACGTGGACCTGCGCCAACCACTGAGCCTATAAACAGGTTTCAAACGTGGCTTCAATTCACGGATGTCCGTGACAGCTTCGGAGGGCTGTTTGCGGGATGGCTGGCAGGAAGTGAGCTTTACGGATCTGGCTTCTACCTGTATGTCGCGGCTCTCCGCAATCCTCATGTCTACGCGGAGGACAGGCTGTTCACTCTAGCGACCGGAATCGAGGCCTTGCATCGGAGATGTTATGACTCCGAGACCTCAAGCCACGCTATCCATGAAAAGTCGAGAGTCAGCGAGATCTTGAAACTGATTTCGGAAACTGACCCGAACAGAAAGTGGCTGGCGAAGAAGCTCGCACACGCCCACGAACCGTCGTTAGAAAACAGATTGCTAGAGTCTCTGCGTGAACTTCCCTTCAGATTCAGAAAGGGCCAGCTCGCGAAATTCGCAAAAAACTGCGCTGCTCGGCGTAACGATATTTCCCATCGCGGCGGTCCGGATGGCGACATGGGTTACGATGACTTTCACCAGGAGACGTTCCGTCTAGCAGAGGCGCTAGCCTGCCTGTTTCATGTCCTCTTGTTGCACAAGATCGGATTGCCGCGAGACGTTCTCACCAAGCTCATGACCAAGAGCATTATTGCGGAACGTCTTATTAAGCCAACCCTTGGCGAAGTCGGCCTTGAGATCGTGAGCGACGAGACCTAATGCCTTACGACTTCAACTAAGTTTGCTTGGCGAGAATGTCTTCCACCCTCCTAAGCATTTGTACGCCTAAATTCCAAATGGAATCACGAATCGCAGTCGGCTTCTTGAGAACGAAGAATTGGCCCTGTCGATATTCACCAGTGTTCGGAAATGTCTGTGTGTCGGCAGGCACGCTGAGCATACCAATATAGTCGCCTAGCACTCCGACCACAACTGACAGGTTGTGCGAACTAGGTATGAGTGCGATGACAGAATGGGGACCAAATCCAGTCATCATAGCCCGCAAGATTCTTTGATTGTCTGTCTGCGGCTCCAAGAACCGATCATCATATTGCGCCTCGATCGTCTTGAGAAGATCGCCCATTTCTGTCGGTCTTTGATTCATGATCTTTCGTAAATCCTCATGCTTTACATGCTTCCGAAAATGATCTCCATATACGAGGTATCCAGCCGATAGGGCTACCTTCGCGACGAAGCGAAGCGTAACATCAAGATCCACTTTGAATCCGACATTGACCTTCTGTCCTTGACCTGTCACATCGCGTTTTTGCTTCGGGTCCCATAGACGAAGGCCTCGGACCTGTCCAAGCGTTACATGAAGCGTTTCGCCCGTCTCAGCGCTCGACGCATTCGGAAAGACGTTCTCGGGACGCTTTTTGCTGTGTCCTTTGGCTCCCTGCTTATCGCGTTTGCACTTCACAAGAAAGTCGTTGGCAAGAGCTCCGTCAATCTTTGAACCAACATTAGAGTTGAAGTCCTTTGACACGGGGATGGTGAAGCCATTCATGCCGCCAAGCGCCAGCGGAATGATGTGCTCCGGGCTACTTTCACTGATTGGGATGTCGCGGTCGGCATAGGGGCAGTAAATAGTTGAAGCCGGTACATTATTTGCATCGTCTTCAAAGTTTGCCTTGGGATCTTTGGGCAATGAACCCTGTGAGTTCGCCATTGTTCACCTTCTGAGCTGCATCCTATGACCGGATGCCTTTAAGGTATACCATCATTGATTTGATATTATGATGGTCCATCCTTGGATTACGTTATTGAGTAGCGTTCATCGTTATCAAATCGCGCGCCATTGTCGGACATGCTGAGAGTAGCTGAGACCGATGTTTATGAGATTTGCCCACATTTCCACTGACAAGTCGGCTTGTGCTCAACCATCTGGGTGGCTCGATGCACAAGTGGTGGCTTCCCAATGCGCTCGTTGACCTCGATTTGGGCCGCGTTTCGAGGATCGGTCCCAATAAATGCCGTTGTATTAAACAATCCGAACAGACCTCCGTCTTTGCACGGCAAAGGTTTCGGCCTGAATTCCAAGCTTTATTGCAATTGAGGGTGCTCAATAGGGTGCTGGAAAGAGTCGCTTGCCGAAGAATTGACGGCGCTATGGCGAATTGTCTGGACTAATCTATTTGATGGAGGCACTGATGCACATTTCGCAGCAGTGACGAGCCACGCTGGAGAACATCGAGCGGTGGGGCGAGCGAGGAACGAACTCCAGATACGCGAAGCGACAGGAGGACGGTCTCCGTCGAGCAGGTTGATGGGGAAGCGATATTTTCTTTCTGTCAAATAGACGTGAGCGTTGAAAGAAAAGGCAGATGCGCAAAGGAACAATAAGGACACTGGACCATTGGAAGTCCCGCTTGACAGCCGTACCAAGTTTGATCGAATGCCCATCAATGCGCCTGTTAACCGGACGTGATCATGAGCCGCCAGTGTTTGTAGGGCCGGGGCAGATTGAACTCAAGAGCACGGTGGCTGCGGAGTTTCGGATGTTCGCATCGGCAAAGGACGACGCGAGCGGGATTCTCAAAGTTCATCTCGCACATGCCAACCCTTACGAGAGGCTGGATCAGTTTCGGCTCTTCGTAACAGATTTTGAAGGAACAGAATGGGCGTGTGGCTGGATTGTTCCATACGTCGAGCAAACCTCCGCTGCAGGGACATTATTGACCGGCAAGATCAGTTCGCTGATGACCCGGGTCTCGGAAGACTGGGTATGCCCAGCGGCCGGCGTCGAACTCCTGTTCCAGCCGAGCTTTCACATCCCCATGGCCGCGACGATTCAAACTGTTCATGTAATCGCCGACGAGGAGATCGGTCGAAGCTGGCGGGTCGGAAGGCACACCCTGGAGCTTCTCGGATCACGCATTGAGTTCGCTCAAGACCCGAGCGATGATCTGCTTTGGATCACAGCAAATCCCTCTGTCGAACTTCCTCATTTGTATCTCGAAAACTGGCTCAGCGAGCCCCTGCGAATTCTACTCGGGCAGCTACACTACCCTCGTCTGGTCGCCCGCAACTTTGGAGATGGCTCTGCCTTCGTTTCGGTGCGGCAGTCGCCGAGAGCATTTCGAAACGCCTCCATCGGATCATTGCTTGCTTCCGAGCTTGCACCCTCGACGGAACGATTCTGGGAGCTGTATGCCGCGTTGCTAACATTGATAGCCAAGGATCGAGATACGGATGGTCACCCGAATTTCGAAGAGAATCGGATCACGAGGTTCTATGAGGAGATCATTCAAGCATCGCAGGGCTCGCGATGCTTG
>Ga0255354_1001777_pt1 | contig 11953 bp, 8 predicted proteins | sample HBST50metaG_FD_189942 | JGI IMG/M metagenome (GOLD analysis project Ga0255354, IMG submission 189942) | Peat soil microbial communities from Stordalen Mire, Sweden - H.B.S.T50 | ecosystem: Environmental > Terrestrial > Soil > Wetlands > Peat | place: Sweden: Norrbotten County, Stordalen Mire...
CGCCATATCCGTAGCCACCGCGACCGCCGTATCCGTAGCCACCGCGGCCGTACCCGCCATGGCGATACCAGGGGCCGGCGCCGATGAACATGCCGCCGTAGAACCAATCAGCCCCATAATAGCCGTAGGGAGCGCAGGCGTAGGGGGCGTAAGCATAGTAGCCCCAATCGCAAACCGGGGGACCATAGACATCGGGGGCGTCAACGACCGCGGGGCCGACTCCGACTCCCACATCCACTTGGGCCTTTGCCGTTGCCGCGAACGGCAGAGCCAGAAGCATCGCTACAAGAACCACTCGTAAACTCCGCATGACATTCTCCTCGTGCTGCCCCGTCCTGCGATCTTGGACCTGGGATCCGGAGGTGACCTCCGTCTTCAGCATCCGCCGGTTCTGGGTTTGTCTCCCAACCGGCTACTGAACATTCAAACAGCATTCACACGGTTAAGTTGCGGTGCTCCCAAAAAGAATCGTCCACGGCAAGGGGAAGGGCAGGGCTTTTTGCGTGTGTGCGCGTCTTCCACCGAGGTTCAGGCCCGATTGGAAGATGAAGGAAAGGCGCTCGACGGTGAAAGGGAATTCTTTCGCTTATGGACAAATAGATTGTATTTTCAATGAGTTGCACACCGCAGCGGCAAATTTCTCAGCCTGGTTCCGAAATTCAATTCCCCTGCTGCGATTCAAAGAAGCCGGCCAGTTCAACGCCTCGGCAATTTCAACCGCTTCTTGAAATATGGCCGGCCGCCGCACGCGCAAATGTTAAAGTTGAGTTTCGCCTCCAATGTTTGCCACCTCACAACACGCGCACTTCATCGGAATCGGCGGCATCGGCATGAGCGGCATTGCCGAGATTCTGCTCAGCCTGGGCATGAAGGTCTCGGGCTCCGACCTGCGCCGCGGCCCGGTGACCGACCGGCTGGCCCAACTGGGCGCCACCATCTATGAAGGCCATGATGCCGCTCACATAGCCGGAGCCACAGTCGTGGTCACCAGCTCAGCCGTGGGCGCGGCAAACCCTGAAGTGCTCGAGGCCCACGCCCGCAAGATTCCCGTCATCCAGCGCGCCGAGATGCTGGCCGAGCTGATGCGCCTAAAGTATGGCATTGCCATCGCCGGCATGCATGGCAAGACCACCACCACGTCCATGGTGGCCAGTGTGCTTTCCGCCGGGGGGCTGGATCCCACGGTTGTGGTGGGCGGACGCGTGGACGCGCTGGGCTCGAACGCCCGGCTGGGGACGACGCAATACCTGGTGGCCGAGGCCGACGAGAGCGACCGCTCCTTCCTCAAGCTTTCGCCCATTCTGGCCGTGGTCACCAATCTTGACCGCGAACACATGGACTGCTACCACGACATGGCCGACGTGGAGCGGGCATTTCTGGCTTTCATGGATAAGGTGCCGTTTTACGGCGCGGTGACCGCCTGCATCGACAATCCGCTGCTCAAGGCGATTTTGCCGCGTGCCCGCCGCCGCGTCTTCACCTACGGAGTTGCCGCCGAGGCCGACTTCCGGCTGGAGTTTCTTGAGGCCGTCGAGGGGCGTTTTGCGCGTTTTCTAGTGAACACGGCGGAGGGACCGCTGGGGCCGTTTGAATTGCATGTTCCAGGGCGCCACAACGTGCTCAATGCTACGGCCGCAGTGGCCATCGCCCGCCAGCTTGAGGTTCCGGCGGGCAAGATTGCCGAGGGGCTCAGCCATTTTCGCGGCGTGGATCGCCGCTTTCAACTGCGCGGTCAGGCGTGCGGCGTGACGGTCGTGGACGATTACGGCCACCATCCCACTGAGATTCGCGCTACCTTGGCCGCCGCCCGCGAGTGCGGCCATCGGCGCATCCACGTTGTTTTCCAGCCCCACCGGTTCTCGCGAACCCTTGATCTTCTTGACCAGTTCAGTGGCGCATTTGCCAACGCGGATACCGTGATCGTGCTGCCCATCTATGCCGCCAACGAAGAACCGATCTCCGGCGTAACGGCGGAGCGGCTTGCCAGCCGTATCGAGGGGCCACAAGTGCAGTTTGCCGCTGATTTTTCCACAGCCGTGGCCGCCGTGGCCGCACAGGCCGGCAAAGGCGACTTGATCCTCACCCTGGGCGCCGGCAACGTGAGCCAGTTGGCTCCGCTGATATTGGCGGAGTTGGGCAAGGCATAATGGGCAAGGCATAAATAGAATCGAGCGCCCCATGCGCCGCTCGATTCCGCGGTACATGGGGCGCTCGATTCTTATACCGGCGATTGAAACAGCACGGTTGTCTTCTTAAACGTCGCTGCTGCCTGAAGGCATTGGATGCTCGGTGACCGTGTCCGGCAGATTCACCTCCAGCGTTCCGTTTTTCTGGACTTCCATCCGGTTGAGGAACAGCACCCGCCTGAACCGCGTCTCGCCTTTCGTCTTTCCTCCGTAGAGATAGTCCATAAGAGACCACAAAACGCCAGATTTCACGTTGGATACGCACGACCTGACGATACTGTCGGTCGATGTTTGAATTAGGATGTTGCAAGCACAGAAACTGATTTTCGATCCGGCTCAATGCTCACTGTGCTCCTCCCTTGCGCCCTTTTTCTCGCCTAAGGAAGGGAAACCACAGAATTCTTGGTCCAGATCATTGAGAACATAGGCTCGGGCTCGCGACGGACGCAATGCGCTGGATTGCCGGATGCGAAGCGATAGCCCACTCACCTCCGCTGATCCAGCACGGATGCAACGGTATGCTTGTCCAAGGTTGAATTGAAGTCCACGGAGAATTGCAGTGAAAAGAGTATTGCAGTGTGCATTGTGCCTTTCGTTTTCGGCAGCCTTGTATGGGCAGGTGGAAGTTACTGAGAAGATTCCGCAGACGGCAACCATTGAGGTAAATGCCGCAAAGGTGGACAAGCAGCCGATTCCGCGGACGATCTTCGGAACATTTCTCGAACCGATCGGAAACTCGACTTACAATGGACTGTGGGCGGAACTCTTGCAGAATCCAAGTTTCGAGGCGGGTTTGTGGAGCCCTGCAAAGATTGCTGCAATGATTCACGATAACCCGGAACTTCGCCATGCATCCGATCTTGGATTGCCCTTGCCGTGGGAGCCGTTGGTTTCAAGCCAGGGGAACCGCTATGAGATTCATTCCGGGGATGCCGCCAACTCGTGGCAGTCGCTACAGGTGTTCGGTCTTCCAGACGCGTCCACTGGGATTAAGCAGAAGGTCTATCTGCCCATTCACCGCACTCGCGATTATGTGGGCAGTTTCTATGCCCGGCACCTGAGCGGCGAGACAAGCATAACTATTGCTTTGCGCCCGAGAAATCAGGATGAAGTGCTCGCCTCCCAGCGCATCGCGGTCGCCGGGCGCGCGTGGACAAAATATAACTTCACTCTCCGGCTGCCGGAAGGAAAACTGCATCGGCTCGATCCGGCGGACTTTGTGGTGCAACTCGCCGGAGACGAACGCGTCGAATTGGACCAACTGTCTCTGATGCCTGCCGATGCGAAGGGCGGCCTGGATCCGGATGCCGTGGCCCTGGCAAAGCAGATGAACACGCCGCTGGTCCGATTCGGAGGCAACTTCACTTCGTCTTACCACTGGGCCGATGGCGTGGGTCCGCGAGATAGGCGGAAGAACGCGCTCAATAACTCCTGGGGAATTCCGGAGTATAACAGCTTTGGCACGGATGAGTTTCTTGAGTTTTGCCGCCAGATTGGCGCTCAGCCCCAGATAGCTCTGAATCTTGGCAGCGGAACGCCGCAGGAGGCTGCCGCCTGGGTCAGCTATGTCGACAAGCATTGGTCCGCGCATTCCGGGCTATTGTGGGAACTTGGAAACGAGTTATGGGGCGACTGGAACCTTGGCTATCCAACGCGCGGTCAACTCGCGGGGCGCACCGCGGAATTCAGCAAGGCCATTCATGCCGTCGATCCAACGGCGCGGCTGATTGCTACCGGCGGCGATCCTGACTGGCTCAACAGTTGGAATGCCATTCAGCTTACAAATCCTCCAGGTACATTCAATTACATCTCGACTCATTTTGTGGTGACAACGAGCGATGTGGCGCTCAAGAATCCCACTCCGGAGTTTGTGGCGTCGGCTGCGTTCGCCCTGCCCGTCGAGTTGGAAAACAGACTGCGCCAGGCGCAGAGCCAGATTGACACTACCCCCGGCTATAGCGGAAAAGCCCACCTGGCATTTACTGAGTGGCTGTTCTCAGGCGGGGGTTACGATGCGCCGAACTACACCAACACCGGCGGAGCGATTGTCACCGGCGGATTCTTGAACATGCTGCTGAGAAACTCGGCCATTGTTCCCATCTCCGACATGACGGGAATCATGGATTTTGCCGGAATCTGGAAGAATCGCAGCCAGGTCTTTGCAACTCCCACTTACTATGTGTTCAAGCTGTATGCCAATGCCGATATTGCAAAGATGATTGCCGTGAAGGTAGATGCGGGCAGCTATTCCGTGGCTCAGGGAGTCAAACGCCTGCCGGATATATCATCCGTTTCTTATCTCGATGTGGCTGCGGCGCTGAGCCAAAACGGCAAAACACTGACATTGTTTTGCGTCAATCGCAGTCTGGATACGGATATTTCAGCTAACATCCGCCTGCATGACTTTACCGCGGCTCATGCGGTTGCCGTGCATACGCTCAGTGCGCACGCCCTCACCGACGGCAACGACGAAGCATCTCCAACCCGCGTCAAGCCGGTAGACAGTGTCGAGGCGACCCAACCCGAGGGATGGATGCACACCTTTCCGCGTGGAAGCGTGACCGTAATTTCAGTGGATCGCAACTGATATGGCGGCGAAGCCGGACTTTGTTGAGCATACGGAATTGAAGGAGAGAAGTATTTGCTGTAATAGCGGCTGAAGTTCATCTGGGCAAATCACAGTTGATCAATCACGGTAAAATCAACTCCGTATGCATACAACCGGTCCCAAAGCCCCCTCGGAAACTGTTCCCGATACCGTCCCGGAGGGCAGCCGCTTTATTCGCGCCTGCTTGCGCCGTCCGGTCGATCGCACCCCGGTCTGGTTTCTGCGCCAGGCCGGCCGTTACATGCAGGAGTACCGCGACATCCGCAAGCACCACACCCTGGTGGAAATCTGCAAGCAGCCTGAACTGGCCGCCGAGGTCACCATCACCGCCGCAGAGAAGCTGGGTGTTGACGCGGCCATCATCTTTGCCGATCTGCTGCTGCCGCTGGAACCCATGGGCCTCGACTTCGAGTTCCAGGCCGGCGAGGGGCCGGTGGTCCACCACCCGGTTCGGACGGCAGACGATGTCCGCGCCTTGCGCACCGATCGCGCCGGCGATCTGGCTTACGTGGCCCGCGCCATTGAGAAGGTGGTTGGCCACTTTCGCGAAAGCCTCGGCATCATAGGCTTTTGTGGCGCGCCTTACACGCTGGCCAGTTACATGATCGAGGGCGGCGGATCGAGGAATTACATCCACACCAAGCAGATGATGTATCGTGACCCGCTGAGCTGGCGCCTGCTTCTCGACAAGCTCGTCAAGGTTCTCGAAGAGTATTGCCGCCTCCAGGTGCAGGCCGGCGCCGATGTGATTCAAATATTCGACAGTTGGGTGGGTTCGCTGGGCCTGGCCGACTACCGCGAGTACGCCTTTGAAGCCTCCAAGCGCCTGGTGCGCTCGGTTCAGCAGATGGGCGTGCCGGTTATCTATTTTGGCGTCGAGACCGCGGGCCTGCTGGGCGAAATGGCCTCCACCGGCGCGGACGTTATCGGCCTCGACTGGCGTCAGCCCCTCGACGAGGGCTGGCGAGCCGTCGGCCACGGCCACGCGGTGCAGGGCAACCTCGACCCCATCACGCTTTTTGCGCCGCTTGACGTGCTGGAACTGCGCGTCAAGGAGATTCTGCGCGTCGCCCAGGGCAGGCCCGGCCACATCTTCAACCTTGGCCATGGCATCGTCCCCACCACGCCCGTCGAGAACGTCCAGGCCGTCGTCCGCATGGTCAAGGAATTTCGTTTGTCTTGAATCCCTTAGCTGGCGATCCTACAGGCGCTGGGTATCGGGGGGCTCGATTCTGAGAGCTGGGATACCTCGAACTTCAAGCGGTTGCACTGGTCATCACGAGGTTGCGAATGCGTAAACAAGCCGTTCTCCTCCTGGCCCACGGAACCCCGGAGACAGTCGAGCAGATCCCCGAGTACCTGCGCAAAGTGGTCAGCGGCCGGCCCCTCCCGCTTGAGGCTGTCGAAGAGATTCAGCGCCGCTACGCCCTTATCGGCCGCAGTCCGCTCACCGAAATCACCATCGAGCAGGGCCGCCTTGTCGAGACGGAACTGGCTGCCGCGGGCCTGCCCGTACCGGTTTATGTCGCCATGCGCAACTGGCGTCCCTATATTCCCGACGTGGTGCGCCAGATGCGCGCCGACGGCGTGGAAGAGGTCGCGGTCGTCTGCATGGCGCCGCAAAACTCGCGCACCAGTGTCGGCCTCTATCGCCGGGCCGTCGAGGCTGAAGCTGCTGGCCTGCGCATCGACTTCACCGAGGGATGGGCGCAGCATCCGCTGCTTGCCGAAGCCTTTGCCGAGCGGCTCCGCCCAGCCTTGAGCAAGCTGAGCAAAGAGACAGGCGCGCCCGTACCGGTGCTCTTCACGGCACACAGCGTCCCATGCCGCACCATACAGACTCCAGTCGCAGGCCCCGGCGCACCCGACCCGTATGCTCAGGATGCCAAGCGTACTGCTGCCCTGGTTGCCGGGCGTGTGCCTGAAATTTCCCAATGGTGGTTCGCGTTCCAAAGCCAGGGCATCAGTGGCGGACCATGGATCGGGCCCACGGTCGAGAGCATCCTCGATTCGATTGCCGCCGAAGGCGTGCGAGCCCTCGTCCTGCAGCCCATCGGCTTTCTCTGCGATCACGTCGAGATTCTCTACGATGTGGATATTCTCTTCCGCGGCTATGCGGCCAAAATCGGCATCCGGCTGGAGCGGCCTGTGTCGTTGAATGCCTCGGTCACTCTATCCAGGGCGGTCGCCGATCTTGCGCGACAGGGCTTGACTCGGTTGCAGGGCTGAGCCGTCTGCCCGTGCGGCCAGATGGCTGCGCTGAACGAAAGTAACCTTGCGCGGCTGGCATTTAGTTGCCATTGTGTCCAGATTTTGCCAAAACTCCTACACTCAAGAGCATTTTTTCCGATAAGATAACAAGGTGGCTTACCAAGTTTTTTTCGTGCCCTGCGGCAAGGCGGATATTTCACCCTAGAGATGCGCTCATTCTAATTGATGTAACCACTCACGGTTAATGTTGAAAGGCTAGAGATGAAGTTCGGACGTTCGTCAGAATCGGCAGGGAAAAGTACCGACATGCAATGTCCGAAGTGCGCAAACGACATGCGTCGCATACCGCGCGAAACATTTATGCAAAGAAAAGTCTATCCCTTGTTCGGTTACTATCCATGGGAATGTCCCCTGTGCAGAGAACCTATTTTGATAAAAAGCGGTATCTGCGGAAAAGACGGTCTAAGTCGGAGAATAAGCCAGAAATTAGCTCCAATTAGATTCGGAGCCGTTCCGAACCACCGATCCAAAGCTACGAATGCCGCGCTTTTGCGGCCAGGGGAGGATTGTACGATACCCTCATTTGAGGAACGGTGAAAATGTCTTAGAAACGCAGAAGGTTCTTTGCCAGGAAGAGCACATTGGCCGGCCGCTCGGCCAGCCGCCGCATGAAGTAGGGGTACCACTCGCGGCCAAAGGGAATGTAAACTCGCACGTTATAGCCCTCGCGGACCAGCTTGCGTTGCAGGTCGCGTCGCACGCCATACAGCATTTGGAACTCGAAGCGGCTAGGGGAGATTTCGTGCTGGCAGGCAAACGATTTTGCTGCGGCGATCATGGCTTCGTCGTGGGTGGCCAGGGCGTGATAGACAGGGCTGCTGAGCAGCATTCTGCTCAGCAGAAGGTAGTTGGAGTCCACTTCCGCCTTGCGCGGGAAAGCCACCTCGGCGGGCTCCTTGTAAGCGCCCTTGCACAGCCGCACCCGGATGCCGTCAGCCAGCAGTTGTTTAATGTCCGCCTCGGACCGGTAGAGATAGGCCTGAATCACAACCCCAATTGAACCGCGCAGATCCGGGTGCGCATGCAGGTGCCGCACAATGTCCAGCGTGACCTGGGTGAGCGGCGAGTCCTCCATGTCGATGCGGACAAAGTTTCCCGTCGAGCGGGCATGACGAACAAGTTGCTCGGCTATGGTCTGCGCCATGGCTGGCGAAAGTCCCAGGCCCATCTGGGTCAGCTTCACACTGATATTGGCGTTCAGCTTCCGTGCGGCGATCCAGTCGAGCAGTTGGTGGTAGACCTCGGCGGCGCGATGAGCCTCGGCCTCCGAGGTGACGCTCTCGCCCAGCGAGTCCAGGGTCGCCGTCATGCCTTGGCGGTTGACTGCCTCGGCCACGCGCAGTGCGTCTTCGATTTCCATTCCGGCCACAAACCGCGAACTCAGCCGGGCGCCAATGCTGGAGTGCTCGCAAAAGCGGCGTAATAGACGATTGTGGGAGAGTGCAATAAAAGCGGAACGCAGAAGAGGCATCGATCAATCCTCCCGGCCAGGGCCGCAGATCTTTGGCCCGTCTGCCCAAGCCAACAGTTTCGCACAATGGACTATGGAATTTACAAATTAGTCGAATTAGCAGGCGACCGGGCTGTAGGGCACGGCTTCAGCCGTTGGGTTCCCCGACCTTGCATTTTTTTCATTGCAAGGTCGGGGAAGCAAAAAAACCGCGGTCTAAGTAGCAGTTACTGAACCTTGTAGATCGTGCTCCCGTGAGCCGGCAGAGTCACTTCGATGCTTTTTGAAGCTGGCAACTTGCTGCCATCCCAAACATTTCGGGCTGCGTGCTTGCCGTCTTCAAGGCCAAGTTGCGCCCAAGTCACATGAAGCGTTACCGGCTTCTCGTCGAGGTTGAAAAACGCGAAGTATGGACGAGTTTGGTAAGACTTATCCGTTTCGGCCCACCATGCGCGCACATTCTCAAATCCAGCGGGCAGGTTCTTGACCGGCTGGCTCTTCCACGTCTTCTGGTTGATATCCAGCACTTCCTTGTTGGTAATCAGCGACTTGGTAAAGTCATCCAGCCGGGTCAAATTCGCGCCCAGAATCAGCGGTGATCGCGCAATGGCCCACAGCGTGAACTCCGTCCGCTGTTCGTCCTGTGTCTCCCGCGACTGCCTCGGCTTGCCCCATCCCGGATGCGGCCCCAACCAACCCCACGGCAGCATATCTTCGTCCGGCCAGTTTCCCGGCTTCACATACGGCGCCCACTTCGCCAGCCGGTCGAAGGCATCCCGCACGCCAAACGGGAACTCGCTTTCCCCTGGCTTGTGCCCCGCCGTCCAAACGTCCCAGTGGTCGTCGGAGATGCGCCACAACTGCGCATATTTGCCCACGAAATCCGCGTGTTCCACGGCTGTTGGTCCCGGCGAAAGGCTCAGCACAATCGGCCGACCCGTCTTCCTGATCGCCTCGGCAATCTGCCGGATCTCCGTCGGCCGAAACGGATGGTCGCTGATGCAGTCCACCTTGATGTAATCCAGGCCCCAGCCGGCATAGAGCTTCATCGTCGAGTCGTAGTAAGCCTGTCCGGCGGCGTTGTCTGCGACGCCCCAGTTTCCGTCGTCCCACGGGCAGGGGGAACCGGTGTCGGCCGCGTCCTCGGCATGAAAGCTCGACCCCGCGATGGGAAGGTTCTCCTTCACCACCTGCCGCGGAATTCCGCGCACAATATGAATGCCGAACTTGAGCCCCTGCGCATGAACCCAGTCGGCCAGCGGCTTGAATCCCGCTCCGCCTGCCGACGATGGAAACCGGTTCGCCACGGGAATCAGAATCCCGTTTCCGTCCCACAGATACTTCTTCTCGGCCCGCGTACCGCCGAAGGGATTCTCCAGATACCACCCCTCGTCGATCACCGAATACTTCCACCCATACTGCTTCAGACCAGCCAGCACGGTGGTATTGGCCTTGTAGTCGGTCTCATCGATGGTCAGCCCGTAAGCGTCCCAACTGTTCCAGCCCAATGGCGGCGTAGGCGCGGGGTTCTGTGCGGGGCTTAGGGTTGCGGCTAAGGCAAGGACGGCAAATAGAGCGGCGAAGAAAATCGTGCGGCGAGACATAAGGAAACGTATACCACAATCGCCCCCCGCCCCGTGTCCTGGGACTGGAAAGCCAGCGCGTCGAGGATCGATTTTCAGAGCTGGAACGCGATCTCCAGTTCAACCGCGGAGGCCGCGCCAGTCACTCCAGCACCCCGTGCGATAAGCTGGAGCGGGGGGATTCTCAATGCCGTTTCGGGTCTGGAGCCGTGTGGCTCTTGCATCGAAAATGTGAATCTTTATCCCTGGCTGGCCCACATACTTGGACTCGCACCCCCCAAGACCGATGGCAGCCTGAACGTGTTGGCCGGAACCCTGCGTGACGGCGGTGACGATGCAGCGAAATGAAGGAGCAAGCGAAAGATGAACGTGATTTTGGGAATTGATGGTGGAGGAACGCGGACCCGGGCCTCGATAGTTACTGGCGAGCGCCAACTGGCCTATGCGGAAAGCGGCTCCATCAAGCGGCTTCGAGTAGGTGCCGAGATTGCCGAGGAGAATCTGCGCGCATTGCTCAAAGACGTGTACGCACAGGCCGGAGTGACCGGCGTGCGCGCGGCCTCGGTAGGCGTGGCCAGCGCCAGCCTGCCTGGGACTGTTGAATGGATCACCGCGGTTCTTCAGGAACTTGGCGCGGAGCGCTGTGAGGTGGTGGGCGACGAAGTGATAGCTCTGGACGCGGCTTTCCGGGGAGGGCCGGGAATCTTGCAGATCGCCGGGACCGGCTCGAACACCATAGGCCGCGCACCCGACGGCAGCCGAGAGTGCGCCGGCGGCTGGAGTTCGCGTCTGGGCGATGAGGGCTCCGGCTACTGGATTGGGTTGCACAGCATTCGCCGTGCGCTCAAGGCCCATGACCGTGCCCTGGATGGCGAGGAACCGACACAGATTCTGAAAATTGTGGGCGAAATTTGGGGTACGTCCACAGTTGAAGCCCTGGTGAATCTGGGCGACAGCACGCCGGGACCGGACTTTGCCGCGCTGGCTCCGGCCATTAACGAACTGGCCGAGGCCGGCGATCCCGTTGCGGTGGGCGTCTTGCAGCAGGCCGCCGCCGACCTGGTGGAGACGGTGCTCGTGGTGCGCGGCAAATTGCGCCGCAAACATGCGATTGCGGGCGAGGTTCCGGTGGCCTGGACCGGAGGCGTGGTCGAGAAGATGACACTGGTGCGTGAGGCTTTCTTCGCCGGCCTCCACGCCGCCGCGCCTGCGATGCCGGTTGCGACGGAGGGGGTAGTGTCCCTCGACGGGGCCCTGTGGCGCGCAAAGCGGCTGGCTGAAGCTGCCAATTAGAAAGTCGGCAGCTTCAATTGGCTATCTGTTGTCCGTTCACAAACGAGGCCACCAGCCTCCCCGCCACATCCACGGCCACCAAGTTGACAGGCTGGCCCACGGCGAGGGAGCCGGCTTGATCGCCGAGCCCAGTCATTGCGGCCGGATTGGTGGTGAGCAGCCGCAGGCCGTGTTCCAGCGACGCGCCGGTGAACTCAATGAAGTTTTCCAGCGCGCGGTCGAGGGTGAGCACGCTTCCGGCCAGCACTCCGTCGGCCATGGCCCGGCCGTTCGCCACCTGGACCGGAAATCCGCCCAATAGATACTCGCCGTCGGGCATGCCGGTGGCGCTCATGGCGTCGGTCATCAGAATGGCGCGCCTCGGCCCTTTGGCCCGGCCCCACAGCTTGACCATCTCCCTGGCGGTGTGGACGCCGTCGCAAATCAGCTCGGCAAACAGCGAATCGCAGGTCAATACCGTGCCCAGGATGCCCGGCTCGCGGTGGTCCAGCGGGCGCATGGCGTTGAACGTGTGCGTCGCGCTCACGGCCCCGGCGGCAATCGCGGCGCACACGTTCAACGC
>Ga0255354_1001792_pt1 | contig 11882 bp, 6 predicted proteins | sample HBST50metaG_FD_189942 | JGI IMG/M metagenome (GOLD analysis project Ga0255354, IMG submission 189942) | Peat soil microbial communities from Stordalen Mire, Sweden - H.B.S.T50 | ecosystem: Environmental > Terrestrial > Soil > Wetlands > Peat | place: Sweden: Norrbotten County, Stordalen Mire...
GCCCAAAGTCACCGACCCGAAGGGCAACGACATTTCAGCCCAGGTGACTTGCAATGCCTGCCTCATTACGAATGCCTCCGGCACGCCGGATGTCGGCAAATACAGCCTTACCGTGGCATCGGGGGGGCTAACGCTGGCCTCGTCCATCTCAGCTAATTACACCTTCGGGACCTTTGTGGCCGGCTCGCTGACAATCGCCCAAGGCAGTCAAACGATCAGTGATGTCGCGCCCTCGTCGATCACATATGGTGGCTTCCCCACGATAACGGCGACCTCCAGCGTGGGACTGCCGGTCACTGCCACCGTCACGTCCACGAGCACGACAAGTCCGCTGACATTCATCTCAAGTAGTACGACGAATCCCAACACTAAAAACTACACGCTTGAATGGAACGCCACTGGCGTTGGTGCGGTCACCATCACGCTGACCCAGTCAGGCACCACGAATTATGCCGCCGCCACACCCGTGGTGCTGTCCTTCACGATTGCCCAGGCGCCGCTGGATATAACGGGCGTCAGCTACACACGGGAAGAGGGGGCAGCGAATCCCACCTTTACGTACACGGTTGGTACATCTACTGCTGGTGCATCCGGTGGTTTTCAAAATGGCGACACCGACATTCCTTCGGTGGTTTCGGGAGTGCCAATCCTGACTACAACAGCAACCCAGGCTTCTTCGCCCGGAACGTACACCATTGCGGTCGACACAAGCGCAATGACTTCGACGAACTATAAACTTGTCCCTGTCAGCGGTACGCTGACGGTGACGCAGCCAGGCACCTATGCGATTGCCGCCAACCCCTCCTCGCTCACCATTCAACGGGGATTGAGCGCCCAATCGACGGTCACCATCACCCCCTCGAACGAATACCAGGGAACGATTACCCTGAGTTGCGGAGTCTTGCCCGCCAACGTGACCTGCACCGTCAGCCCAGCCACTTACACGTTTACCGGGGAGTACGTCTCCAACGGCTACACGTATCAGGAAAAGCCGCAAAAAGGGACCATCACCATCAACACCACGTCCGCCACGGTGGTCGGTGCCAATGCGGCCCAGAAGTCGAATGTCAGTCTCTCAGGTTTGCTGATTCCAGGCGCGCTGGCCGGGCTGTTACTGGTCTTTGCACGCAGGCGGGTTGTCAAGCGTAGCGCGATCTGGAGTCTATGTGCTCTGCTTATGCTTGGCGCAGGAGCACTCGCGATCACGTCCTGTGGCGGATCGAGCGTCAATTCGACCGCTGCTACCGGCACCCAAATTATCACTCTTACCGGAACCGGAACTACGCCATCCGGCGGTACGGTGACCGCAACGGTTCCGTTGAGCATAACCATTCAATGATGGGTAGCGCGCATAAGCGGTGCTTACTTGCCGTTTGTATAACCGCAGCAGATTCTCAACCAAGAAATGGAGAATTCCCAATGCTCACCAAACTTGCAAAAATAGTCGCTATCGGAGTGCTTGTGGCTTCTGCGGGTTCTGCCTCCTATGCGCAGTCCATCAAGGGAACCATTACCCTTGCGAGCCAACCTGAAGAACTGGCTGTGAATTACCTCACCAATCGTATTTATGTGGCTTTGCCGTCTTTCGGAAGCACGGCTGACTCGCTTGCTGTCGTTGATGGCAAATCGGATACCGTAATTGATACGATCAGTATCCCGCCAGTCGGTCAGCGTGTCGCCGTCGATGTGGTAACGAATGCTATCTATGTAGCTGGATGCTACACCGAGGACAACGACGTACAGCAATGCGAGGTTGCTGTTGTAAACGGATGGAATAAAAAGACCGAGCGGACGATTCCGATAACTACTACTGCTGGGGCAGGTATTGAGGGTATCGCAGTAGATCCGCTCACCGGAACCGTTTTTGTTTCCAATGCAAGCGATAATGTCATTAACGTGATTCACCGCGGTAGTGATAAGGTGAACAACGAGGTCTCCGTTGAAGAGAGTCCTTTCGGCATTACGGCGAACCCGTTTAACAGACGGGTGTACGTCGCACTGTCAAATGGTACCGTGGACGTGATAGATGCGATTAAACAGACTATAACGTCCACGACGACGATAGGCGGAACGAACGCCGGTATCGCGGCAAACTGGCTTACTGGCAATGTGTTTGTGACCGATAACACGCTCGGTTATTCCACAGTAGGTGTTCTGAGCGGTGCAGGTGCTATCCAGGCGAATGTTGGCGTTGGAAGAACTCCGTTGGGTATCGATGTCGATTTGAACAGTAATCTCGCTTTTGTCGCCAATACCCAGGGAAATACACTTTCCATTATTGATGGAAGCACGAATACAGTTACAGCGACCCTCGCGGTGGCGGGACAGTACGTCGCTGTAAATCCGGTAACCGGGAAAGTCTATGTTACTGGTCAAAGCCAGATTACTGTACTGAACGAAAAGTGATGAATAAGGAAGCGCATGAGCAGAAGCGCCAACCAGCCCTGCTCATGCATTCGTTCGTGATTCGCCCGTTCGATTAGGCATCGATACATGATGACGGAGATTCGGTTATGACCAAACGACAGAAAATTGATTCTAGGTTTGTGATTATCATGATTTCATCTTTACTCCTTTCTCTTTGCATGACATCTGTTGCTCAGGGCCAGCAAACAGAACCCCAAAGCGTACCAGTCGCAGACATATCGGCGAAACCAAACACCGCACCCGCGTCAACTCCATTGGATACGGTTGAGCACTGGGATGTTCTTCCGCTTGCAGAAAACAATCTTCACACAGGTCCGCCGCTTGTTGGCGAGAAGGATACATTACCCAGCTTTACTCGCGAGTTGATCCAGGTCCAGTGGCGAGCGTCCGACCCAATCGACCTCTACGTTATCCGCTCAAATGGCGCAGTCAAGCCTCCTGTGGTTCTCTTTCTCTATGGTTATCCCACCGATGCAGACAAATTCCGCAACGACGCCTTTTGCCAGAATGTCGTCAAGCATGGGTTTGCCGCAGTGGGCTTTGTTTCGGCGCTTACAGGGCATCGCTACCACGACCGTCCGATGAGGGAATGGTTTGTCAGTGAGTTGCAGGAGTCGCTTGGAACCTCGGTGCATGACGTGCAGATGGTCCTCGACTATCTTGCGACGCGCGATGATCTCGATATGGGCCACGTCGGCATCTTCGGCCAAGGGTCTGGAGGAACCATTGCGATTCTTTCGGCGACGGTTGATCCAAGAATCAAGGCCGTAGACGTGATGGACCCCTGGGGAGACTGGCCCGACTGGATTGCGAAATCGCCGCAGATCCCCGAGAGCGAAAGAGCCGATTACCTGAAGCCTGAATTTCTTGCCAAGGTGGTGCCACTTGATCCAGTGCTATTCATACCGCAGTTGAAAAGCCGACCGTTTCGCTTGCAGGAAAATCTCTTCAATCTGGCGATACCTGAACCCGTTCGCAAGCAGATCGAAACCGCCGCGTCGGGGACCGCGCAAATTGTCGAGTATCACGACACCCAGGAGTATGGCGAAAAGGTCAGCGCCAATGGGAAGATGCTCGAATGGATGCAGTCGCAACTTCAGGATGCTTCAAAGACAATCACACCGAAGGAGTTTCTTGAAAAAGCTGTTGCCTCCGAAAATAAGGACAGGCAGAAACAATAGAAGCCGCCGACGCGGACTCTCCGCGCTGTATACGCCCGCTCATCGTAAATCGAGCACAGGAGAGTGGTCACGAAATGCCGCACCCGGGTGTCGGCGCTGGACTGGGGGTTCACTTCCATGTGTACAATCATTCCGTTCAAGTCGTCGTTTTTACTGGAACTGCCTTTCGCACATCTCCTGCTCCAGTTCGTGATTTGCGCCACAATGCTCTGTGGGACGCTGGGGTTTGCTGCTCAGACATTTGCAAGCACACCTCCGCACAAACAGCTTCATTCGCATGAGCACCTCAGTGCAGTCCATTCGCAGACTCAGGCTCCGCAAGCAGCACCTGTTCCAGTCGCGCCCCCCTCACCCGAACTGCCGCACTGGCCTATCAACGAAAAACCGGCCCGGGCTTCCGTTCTTTGCGATATCCACGGCCTGCGCATCGACGCCCAGAACTCCAGCCTGCAACAGATTCTTCAGGACGTGGCCGCGGCCACCGGAGTAAAGGTGGAAGGAATGGGTGTTGACGAGCGGGTCTTCGGTGTCTACGGTCCCGGACAGGTACGCGATGTGCTCTCCCAACTCCTCGAAGGCTCCGGTTACAACGTCATTTTGATCGGAGACCAGGGCCAGGGAACGCCGCGGCAGATCGTGCTCAGCACACGTTCTACCGGACCCACGCCGACGGCCATAAAGACCGCTCAGGCCAACGCCTGGAAAGAAAATGCCGAGGCTGACGATGAACCTTCACCCCCTGACGTGAATCCCAGCACCGATGCCCTGCCGCGCACCCCGCAGCAACTTATGCAAGAGATACAGCAGCGCCGTCAGGCCCAACAGCAACCCCATCCACAGAACTAGCGCCCGCTGTCCGACGTTTTTTGACCACAGCCGCTATGAACGCTTCTGCTTCAGTAAAGCCCACGCTGGTGTTGTTCAACCCCCCCCTGATTGACTATCGAATTTCCCATCTACATACAGGCCAGTATTGAGTTGGACCACCATTTTGAACCGCGCCATCCGCGCATCCGCACGCGGAGCCTAGAGCGCCAGCATTTGAATCTGAGGGACTTGACTCCGGCAGAGACCGGCCAATGGTAGTGCCCAGCCAATTCCTTTGCCGATTGTGTCAAAAGCAGTTCCTTTCTCTGAAATGACAAGTAGAAGAAAAATAGGCAAGTCTATTTTTAGGCTGCATTATGCCAAACAGGAATAATAAGTGACATCTCGACAATGGCTCTGCGACTGTTCGTCCAAACCGATTGCTTCACGCTCCACATAGAGTGGGAGGTAATGGTCGGTGCCATGGGCAGCCAGGAATCTTGAAGCTGCCTTCTCATGGTTATGCTTCACATACAGGACATTCCATTCCCTTATCGTGCTTGACTTCCAAAAGCAAACAGTGATTATTTGTACCCAGTCTGCTGCAAGCGCTATTGAAAAAACTCCGACTTGTCGGAAGCCGGTATCCAGTCGTCTGTATGATACGAAAACCGCAATACCACTCGTTCACTGATCTGCGACAAGACACTCTGCATCGCTTGAACTTTTGTCCTCCACAAGCAGGGTCGGTGTTTCTCTCGCCAACGAGCAAAGATCTCTATACATACGATCGTGAGGAAGACAAGACCCGAGAAGAGGACCCATCCTGCCACAAGTCCCAGTGCGAATTTCAATCCTTCAAGAAACATGGCAATACCTTTCTTTCGTCTGTGTCTGGGCGGCTACAGGGCCGCATTGGTCAGACACATCGCCGCCCGAAGGCATGGAAGCAGCGGAAACAGATCAAGCATCGATAAGGACGAAAGCCAATTGGAAGAAACAGAACGTCGCGCCAGCAAAGACGGGAGGAGCGCACCCAGTCATTGCCGAGACACCGGGTACAAAACACATCTGGTTTCAACGCGCCCTTCGTCATTGTCCCTTTTCCCTCGCGATGATCTGCTTTGCGATCTCTCACCTTTGCCGCGCCTCCAGCAACAGTTCAATCAACATTGATGTCGCCGTATGAATCTTCCGGCGCAGTTCGTAGCCAGAACCGCCGGTCTTGAGGCGCACGATGCGGATGGTCCACTGTCTGCGCTCTATATGCGCAACGATGCAGTTTCGATCGAGATCGAGCGTGATTGTGCAATGGCTAGCCGTGAGTTGGAACTCGATCCGCCCACCGTAGAGTCGGCAGAGGGGGCATTCCGGGCCGCGCTGGCGGCAGAAATCGCGCACCACGCGGCGCACCTTCTCCCAGGCGACACCGACCCTTTGAGGTGTGAGTTGGCGACTGGTCCTCGCAGGACGGCGAACCGTGAGCATCTTCATTTGCGCTGTTTGCTCGCAGGATGTAGACGGACCCATGACAGGCGCATCGGATTGGGACAGACTTGATTTCCGCATAGCCATAAAGATGTCGAAGTCGGCTTCAAACAATGCGCCGCGCTGAGAGCCATCTGAGCGCGGCGACCGGAGGTTGTGACTTACTGCACACGTCTGTCTTGTGCATCTTCCCCAAACAGGGAAATCTATTGAAAGTACTCACTTCGCCGACAGACAGGTTCGGTGTCCTCGTTGACCCAACTCGGATAGCGCAAGAGAACGAGCAACTTTTCGTGACGCGCTATCATGAATTCCGCTCGATCTACCATTTGCTTGCGGAACTCCGTTTGCTCTGCCATTTCCTGCCGGACTTGCTTGCTCTTACTGGCGCACCACCGCTTAAGCCACTCGGCCAAAGCAACCACTCCTATCACGGAAGCGAGCGTTCCGCTCGTTCCGACGAGGAAGCCTATCTCAAACATCAAGCCTGCAAAAAACATTGCGACCTCCACTGTTGCCGAGTGAAGCTCTCCGTTGTTGCGGAGAGCTTCACTTCAAGTACCGTCGCTCTGTCTGATTTTTTGGTTATTGAATCGTAATTGCGAGGGGAGTGCTATTCACCGGGCCGCCGTTGGAGTCTGTAGCGACAACCTGAATTGTGGTCGTCCCAGACTTGGTCAGGGTAAAGGAATTGGAGCTTCCGCAGGCCGTCAAACCCGCTGCCATGCCAAACAGGCACGCTGCCATTGCAATCATCCAAACAGTCTTGTATCGGGCAAGCCGCTTCCGTTGCGATGCGAAGACGATGCCGAAAAGCAGCGATGTCCAGCCGGTGATTGCCGCGCTGAAAATGCCGTTGCCGGAGTGAGACAGCGAGGAGACTACTGGCGCGCTACTGGTGGTTATGGTAAGGGTTCCCGTGGTCGGAATTGGCGTAGTGCTCGAAGAGCTAGCGTAGTTGAGCGTCACGGGCAGCGCGGCCGGCGTAAAGACGCATGAGGCATTGGCCGGCAGGCCTTTGCACGACAGGTTGAGCACACCCTGGTAATAGTTCGTCGGGGCTATCGTGAGTGTGACTTGCCCGGTCGAACCAGCCAGAACAGTCAGGCTCGGCTGGGACAGGGTCATGGTAAAGTTCTGAGCCGGTCCACCCGTGGTGACGGTCAATGTGCCTGGGACGAAGTTGCTGATAGTGTAGTTGGTTGCGGAAATGGAATTACCATAAGCGTCTAACGGTCCAATGGCGATCGGGTATGTTCCTGGAGGCGAGCTAGGCGTGGCGGTGGTGGAGATAGCCGGAGGCCCACTAAGAACCGTTGCTGTGTCGCCATTGACAAGTCCTGCGACGGTGTAGGTGAGAGCCGGATTCGCTGTGTAATCCACACGCGTGATGTTGTTTGCGGTAACCGTTAGTTGTGCTTGCGCTACATTAAAGCTCTGTGACACCGGCGTGGCCGGATTGTAGGTTGCATTCCCGGCCTGTGTTGCCGTAACGGTCACTGTGCCAGCGCCTGCCACAGCCAGCACATTGTTCGTAATCGACGCCGGACCTGACGAGACAGTGTACGTGATGGGCTGGCCGGAACTGGCGGAGGCGTTCAGAACAAACGGAGTCACTCCATAAGTGACACCCGACAAAGCGCCGAAGGTAATGGTTTGCGGGGTTCCCGTTACCACGGTCATCGTTCCGCTCACAAAAGAGGCGGAGGTCAAGGTGTAGTTATTTGTAGAGAGAGTTACAGATCCCGTCGTGATCGTGATCGGCGCAACCGTGCCCAAGGGTGATGAGGGAGTCACCGTCGTGGCAAGCTTAGGAGCGCCGCTCACTACGGTAGCGGCAGTGTCGGGGTTGACAAACCCGCTGACCGTGTAAGTAAGTGTCGGCACAGGCGAACCTACAGCCATCGTCAGGTTGCTAGCAGTGAAGGTCAGTAGCGCGGGCTGAACAAGAAACGACTGCGTAATCGGGTTGGGTGCGGGCGCATAGGTGACGGTGCCCGGCTGGGTGGCTGTCACACCTACCGTTCCCGCGCCGGTAATGGTCAACGTGGAGCCGTCGATCCTGGCCGGTCCCGTCACCGTATAGACCACCGGAAGTCCCGAGCTTGCAGTGGCCGTCAAGGCAATCGGCGCGACGCCGTAGGACACTGTTGGAAGGTTCTGCGTAAAGGTGATTGTCTGCGAAAGACGAGAATCGATCGTAAAGGTCCCGTTCACAAACGTGAGCGAGTAATTGTTCGTGTTGGCTTTCAGAGTTCCCTGGGTGATCGTGATCGGATAAGGGCCTGGGGCAGAAGTTGTCGTTGCAGTGGTGGAGAGATCCGGAACGCCGGTAGTCGCTGTTGCCTGGGTATCCCCATTCACAAAGCCTGTGATGGTGTACGTCAGTGTCGGAATCGGAGAACCGGGAGTTTGGTCGAAGTTATTCGCGGTGACGGTGAGTGGCTCCGACTGCGCGGTGATTGTAGCCAGGACCGGCGTCGCCGCCGCCCATCCAGCAGAGTTACCTGCATCGCCATTGTCGCCGGGCTGGTAGGCGGTCACTGTGATAGGGCCGACGCCTGTGACTGTCAGCGTGTTGCCCTGGAGTCTGGCGGGGCCTGAGGCTTGATAAAGCAGCGCGAGGCCCGAGCTGGCCGAGCCATTCAGCGTGAGGGTCTGCCCGTATGTCGCAGTTGATGGCGCCGTGAAGGTGATCTTCTGCGCGCTGGTGCCGGTGGCGGGCGTGGCGGCTCCGCTGACAGCGATCGAGTTCACTCCCGAGTCCGCATTGGTGGAGTTGCTGGTGATAGTGACGTTGTCGGAGTACGTTCCGGCTTGTACGGCTTGGAATTCAACGCTCAACAAGCAGCTTTGGCCAGGGGAGAGTGTCGTCGAGGCGGTGCAGTCTGTGCCGCCGCTAGCCACCTGGGTGAAGTTGTTGGGGATGCTGATGGCGCTGATGTTGAGCGTTTTGGTATCCACATTCGAAATTGTGACCACTTGCGCGGCAGAAGCCACGCCTGCGGATTGTGTTGGGAACTGCAAGCTCGTTGTGCTGCCATCGATCTTGTGGAGCGCATTCATATAAGTGCTTGCATTCGAGCCTACATAAGCGTCGGTATAATAGATCGATCCAGATCCATCCTGAGCCACCGCTACACCCATAGGACCCCATATCCCCACCTGGTCGGACGTACATCCGTCGCCGTAACCGTCGACTGCACCGGCGCAGACTAATTGTATTTGGGTCTTTGGGTCGGAATTCTGGTTGCCTGCGACAAGCGCAAGGTTGGCGGAGGTATCGATCTTGGCGATGAAGTCATAGGTTTGTTTCTTAAATTGGTTGCCAAAGAGGCCTACATAGAGATCGCCTGCCGAATCGAAGGCAAGCTGGGTTGGATTTGGTCCCATGTAAGGGGAACTCTGCCCGATGGCAGTCTTGAAATTGCTCTCCCCGACAAACGAATAGACGTTCCCCACGACAGGAGTCTGGCCCTGAAGCTGCTGACTGCCCAATAAGCCGGGAACAGTTCCTCCCGCGTAAATGACGTAGACCGAATTCGTCCCGACGACCGCATCGCTAATGTAGATGTTCCCAGAAGAATCCAACGCAATCGACACAGGATCTTGCCATGCTGATGTCCAATTCGCTATAGGGTAATTTAATGGAGATATAGGAGCGTACTGGCCCGTAGTCATAGTCTGACCGGCCAGAAGCGACGGTAGCGTGCTAGCGTTAGTCTCACCGTTATAGACCACGGCAAGATTAGACATCCCATTGTCAGCAGCGTAAGTATAGTAGGATAGGATGTAAACGTCGCCGGAAGCGTCGACGGCAACACCGATCGGCGGCAGGTTGGTAGAGCCATCCGAATTAGTGTTACCCGTGTTCTGATTTGCCGCGCCGGGGGTGAAGGCGTAGATGTTGCCGGGAGTGAGAGGACCGGTTAGACCAGGAGGAATTGAACCGCCGCCGTAGACCACGCGAACCTGATTGTCTCCCCCATCCGCAATGTAGAGGTTGCCGCTGCCATCGAGCGCTACCTGGCCAATTGGAGCCTCAGTCTGACAGAAGGGACAGGAGGAGTTGAAAGCATTGGGCGTTAGAAAGAATAAGATTGCCTTGGTCGCCGGACACCCGTTGCCGTAGAAGCTGCTATCGATGGTGCTCCGCTGGTCCGCCGTGCAGAGTTGGGTGGAGGAAGGAGTGTTGCTGCCATTGCCTGCGACCGTGTAGACCGTTCCGGCAACCGGAGATGCCACCGAGGGCAGCGAGGGGATCGGACCCTTGCCCGAGGCCACCACGCGCACAACGTTTGCCCCAGCATCCACAATAAAGAGATCGCCCTGGGAGTCGAATGTTAGGCCCTGTGGATTAGTCAAAAGAAGGCCGCTCGGCAGACCGGTATAGGCGGGATCGGCGCTGCCCTTTGTGCTGTCCGTCGCGGTAACGGCAGTCACCTGCCCCGGCGAGAAGGACAGTGTCTGCGCCTGGGCGAAGTCACCGGCCAGGCAGGCGAGCAGCACGAGAACGAACCAGCGGCTTGCCTGTCGCAATCTCTTAAAAACTTTTGTGTCGATGCACATCATGTCCATCCCCTAGCGGCTAAAGCCGCGATGATTTTGCGTCACTGATGGCACAGCTAAAGCCATGCCCTTTCAAAACCTGACTTTCACGACAGGCCAAATTGCGTGGTTACACACCCATCGAACAAAAACAAAGACGTCCGATGGATGGGGCACTCAGCAATCTTTCATTGCTGATACAGCGCGAGGTTAATCACCGCCAGTGGCGTGGCTCCCTTGGAAGTCAGCGCCGTGGGGTCATTGATGTTGGTGAAGATCACATACTTTCCGTTGACCTGTCCGGCCACTGCCACGCCGTGAAAGACGCAGGTGCTGTTCCCAGCGGAATCTTTCCCGCCCGAAGCAGTGCCCGCACAGACCGAATACGTATCCGGCTGCGTAAGTGTCACGGAGGGGAAGAGCCCTGGTGTTTGTGTGCTCTGGGCGCCGAGATCGAGCGTTTTTTCGATAACGGGGGCCTGCGTGACGTCATCCTTGGGATAACCGCCGCCGGTGATCGTCGTACCCGAGCCCGCCGCGGTTCCGAAAACGACGGCCACAGTGCCCAGCGGACCGAGTGGATCGGATTCAAAGCCGGCATATTTTTTGCCAACCATCTCACTGACATTGAGAGCCGCCGAGGGCTTGATGACTCCCATCAGCCCCACCGGCCCGGTCGGTGTGGAATCGAATAGCGAGTGACCAAATTCGTCCACGGCCAGCCCCTGATTGATGACCAACAGTCCCGAGGGGCTGATGCCCGTGGTGATCTGCGCCGGGTAATTGGTTGTGTTGGAGACAGGGCTAACCAAAACAAAACCCTCGGCTGTAGATGGACAGGATGCATCGGCAATAGCCGCCGGGCTGAGTGAGTTGCCGCTCAGGTCGTACATCTTGAAGTTAGAGAATCTCCACGAATCCGCGCCGCCTGAAGCAACTGGCGTAATCTCGACCGAACCATAGGCGACATGGACGATCGAGTCTCCCCGATTGGTTGTTCCCTGAGCGATGAAATTGAATGTCTCCGCCGCGGTGAAGGCAGGGCAGGCCGCGGAGCGCGTCGCAGCAATCAGCGCCGAGGGGCTATGACCAAATACATCGGTGGCGCTGCCGCCGGTCCGCATCAGCAGCCCCTCGCCGGAGAGAGCCACGGCATAGCCGCCGACACCCGTTCCACCTAGAGAGATCGTCTGGGCCGTTGCGGCTTGAGTGAGAGTCAAATCGAGAAAGCCGCTCGAAGTGGCGGTGAAATCGCCATTGTATGGCGCGTTTCCCGCTACAGATCCCAACCCGCTGCTCACATCGTTATAACCGAAATAGCTTGTTGACGAGTCGAGCGTGAGACTCCAGGTCCCCCCGGACCAGTTGGGATAGTTTCCAACATGGCTGGCGGTGCCGAAGTACTGGTTCTCCAGGCCGACAGAAACGGTA
>Ga0255354_1001805_pt1 | contig 11813 bp, 10 predicted proteins | sample HBST50metaG_FD_189942 | JGI IMG/M metagenome (GOLD analysis project Ga0255354, IMG submission 189942) | Peat soil microbial communities from Stordalen Mire, Sweden - H.B.S.T50 | ecosystem: Environmental > Terrestrial > Soil > Wetlands > Peat | place: Sweden: Norrbotten County, Stordalen Mire...
CGATGCGGACACCGAGTGAATCTTCCATCAGCCTGAGGTTTTCATCGCGAGTCCCGAACAGGGGCTCAAGGTTCGGCGTGATCTCCAGAGCAATCTTCAAAGGTTTCCAGCGCCTCCAGTGTGGTGTTGTGAGGTTGAATTGAACAGACGCGCATGCACACTCCGCAGACGGGAGGGCGCACCAGTCAAGGTTTGAGAGGGGAAATTGAGGGCGCAAAGCAGAGCTGAGCTTTTGCTCTGAGCTGCCTTGCGGGACCGCGGGTTGGCGTGGGCTACCAAATCCGGTATCTGCGCTGAGAGTAGCGCCGACGGGGCGCGGCGTCAATCCCAACGGGTCAAAGATTCACGAAAATGTACACTCCTTCGTTACCTGGACAACAGATAGGATGAAGTGCTTTTCGGGGGCGGAAATGGGCAGCCTGTCTTACTGCATGATTGAAGTATCGGGCGATATTTCGCAGCTTGCTTCTGGTTGAGTTGTGCGCGTGGGCAGGCGCTGCAAGTCTTTAGCTGGATTCAAGTTTGTGCGTTATGCTTGCCGGGAGAGATTTGGCATGATTGTGCACGACTTGTTCGAATGGTCGAATGCTGGAGTTGGAACGGCGGGGCTGATGTTGACCCTTCTGGCAGTGCGGCAGGCAACCGGGGCGAAGCAGGCTGCCACAGAAGCCCGCGAGGCTGTACATCACCGGAATGCGGCAGATGCTTTTGCCGAAATTGTGCGTCTTGCCGAACAGTTCGCGACATGGGCGGAGTGCGAGCGGAGGGCGGAGGCGGTCGTCCAGGTGCGGGAGATCGTTCTTCGCCTGGCGCGAGACGGCAGAGAGTTCGATCGTTTTCTTGGCTCCGATGCCGATAAACTGAAGGATGTGGAGTCCAATTGTCAGAGAATAGCGGATATGCTCAGACAAGAGGAATTTCCGTTAAGCGCCTCTGCGAAGAAGGATTTGTTTAACGATCCGTTGACGATTGTGCAGGATCTGAGCGGAATCTCGGGGCGAGTTCGAGCAGAGACAGAACAGGGGGAGCAATGAGCGAAAAACTTGACCAATTTGCGCAGGATCTTTTGGAGAAGACGCGTTCAAATAAGCTTGAGTGGCGAATCATGGCCAACCCTATGGGACGGGAAGAGTTTTCTGTCGATTTGGACAAAGCATACAGATTTCACATTTGGTTGACGGTTTCTGGGGAGAACCGTGCGATCACGCTTCAGCTTTGGAAGGACCAGCGTCCCGTGCTCGAGTCCGTAGCGAACAACTGGCCTGCAATGTCGAACGGGGAAATCATCCAAGAGCGAGTGAAGAAATTCCGAGCCTACAGCGATTTGTTCGATGCGGTTCGTGAGAGCGTTTACAGCGGGGAAGAGACCATTGGTGAAGTTGAACAACTTCTTAGAAAAATTGGTTGAGAGTCGTAAAAGGCAGATTTTTCTTCTGTTTGTGTTGATCGCTCAGCCCTTGTGCGCCCAGCAGGATCCGTTCCGCTGGATGGACTTCCACTCGCCCAAGGACCAGGACATCGTCGTCTGGGTGACGCGGGCGCTGGATGCGGAAAAGTGGACGGCCATTCGTGAGGTTGGGGTGGAGTACGACGCGGCATTGGTGGTGACCACGCAACGGCCCACTCCGCAGTCTCCGGCCAACGCCGACGCCTTTTCGGTGTGGAGCATCTCGCTGACCAACCATGGCGTAACGCCGCTGCTGACAGGCGTGAATCTGCGCTGGTTGGACTGGATGCGCTTTAACGAGGGCGCGCCGCAGGAGCCGGGAATCCTGTATGACAACTGCATCGAGTGCACGGCCGATACCTACTTTACGGCCTTCCGTTACGACGTCACGCAACATGCGTGGGCGGCTCGCTGGATGCGCGGCGGGCAGGGAATTCCGGTGCGGAGCGCCAACGCGCCGGCCGGGGTGGCCTGGTCGCAAATCTACGCGGTGATGACCGAGCCCAACGGGCGGCAAGTGGTGGGCACCTGGAACCACATCGACTACGGCACGCAGAAGCCTGCCGAGGACTTCCTCTATCAGTACGATCTGGACACGTTCAGCGGCCTGGAGCGGACGCAGTTGCTCAACGGCAAGCAAGCCGACGCGATGAAGCAGAGGCTGTGCCATGCGCAAGACGCCGGTCCGGGGCTGGCGCGCGGCCAGGACTCGCCGCTCTGCCAGGATAACTCGAAGCCGCATTTTGAACGTAAGCCCGTGACCACGCCGCCGGCCAACAACCATGGCCAGTCCGTGCCTCCGGGCTCAAAGCATTAGGCTGTATCTCGATAATTTGAAGATTTTAGATTGAGCACCTTTGCACAGTCCGGGCTGGACAGATTCAAGTAAAGTCGTAGATTCTATAGCGGCTCCTCAGTTTCTGCGGAGTGATGCCGCGGGCGCAAAGGGGGTTTCCCCCGGGAAGAACTACCCTGCACGTGGCCGGAAGCGCCCCTGGACTGCAGAACCATTCCAAACAGCATCCAACGTAATTGGAGAGTGTTATGAGACGTTATCCGAGATTCGCTGTCCTACCCATTTTCGCAATGGCATTCCTGCTTGTGACTGCGGGGTGCCACAAGAGCCAGGATCAGACCGCGGCCAATGGCAATCCGGCCGACGCGCAGAACCAGTCCGCGGACCCGGCCGCAGCCAATCTGGCTCCCGCCACTGGGGATTCGACCGCTCCGGCGCCCGCTTCGCAACCAGCGCCCACCAGCGCTCCGGCACCCTCTACCGCGCAACAAAGCGCCCCTGCACCTTCCACTGCGCAACAGAGCGCACCTCCGCCGGATACGGGCTCGTATCAGGATTCGGACGATCCGGGCTATGGAATGCAGCCCGTTGCGTATGCGACACAGCCGCCCCCCCCGCTGCCCGTCTATGATCAGCCACAGGCTCCCGGAGACGGCTATCTGTGGACGCCCGGCTATTGGGCGTGGGCGCCGGCAGGCTATTACTGGGTGCCCGGCGCATGGGTTCAGGCTCCCTATGAGGGCGCCTTGTGGACGCCCGGCTACTGGGGCTGGGGACACAACCGCTACCAGTTCTACGGGGGCTACTGGGGCCGGCACATCGGCTACTACGGCGGCATCGATTATGGCTTCGGCTACATCGGCTTCGGCTACCAGGGCGGCTACTGGGATCACGACCATTTCCGGTACAACCGCTCGGTGAACAATGTGGACGTCCGCGTGGTGCGGAATGTTTACAGCTTCAACGTGGTCAACAACAGAGCCAACCAGAACAGAGTGAGCTTCAACGGCGGATCAGGTGGAGTGCAGGTTCGGGCCAGACCGCAGGAAATGATGGCGCTGCGCGAGCAACATGCTGCGCCCATGAGCACGCAGATTCAGCACGAGCAGGCTGCACGCTCCGATCGGATGCAGTTTGCAGGCGCAAATCAGGGCCGTCCGGCGAATATGGTTGCAAACCGGCCGATTCAAGCCGATCGTAACCTGCGCACGCTGCCTGCGGTGCAGGTGCACAACCAGATGGGCGCGCAACAGCAGCATCAGATGCCGCAGCAACAGCAACAACGCCAAGCCATACAGCAGCAACAGCGTCCGATGGCTCCCCAGCAACAGCATCAGGGCACGCCGCAGCAACAGCAGCGTCAAGCTGTCCAACAGCAGCATCAGATGCCACAACAGCAACAGCGTCAGACGGCTCCGCAGCAACAGCATCAGGGCGCGCCGCAGCAACAGCAGCGTCAGGCTGTCCAACAGCAGCAACAGAGGCAGGCCGCTCCGCAACAGCAGCGCCAAATGCCACAACAGCAACAGAGGCAGACCGCTCCGCAACAACGTCAAGCTCCGCAGGAGCGGCAGGCTGCTCCTCAACAGCGCCAAGCAGCCCCGCAACAGCGTCAGGCTCCGCCACAACGTCAGGCTGCTCCGCCACAGCGTCAAGCCGCCCCAGAACACAAGGAAGAACATCCCAAGGGGTAATCACGGATTTCGGGATCGCAGCGCAAAGGTGCGCAATCATTGCGCCGTCAATACACGGACGGCTACCAGATTGCGCACCCAGCGGGCGGGCCGCTTTTCTCCGTTGGCGACCAGTTGAAGTGGACCGCTTTCTGCGAGGCTCTTTCCGTCCAGGGTGTCGGCGACCATTACTATAGCGTCGTGCACGTCGGGGTTGATCTCGGCCACAGAGTAGACCGCCTCATAACCGTCGGCGCCTTCTGCGACCAGATAGAGCCGCATGTCCTTTCCGTGCTGTTTGGCAGGCAGGCCGAGCTGGACGAGAAGGTCGATCAGCGGGACGCCAGTGTAGGTCTGGCTGGCCTTGACGTGTTCGTTGTAGACGGTCAGGGTTTTGTGAGGCAGGGCGGCCAGGGTGGCCGGGGTCCATTCCGCGGACTTGTCGCCGAAGGAGAGCTTCAGCGGCCCGGACGGAACGGCCATGTGGTTCATTCCGCCCATATTGTCCATGCTTTTCATGGAGCCGGCACTCGTTGCTGGCACCGTTTGAGGCTGGTTTTGCCCCTGCGTCACGGCCGCAGCCACGCCCAACGCCAACATGGCCACTAGAAGCGGTTTGGAAACCTTCCCGCGCATGGTGAGCTCCGTTTGCAATCCATCGTATACTGACCTCATGTCGATCGTGCGCAACGTCGCCGGCATTGCCAAGGGCATGAGCATCACCTTCCGGGAGATGCTGCAGCCGACGCAGGTGGAGAACTATCCCGACGGGAAAGGTCCCCTGCGTGGAGCGGTTTTGGAGCAGCGTTATCGCGGGGCTCACGTGCTGCAACGCGATGAGAACGGGCTGGAGAAGTGCGTGGCCTGTTTTCTGTGCGCCGCGGCGTGCCCTTCGAATTGTATCTACATCGAGGCCGCGGAAAACACCGAAGAGCTGCGCATCTCCTCCTCCGAGCGCTACGCCAAGGTGTACAACATCGACTACAACCGCTGCATCTTCTGCGGCTATTGTGTGGAGGCCTGTCCTACGGACGCCATCACGCACGGCCACGGATTCGAACTGGCCACTCTGAACGCGACCAACCTGGTGATGCGCAAGGAAGACATGCTGGTTCCGGTCGAGGCGTTGACAGCGGCGAAGTAGAGCGGCACTCTTTTGCCCCACAGCGACCTTTGCGAGGAATTGGCGAAAGCCTGTATGTTCTGCATTCCGCAGGGCGGAGTTCTCCATTTTTATGACAGATTGGCAAGGTACAAGAACGATGAAACATTCTGCAGGACTTTTAGCTTTGGCTTTGTTGCTTGTTCTGGCGATGACCTTCCAGGGGTTTGCCGCTGCTCCTCAAATGGAAAGCTCTGAGACCACGACACTTCCTGCCCAGACGCAGGCGGCGACGGACGCGCTGCAGCAATGGTATGCGCCGGAGAGCGGGCTTTACCGGACCACCGGATGGTGGAACTCAGCCAATGCAATCACCGCGCTGGCGAATTTCAGCCGGGTGAGTCGCACGGAGAAGTACCTGCCGGTCTTTGCGAATACATTGCGTGCTGCCCAGACGGGACACGACGGCGCCAAGGGGTTCATCAACACGTATTACGACGATGAAGGCTGGTGGGCCCTGGCGTGGATCGACGTCTACGATCTGACGCGCGATCCAGAGTATCTGCGCATGGCGGACTCGATCTTTTCCAATATGCAGTTGGGATGGGATACAGACAGTTGCGGTGGGGGAGTCTGGTGGAGCAAGGATACGAAGGAGAAAAACGCGATCGAGAATGAACTGTTCTTGAGCGTGGGCGCTTCGCTTGCCAACCGTGAGCCGGACGCTGCGCGGCGCGCCAGCGATCTGGCCTGGGCGCAAAAGGAATGGGCTTGGTTCCGCGACTCGGGGATGATCAATGGCGACCATCTGATCAATGACGGGCTTGACCGTTCCGATCCGGTGCATTGCAAGAACAACGGCAAGAATACCTGGACGTACAACCAGGGAGTGCTCCTGGGCGGACTGGTGGAACTGGACAAGGCCGCTCCCGATCCGGCGCTGAAGAATATTGGGGCATCCATTGCGCTGGCGGCCATTACTCATCTGACGGACAAGGATGGCGTTCTGCACGAGACGAGCGACGCGCACACCGGCGGCGATGTTCCGCAGTTCAAGGGCATCTTTGTGCGCAACCTGATGACGTTCAACAGTGCCTGGCCGGACCGGCGCTATCAGGCGTTTTTCCTGGCGAACGCACGGAGCCTCTGGAAGAAAGACCGGGATGCGTCCAATCACTTCGGCTTCTATTGGGCCGGGCCGGTGGACTCCGCCGACGCTTCCAGGCAGGCCTCGGCGCTGGACCTGCTGATTGCCGCAGAAGCAATAGACACAGGCCTGGGAAAACGCGGCGGGAGCTTGCAAGGACGCTCCGGGGTAAAGCTGCGCGATCCGGGAAATCCTGCGCGTTGAAGAGAGGGCTGGCGTTTAGGTGACTATCTGACCTATTCCCAAGCTTGCAGGGCCGGTTATCCTAAAAACTGCCGCCTTCTCCGTTGTTTCGGCGGCCAGAGCAGTGGGGAGGGACTTTGAAGGGCTTTCTAGAGGAACTTGGCCGGCGCGTGCTGGTGTACGACGGCGCGATGGGCACCAATCTGCAGCGGCACAACCTGACTCCAGAGGATTTCTGGGGCAAGGAGGGCTGCAACGAGCTGCTGGTGCTGTCGCGGCCTGAGGTGATTCGCGCGGTCCATGCTTCGTTCCTGGAGGCAGGCTGCGATGTCATCGAGACGGACAGCTTCGGCTCGACCAGCATCGTTCTGGCCGAGTACGACCTGCAGGATCGCACGCGCGAACTGAATCTAGCGGCGGCGCGGCTGGCGCGCGCAGTGGCCGACGAGTACTCGACGCCCGAGAAACCGCGTTTTGTGGCCGGGTCCATGGGACCGACGACCAAGCTGCCTTCTCTGGGGCACATTGGCTACGACGAGATGGCTGCCGCCTATCGCCAGCAGGCCGAGGCGCTGATCGAAGGTGGCGTGGACGTGCTGCTGATCGAGACCTGCCAGGACTTGCTGCAAGCCAAGATCGCCCTGGCCGCCTGCCAGGACGCCATTCGCGACGCGCGGGATGGGAAAAAGCCGGGGACCGGTCGCGAGGTCGCGCTTCAGGTGCAGATCACGCTCGAAGCCACGGGCACCATGCTGCTGGGCTCGGAGATCGGCGCGGCACTGGCGGTTCTGGAGAGCTTTCAGCCGGATGTGATCGGACTGAATTGCGCGACCGGACCGGCGGAGATGAATGACGCCGTCCGCTTCCTGACGCAGAACTCCTCGGTGCCGATCAGTGTGCAGCCCAACGCCGGTTTGCCGCAGAACGATGGCGGCCGCGCGGTTTACAAGCTGACGCCCGCCGAGCTGGCATTGTTCCACAAGCGCTTTGTTTCCGAATACGGCGTGCAGGTGGTGGGCGGCTGCTGCGGAACCACGCCGGAACACCTGCGCGCGGTGGTGGAGGCGCTGAAGGGCGTCAAGGCGGCCAAACGCGAAGTGGCGACGCAATCGGTGGCGGCAAGTGCTTTCTCCTCGTTGTCGCTCGAAGCGGACGCGCAGCCCATCGTGATTGCCGAGGAGATGAACACCACGACGCGGCTGGAAACCTTCCGCAACATGGTGCGCGACGGCGATTACGACGGGATTCTGGCGCTGGCGAAGCGGCTGGTGAGCGAAGGCTCGCAGATGCTGGATCTGTGCTGCGCCATCGTGGGCGAAGACGAGATGGCGTATATGAACGCGGTGCTCGAGAAGATCGCGACGCGCGTGACGGCGCCCATCCTGGTGGATTCGACCGAGGCCAACGTCATCGAGGAGGCGTTGAAGCGCATTCCCGGCAAGCCGGTGATCAACTCCATCAATTTGGAGGACGGCGAGAAGCGGACCAGCCTGGTGCTTCCCATGGCGCGGCGCTACGGAGCCGCGGTGATTGCGCTGACCATCGACGAACAGGGTATGGCGCTGACCGCCGACCGCAAGGTCGCCATTGCCCATCGCATTCACGATCTGGCGGTGAACAAATACGGGATGCGGCCGGAGGACTTGATTTTCGACGCGCTCACACTGCCCATTTCTACCGGACAGGAAGACTATCGCTCGGCGGCTATCGAGACCCTGGAAGCTGTGCGGCGCATCAAGCTGGAACTGCCGCGCTCGCGGACCGTGCTGGGCGTTTCCAATATTTCGTTCGGCCTGAACGCGTATGCGCGGCGGGTGTTGAACTCGGTTTTCTTGAAGGAAGCAGTGGATCGAGGGTTGGACACCGCTATTGTTAACTACTCCAAAATCTATCCGTTATACAAAATTCCTGAAGTAGAGGTTGAATTAGCGCGCAAGCTGATTTTCCAGGATCGGACCAATGGAACCGATCCGCTGCAGGCCTACATGGCGCACTTTACCAGCATCGGCAAGGGCGCGATTCAGGAAGACGAAGTTGCGGTCGAGAACCTCACCATCGACGAGAAGCTCAAGCAGTTGATCATCCGCGGGGAGCGGACGATTGGATTGGGCGACGAGAAGCAGTCGCTGGAAGAGGCACTGGAGACGGCGCTGAAGGACCACTCGCCGCTCGACCTGATCAATACGGTTTTGTTGGACGGGATGAAGACCGTGGGCGACCTCTTCGGTGCGCGCAAGATGCAACTGCCTTCGGTGCTGGATTCGGCCGCGGTGATGAAGGCCGCGGTGGCGTATCTGGAGCCGAAGATGGAGAAGTCCGATGGCGGCGGCAAGGGGCTGATGGTTCTGGCCACGGTGAAGGGCGACGTGCACGACATCGGCAAGAACCTGGTAGACATCATCCTCTCGAACAACGGCTACCGGGTGGTGAACCTGGGCATTAAGCAGCCTTCGGACGCCATCATCGCCGCCACGCGCGAGAATGGAGCCCAGGCCATCGGGCTCAGCGGGCTGCTGGTGAAGTCGACGCTGGAGATGAAGTATGTGTTGCAGGATCTGGAGCGGCTGGGCATGACCGTCCCGGTGATCTGTGGCGGCGCGGCGTTGACGCGCAAGTACGTGGAAGAGGATTTGCGCAAGGAGTACGCTGGGCCGGTGTTTTATGCCGAGGATGCGTTTGCCGGATTGCACGTGATGAGCGACCTGACTTCAGACGACGCGGCGGTGCGCGCGAGCCGGGAAGAGGACGGGAAGACCGTGAAGGTCTTTGCCAAGGGCAACAAAGCTTCGGTGGAGGAACTGACCCTGGTCGAGCTCACGGCGGAGGGCCGTTCGCCAGTCGTGGAGAGGGTTTCCGCGATTCCCCAGCCGCCCTTTTGGGGTCCGCGCGTCTTCAAGAACTACAACCTCGACGAGATCTTTCCCTATCTCAACGAAACGGCTCTCTTCAAGAATCAGTGGCAGTTGAAGACCGCGGCGCAGGCGGATTATCTGCGCTTGGTGGAGGAGAAATTCCGCCCCATCCTGCAAGACCTGGAAGCGGAGGTGAAGGCGGCGGGCTGGTTTGAGCCGAAGTCCATCATCGGTTTCTATCCCTGCGCCGGCGACCACGACGACCTGGTTGTCTTCGATCCCGAGGACCCCGCGCGCGAGCTGGAACGCATCACGTTTCCGCGGCAGGCGCAGGGGCGCAGGCTCTCGATTGCCGACTTTTTTGAACCAATGAGCGCGGCGCAGCGGGACGTGGTGGGATTCTCCATTGTGACGGTGGGAGACGAGGCCAGTCGGCAGACGCAGAAGCTCTTCGAGGCGGGGGACTTTACCAAGTATCTCTACCTGCACGGGCTCTCGGTGGAGACGGCCGAGGCGCTGGCGGAGTTTGCGCACAAGCAGGCGCGGGAGTTTCTGGGGATCGCGGGCGAAGATTCGCCGCGGATCACTGATCTTTTCCATCAGAAGTACCGCGGTTCACGCTATTCTTTCGGTTACCCGGCTTGTCCGAATCTGGAAGACCAGGCAAAGATTTTCCGACTGCTGAAACCAGAGGAGAACATCGGCGTGCGGCTGACCGAGGGATTCCACCTGGAGCCGGAACAGAGCACCAATGCGGTGGTGGTGCATCATCCGCAGGCCAAGTATTTTGTGGTGTGAGGTGCAATGGCACATCGCGACTTCGACGAGCAAATGGCGGTGCTGGATGCTCTGAAAGGGAGCGCGCCTGACGCCGCTTCGGTGCGGCTGGTGAAGAAGGCGCTGGGCAACCGCAGCAACCTTCTTGTGGCTAAAGCCGCCTCTCTCGCTGAAGAGGGCGGACTGGCCGAGTTGCTGCCGGAGTTGCTCGCGGCCTTTGACCGCTTCTTCAGCGACGCCGAAAAGAGCGACCCGCAGTGCTGGGCAAAGAACGCGCTGAGCCATGCGCTGGGCAGGCTCAGGTGCCGCGACAAGGAAGTCTTCCTGCGCGGGTTGCACCATCGACAAATGGAGCCGGTCTGGGGCGGAAAGTCCGACTCAGCCGGGACTCTGCGTGCCAACTGTGCCCACGCGCTGGTGACCTTTGAAGAGTTGAGCTACCAGGAGTTGCTTCTCATTCTTCTGGACCCGTTGCTGGACCCGGACAAGAGCGTCCGCGTGGAAGCGGTGCGGGCCATGGGACAGATCGGCCCGCCGGCCGTGCCGGTGCTTCGGTTGCGTGCACTGGTCGGCGGCGGGGAGCCGGAAGTGCTGGCAGCCTGCTTTGGCGTGCTGCTGGAGATCGAGCGCACCGCGGGCATTCCCTTTGTGGCTGGCTTTTTGGAGGCGGGCGACGATGCGGCGGCAGAGGCTGCTTTTGCACTGGCAGAAACGCGACTTCCCGAGGCCGCGGCTGTCTTGCTCAACCGGCAGAGTGCAGGTGCAGACGAGTGGTTTGGCAAGGTGCTGCTGAGCGCCATCGCGCTGACCCGGCAGCCGGAGGCGACGGAGTTTCTCATCGACCTTATCGCTCGGGATGCGGATGAGGCACCGGTGGCCCTGCAGGCGATTGGCCACACAGCGCCTTCGGAAGAGATGCGCCGGCGGGTTGAAGAGGCCGTGGAGCAGGCGAACAGTGCGCGGCTGAGGGCGTTGCTTCAGGGGCCGGACTGGGCGCAGGGACAATAGCAGGCGCGTTACACGGATGAGATATAGAAACGCCCCGCGGGCATCTTTCCAAGGAAAGATGCCCGCGGGGCGTTTCTGGTGGATGACCGGAAAGAGCTGTCTTAGTACTTGACGATTCCGGTGAAGGACTCGGGCTTGAGGCTGGCGCCGCCCACGAGGGCGCCGTCAATCTCTTCCTGGCCGAGGAGAGAGGTGGCATTGTCGGGCTTGACGCTGCCACCGTAGAGGATGCGGATGTTGGCGGCGATTTCAGCGCCCAGGAGCTTGGCCACTTCGGCGCGAATGATCTTGTGCGCGTCGACGGCCATCTCGGGGGTAGCGGTCTTGCCGGTGCCGATGGCCCAGACGGGCTCGTAGGCGATGACGATGGGCGCGGCAATCTGGGCGGTGATGCCGACCAGTGCGCCGGCGATCTGGGTCTTCAGCACGTCGGCCGTCTTGCCCGCTTCGCGGTCAGCCAGCATTTCGCCCACGCAGACGACGGGAACGATGCCGTTCGCGAGCGCGGCGTGCAGCTTCTTGTTGACGATCTCGTCGGTCTCGGCGAAGTACTGGCGGCGCTCGGAGTGGCCGATGAGGGTATGCGTTCCGCCCACGGCCTTGAGCTGGCCGATGGAGGTCTCGCCGGTGAAGGCGCCCTCAGGGGCGAAGTGGATGTTCTGCGCACCGACAGCAACGTTGGAGCCCTTGGCGGCCTCAATGACCGTGGGCAGCAGGACGGGCGAGGGAAACAGAGCAATCTCGTCGCGCGTGTGGCCGGCAACGAGGGGCAAAAAGGCATCGACGAACGCCTTGGCTTCAGCAGGCGTCTTGAACATCTTCCAATTG
>Ga0255354_1001816_pt1 | contig 11728 bp, 10 predicted proteins | sample HBST50metaG_FD_189942 | JGI IMG/M metagenome (GOLD analysis project Ga0255354, IMG submission 189942) | Peat soil microbial communities from Stordalen Mire, Sweden - H.B.S.T50 | ecosystem: Environmental > Terrestrial > Soil > Wetlands > Peat | place: Sweden: Norrbotten County, Stordalen Mire...
AGGCTCGCAGCAAAGAAGCACTCGATCAAGCCATCGCAGAACTGCTACCGCTCATCACCGCCGAGGACGCAAAAGCATGGTTCCGACTTCCCTTTGCCGCCCTACAGCAATAGGAGAGATGCTCTAACGTGCGGGAAAATTGCTTTGAACAATAACAACTGAGGGAACTTCAAGCTGCTGCTGAGCCACCCGCCCAGTTTTTCCATCGCCAACCTCACGCCAAAGAAGAACTGTCCGAAGAGGGCACAGACGGCACGGCGGGTTCAAAGCGTCTGTGCGGTCCCGACTCAGTGAAGGCGCTTCCAGCGTACCTCACCTGTGGCTGTTCCACCGGTTGTGGGAGTGGGGACCGTATAGGTGAGTTCGTCGCCGGATAGGGTGAAGGATCGCTTTTGTTCCGTGCCTTCCCAGTTGGGGAAGGAAGCGTGGTCGATGTGGAAGGTGATGGTGTGGCCGGCTTCATCGACCGTATAGGTTCCGAAGTGCGAGTTTGTGCCTTGCACAGCGGCCTGATATTCCTCTGGCGTTCCTTTGCTCTTATCATTGGCGGCAAACCTGGGCCGCCCGGAGCGGAGGATCTCAAGGGCGTAGTGGCCGGCCCCGTCGAAGAAAAGAATGCCTTGTGGATTGGGGCCGTAGAGTTGAACGCGGCTTCCATCCGATTGCACGTTATCCACCAGCACAAGCGTCCACGTGCCCACGAGTTGATCTTTCAGCGGCGGTTGTTGAGCCGCCACACGGCTTGCGGGTGAGACCCAAAGCAGCAGTCCCAACAAAATGATGGCGACGGAGTGAGATACAAACCTGAACATGAAACCTCCTGGGGAACCTTTGAGTTAAATTACAACTTTCCTTCCAGCCAGCCTCCGAATTTTTCGATTGGCAGCCTTACGCTGATAAAGAATTGCCCGAAGAGCGCATACACCGCGCTGACTTCGTCGAAGCGCATCTCGTAGATGAGCTTTTTGAAGACCACAGGGTCGTCGGCGAAGAGGTCCACGCCCCATTCCCAATCATCCATTCCAATCGACCCGGAGATGATCTGCTTCACCACATCGCCGTAGCGGCGGCCAATGAGGCCGTGGTCGTGCATCATGCGCTGACGGTCGGCGAAGGGGACGCTGTACCAGTTCACCTGCTCACCGCGCTTGCGATCCATGGGGTAGAAGCAAAGGTACTTGGCTTCAGGAACGGCGGGGAAGAGGCGCGGAGCCATGGCGTCCGCCCCTCGCTGGAGCGATGCGGCGATTTCCGCGTTCCACTCCGGCGTGTGCGCTTCAAAACCTTTAGCCGTGGCCGCTTCATAGGTCTTGCGGCTGGATTCATAAAGGCCGAGTTCGACGACTGAAATGTAAGAGTGGCGCAGATCGAGAAAGTCATACAACTTCGTTTGCGCCAGATCGAGCTCCACCTGGTTGAGGGCTTCAAGCGAATCGCGGAAGTGAACGAGAATCAAATCGCCTTTGTGACCGAGCTGGGAGAAGAGGGCTGTTTGAACGGGCGCGTCGGACTTTGTGTCGGCGCGTTCCAAACGCTGAAGCGCGGCGACCGCTTCGGCGACGATCTCCTTGCGTTCGCCCTGCGCGCAGCAGCGCCAGACCTTCCAATCGAAGCGGAAAAATTGATGAAGCAGGAAAGAACCTTCAAGGGTTAACGGTACGGGCGGAAAAGCAGGGGAAAGATCGGACAATGCAGCCTCCTCAAACTCAAATCCAGTGTGACACCACTTCCCACATCGTAGCAAAGTGAAGATGCAGACGTGTGCATTTCTCTTTTCCGTCTGTATCGCGCCGCTGAAGCGCCAAACGTTCACCGGGGCTTATATACTGGGAACGCTCATGAACGAAAAAATTATTGCCTTCCTGGTTGAATTCGTAACCCATGTCATCGACGCCGGCGGTTACGCCGGCATTATTGCGCTGATGGGAATCGAATCGGCCTGCATTCCGCTGCCGTCGGAAATCATCATGCCGTTTGCCGGCTATCTGATTTACCAAGGCCACTTCAGCCTGTTCTGGGTAGCGACTGCCGGAGCCGTGGGCTGCAACGTGGGCTCGGCGATTGCTTATTGGATTGGCGCCAAGGGCGGGCGGCCGCTGGTGGAGCGCTACGGCAAATGGGTGCTGATGAATCACCGCGACCTGGACAGGATGACGGAGTTTTTTGCGCGCTATGGCTCGATCACGGTGTTGCTGGCGCGGTTGCTGCCGGTGGTGCGCACCTTCATCGCGTTTCCCGCGGGCATTGCCAAGATGTCGCAAACGCGCTTTCACCTTTACACGTTTCTGGGGTCATGGCCGTGGTGCTTTGCGCTGGCCTATGCGGGTATGAAACTAGGCGAGGCGTGGCACACGGACCCGCGTTTTTATGCCGCGTTCCACCACTTCCATCTGGCTGTGGAGATCGTGCTGCTGGCTGGGATTGTTTGGTTCGTGTGGTCGCACGTGAAGCGCAGCAGGCAGGCGCAGTCCGCGTAGTGGCGAGTAGTTCTGCAAGGCGTGTGCGATTGCGGTTGTTTGAAGAGAGCTTGAATCGGCCCGGAGATTCCGAGCCACAAATTGAGGTTAGGAGAAACGATGGGAACTGAAGAGCAGGGAAGCCAGAAGACAGCGGGCAAGGTTGCGCCCGCAACGGGAAAATTAGGCGTGATGGTAGTCGGATTGGGCGCCGTCGCCACCACAATGATCGCGGGAGTTGAGGCAGTTCGGCGCGGACTGGCCAAGCCGATTGGGTCGCTCACGCAGATGGGGACGATTCGTCTTGGCAAGCGGACGGACAATACATCGCCGCTGATCAAGGATTTTGTGCCGCTGGCCGATTTGAATGACATTGTTTTCACCGGCTGGGACATCTTCGAGGACAACGTCTACGAGGCCGCCGCGCACGCCAAGGTGCTGGATGAAAAGATGCTGGCGCAACTGAAGCCGTATCTGGAAACGATCAAGCCGCTGCCGGCGGTTTTCGATCAGTACTACGTGAAGCGCCTCAACGGCACGCACGTGAAGAAGGGCAAGAACAAGCGCGATTTGGCCGACCAGGTTATAGCCGACATTCGCGCCTTCAAGAAGACCGTGGACCGTGTGGTGGTGATCTGGGCTGCGTCGACGGAAATTTTCCTTGAGCAGACGGCTGTGCATCAGAGCATCGAAGCCTTTGAGAAGGGACTCGAAGCCAACGACATCGCCATTGCGCCGTCGCAGATCTACGCGTACGCTGCGCTGAGCGAGGGCGTGCCCTTTGCCAACGGAGCGCCTGGGCTGACGGTGGACTTTCCGGCCATGGTGGAACTGTCGAAGAAGAACGCGGCGCCCATCTGCGGCAAGGACTTCAAAACTGGCCAGACGTTGATGAAGACTGTGCTGGCGCCGGCGCTCAAGGCTCGCATGCTGGGCGTGTCCGGCTGGTTCTCGACCAACATCCTGGGCAATCGCGACGGTGAAGTGCTGGACGATCCGCAGTCATTCAAAACCAAGGAAGAATCGAAGCTGGGTTCGCTCGACTACATCTTTCAGCCGGAGCTTTACCCCGATCTCTACAAGAACCTTTACCACAAAATTCGCATCAACTATTACCCGCCCCGCGGCGATGACAAGGAAGCCTGGGACAACATCGACATCTTCGGCTGGCTGGGCTACCCGATGCAGATCAAGGTGAACTTCCTCTGCCGCGACTCGATTCTGGCCGCGCCTATCGCGCTCGACCTGGTGCTCTTTCTCGACCTGGCCAAGCGCACGCCTTCGCTGCGCTCCATCGGCATTCAGGAATGGCTGAGCTTCTATCTGAAATCGCCGCAATCGGCGCCGGGGCTCTATCCGGAGCACGATCTGTTTATTCAGTCGATGAAGCTGAAGAACACTCTGCGCCACATCATGGGCTCGGATCTAATCACCCACCTCGGCCTGGAATACTACGACTAAACTTGCCGTTCAGGCGGACGCTCCCGTTGGTCGCAAAAGCAAAAACAAAAGCAAAAGCAAAAGCCTCATCCGCAAGGGTGGGGCGCTTTTGTCTGAGCCGTCATTCTTTTTTTTCCGGTAAATCTTAAGAATTGTTAGCTCACACTTTATTTGATCGGAACCATGCGACAATTTGAACTGGCAAATATAGAAGGGCTGAGACCGTTGCAATGGTAACTGGTGAAAAGCCGCTGTCGCTGTTGCTGGTGGATGACGATATCGAGTTGTGCGGGATGATGAAGGAGTTCTTCGTCGGGGCAGGTCACGGCCTGGATACCGCGCACAATGGCCGCGAAGGACTCGCAAGCGCGCTCCATGGCAGCTACGACCTTCTGATTCTGGATGTCATGCTTCCAGAGATCGACGGGTTCGCCGTTCTGCAGCAGTTGCGCCGCAACAAGAGCCTTCCCGTGATCATGCTGACCGCGCGCGTTCATCGCGATGACCGGATTCTCGGACTGAACATGGGCGCGGACGATTATCTTCCCAAGCCGTTTGACCCCGATGAATTGATGGCGCGGATTCAGGCTGTTCTGCGGCGGACCTCGGCCGCCCGCTTGCAGGAGGACTCGATACTCACGGCAGGCAAAATCCGCATTGATCTGACCACCCGCGAGGTATGGAGCGCAGGCTCTCCGGTAGAACTGACCTCGATGGAGTTTGACTTGCTGGAACTGTTGATGCATTCCCAGGGCAGCGTAATCTCACGGGAGGAGATTACGGCGCGGTTGTTTGAGCGCGAAGCTACTCCCTATGACCGCTTTCTTGATGTCCATGTCAGCCATTTGCGCACCAAGCTGCGCGGCGGCCGAAGCCTGATTCGTGCAATTCGCGGGGTTGGCTATGTCCTTAGCGGAAAAGGCTAGAGCAATCGCCTTCAAGTCCCTGAACGCCCGCGTGCTGTTCGCGATGGCGGTCATTCTCTCGCTTTCCTTTCTGGCCTTTCGATTCGTTTACCAGCGCATCGAGTTGAAGTATCTCAACCCCCTCTTCGACGACTTCAACGAACTCCAACTGAAAAGCGCGCAGAACGCCTACGAGGAAGACGGCAAAAAGGCATTGCATGAATATATGACTAGCCTGAACTCCACTTTTGGCGGCTATCATTACTTCCTCAATGCGTCTGGAGTAGATCTCGTTTCGGACGAGAACAGGTCGGTCCTTCTTCCCCCCGCGCCGGCAAGCAAGTCCCGGACTGAGGCGCATGGAACCTGGATTATCACGCAACGGTCTGTTGATGGGAGATACTGGTTTGCGGCAACCGGCCAGGTCTCGCGGACGCGCATCTGGACGTTTCTGCCTTACTATTTCATCGTTCTTGGCGCCACCGGCATTCTGGGCTGGATTGCCTGGATAGGTATCATCTCGCCGGTTCGCAAGATTGCCGCCGTCATTGCGGCCTTTGGGCAAGGCAATCTCTCCCTGCGCATTCATTCCCGGCGAGAGGATGAGATTGGGCAGTTGGGGCGCTCCTTCAATCAAATGGCCGAAAGGCTGGAACGGCTGATCGTGAGCGAACGGAGGCTGCTCGCGGACATATCACACGAACTCCGGTCGCCGCTGGCGCGCCTCAAGTTTGCGGTGAAGCTTGCCAGAACCTCGGAAGACAGCAAAGCAGCTCTGGACCGAATTGAGCGCGACATCAACCGCATCACCTCGCTGGTGACCGAGATCATTGAGATGACTTCGATCGAAGATGACCCCGCAGCTCAGAAAATGGCTTCTGTGCCGTTCCAGGAGATTATTGACGAGGTGGTGCAGGACTGTTCGCTGGAAGCCGATTTTCACGGTTGCTCGATCGCTGTGGAAGGTGCGCTGACACATCCGGTCACTGGCAATCGGGAACTGCTGCGTCGCGCGGTTGAAAATGTGCTGCGCAATGGAGTCCGCTATTCGCCGCGCGGCTCAACTCTCCGCCTCTCGCTTTCAGAAGACGGTCAGAATGCGCTGGTTGAGGTGCGGGACTACGGACCGGGAGTTCCCCCGGAATCTCTGGGCCGCATCTTCGATCCCTTCTTCCGCGTCGAAGAGGCGCGCGTGTCCAGCGGTGGAGGCTCGGGACTGGGACTGTCGATTGCCAAGCAGGCGGTGCAAATGCATCAGGGAAGCATCAAGGCAGAGAATGCGTCGCCGGGCCTCCGGATACGCATGATGATTCCCTTTCGTACAGCCTCGCCGCTTAATCTTTCTTAAGTTTCAAATATCGAGGCGGGTGGTCTAATTTCCTTAGATGCTTCGCGTATTCCACTAGATTGGCGGGGCAATTCAGGAGATAAACATGAAGCGCATTTTTGGATTTGTATTGGCTTGCACCCTTCTCTCTATTCCCGCTCTGGCCGCAAGCAACTCGCAAACAGTGAATCTCCCCTCCGCCGTGCAGGTTGGATCGACCCAGTTGCCTGCTGGCGATTACAAGGTCACCTGGACAGGAACAAGCGATAGCGCTCAGGTCACTTTTACGAAGAAGGGAGTTCCGCCTGTCACAGTGCCAGCGAAGGTCGTGAAGCAGAAACATGACCACACGGGCGTAACCACGAACACCAATGGCGACAAGGATGTCCTCCAGGTCATTCTCCTGGACTCAGTCAGCCTGGTGCTCTAACAATATTCTTGGAAGTATCGAAAGCCATCCATTCCGCGTTGGTGATTTCTCGCAAGGCGCATTTCAAAGCTTCAACGATATTGGACTTCCTGCCCCCTCTCCTGATGGAGAGGGGGATCTTTTTGTGCCGAGCATGTTGAACAGCTTTGGGGTGCAAGCCCCCTTCACGCCCGAAATCATCCCGAAGCCGTTTTTTCGCAGCCTCTGAAGTCGTGCCTTGGCACATTTCGCAGTCTCAACGGAATTTCGCAAGTGGCTCAAAAGGCTCGAATTCAAGGGCAACCCGATTTTTGATACCCTTAAAGAGATGAGATACCGTACCTTTTTCCGTTTGCCCCAACCATCGCGAAGTCTGGCTGGCTGATGGGCGAACTCCTCGAACTGCTGCGCCGGAATCGCAACTATCGCTTCATGTGGGCCGGCCAGATTGTCAGCGAAATCGGCGATAACTTCAACAATATTGCTGTCTTTGCGCTGGCCATGGCGCTTACCCACTCGGGAATGGTGGTTACCGGCGTTCTGCTGGCGCGCGCCATTCCAGCCATCACGATTGGGCCGCTCGCCGGTGTGCTGCTCGACCGCTTCGACCGCAAGCGGATCATGATTGCCAGCGATCTTGTCCGCGCATTGGTCGCTCTCGGCTTCATCCTTGCCGTCACGTCGCATCGCATCTGGGTGCTTTACGTTTTCAGCGCGCTGTTGATGGTTGCCTCGCCTTTTTTTACAGCGGGACGTTCCGCGATCTTGCCCACGATTGCAAGTCCCGCGGAAATCCATATTGCGAATTCACTTACGCAGACCACGCGGTGGTTGACGCTTACCGTGGGAACTTTCCTGGGCGCCACCATCATCGCCATCGGGTACAAATGGGCATTTGCATTCAACGCGTTCTCGTTTGTCTTCTCTGCGTGGTGCATCTGGCACCTGCGCGCTCCGGATGCGAGCGGCTTTCGCGCCAAGCGCAAGGTGCTGGTGGAGGATGATGGAATCCGCCCGTGGCAAGAGTATCTCGATGGCCTGCGTTATATGCGTTCGGTGCCCCTGGTCTTCGCCATCGCGCTGCTTTCGGTCGGCTGGGCCACAGGCGGCGGCGCCGCACAGATTCTCTTCACGCTCTTCGGCGAAAAGGTCTTCAACCGCGGAGCTTCCGGAATTGGGATAATTTGGGGCTTTGCAGGGCTCGGCCTGCTCTCTGGCGGGATTTTTGCAAACTGGCTTGGCAGGCGGCTTTCCTTCAACGGTTACAAATTGACCGTGTTGATCGACCTGGTGACGCATGGCGCAGCCTATGTCCTGTTTAGCCGCGAACAGCGGTTCGGCCTGGCGCTGCTCTTCATTTTCATCTCGCGCGTTGGTATGGCCGTCAATTCCGTTCTCAACTACTCGTATCTCCTGCGCACGGTCCCGAACCGTTTTCGAGGGCGCGTCTTCGCGACGATCGATACTTTTGAATGGAGCATGATGATGGTGTCGATGATGGGCGCGGGTATCGCCTCCATGTACTACGACCCGCGCGTCATCGGAATCGTCGCGGGGCTGTTGAGTTCGACTACGGCAATTTTCTGGGCCTGGGCAAACTGGACGGGTCGTCTTCCTCGTCCTGTTCTCGCCGCGGGGCCGCGTCCGCACCCGGAGGTTCAGCCGGACCGAACTGTTTAGGCGGCCATCGCCTGCTCCAGCCGGCGGACGGTCAGGACGGTGATGTCGTCTTCCTGGCCGAACTCCTTGGCGGCGTCGGCGATGTAGAAAGCGGACTGGTTGCTGAGGTTGAAGACGCGGTCGAAGCCGAAGAGTTCACCGGAGGACTGGCGGGCTTCAACGACTCCATCGGACATGAGCAGGAGACGGTCGCCGGGGTGCAGGTAAAGCCGGACTTCTTCATAGGTTGCATCGGCGAGGACGCCGAGGGGCAGAGAACCGGGCAGGGTGATCTCCTGGCTGTTGAGATAGGGCGGCAGATGGCCAGCGCTGGAGAGCACCAGCGCGCCGTCAGCGCCAAACCAGATGGCCTGGCAGGTGGTGAAGCTGTCGCTGCCCACGAGGACGCGATTGAGGGATTGTAGAATTTTCGCCGGACTTGTTTCCGGTGTGCGGCGCAACGCACCCATGAGCATGGAGACGTTCATGGCGGCCTGCAAGCCCTTGCCGGCGACGTCGCCGATGACTACCAGCAGTCCGCCTCCGGGCGCAGGTTGCACATGGTAGAAGTCGCCGCCCACCTCGTTGGCCGGGTTGTAGACGGCGTCCACTTGAAAACCGGGGGTTGCAAGCTTCTCCTGTGGAATCATCAGTTCCTGCACGCTGCGGGCTGCGGCAAGCTCGCTGGAGGCGTGCTCCTGCTCGCGCTGCACGCGCAGGAAGCGGACGAAGACGATGAGCACGATGGCAAGGATGCCGGCCACATCGGCAAAAGAGCCAAGATGGATGGGAATGGGGCCGGCGAACAGAGTGAGGGGCGCTCGAACCTCGCGGCCTTCCCAATCGCTGATGCCGGCAATCATGGGCACGATCCAGCCTGCCAGGGTCAACAACAGTGGAAGCAGCAGCAAGCCCGCCTCGAAGTTGCGCTTGAGCGTAGCCCTGATGAGAGTGGTGAGGACAAACAGAAGCCAGCCCAGAATCCAAATGAAGCTGAGGAGAATGACAGCGACCAGCAAAACCCAGATGTAACGGTTAAGTCCTATCAGCAATAGGGAGGGCGCCACCAGAGCCAGCACGGGAGCCGTAAAGCGCAGCAGCAGAATGTGCCAGCGGCGGCGCAACGCGAGAAACGCGATGAGGAACTCGAAATAGAGATAGAGCGAGATGAGCGCCAACTGCACGATGGCGGCCATGTACCAGAGCTGATCAATCCGGGCAAAACTACCCGCCAGTTCGACAAACCAGATGGGCGCCAGGAACAGCTCATGCAGAGCAAGCCAAAGATATTCGACGTGCCCCTTCTGGGTGAAATAGAGGGCCAGCAGAAAGAGCGCCAGCGCTACGAGCAGAATGGCAGTGACCAGGCGCGGAAGACGCTCGAAGAGATTGTGCACGGACCAAAGTTCCAGGGCGTGGTCGAGGTCTTCGCGGTGGCCCAGGCGTAGCGTGCGGCTGGCGAAGAAAGTGGTATAGGCTCCGTAGCCCATGGGAATGTAAATGCTGCGCACAACCAGAACCAGAGAGGTTTCAGCGGGCGGCAGGTTGAGGTTGTAGACGCGGGAGATCTGCTGATAGCGCGCCGGCTCATCTCCGTGCGGACCCTCGGGGCGAATGCGGCGGCCATTGGCAAAGACGTCCAGATCGAAGGTCTGCGAACTGATGGTCGCGTTCTGGGAGACCGGCAACTCGATGAGCAAGCAGAGCGGCCCATGGTGCGGTACGAGCTTCAAATGGAGCCGGTACCAGGCGTAAGGCTCGTGGGGCTTTCCGGAAGAACCAGCAGGGGTTCCGGTGGATTGATTCACATCGGGCACCTCGGCAAAGGAGGCTTGCGCGTTGCGAATGGCCCAGGCAGAGTCGTTGAACTCTGGGGTTGCCGCTGCCGGATCGGCCGTGATGCCTACCCGCCAACCCTTTTCGAGCAGCAGCGGGGAACCCAGCTCAATGGCGTCGATGACCGTCTCCTGTGTGCCCGAAGCAGGAGCGGGGAGAGCTTGTCTGGGAGTGCGCGGCCCATGCGGAACCGCCGGTGGGCGCGGGGGCGCTTGTTGGGCAACCAGTTGCATCGCTCCGCATACGGCAATGGCTGCAATCCCCAAAATGATTCGGCGCAAGGCGTATCCCCCCTCGTTGCTCTGTGCTTCCCACTTTAATGCAGAGCGGCGGCGGTTCCAAGAGAAACGCCGAGATAAACGCCTGGAACTGAATCTTCAGAGACTTAGCAATTTAAGCGAAGGATTCGTGGCCGGATCGGGAGATCCGGCCACGCCAAGGGGAAGCGCCTATCTGTGCAACTGGCGCCGCGCCAATCCTGCCATGGCGATCAGCCCAGAGCCGACCAGGGTCATGCTTCCAGGTTCTGGAACGGGGCCGGTTGGCGGCGGGGTGGACTCGGAAAGGCCATTGCAGCCGGTGGTGATGGTGTTGTTATCCAACGTCACCGCGCCAGTTTGTGCCAAAGCGCTGCCGCAGCCAATGTTTGCACCGGTATCCAGCGTGATGCTGGTAAGAGCGAGGATATTTCCTTCGAATGCCGTGGTCGTACCCAGAGTTGCGGAGCTGCCGACCTGCCAAATCACTTCATCATTTGAACCGGCGTTCTCGATGACGACGCTCGAGCCGCTTCCCGTTATCAGTGAGCTGCCAATCTGGAATACAATTGCGGCATTGTCCAGGCCCTCGAAATTAAGGGTAAGTGTATCCCCCGCCGCCAACCCGGCAGAGGAGGAGAAAGAATAGACCCCCGGCGTCAATGTCAGCCCGCCAAGGTCCTCGCCTGTCAAGTTCTGAGTGCTTGTCAAGCCCGCTGCGGTAATGTACGCAGCGGTAGCATCGGCTTCAGCCGTCATCGCGCCCGGGTTGTTAGGAACGGTCGTATTCCCGGCATAAAAAACCCCGTTGATCGTCATGCCCGCAGTGTTCGTGATCGAAGAGCCTGGATAGACTCCCAAATCTCCATTGATAATTGTCGGGCCGGTATTGGTTTGCTCTGAAGCGCCCAGGACCCCAAAATTGGCTGCGGATCCGAGCGAGACAGAGTCGGCATAGGCCGGGACTGTCAGAAGAGGCAGAATCAGGAACCAAAGCCTTTGTAACCGCATGGGTTAATCTCCTTGAACGCTAAAATCACACCGTTTAACCTCTCAGGAGGAATCGCAGCAAGCTCGATTTTCCAACGAATATACAGATCGCAGATTCCGGCGCTGGCAGTAATCTAATGCCCGCAAGTGTGAGCAGCTTGAAAGCAATAATCTGTTCAATATTGCTCATCCGCGGGCTTGCCGTCGAGGGCTGCTTATGCCTAGCGACAGAGGCGCCGAAGCCTAATTTATCCGTTAGCTTGGAGATACGCTCGGGGTTTGGAACCGGCGATCAGGTCTAAAATTTATTCCCTGTGGCGCCGAACGGGCAGACAATTGCGTCCAACAATGCTGTGAAGATGTCCATTCCGCCTGGCTATGAGGCCGGGCATTGCCGAGACCTAAGCTGCGAGAATAGATTTGTGCCGGAGGTGAGGCAGTGAGGATGG
>Ga0255354_1001817_pt1 | contig 11726 bp, 8 predicted proteins | sample HBST50metaG_FD_189942 | JGI IMG/M metagenome (GOLD analysis project Ga0255354, IMG submission 189942) | Peat soil microbial communities from Stordalen Mire, Sweden - H.B.S.T50 | ecosystem: Environmental > Terrestrial > Soil > Wetlands > Peat | place: Sweden: Norrbotten County, Stordalen Mire...
CTTTCAAAGAGCCGACCTTCGTCGCCCGTCCAGTAATTGACACGACCGGAGCGCAATACCTGCGCGGCTGCTTCGATTTCGTCGTCCGCAAAAAAAGGCCACGGCGCAGAGGCATACACGGGCGAGGCGGATTCTGGCGGTGCTTCCATGCCGGCACTTATTCCACCGTTCATTTCACTGCACTCCTTATAAGTGGTTTCGCGGGAATTCCAACGACCGTTGTCATCGGCGCTACGGCCTTGCTGACAACCGCTCCTGCGCCGATAATCGCGTTCTCCCCGATTGTAAGGTTTTGCAGAACTTGAGCACCTGTTCCAACTAATACACTGTTGCCAATATGGACACCTCCTGAAACATTAACGGTCGGATTTAGGACACTCCCCGCGCCGAGCCGCGCCTCGTGGCCTATGGTGCAGGATAAATTAACCATCGAAAACGCTTCAAATACGATATTCACAGTGGCAATCACCCCTGCACAAAGGATGACACCTTCTTCTACCTTGCACGACTTGGCATCGAACCGTACCGAGGGATGCACGATAGCCGGCCATTCGATTGCAGGGAAACGCTGCTTCAGTTCATTCGCGATTCTTAGCCGCGCGTCGGGAGTACCAATCCCCATTGCCAGCGCATCCACGCGGTTATCATCAAGCCAATCGAATTCGCCCAATACATCGCTGTCATGAGATCCAAGTTTTCCGCGGTCGCTTACCAGGAAACCTGCAACATCAAAAGCCTCGTATCGCCGACTGGGATCCGCCGCAATCTCGGACAACAGCCAGCGGAGCTCTCGTGCAAATCCGCCTGCCCCTATAATTGCAATGCGCCTCATTTGTACTCCTTCTGTGATTCAGATGGAATCGGGACGAATTCTATCTCACTAGCACTGTGCCTGCTGCCCTTGAACTCCGGCATCGTGGCCTGATTTGCACTAGAAATTCCCTGACGGCAAAGCACCTTCCAAATCGTCATAGATAATATGCGAATGTCTAGCCACAAACTCCAGTGGTCCACATACCAGACATCATGTTCAAATTTCTTCTCCCAATCGATGCCGTTTCGGCCGTTCACCTGTGCCCATCCGGTGATTCCAGGTATCACATCATGGCGGCGTGCCTGCTCCGGTGAGTAGCGGGGCAAATACTCCATTAGCAGCGGCCTTGGACCCACAAGGCTGATGTCTCCGCGAAGCACGTTCCACAACTGCGGCAACTCGTCGAGACTAGTTGCCCGCAGCATGCGTCCAATTCGAGTCAGCCTGTCAGCATCGGGCAATAACTTCCCGCCCGCGCCGCGCCGGTCCGACATAGTGCGAAACTTGAGCAGCCAAAAGGGCTTCACAAACCGCCCCGGCCGCTGCTGCCGGAAAAAGATGGGCCGTCCCATGGACAACCAGACCAGTACGCTTACCCCTATGAATAGAGGCGATAGAACGACGAGTCCACAGAGTGCCACGCTGCGGTCAAATATGCTCTTGATCCAGAACCGCCAGCCTCGCTGCCTAGTTTGCATCGCTTGGACCCCACCCCCGCCTCGCAAGGGAGGCACATCTTCGCAGAAGACTTTCATTCTATGCTCGCTCCCACGCATTCACTTGTATCGCAGGAGTTCCGACTCTTTTCAAGTTTAGCAACAAGGAAGTCCTTCATATCTGCGCGTATCTTACCGGATTCCAGATGCGAGGCAAAAAACCTCTCGCTGTTAGCGGCCATATCCGTCGTACCGTTCTGCATCAAGCGTAAAATGCAGGCGCGCAAATCCGTGCGATCTCCTGCTTTGTAGTTTTCGCCCACCCCATGCTTCTTCACCAGATACTGCAGATCTCCCGTCATGGAGTTGATTATCGGCAGGCCGGCAGCAAAATACGTCGTCGCCTTGTAAGAAAATGCCGCCGTTGTATTAATGTATCCGTTAAATCCGACGTGGCAGCTTCGCAGGATGTCCGCAAGACGGACGGGCTCAAACACTGCGCCAAAAAAACGATAATGTAGCTTGCGTCGCTCCAATTCGCCGATGAGCCATTCTTGTCGGTCTCCTTTGCCGATTACAAATAACTGTACATGATTCCGTAGTTCGGCTTCCGCGAGAACGTCCAGCAGCGTGTCAAAGTCGTATAAACGTCCTAAGTTACCCACATATGCTATCGTAAAGATCGACTGCTTCTGCGCCGCCGATATAAGCCGCTCGTGCCCAATATAGAAGCGCTTCACACTGGCCCGGTCGCTGGCGTAATGAGACGCTTCCTGGATGAAACTGTCCGAGACAGCCATCACAATGTCGGCCTTCGCTACCGCAGACTTGAAGAACCATTTCCACGCCGCGAATATGGGCGCTAGCACTCGTCTGAAAGACATAGGGAACGGCAACACGTCAGGCCAAATATCAACTACGTCAATAATCTTCGTCTTCGTTCCAGCCAGCGAAAATACAAGCCACGTCAATACATTCAGGGGCACAGTCGCATACACTACATTATATTTGTCACGATTCTTCCTGAAGTATGCGGCAGCCTTGAAGGAAAATAGCAGATGCGAAATCAATCGACCTGCGCCCACATTGCTGTGATACGGTCGCGCCTCAAGATAGATGATCTGCTCAAAAGGAGGACATTGCAGTCGTTCGCGTTTCACTTTCCCTGAGTGATCGAAATCGCTTGTCACCACATCGACCGGCATCATCTCCGCCAGAACCGACCCAACAAACCGCGGCCGGCTCGCGGGGGCATCAATACTGAAAAACGGCGTGAAGGCCACGGCTCGGCGCCGAGAGGCTGTTTCTTTACTGATAGTTTGCTGCTTCGATGCAGCGCCAGCCTCAGGAGTTGATCCCTCCCGCTGCCTCAACTTTCTTCGCACGCGCACCAGCGTTCCCATTCGGCAGATCAGATTTTTCGTCAAGGCCCAGCGCTGCGCAAACATGCTCTCGACTGTTCCATGCCTGCCCACCGTCACGTTGCTCTCATGCCGGCGATAGAACACGAGCCTATCGGGAAGATACACGGTTCGCCCAATGACGGCGTTCACCAATCCGATCCACGAGTCGTGCATCGGGATATCATTCGGAAACGGCAGTACCGCTTCCAGAATTTCCTTACGGAACGCCATCGTGGACCCCTGATACTGGTTCTTGATCAGGTTCGGAACAACTCCCGGCAAAAACCTCCCGCTACCCTTCAACTGCTGTGACAACTGCATCCCATCCGAATCAATGAGTTCGCCATTGCTCAGCACGAGCGTCACTCTCGGGTCGGCAGCGAAAGCCTCCATCATTGTTGCGACCTTGTTTGGATGCCAGACGTCGTCCTGGTCTGACAAAAAGATAATTTCGGCGGTTGCTTCACGGATCGCGCGCTCAAAAGTTTTCACGACTCCGCAATTGGAGGTTTGTCGAAAGAGACGAATTCTAGCATCGCAAAAACTTTGAACAATGGAGACTGTCTCGTCGCAGGACGCATCATCGACAATTACAATCTCGTCTTTGTCACCTAACTGCGACAGAATCGATGCGACCTGCTCCCGGATATACCGCGCACCATTATAAGTGGCCATGCATACGTGAACGCGACACATTTCTATCACGCCTGCGCTCCCTGTCGACTAATCATTAGCTTCAACCTGAAACGTCGCGACACGAAGAAGTATGCAAGTCCAAAAGCTGTTACGTATATGTACCGTGTAAAGGTTGCAAAGTAAACATCATCAAATGGAGTAAACAACATTGCGTAAAATAGATAGGCAGAGAAGAAAGTGGCCATTTGATTTCCCCGTGTAGCCGCACGAAACAAATAGCTAGAAATGAAGCCAAAGAAAGAAAATGCGATAAAACAACCTATCATGCCGAAATCTATATAGTAATTCTTGTATGCCGTAAATACATTGATCAGAAACGGTACCCGAAGGAATGGGTCGTCTTTAGGCGGGAGATTTACTGGAAATCCTAGCGCCGATAAAGGGGCAATTATCTCGGCAAACGTGCTATTCTGATATCCCTCGAAGGATTCTGGGCGTCGCACGACATAGTCGAAGCCCGCAAGAGGACCAGCAATGTAAGTCGCTGTCATTCCCCATGCAACTTCAAGTCCAGACTTATTATCCAAGTTCTCTGTCTGAGTCTCACGCTTAGTTAGTAACGTTACTAACGTGAGAACGAGTACTATCACGACCGCCATCCAGGTCAATCTCATCGCCATTGCCCTAATGGAGCGGTTTGGTTTCCGCAACAGTGCAAGCATCATCCAACCGATGAACAGCAGCAGCAGTATAGGACGTCCAGTGGTGAGCAGACCTAGAACGATTGTAACAACCACTCCCGCCGCTACCAACCAGCGGTTGTGTTCCTCGATGAGTAGAATGAACGCGGTTGAAACGGAGACCGTCGGGGCATAGTCAAGAAATATGTTTCTAAAATCGGATTGACGTGCAAGAACTATTTGTCTGAGGGCTATAAAGAACGTCGGCGATATACTGTATACTCCCGTAGCTCTCATTGCATGGTAAACAACCAGTGGCACTGCAATAATAGAGTACAGGAGCAGCAACCGCCTCGGTTGAGTGTTTTCAGCTCGGGTGGTAAACCAAGCCGGTCGGTTGTTCCACCGTCTGTTACCGAGAATGCATCCAAGACTAAAACACAAGTTACCCCCTAAGAAAATGCAAACAGTAGTCCAACTGATTGGGTCGATTTCAAAAGGGAAAAAATCATAAACCGCGGCGGCTAAGGACCAGACAGCCGAAAACATAAATGCCGGGTAAAGGATGTCCCAACTTATGAGGTAGTTGGCCACGGAAATTGCCAGAAGCCCGAGGAGGAGTACCCAGCCCGCAGCCACCGTAGCGCTACCTTGGATATAATAAACTCCTTCAACAATGGCCAAAATAAGCACTGCAACGCCCAAAACAACACACATCCCATAGATTGGATGTCGAACAGGTACAACGCGCTCTTTCTTAGCTTCACTCATCGATTTGTGTCCAAAGATAGTTGTCACCTGTTCGGGGACAAACATCTAGTGGCACCCAGATTGGATTTCATTGAGCTTACGGGGGAAATGACTTGCAACGTATATAGTCATCAATACCACTACTCGAAAACCGAATATGAGTCGGGTTGCACTTCTGATTCCTCGCAGAATATTTCTCCTCAAAAATGTAAATTGAGCCATAATGGTCGGGTCCACACATGCACCGACACTACACATTACTAGAGCCTTTTGCCAATTTCGCGTCTGAGAGTAACCCTGTTCTTTTCCCGGATAATAATTCCAGCCAAGATGAAGGGACGACCATTCTAAGGATGTTCTGCAGATATAGTATTGCGGCTTAATCATGGCTTGGTGTCCGATGGCAAACCGGAATTTAGTTATATAAAGATCGCGCCGATAAATGGCAAGTGTTGTGTCAACGGGAGCGATGATATTAGACCCGATTCTGTCGCCTTCCATGAGCAACTTTTCCCGGTCGTATGTGTCCTTCATTCCTGGATTCAACTCAATATTAGATAAGTCTAAACTAAGGCCAAGCTTTCCTATGCATCGATGCTGTTCCATTTGGTCTGTCAAGTAAGTTAACCAACACGTAGTACCCTGTTTGCACTCGGGAACGACTATATCAGCGTCTGAGAATACATACAATTCGGAATCAGGCCATAGTTCGTGCTTCAAGGCAAGATTAAAGCCATATATCCAATTATTCTTGGTATTTCGGATGACAATGGACGAATACCGATCCGAAGCTATCCGCAGGACTGTTTCGTTTTCTTCCGTTCTGGGCGAGGCATTATCCACTACAAACAGTCTATATGGATATTTCGTTCGTTCAATTATCGCCTTTATAGACTGAAGGAGGACGTTAGGCTCGTTATGATTTAACAAAACGATGGGGATTAGCATAATTTCTCTCCTCGCTCATTTCGCGCGCCGTCATATTTATCCCTTTCCACTCTCCCAAGCACTAAGCGCATCGCCCATAAGCCGCCCAGTACGACAACTGCTGCGGAGAGGAGCAGTGCTATCCCTGCGCCAATCAGGCCAAGCATTGGAACAAACAGCGCTGCCCCCGCCACCCCTATCACCAATTGCACAATGTAGATCGGGACCTGGACCCGAAAGGTGCGTGCCGCAGTCAGACCGCAGAAGAGAAAATTTCCAATCGTGGTGAGACCGGCGATACCCACAAGGAGCGCCAGCAGGCCAACGTGATCCGCATACTCTCGGCGGTAAAGCAGGGTGAGCAGCGGACGGCCCACCAGAAACGTCAAAGGCACCCCGACTACCGCAATTAACACGCCTAGCAAGGAAAGCTTTGTCAGCAGACGCACAAATTGCCTGTGGTCGCCATCCGCAAAGAGGCGGGCGAGGTGTGTGGTGACTGACACGCTCAGCGCAGACACGACCATGTTAATAGCGATGACTAGGTACGCAAGCGATGCATAGATGCCCTGGTCTGCCAGTCCTATGTAGTGCTGAAGAAAGTAGCGGGGAATGTTCACGCTCAGACATCCGAAAAACACGACCCAGCCCAGCGGAAGGCCCAGCATTGTCAGTCGCCAGAGCTCATGGCGGTCGAAGCGGAAGAATGGGTCGTGGCGGCCGATCAATGCCCTGACGTTCCGCACGTCGTAAGAGAGCAGCACGGCCAGCCAGACCACGCTCATGGCGGCGACCGCGAGGGCCAGATTGCGGAAGTACGCAAAGGTTAGGGAAAAGACGAGGACTGAGGCAACGCCGCGCATCATCAGGCTGATGGCGACTCGCTTCAACTGCTCTTCCCGCTGCAGGAGGCCGGCCGTCACGTCGCTCATGCACTCGACGCACTTGGAAACTGAAACCAGGAGAATGACAACACGCACGGCAGAGGAGGCCCCGGCAAACGGCAACAGGGCAACGACCACTATCAGCCCGAGCAGCGTTGCCAGCAACCGCAGCGTGAAGTAGTTCGCGAATCCGTGCTCCACGTTCACATCTGTAGCCTGCACGGCGCGAAGCTGCAGGTTGGTGAACATGAACACCGGCGCGGAAACAGCCAGCCCAAGCGTGAACTGTCCGACTATCGATGGACTGCCCTGCTTGGCAAGCACCGATAGCATCCCCCATTGACATGCGCCGTAAAGAACATTGCCCGCTAACGTCCAAGAGAAGTTGGCGCGCAGCGACGGGATTGCGCTTCGAGTTGTGGTCAATGGCTGTTCGATATCAGTTACCGAAGAACTGTTGCGATCATCCAAGCGCCGGTCAAGGGAGGCAGAATCTGAAGCCGGCTCATGAGGGTTAGGAAATGGCGATCTTTCGCCCCCGGAGCGCGTAGCCGAGTTCTTCAAGCCGTTTGGCGGCAATCGGATCGACTTGCACAAGCTCCTTCCACCAAAAGAATAACGCCAGAATACATCCGGCGAAAAAGCCCACAAACGCGGAGAGCAACAGGATAATGGCGCGCTTGGGTGACGACTTGTGGTCCGGCTCAATCGCTGCCTCTACTACCTGAATGATGGCCGCGTCCTTGGATTCATCGAGCTTGGCTGCGTCGTATTGCTTCATAAGCAGGTCGAACAAAGCTTGCTGATATTTAACTTCGTGATCGGCACGGAGATACTCCATCCCGGCGCCAGGAACATCCCCCATTCCCAGATCAGTAAATCCCGATGAATGGCTATTCTGCTCGAGACGAGCGGCCTCTGCTTGCAACGAAGCGAGCTGGCGCTCTGCCAATTGCACATCCGAATTCTGCTCTGTCGAATAGGAACGCAGTGCCTGAACCTCGACTTGCTTGGCTGCAACCTGGGCGCGCAGCGCGGTCAGACTTTCGATCATCGCCTTTGCTTGAGCGTCAAGTTGAACCAGCCCCTTCTTTTGTTGAACCTGCTGGAAGGAAAGCTCAGACGCAAGCAGCGTTTCTTTGGCTTGTTTCAACTGCTCCTCATAAAAAAGCCGCCGTTGCGAAGCCTCTGTTACAGCAAGAGTCTTGGTCAAAATGCGCAGTTGGTCTGTGTAAGCGTTCGCCATCTCGGCTACACGCTTCTTGTCCTTATCCGTGACTGACACGGAGATAAATCCGTTCTTCTCAGAGGTAGCCACGGTATTGCCCGCCAGTTCCTTGCGGGCAGCCGTCATGTCTTTGGCGTGGTACTCCTTTGCCAAGCTGAACTTCTGGATGATCGCATCGGCGATGGGCCGTGAAGTCAGCAGGCCGATGTAGATGTCGTTGGGACTCTTCAGACCGAGTCCTCCACCGGCAAGCGCTGCAAGTGAACCCCCACCGGCACTTGTCAGTTGACTCATCATCATTGAGGCTGCGGACTGAGTCTGTTGTGGTGGCATGATTTTGGTCACCGCCGTATACCGGACGGGTTGTACTAAAGCGAAAACCAAGCCGGCAAGCACGGCAATGCCCGTTACCTTCGCGATTAGCCACTTCCGGTAGGCTAGCTGCGTAAGAACATCGATCAGGCTGACTTCATAGCCATCGCTAGGCGCCTCCGATAAGGAAGCGCCGTCCGTTGTCTCAGCCGTTTCCTCGATGGGAAAACCCATTTCAGTCATTCTTAACACCATTATGGGAGTATCGTTGCAAGCACGGCGCCCGTCATGGCAGCTCCAGAGATAATTTGGGCGTAACTGGCAAATTTCTGAAGTCCGCCTGAAACTACGAGCTTCTCCGGAACAACAATGGCGTCTCCGGGCAGTAACTTCAGGTTTCCATAGCTGCCATGAGAGTGGCTGTTGCGGGATTGGCGGCTGATAACTGTTCCGTCGGCGCGGATCACGAAGATGCGCTTTGGATCCGCCTCACGGGTGGCGCCCCCGGCATCGTTCAGATAGGCGATCAGCCGCTTTCCTGGCTCATAGCGCAAGGCGTTCGCATTGTACACAGCGCCGCCAACTTCGACCGTGCTGAGTCGCGGCGGGATGTAGAAGGTATCTCCATCTTCAAGAGGAAAATCTGGCATATCCTCAATGGTCTCGGCTCCGGGCTTCATGTCCAGAACGACCCGGCCTGTTGGTTTGATTGAAGCGAGCTTTGCTAGAGCGGCTTGCTGCATGGCAAGCTGCGCTTGTTGGTCCGCGCCGGTTTGTCCAGTTTGCGGAACCGCATTCGCAAACTTGGCTGTGAGTTCTCTTTGCATCTGCTCAGTGGATTGCTGGAGTTGCTTCTCCTGAGCCTTGCGGGCCGAAGCGCGCGTAAGTAGAGAAGCATAGAGATAAGAATGTGGCGTAAGCCCCCCAGCCTGTTTCACAACATCTCTTAATGTCTCGCCGGGGTTGACGCGGTATACGCCCGGTGCGTTCACCTCTCCGCCCACTTGGACAAAGGAAGCGTGCTTTTCCATAGGCAATTCAAGGTCCGCCCTCGAAAATATAGTGATGACATCTCCAGCCTTCAAAAGCTGATTGTCCGGAGATGTGGGGTTGTCGATTGCGCCGGCGAGGCGAAACGGGATCAGGTGGGTACTCAGATCACGCTCGTCAAGCCGCTCAATAAGCGCATATTCCCAGTTGATCTCCGCGCTGATCTGGCCGACGGTGTCAATAATCGGAGTGCGTGAGTTCCAGAACTGCTCGTTGCTCTGGTTGCCGCCTGGTTGATTAGTGCGCAAGATTCCGGATTGACCAGCCTGCGTATTGCCGGGTTGGTCAGTCCGCTGGTTTCCATACTGATCTGGTTGCTCATTGCCGTATTGGTCAGTCCGCTGATTTCCATATTGATCTGCCTGCGCATTGCCGTATTGGTCAGTCCGCTGATTTCCATACTGATCTGCCTGCGCATTGCCGTATTGGTCAGTCCGCGGGTTTCCATACTGATCCGCCTGCCCATTGCCGTATTGGTCAGTCCGCAGGTTTCCAAAAGGATGAGCGGAAATGCGCGGAACAAGGTGGTTCTCCCGGTTCCAATAATCTCGAGTGATCAGAAAGCCGCGAGAAGGGATTAGATCCGAAATCCGCATCCTATCCTTCCAGGCATAAAGACCGGGCTGAGCGACATTGCCCCGCAGCGTCACTGCGTTCTCAAACTTCGGCGAAAGCGGAAAGACCCGCAGCAGATCTCCATCTCTGAGTAGGTGTCCTTGCCCCGATGCGTCAAGCGCGAATTCTTCAACCTGGCGACTGGTGTGGTTCTCAATCCGCTCCAGCACGACGCGCTCGGCGTCAGCCAGACTTGTCATTCCTCCCGCGCCCGTGAGAGCGGCGCCTACCGTCGTCTCGCCTTTCAGTTCGTAGATGCCGGGTATGTTGATATCGCCACTGATAGCGACCTGCGCTCCAATCGAAGGAAAGTAAATCACATCGCCAGGGAGCAATCGAACATCGTGAGATTTGTCGCCCTTCTGCATCAGATCGTAGATATCGAACTCGGTTAGCGTCTGGCCTCCGCGCCGTAGCTGAATATGACGCATGGTCCCGGTTGCCGATGGACCTCCGGAGGCAAATACGGCATCAACCAGGGTACTCAAGGAACTGACCGTGTACCCCCCGGGTTGCCGTGCGCTGCCCAGAACAAATATCTGTACCGAGCGAAGCTGCCCTATAGCAACATTCAGTTGAAAGTCCTTGAAGAGAGCGCCGATGGCCGAATGGAGATACCCCTCAGCTTGTTCATAGCGCAAGCCGGCTACGGTCAGACTCCCCACCTTCGGCAGATATATCTGCCCGTTCCTGTCCACCGTTACGCGGGAATCAAGGTCTATCTTTCCCCAGGCCCGTATCAGCAGTTCATCCCCCGGCCCCAGCACATAATCTGCTGGCACAGGAACATGTTCCACAGGCGCAAAGGTTGTAGGAACTTCGTCGAACAATTGACGACCATACACGGGAAGCGGGCGTCCAGTTGCATCCTCGACGAACTTCTCAAATTCGGATTTCTGTCTTAGAGGCCCGACAATCCTCATCGGCGTCTGTATCGGCGCCGGCACAGTCCCCACGGGGATGCCAGATCCCGGAATGGCGTTGTCGAAATAGGTTCTTTCGCCAGCCTGGCGGGGCGCTTGGCTGGGAGCCTGCGGGGCGCCTGTCGCAGGTCCCTGTCCCGCTGTAGAACCCGGCGCTGACTGGGTGGATTCAGTCGGGGTTGTGAGCACAGATTGGCCGGCACAGAGGGTGCAGGGCAGCAGAAATAGCAACAATACCTTTGATCTCATAAGAAGAAACTCGCCTAACTCAAATGGCTGCTTCGGAAGCTGAGAAGTAATCCGCCCTGGGAGATCTTTCTCTGCCTCGTATGGTGCGAAATGACTCGCTTCAAATCGCGGTCATCCTCTCGCGCACGTTAATTCAAAAGGGCCGGCCGCGTTCGTGTGTGCGTCACCGAGGTCTCAGTCTGCCCACTATGAACCGAAATCTTGTCGGGAGCTACGCTATGAACCGGAATCTTATCTGGACCTGCATCGTATGGCTTGATAGACAGGGCCGTCTTCAAAAGCTCGGTCCCGGGATTATAATCGGGAACTAATTCCTTGAGCAGCAGCACAAGGTTGGCGACGTCTTGTCCTTCAACGATTGCCTGCAGGCGGAGCAGAGACGCTTTGAGTTGCATTGCATCAACATCCTGGTGGCAGGCGTAGCTTCTAATCTTAGCGTGCGAAGTTGGAGTTAGATGTTCATCATGCAGATTCAATTCTTCGAACATCTTCTCCCCTGGACGAAGGCCGGTAAATTGAATCTCGATGTCTCGTTCAGGCTGGAGGCCCGAGAGCAGAATTAGATTCTTGGCTAGATCCGAAATCTTGACAGGCTCGCC
>Ga0255354_1001824_pt1 | contig 11698 bp, 9 predicted proteins | sample HBST50metaG_FD_189942 | JGI IMG/M metagenome (GOLD analysis project Ga0255354, IMG submission 189942) | Peat soil microbial communities from Stordalen Mire, Sweden - H.B.S.T50 | ecosystem: Environmental > Terrestrial > Soil > Wetlands > Peat | place: Sweden: Norrbotten County, Stordalen Mire...
CGGATGGTTGTTTCCCGCGTCTCGTCCTCTACTTTCAAGTCTGCGCCAACTGGGGATAATTATCTGCAAAACAGTTGTCAGTAGTCAGCTATCAGTTGTCAGTTAAAACCCGTGGGGTGAGGGGCATGCCATCCCAGCACCCATTAGCGCTAAGATAAGAGCGCCACTCTGGGTTGTAGCCTCCCGTTCTGCGTCCATCAGGGAAATCTGGTGAGTCCCTTTTTCCACCAGTCCGAAGACTCTCATCCGCTCTTTGGGCTATGAAACCAAAGGACAGCGCACGCATTACTCTATAATTGCTACTCTCTTCGATATGGCTGTGCCTGTTTCATCTCATTGGACATCAGATTCAAGCGGTGCATGATTTCGGGTGCCAGAATTGGATTGAGGTCACTCACGTTCTGAAAATATCCACGGGAACGACGGGCCGAGATTATCTTTTGGGCCGCAACCCGATCTATGCCGGGAATTGTCATCAGTTCAGGCTCGGTTGCCGTGTTCAGATTGATGGTGAGAGGCAATGTGCGGTTCGTATCCCACATCGCGTCGGCTATCTTGAATCCCGAGTTGACCAACCATAGCTCCGGACCGAGGTTCGCATCCAGAGATCGTTTTCCAGCTACGACTTCAGCAATCGTCCCATCCAGCAACGGGAATGGCCGGTCCTCACGAAACGCAATCATATCTCCTCGCGATCCATCCTCGGCTGCGCGTTCCATCTGAGATGCCAATTGCTGTGACGCAGTCGCACCCCAGGTTGTCTCAATGAATATCGTATAGATGCGTTTTGCCTCGTCAGGAAATAGAGTTGCATAACGTTTGACTAGCCTGACGATGGCCGGTTGATTGCGATCGGTATCGGTCAATTCCGCCATCGCCGCAAACAATTTTAGATTTATATTCTGATACGGTGTGATTGCTTTTGTTGGGTCCATGGAAGCGTACTGGAGGAAAGGTTGATAAAACAAACTCTCGCGATAGTGATTGCGCAGTTGCTCGTCATTGACGATGCGATAGAACAGAGTCGCGATGACTCCCTCTGATGCCAACATCTGCTGCCCGTTCTTGAGTTCAGTTGGCAAGAACACGGTCGAGGTCTCTGCGATTGAAAGCAGGCGGTAGAGATCAGGGTCTTCGCCAAAGGCGCTCTCGGGAAGCGGTTTGAGATGAATAAACAGATTTCGTTTCACGCCGTCGGTACGTAGTTGCCCGTCTGCCGCGCTCAGCCAGAGCCTGTCTAGATCGCTCGAACCGGTTCCGCTGTTCAGCTTTCTCAAATGCGAGTTGGCAGTCGCATCCCGGACAAGTGGCTGGAAATGCTCTGCGAACCCTTCGTCGAAGGCTGTGGGATAGTCTGTCATCGTCATGCTCTGATGCATCTTGCGGGACTGGCCCACCTCAGGAGCACCAACAATTGCTTTCAAAATGAGATGGCCAAGTTCGTGCGAGAAGATCTCCTCGAAATCACCCGATTCGACGGAATTGTTTGTAACGACGAGATCGACATAGCCTGCGAGCACAAGTTGACGTTTTTCGGTGGAATCCTCCAGCCAGAAGCCGAACCTTGCGAAGCCACCTTCTTCCGTGGATAGCAAAAGGTACATCGGCGAGTGAAGCCAAGTTCGGTCTGAAGGATCTGTCTTTGATCGATTCGCAGCAGTCAAGTTGCGTGCGAATTGATCGAGACGAAGCACTTGCTGGGCAAAGCTCGTGTCCAGTTCTCGCCTCACACGTGTGACCAGCGCGCTCGAGGGAGCCGCTTGAAAGATGGGGTAGACATGACCATCCGGCGCGGGCGCAGATCGCACTCCGTGCTCTGAGTCAAAAGTTGGAACAACAATTTCGCAAGGGACGATTTGCTGGAGGGGTTCGGCAGTTTGTGCGACCCCTGAAAGCGAAACTGCAATCGCGAAAAGGAATAGGCATAATTTCCGCATATGTGCAATATACGCGGGACCGTTGTTGGAAGTTCCGAAGCGCCACCTATAACGTCCTTTGTGCGTGGCGCTTATAACGCATGATCATGTCCCCTATCGTGCTTGGACGCCTTCAAGCTCCTGCGTGGATTCGATAGCGAATCGACTCTGCGCCTTCATCAGCTTCTGGACGACGAACTGCTTCGTGCAGAACTTTTCCTTAACTTAGCGCTTATGATCCCAGCACCCATGATCGTGGTGAGTTTGCAGGTGGGATATTGAGGGTTGAGGTTTCCCACCCTTTCGCCAGGAAAAAGGCGAAAGGATGGGGCACGGAGCATTGGTAGGACGGTCAGGAGAGGAACAGCCTGGCTCGTGCTATCCCAGGTCTCAGAATCGAGACCTGGGGCACCCAGTGGTCGTGGTGAGTTTGCAGGTGGGCTGTTGGACACGGGCTTGCTTGCTGAGGAAAATTTGGAACCACGCCAGGGCCGAAAGTAGGCGGCTGGAGTATTCTTTTTGAGAGGAAATTCATTTGCCGCATATACGCTTATTGGCCTGCCTGTTGGCCGTTTGTCTGGCCGCAGGCTGCAAGGCGCAGTCTACGCCACAAGTATCAATCGACCCCACTCTCAACCGGCGCATTGAGGTCATGGTTCGTTCCCAATACTCCGTGCCGCAGGACTTCAATGTAACCCTTGGAACGCGCACACCCAGCTCGTTTACCGGCTATGACACGCTGCCGGTGACCATCGCACGCGGCGCAAGGTCTCAGGTGATCAATTTCCTGATCTCGACCGACGGCAAGCAGTTGGCGCATCTGGATACTTTTGACCTGACCAAGGATACGGCAGCCGCGATCGACATCACCAGGCGCCCCGTACGCGGCAATGCGTCGGCCCCGGTAACCATCATCAACTTCGACGACTTGGAATGCCCTTATTGCAGCCGGATGCACGAGGTACTGGTGTCTTTGGCGCTGGGGCGCTACAAGGACAAGGTGCGCCTGATTTACAAGGACAATCCGCTGGTCGAGATTCACCCCTGGGCCATGCACGCCTCAGTGGACGCCAACTGCCTGGCGGCACAAAATGGCAGCGTTTATTGGGCGTTTGTGGATTATGTCCACGCTCACGGCCAGGAAATCAGCGGCGAGGACCGGAATTCCACGAAGAGCTTTGAAGCGCTGGACCGGCTTGCCCGCCAGAAGGCAACAGAGGGCAAGCTGGACGGAACCAAGCTGGAGGCCTGCCTGGCCCGGCAGGACGAAACACAGGTGCGGGCGTCCAAGAAGGAGTCCGAGGAGATGGGGATGGATGGCACGCCGGTCATGTTTGTGAATGGCGAACGCATCAACGGGGCCGTTCCGGAAGAGCAGATGGTGGCGGCAATCGATCGTGCGCTGCGGTCCGCGGGCGTGGAGCCTCCGGCCGGCAAGTAAGCGCCATTTCTCGTCGGAACTTGGAAATTTAAGCTTGAATCAGGCAGCATACGCCGTATCGCGTATGCTGCCCGTGGATTTATCCTTAGATGAGGGGAGCAACTAATGCGTATCCTGTTCTGCGGAGACACATTTCCGGAGGGGCCTGAGTATTTGCGCCAGCGGCTTCCGGTCGATGCGCACGATGAATTGATCGTTTGTCCCGCCCCGGATATTTGCCGAATGCTCGACGGCGTCGATGTGGTTATACCGAAGATGCAGCGAGTTGGCCGTCGTGAGATGGAACTGGGAACCTTCCGTCTGGTGCAGCAGTGGGGCGCGGGTCTTGAAGGAGTTGACATCGAGGCCGCTCGCGAGAAAGGCGTCCATGTAGCAAACGTCCCAGCCACTGGGGGCAATGCCGAATCCGTGGCAGAACATGCATTGCTGCTCATGCTTGCGCTCCTTCGTGATCTGCCGAAAGCACAGGCTAACGTGCGCACTGGTGTTCTGGGTGCTCCCATTGGGAAGATGCTGATGGGGCGCACCGTTTGTATCTATGGCCTCGGCGCCATCGCACTGCCCCTGGCAAAGCGGCTGCAAACCTTCGGCGTACGACTTATCGGAATTACGCACGATCCATCCTCGCCAAAGGTAGCGGACTTTGGTCTAGACCATTGCTTTGCAATCAGTAACCGCGATCAGGCATTCACCGAAACAGACATCCTGGTGCTCTCGATGCGCTACTCCGAGGAGATGCGCGGCACAATTGGTGCACATGAATTGGGTGGCCTTCGCTCCGGAGCTTACCTTATTAACATCGCAAGGGGCGGCTTGCTCGACAACAATGCGCTCTATGACGCCCTCAGGCGCGGACAGCTTGCCGGTGCAGGTCTTGACGTATTCTGGCAAGAGCCTCTGCCGGTTAACGATCCCATCTTGACCCTGCCTAACGTAATCGCCACTCCCCATATAGCCGGAGTGACAGAAGAGTCGTTCATCGATATTGCCGACGCAGTCGCCGCCAACATTGAGCGTCTGAGGAAAGGCCTATCCTTACTGAATCAGGTGGTATAAAACTAGGACTAGGAATGGATCATAAGAATTTCAGCTTGCGCCCGCGCCTCACCTCATTGATTCAAACTGCCAACGTTTGTCTTTAACAGAGCAGCACTCGGCGCATTCATCCAAGCTCCAAGTCGCGAGTATTGCCGAGGACGCAGCGTCCTCACAGGAGTGATAAGGTTGCCAGTCAAATCGATTTTCCGAACTCGTTTCTGTTTTGCCGTCCTCACTGTCATGAGTGGAGCCCTGTTGGTTGCCGTGGCTGGATGCCATCGCTCGCCCTCGGCGAACGTGGTGGCTACAGTGAACGGGAAGGAAATCCTGAGGGCGGATCTGGAGAAGTTTTATCAGGCCAGCCTGGGAGACGCTCCGCAACAGCCTTCAGCCGAAGAAGCCAACATTCGGCGGCTGAACGTGCTGCACCAGATGATTGAAGATGAGATTCTGCAACAGCGCGCGGCCAAGCTGAACCTGGCCGCCTCCGATGAGGATGTGAACGCCAAGCTGACCGAGCTGAAGGCGCCTTATACGCAGGAGGAATTCGACAACAAGCTCAAGCAGCAGAATCTGACGGTGGACGATCTGAAGCGCAACCTGCGCCGCTCGCTGACCACAACCAAGCTGCTGAACAAGGAGATCGAGTCGAAGATCAACATCACGGACGCGCAGATTTCAAGCTACTATGCGGCGCACAAGGCGGAGTTCAATCTGATTGAGCCGCGCTATCATCTGGCCTGGATTGTGGTGACCAGCATGCCCTCCAAACAGGCTGGAAACCTGCAAAGCAACAAGGCTTCAGGCGAGGCTGACGCCAAGAAAAAGATCCAGACGCTGCAAAACCGACTGGATAGCGGCGAGGATTTCGGCGCCGTGGCAATGAACTTTTCAGAAGACGCCAACACCTCATCGAATGGCGGCGACATGGGCTTTGTGGCTGAGTCGGCGCTGCAAAACGACACGGAAGTCTACAACGCCATCAGCAAGCTGAAGCCCGGCGAGAGAACGGGAACTCTGGCCACCTACAGTGGCACAGGACCGGGACGGCGGACCATTGGATATGCGATCTACAAGCTGATTGCACGGGAGCCGGCTGGGCAGCGCGAGCTGAATGACCCGCGCGTGCAACAGGCCATCCACCAACTGCTGCAGGAAGCCAACCGGCAACTGCTGCAGAACGCATACGTCGAGATGCTCCACAACGAAGCCAAGATCCACAACTACCTTGCCGACCAGATTCTGAAGTCGGGCGCACAGTAGAGAGAACTCTTGCTTCACAGCACTACGGAATTTACAGGTTGCCGCGCGCAAACAAAAAAGCTGAGTGGATTCTCATTGAGAATGAATCCACTCAGCTTTTTTGTTTGCGCTCTGAACCGTTGCGTGTTCCGCTCTAGAATTTCGTCTCGATCTCTTTTCCTGAATACTGAATTGACCTGTCTGGCACAGCAGTGGCATCGGGTCCAACACCGTGGTCGGCATTCACAATCACGACATTGAAGGTGTGGCCGGGGGTCATGCCGGGGTAACTTCCCTGCCGTGCGCCAATCGTCAGCGTGCGCGCGGCATCGTCCCAGCGGATGGGGATGAGGGCATGCGCGCCTTGCTCATAGCGGTAGCTGTCGCCCTCGTCTTCATAGAGGTCGAAACTGCCGTTGGCTCCGGGGTAGAGGCGCAGCTCGATGGGATCAGTGGCCTGGCCCGCATACTCGATGACCGGCCCCAAGGGCAGAATTGAGCCCGCGCGCACATTGAGGGGAATCCGGTCGAGGGGGGCCGCAGCCGTCACCTCCGTACCGCCCGCGGTTTGCTTGCCGGTCCAGAAATCGTACCAACTGGCCCCGGCCGGCAGATAGACTGTACGGCTGACAGCGTGCTCGCGGAGCACCGGACTCACGAGGATTGCCGGACCGAAGAGAAACTGGTCGCTGATCTCCCATGTAGCGGGATCCTCACGGAAATCCATGACCAGCGGCCGCTGAATGGTGTAATCCTGGCTGGTGACCTTCCAGGCCAGCGAGTAGACGTACGGCATCAGGCGGTAGCGCAGGCGGTCGATGGCCAGCAGCGCCGGGTAGACACGATCATAGGTCCATAGCTCGTTGTGGTCGCGGTGGCCGTGGGTACGGAAGACCGGGCAGAAGGCTCCGTACTCAAACCAGCGGGCATAGAGCTCCTGGTACCCTGGCTGGTTGGCCGCGCCGTCGTAGGGCTGATGGTAACCGCCAATATCGGTGGTCCAGTATGGGTAGCCGGAGAGGGCGATGTTGAGGCCAGCGGGCACCTGACGGCGCAGTGCCCACCACGTGCTGTATACGTCGCCGGACCAAACGGCTGCTCCGTTGCGTTGCTGGCCCATGAAGGCCGAGCGCGTGAGCAGAAAGACGCGCTTCTCGCTGTTGGCCTGCTTCCAGCGCTCCTGAACGGCCCCGGTGTGCTCAAGCGGAAAGATGTTGGTGTATTCCAGGCCGCTGCCGATGTGCAACTGCTTGTAGCGCAGGCTGGCATCGCCCGAGTGAGGCCAAGCCTCTTCCGGTTCCGAGCTATCCAGCCAGAAAGCATCCCATCCCTGGGCGAAGAGCTTGCCCGTTAGCTGATTCCAGAAGAAGTCGCGCGCCGCGGGATTAGTGGGGTCATAAACTTGCGCACCGGGGACTTCGAGCCCCTGCCGACGCATCTCGATGAAATTCTTCGAGGTGGAGTCCAGCATGGCCCACACCGAAATCATGGCGTGGACGTGCTCGTCGTGGAGCGTTTTGAGCGCGGCGGGCACATCGGTGTAGCCGGAATTGTAGATCGGATCGCCTTTGCCGCCATTCTTCCACCAGAACCAATCCTGCACGATGGCGTCCATCGGAATATGCCGGGCGCGATACTGGCCGGCTATATCCAAGAGCTCGGCCTGAGTGGAATAGCGGTCTTTAGACTGGAAAAAGCCATAAGCCCAGGCAGGAAACAGCGGCGTGTGGCCGGTCATGGTCCGGTACTGGTGGATGATGCGGTCCATGTCAGGGCCATAAAGCACGTAATAGTCCACTTGGCCGGCGGCAAGGGACTCAAAGTTAAGTTCGAGCGGGAAGCGGTTGTCCACGTAGCTGAAGGAGGCCGTGTTCCAAAGGATGGCGTATCCCTTGCTCGAGACAAGCAGGGGGATGGCGATATCGGTGTTATTCTGGCCCAGCTCGACCGTACTGCCACGGTAGTTGAACAGTCCCCCCTGATGCTGGCCTAGGCCGTAGAGGGCCTCTGTGGCGTCGGGACCGAAGCGGTCTTCGATGTGGTAGAGAGAAGGAGTGTTCCCGGGGAGATAGGTGCGGGGCAGATTCGAGATTTCATGCACCAGCGTCTGTCCATCGGCGGTTTTGAAGGTCAGGCTTCCCTCGCGCTCGACGAGCGAAACCGCAAGACGCGCTGTGGTAAGCGTGGAGACGCCGTCGGCCCGGCTGAACTGGAAGGGCGCCCCGGGACAGGATTGCGAAGGGGCAAGCATCCAGGGCTGCGGCGAGGTCGATGAGGGCGTGCCCGCGGGCTGGGCAACCACATGAAGCAGAGCCTCCCCACAAACCGTCACTTCCAGCACTTCACTATCATTGTGCGCTGCTAGCCCTCCAGGCGACTGGACGGCCTGCATGGGGGTAGGACGGTGATATTCGCCGGTCGCGGTCTGGCCGTGAACAGGAATGGCTAGAAGGGGCAGGCAGACAAGAGCAGAGAGGATAGAACGAGTGGTATTGCCAGTCTTTGACACAGAATACCTCGTAAGATTGAACGAAAAGCAAGTATACGTAAAAACGGCCCCCACATAGTAGCGGAGGCCGTTGATGTTCAGGAATATACGAGTACGAGTTACTTCAGATTGCCACTCGCATCCATGGTGATGCCGCCAGGTCCCTGATTCTTCTTTTCTTCATTGGACTTGCGGGTTCCCATAGCCTTGACGCGCCAATCCTCTGCCGCCGCCAAGTCAGCCTTAACCTCGCTGGCATTGCCGAAGTCCACATCCGCCTTACGCCGGTAGATGAGGTTGAGATAGGCCATCGCGTCGTCATAGTTGGCACGGTTGGCGACAGCCTGATTGAGATACTGCAGGCCTTCATCGACCAATGCGCCGTTCTGCGACTTGAGAACCTCCATGACCTTCTTGGGCGCCTTGACATTGCCCTGGCCATCGTCATTGATACCGGCTGGCTGCAAAGCCTTCAACGTATTTTCATGCGCCTGTGTCCAGTCAATCACGCCGATGGTATAGGCAGCTTCTGGATCCTTGGGGTCAACGTCCAATACCTGCTTCTGCCAAGTCTTGGCCTCGTTCATATTCTTGACGCTATAGTAAATACCCGCGACCTGCTTGAGACTGTTCACGTCGTGCGGGTCTGTGGCGAGCACCTGCTGAAAGATGGAGATGGCCTGTTGTGCTGTGGCCAAATTCTCCTGCGTTTCCAAGCCGGGGATTACGTTCTGCGCCAGCGCTGTCGCCAGATAGGTTTTTGCCATAGGCAGTTTAGGGTCAAGTTGCGTGGCCTTCTGGAAGTGACCGATCGCTTCTTCGTAGTGAGCGCTTTTATACGCTTCCACTCCCTTGTTCAACTGGTCACGGGCTGCAAGCTGGTTGCACCCGCTCATGGTAAGCACCATGCCGGCCAAGGTAACCGCGAGCGCCGTAATACGTGCGGGTCCATTCATCTTCGTATCCTTCTCCTTCAGGCGAGTGCCTATCGGGTGCGCGCCTGGAATATCTGCATCTGGCCGCGGGCGGGAGCAACCGAAACCAGGATCAAAAAAATTGTACTCCTGTTTCCGCCCGTACATATTGCATTCGGACGGGGCTGGAAGCCCTGAGTTTGCCGGGACTTACAAATCCATCCCAGCCCTGGCTGCCAGCCTAGGACCTATGTGCTCTCAGTTTCGGAGAGATCGGCATCTGGCGCAAGGCCGGAGCAGACAGTCCCCGTTGGCGGACCTCCCCGCCAAGGGAGGCGCCACCATGCGTCTACTATTGACCAGCCTGTATCTTCGGCGTCATCAATCCAATGTGATCCACGTTGGCTGCACGGCCAATGTCGATAACATCCGCGATATAGGAGAAGTTGACATCGTCATCGCCCCGGACGAACATGATGCGCTCGGCACGGTTGGCATAGATCTCAGTCAGCCTGGGCTGCAAATCCGCCTTGGCAACATCGGTTTCATTAATCTTGTACGCCGGGGCTGCGCCGGGGCGATAGATAACCTGAACCACGATGATGCGGTCATTCTGCTGCGCTTGCTGCGTCGGAGCCTTGGGAGGCTGGGGAACCAGCGCATCCAAGCCCTTGGGAGTAACGGGCACGATGACCATGAAGATGATCAGCAACACCAAAAGGATGTCGATCATCGGCGTCATGTTAATGTCGGACGAGTAGCTTACCCCGCCTCCAGTTGAAAATGACATGGCTAAAACTCCTCGTTTACTGCAAATCGTTAAACGTCAGCACGAGCGCGAATCTACTCGCCGCCCGCGAGTTTGCTTTCGCGCTGCTGGGTCAACAAGCCGATATTTTCCACGCCAGCCGTGCGCACAGCATCGACAGCATCTTCAACTGTGCGATATTGTGCACGAGCATCAGCGCGCACATAGATCGTCTTGCCAGGCTTGTCAGCCAGCTTTTCGCTGACCTTCGTACCCAGTTCAGTAACGGCGACCTTGTCCTGCCCCAGAAACAATCCGCCATCCCGCGTAACGGCAACGACGATGGCATCTTCCTTGTCGGCATCAGGCATGGCAGTTGCGTTTGAAACCTTTGCCATGTCGATAGCGACCTTATTTTGGAGCATTGGGGTGATGACCATGAAAATGATGAGCAGCACCAGCATCACGTCCACCATGGGTGTGACATTGATGTTGGCATTGACCTTGCTGCCTTCGTTGCGAACTGTAATTCCCATTGTGGGGGCTCCGTCCGTCTGAATTTTTGTCCCGGATCCCGTCCGGCACTACAGGTAGCCAAATAGCCTGCGTGATGCTGAAACCGGCAGGCAGGAGAGAGTTCAGGCTCTCCTGCCTTCCGCAGCTTCTCGCTCTAGCCGATAGCCACCTTGTTTAGCGCTTGTGGCTCTGCTTGATGAAATAGTCGATCAGTTCGCTCGATGAGTTATCCATCTCAACGTCGAACGATTCAACACGACCGGTGAAGTAGTTGAAGGCCATGACGGCCGGGATGGCGACGAGCAAGCCGAAAGCCGTGGTGACCAAGGCTTCTGAAATGCCGCCGGCAACCGCGCCGATGCCCGAGGTCTTCTGAGTGGCGATCGACTGGAAGGCATTCAGAATGCCGCAGACGGTGCCGAACAGGCCGACGAAGGGAGCAGTGGCGCCAATGGTGGCCAGAACCGCAAGGCCCCTCTTCAGCTTGGCGTGGACAATGGCCTCGGCCCGATCCAACGCGCGACCCGAACTGGCAATGGTCTCTTCAGTCGCCACGCCACCTGTGGAGCGGAACTCCTGCAGGCCAGCGGTAACAACCTCAGCCAGATGGGACTTCTTGCTGCGATCGGCGATCTTGATCGCCTCTTCAAGCTTGTTGTCCTTCAGGGCGCCAGCAACCTTGGGCGCAAACTCGCGCGACTGCTTGCGAACGGCGGTGAAGTAAAGATAGCGGTCGATCATAACGGCCAAAGACCAGATCGACTCGACGAACAGGAGGATGGCCACACAGCGGGCCAACCATCCCATATGACTCCACAGCCCCATGGGGCTGAAGCTGACGGTCTGCTCTTCCTGGAACAGGAACAGCGCCAGATTGCTAACCGAGTGCGAAGCAAATTGTGCGAGCTGAGCGAGAATCACTGAATCGTTCCTCCTAAGGAGTTTTCTTATGAACTGCGACTGACGTGCATTGCTGGGAATGCGGCTCTTACAAGATTCGCATTCGGGTCAAAAGTGAGGCTCCCTGCCCATAGGACGCGGCAGGAAGCCAGAATGTTCGCTATCCACCCAGAGTGAAGATCACATTGACTGTGGTTTCCACTTCCACCGGCTCGTTATTGAGCAGGTAGGGCTTGTAGCGCCAGGTCTTAACAGCATCCATGGCAGCCTGCTGCAGCATGGCCGGACCGCTAACGACGCGCAAGCCTTCGATCATTCCCGACTTGGAAATGGTCGCCTGCAGCACCACAGTGCCGGAAACACGAGCAGCCTTGGCGATGGGAGGATAGACAGGCTGAGTCTTCTGAATCAACATGCCCACAGCCACACCGGCTGAGATGTTTACCTTCTTGGGAACAGCAGCCTTCACCTTGGGACCGGCATTGTTAAATAAGC
>Ga0255354_1001837_pt1 | contig 11647 bp, 11 predicted proteins | sample HBST50metaG_FD_189942 | JGI IMG/M metagenome (GOLD analysis project Ga0255354, IMG submission 189942) | Peat soil microbial communities from Stordalen Mire, Sweden - H.B.S.T50 | ecosystem: Environmental > Terrestrial > Soil > Wetlands > Peat | place: Sweden: Norrbotten County, Stordalen Mire...
CCCTTATCTGCTATTGAAGTCAACAACTTGAAGAAAGCGCCCGCGGTCGATGGCGTGTTGCCGGCCGTGCTCAATCGCTGGAGTCCGCGCTCCTTTGCCGACCGCGAAGTGAGCCCCGCCGACCTCCACAAGGTGTTTGAGGCCGCCCGCTGGACCGCTTCCGCCTACAACGAGCAGCCCTGGCGTTTCTTTGTCGGCATCCGCAACTCGTTGACCTACAAGAAGATATTCGACTCTCTCATCGGTTTCAACCAAGGCTGGGCCGGTTCCGCGCCAGTGCTGATTCTGGGCGCTGCCAACACCAAGTTCAGCCACAACGGAACCGAAAACTCCTATGCTCTCTACGATTTAGGCGCTGCCGCGTCGTACCTGACGCTGCAAGCCGCAGCCCTCGGCCTCACCACCCACCAGATGGCCGGCTTTGACCACGATGCCGCCCGCCAAGCCTTTGATATTCCAGCCGATTACGTCCTCGGCTCAGTCATCGCCCTCGGCTACCAGGGCGAACCCGCCGCTCTCGGCCACGAGCAGATGATCTCCATGGAGATCGCTCCACGCGAGCGCAAGCCCTTGAATCAATTCGTCTTGTCCGCCTGGGACACACCAGCCAGCATTGGCTAATTGTTGACCGAATTCGCGGCTTCCCCAGCCACGCCTCCAGCCTTCGCTTTACAGTGGAGGCTGGAGGAAATTCCCCCGCCCGATGACCAGAAATCCGACCAGCAACCTGCCCTATCGCCAAAGACCCGCACGCCGCAAAATCAACTACGAGACCGCTCCCACCCGGCGCAAGCGCCTGAGCTGGCAGGTTCGCTTGGCTCTAACTGCCACGGGATCAGTGATTTTGCTGTTGGCCTGGAGCATCGTAGCGCGTCAGCTTGCGCCTTTGTCCAACACCGAACTCACCCGCTTCGACGCGATCATCGTGCTGGGTACAAAGGCCGACAGCGACGGCAATCCCTCGCCTGCCATGCAGGCCCGCATAACCGAAGCCGTGCGTGAGTACGAGCATGGCGTTGCGCCGCGACTCATTGTTACCGGTGGCGCGGCCCACAACGGATTTGTGGAAGCGCGCGTGATGGCGCGTGTGGCCCATGCCCAAGGCATCCCGGAATCAGCAATTTACGCGGAGCCAGAAGCCATGGACACCATCCAGAACGCCTGCTATTCCGCGCGGATTATGAAAGCCCACGGCTGGCATTCGGCCGAGGTGGTTTCCAGCGCCAGCCACCTGCCCCGCGCTGCGATGATTTTCAGTCGCCTGCCCATGGAGTGGCGCATGCACGCCGCCCCGCCTCTGTCGCCTTCGGCGGCTTATTCTGCCGCTGCCACCGTAGTGGAGACGCTGCGAACCGCTCGTTACCTTGTCTGGTCTCGCCAGATGGAGCGCTGTGAGCCCTAGCGCAGAAGAAAGCGCCGCTATCCGCGTTGTCCCACCTTGGTATGGTCCTGTAAGCTGGATGGTGATGCGTCTTCCAGTTCGATTCTCCGCCCCTCTTGCCGCTATTGCTGCCTTGGCTATATGTGCCGGAATCTGCGCCCAGGCTCAGAGCACCGCCGCCCCGACCGCTGGCAATGGCACCTACATTGCCGTCGATCCACTGGCGCTCGTGCGCTATGACAACCGTTTCGATGTGTCGCTAGGCATGGCCTACGACCACATGAAGGCTGGTCCGAACCTGCTGCAGGGGTCCAACCTCGGCGGTCTCGACCTCTCCGGTTCCTACTGGTTCGCCAAGCACTGGGCCGTTGAAGGCACGGGCCGCGGCTATGTGGGCACCAGCGGCGCCGCACCCAACTCGGTCAGCATCAAGGGACCGTTTGTCGCGCAATACATCTTTGCCGCCGGCCCGGAATGGCTGGGACCGCACAACAAGCACGGCGCGTTGATCGCCCATGCTCTGGTGGGCGGAGCCTATGGCAAGTTCGAGCAGGATCTGCGCGGATATTCTCCCTCCGTGGTGGGTTTCTATAATGACCAGACCGCTCCGGCAGCCATTGTGGGCGGCCACATCGATCTGAACCGCTCTGCCCGCTGGGTATTCCGCATCACGCCCGATGCCGTGATGACCCACTACAGCACCAACTACGGCACCAAGGCCAGCCAGTACGACGTGAACTTCGCGATTTCAGTTGGCGTGGAATACAAGTTCAAGAAGAAGCGGTAGAGCAGTTTCTGCCGGCATGACCGGAGATACGACAAGAAGCGGCCATGTCCTCCATGGCCGCTTTTCTGTTTCTGTGCTCCACGCTCAATCGGTCTTCAGAGGTAACTTCATCGATGCAGCACTCTCGATGAAATAAGGGGGCTGTCAGCTTCATCTGGTTGTGATATTCTCCACCGTTCAGTAACTCCTGTGGTGAAGTATCACCGGAAAGAATGCTGTACCGGATAGCGGCACATCCGCATCGTTGCGGGGCCTCCCGGACAGAGAATCGAAGGCACATTCAAATGGACATGAGAGACACCCTTGGAGTTCTACTTGCCGGAGGAGCTGGAGAGCGGCTCTTCCCTCTGACCCGCGACCGCGCCAAACCGGCTGTGCCCTTTGGCGGACATTACCGCATCATCGACATCACGCTTTCCAACTGCATCAACTCTGGCCTGCGCAAGGTCTTCATTCTGACCCAGTACAAGGCGCTGAGCCTAAACCGACACATCCGCGAAGGATGGACGGGGATTGTGGCGCAGGAACTGGGCGAGTTTTTCGAGCTGATGCCGCCCATGCAGCGCACCGGCTCCAACTGGTATATGGGCACCGCCGATGCCGTCTACCAGAACATTTACTCAATCGGCAGCGAGCAGCCCAAGTACATCCTGGTCCTCGGCGGCGACCACATCTACAAGATGGACTACAGCCGCATGCTGGAGCGCCACAAGGAGTCGCACGCTGAGGTCACACTGGCCACACTGCCCATTCCGGCGGATGAGGTTTCGCGGTTTGGAGTGGTCGAGGTCGATAAGACTGGGGACGTCCTTGGTTTTCAGGAAAAGCCAGCTTCCACCAGCTTCCGGTCCCCCTTCAACCCCGACGCCGTGGACGCCTCCATGGGCATTTACATCTTCAACACTGAAACGCTGTTGAAGGCGCTGATGGCCGATGCGGAAGATCCCAACTCCAAGCATGATTTCGGCCACGACATTCTGCCCAACATGCTGGGCAAGCGCAAGATGATGGCCTATAGCTTTGTGGACGAGAACAAGCAGCAGGCGCTCTACTGGCGCGACGTGGGCACTCTCGACGCCTACTATGACGCCAACATGGACCTGTGCTCGGTTTCGCCAACGTTCAACCTCTATGACAAGAGCTGGCCCATCCGCACCCGCGTGCGCCAGTATCCGCCGGCCAAGTTCGTCTTCGGCGAGCCTGGCCGCACCGGTTCCGCGATCAACTCGGTCATCACCGCCGGCGTCATCATCTCCGGCGCTTCGGTGTCCAATTCGGTGGTATCGCAGGATGTGCGCGTCAACTCCTACTCTGACGTGGACGCCAGCATCATCTTTTCTCACGTGAATATCGGTCGCCATTGCCGCATCCACAAGGCCATCATCGACCGCGACGTGCACATACCCGAGGGCACAATCATCGGCTACGACCCGGTCGAGGACAAGCGCCGCTACTTTGTTACTCCCTCCGGACTGACCATTGTCACCCGCGACGCCTCGCTGTTTGAAAACCCGGTTGAACCGGACTTCCAGCAGCGGTATTAGCGGCTGACGCAATCGCAAGCAGCCCCCAGCGGCCCTTTCCCACAGAAAGGGCCGCTTTGTTTTTGCCGCAAACCAGGCCTGACCACAATGCCGGCACCGGCTCCCCGTGAAAATTGCACCCTTCCCCCGCCCTTCGTCCTCTCATGATTGGGTCCGCTGCAAGCAGCAGCCCGGTTGAGAGGACCAAAACAGTGTCTGTCGAGAATCCACCGCTGGAGCAGCCGGAAACACCGCCCAAGCAGGAATTCGATTCCGGCCAGGGCTTGGGTCGTCGCGCCTTCATCGTGGCAGCGGCGGCAGCCGTCAGCGGCATCGCCTTCTGGGGTTTGCGCCGCTCCACCATCGCTCCCGCGCGGCCATTGGACCCCTCGGAAGGCCCACGGACAGTTACAGTTGTCGAGTTTTCAGCCGACGGCAAGAAGACCGACGTGGTTACGGTGCCGCGCCTCATCAAGACCGATGCGGAATGGCGGCGGCAGCTCTCTCCAGACGCCTACTGGGTCACCCGGCACGAAGACACCGAGCGGGCCTACACCGGGGCCACCTGGAACCTGCATGACCGCGGCCTCTACCGCTGCATCGGCTGCGATCTGGCAGTATTCAGTTCGGAGGCCAAGTTCGATTCCGCCACCGGCTGGCCCAGCTTCTGGCAGCCGATCGCCCCAGAAAATGTGGTGGAAAAGGTAGATGGGAGCCAGATGACCGTGCGTACCGCGGTTTCCTGCCGCCTGTGCGATGCCCATCTGGGCCATGTATTCAATGACGGCCCCGCCCCCACCGGCCTGCGCTACTGCATGAACTCGGTCGCCATGCGCTTCGTCCGGCGCTAGCGGAAGCCGTATCCATACGCCGCTCACTCGTCCATGGAACAATTCGCCCCCGGCCCGCGTATTAGCAAACTATGCAATGCGTGGGTACATTAAGCTGGAGCGTGATGGGGATGGGGTCGTTGCCCGAGCCGCCGCAGCGTACCATGGAGGCGCCGGAGGTTGGCGCTCCAAGGACGCCTGCCGCCGGCCACGTCCAGGGAGGCAGAATGATAGCTCCAGACGCCCGCCAGCCAGGCGCAGAGGGGAATCCACTGGAGATCGACTGGTCCCAGGTCGCTCGCCGCTGCATGGATGGAGATCCCGGCGCATGGGCCGAACTGGTCCGCACCCACCATCGGCGCGTGTACGGGCTTTGTTATCGCTTTACCGGCAACCCAACCGACGCTGAAGACCTGACCCAGGATGTTTTTCTGAAGGTTTATTCGAACCTGTCCAGCTTTGACACCACGCGGGGAAGCCTACAGGTGTGGATCACCACCTTGACCCGCAACCTGCTGGTGGACAACTTCCGCAGAACCCGCAACCAGCGCGCTACTTCTTCGCTGGACGACGGCTGGGAGAATACCGAAGAGCTGAAGCCGATTGACCGGCTCACCGCTCGCGACCCTTCGCCGCATGAATCGGCGGCCCGCCAGGAATTGGCAAAAATGGTGCAAAACGCCTTGGCGCTGGTTTCCATCGAGCTGCGCGAGGCTGTGATTCTAAGGGATTTACAGGATTTGGACTACAAGGATATCGCTCAGGTATTGGGCATTCCCGAAGGGACGGTCAAGTCCCGCATCAGCAGAGGCCGCGCGGAACTGGCTCGCCTGCTGGAACGTAATAAACGGGAGGTAATGTAATCATGGCAGAGCGCACACATATTCCGAGTTCCCCCGCCTGCGGGCAGTGGGAAACACTTTTGGCCGATGCGCTGGACGGGCTTCTGAAGCCCGAAGACGAAGCCGCCTTTGCCGCTCACATGGCCGTTTGCCCGGGTTGCACCGCACTCTTTGAAGAGGCGCGCCGGGGCCGCGAGTGGCTGGAGTTTCTCTCGCCTGAGCCGGATGTGCCGGCTGGCCTGCTGGACAAGATTCTCGCCCAGACCGGTCCGGGACAGATCGCCGGCTACGGCCTGATCGACGGCGACAGCAGGGTTCTTCCCTTGCCTGCCACCATTCCGGCCTGGCAGCGTCCCGGCCTGGTGGGCCACGTTCGCCGTTTCGCCGAGCCGCGCTTGCTCATGACGGCCGCCATGGCTTTCTTTTCCATCGCGCTCACGCTCAACCTGACCGGCATTCGCCTCACCAGCCTGCACTTTGCCGACCTGCGCCCCACCGCGGTCCGCTCCTTCATGGAACGGCGGCTGACCATGGCCTCGACGCCCATCATTCGCTATTACGATCACCTCCGCTTCGTCTACGAGGTTGAATCGCGGATGCGTGAATTGCGCCGCGTCACTCAAGGAGAAGGACAAGGCGAGGGGCAAGGCACGGACAGCCAGCAGAAGCAGAAAGACGCCTCGCCTTCTACGCCGGGCGAATCCAAACAGAATCCCGGCGGCCAGCACAATCCCGGCGGTAAGGATGGCGGCTCGCGCGTCGATCCTCCACAGCAGTCGGTGAACCCCGTGACCAGCGATTCAAACGAGTATATGGAAGTTTCCCTTGCGATCCAGGAACGGCCCGCGCATTCCGGCGGCTCCGCTACGGCACTACGGGAAAGGAGCACAGTATGGACTGCGTAAATCACAGTGGTGTAAGCGCTACGGCTTTTTGCCAGACTTGCGGCAAACCTCTCTGCGCCAGCTGCGTGCGCAGCATGGCGGGGGGACAAATCTTCTGCGATGCTTGCCAGGCTTCCTGGCAGGCCTATCAACAGCCTTTTGCAGTGCCTCCGTCGGACGGACCCAACCCCACGGCAGCCGCCGTGCTGGGCCTGATTCCCGGCGTGGGCGCCATGTACAACGGCCAGTACTTCAAGGCCCTGATCCATGTGGTGATCTTCGCGGTGCTGGTCAGCATGGCCGATCACTATGGAATTTTCGGCATCTTCATCGCCGCCTGGGTCCTCTACCAGTCGTTTGAGGCCTTCCACACCGCCAAGGCGCGACGCGACGGTCTGCCTGTGCCCGATCCGCTGGGCTTGAACGAAGTGGGCAACTGGCTGAACCTGGGCGCGAAGCCGCCCTATCCGGGACAACAACAGCCGGGCCAGCCCGCCCCGCCCGCGCAGGGTGCCTATCAGCAGCCTGCCGAGGGGCAGTACCAAGCTCCATACCAAGCTCCGTATCAGGCTCCCTACCAACAGGCGCCCTACCAGACGCCCTATGCGCCGCCGGCTGCCGGCTTCACCGATCCCGGCATCCCACCGGTTCCTCCTCCCGTGCCGCCGTCGCTCTACTGGCGTCGCAAGGAGCCCATCGGGGCCATCGTGCTGATCGCTCTGGGCGTGTTGTTTCTGCTCGGCCAACTGGATGTCTTCCACGGCCGCATGTTTGAGTTCACCTGGCCGGTGCTGCTGATCGGGCTGGGCATCTGGCTGGTGGTTCGCCGTCTGGCTGAGTCACATGGAGGTTCCAAATGAGCCGTTATATTTTGATTCGCCGCCTGCGCGGTCCCGCGTTTCTGCTTCTGGTTGGCGCCCTCGCACTGCTCAATCAGGCTGACCTGCTGAGCTGGGGCAAAAGCTGGCCGCTGTTTCTCATCCTGGGTGGCGTTCTGGCACTGGCTGAGCGCGCTGCCATCGCCACCGAAGGGCCCTATGCGGCAGCCCCGTATCCAGGCACGCAGTATCCAGGCGCTCAGTATCCGGGCACGCAATATCCGGGCGCTCCTTACCCGGGCGGTGTGAATCCCGCCGCTGCTCCGGCACAGGAAACTTCCGCAATTGTTCCCGCTCATTCGCAGGACTACGGCAAGGACTCCGAAGGAGGACAATCATGAGCAGCGTACCTCCGAACATGCCTCCCAATATGCCTCCTGGCGGCGGCGTTCCGCCCTACGATCCCAAGACCCAGTGGCGGGTCTACCGCGAGCAGCAAAAGGCCGCCTGGCGCGCGCAGCGCGACGCCTGGAAGACTCAACAGCACGTCTGGAAAGCGAGCTACGTCGGCGCCTACGGCCCGCGCGTTCCCTCGGTAGTTGGCCCTGTCATTCTCATCGGCGTGGGCATCGTGGCCCTGCTGGTGGTTACCGGCCACATCAACGCAGGCGACTTCTGGACCTGGTATGGCCGCTGGTGGCCCCTGTTGCTCATCGGCGCCGGCTTGGCCCTGCTGGGCGAGTGGGCGCTGGATATGCGCCGCGAAACTCCGATTCGCCGCGGCGGCAGCTTTATCGGCATCCTCTTTCTGCTGGCTGTTCTCGGGCTGGGCGCAACCGGCTGGAACAACTTCTGGGGTCCGTTGCGCGCCCAGTGGGGCGACCAGGGCGACAACTTCTTCAACGCCTTTGGACTGCCCGAGCACACCAACGATCAGGTGGCGCTAAGCTCCCAGATTCCCGCCAACGCCACCATTGAGATTCAGAACCCCCGTGGCGACGTCAGCGTGACGGCGGGCGACCAGTCCTCCATCCAGGTGCAGGCTCATGAAGTGGCCTTCGCCCGCTCGGATGAAGAGGCCAACAAAATATTCGAAGCCGAGAAGCCGCGCCTCACCGTCAGCGGCAGCGCCGTACTGGTCAAGTCCGACAGCAGCAACAGCGGGCGGCTCAACCTGACCGTCACCGTTCCCCGCACCGCCAAGGTGATCGTGAACTCCGCCCACGGAGACGTGACCGCGGCTGGCCTGGGCAACGGCATCAACATCACCGCCGCTCATGGCGATATTCACCTGGGCACGCTCACCGGGCAGGTGAACGCGCACTTCTCTGACCACAAGGGCGATTTCTCCGCGCATCAGGTCGAAGGCGACATTATCGCCGACGGCCATTGCAACGACATCACTCTCTCTGAAATCAAGGGCAAGGTCAGCATCAACGGCGAAATTTTTGGCGATGTACACATGGAGAGCGTCTCCGGACCAATCAACGTGCACACCTCGGTCACCGACCTGCAAGTGGCGTCTCTGCCCGGCGACCTGACCCTCAATCCCGACGACCTGCGGGTCACCGAAGCCAAGGGGCAGGTACGCATAACCACCCACTCCAAGGATGTTGACCTGAACCAGATCTACGGCGACAGCTACGTGGAGAACCGCAATGGCCGCATCGCCATTGAACCGGCCGGGATCTACAGCGTGGAAGCCAAAAACGGCAAGGGCGACGTCGAAGTGAGCTTGCCCCCCAACGCCTCGGCTACCGTGGATGGGCGCACCCGCAATGGCGACATTGTGTCGGAGTTTGCATTGGCCATCAGCGGCGAAGAGAGCGAGACAATCAGCGGGCGAATCGGCTCCGGTGGATCGCGAATCACCCTGAACGCGCAAGACGGCGACCTGCGCATCAAGAAGGGCTCCGCCTTCCCACCCGCGCCGCCAGCGCCGAACGCAGCGGCTGCTCCCACCGCTCCCAATGCACCGCACTTGAAGGCGCACAAGGTACTGCCGCCGCAGCCGATCACGCAGTAAGCGCATCACCTTAATCCAATGCAGTAAACCGGCGCGAGAGGGCACACCTCCTGCGCCGGTTCTGTTTTATGCGTCCCACGACTCGATGGCGTGCAACTTTCCCCCTTGCCCGTTCTACCCGCTTCCGTTGTATGCTCCAGTCGGCGGGGGAGTCAGGCCATGACGGAAACACCGACACGGGTGATTACGGTGGAGCGTGAGTACGGCTCGCACGGCGGGGAGTTTGCGCACGAACTGGCGAAGCGCCTGGGATGGCGGCTGTTGGATTCGGAGCTGGCAACCGGCGCGGCGCGCTCTGCCGGAGTGGACCCCAAGCTGGCCGCACGCTTCGACGAGCGCCTCGACCCCTGGTACTACCGCTACGGCAAGATGTTCTGGCAGGACTCGGTCTTTCCCATGGCCAGCCTCGCCGAAGACCAGTTCTTCGACTCCGAGCGCATGTTGTCGCTCGTCCGCCAGGAGATTGTGAGCGCCGCCCAAGAGGGCAATTGCGTGCTGGTGGGCCGCGGCGCGGCCTGCGCTCTGGCCGGACAGCCGGGCTGCTTCCACATCTTTGTCTACGCCACGGCACGGGACAAGCGCGAGTGGTTCAAGCGCGTCTTTCCCAACCAGGCCCCGCAAGCCGACCAACTGCTGACGGCCTTCGACAAGCGCCGCGCCGCCGTAATCCGCAAGTTCTATCAGCAGGACTGGAGCGCGCGCAGCCTGTATCACCTGCTGCTGAACTCGGCCATCGGCATGGAATCGATGATCGCCGCCACGCGCGGGGCGACTGGTCTGCATGCCGCAACACCAGAGCCAGCCGCCGAATAGTTTTTCAGAGCAGACAAGATGGGTTCTCGAGGTCCGGGGTCCCCGCGGACTGGTCCTCGTCCGTGGGGTGGAGGTGCCGATTTTGAGACCTGAGAAAGCAGAACTCTCAATCCGGTCCCTAAACCGCGACCCGCCCGACCCGCCGACCAATACGCGTAAACACTTCCCACGGAATGGTCGCCGTAGCCTTGGCATGGTCGAAGGCGGTGATGCTCTCACTGCCCTGCGCGCCCAGAATCACGACCTCGTCCCCGGCTTCCACGCCCGGAATCCCGCTTACGTCCACCACCGACTGGTCCATGCTGATGCGCCCGGCAAAGGGCGCGCGCCGCCCGCGTACCAGAACGCTGAATTGGCGCGCCAGACGCCGGTCCAGCCCATCGGCATACCCCACGGCCAGCAACGCCAGACGCGCCGGTTCCGTGGTCACAAAGGTGCCGTTGTAGCCCACCATGGAGCCTGCGGGAACCGTGCGCACACCCGCCACACGGGTCTTCCAGCTCAGCACCGGCTGCAAGTGGACCCGCGCCGCTGTCATGGCCTCCGGCTCCTCGTTCGGCGCAAAGGGCGGATCGAAATCCTGCACCAGGCCGTAGAGCGCCAGGCCCGGCCGCATCATGGGCTTCAGGCCCCAGCGGGCGGCCAATTCGGCCACCATCGCAGCCTGCCCAGCCAGCAGCGCGGCAGAACTGCCCACGTTGAGCCACTCCGGCTTCAGCCCCGCGGCCTCAATCTTCGCGACCGCCTTGTCCATTTGCACCATTTGCTTGCGGGTAACCGCGCCGTCCGCCTCGTCGGCGGCAAACAGGTGGGTCATCACGGCTTCCAGCCGGAGAGGCGATCCAGAGCCAAACCGCGCCAAAACCGGCGCAATCCCCTCGGGACTGACTCCCTGGCGGCTCATGCCAGTGTCGATCTCCAGGTGAATGGGCAGCGACTGCGCCGGAAGCCCGGCTGCGCGCGCCGCGCCCTCCAGCTCGTCCAGTTGCCACGGCTCCCAGGCCACCGCCGTCAGGCGATTCGCAACCACCGCCTTTCCCTCACCGGGAAAAGCGCCGCTCACCACCAGCACGTGCGCCTCGGGGCACACCGCCCGCGCCGCCACGCCTTCTTCCACGCAGGTTACGCCCAGCCAACGAGCGCCCGCGCGCACCACGGCGGGAGCGCACAGCTCCAGCCCGTGGCCATACGCATCGGCCTTGACGATCGCCAGCAATTCCATCTGCGGAGCGGCCAGGGTCTGTAGGAAACGATAATTTTCTTCGAGGAGACGGGTCTGAATTTCAACCCAGCATGGGCGTGTTGGCATCTGATTTTCCAAGCATCCAGTTTATCGCGGTAGGCAGAGTCCCAGTCCCAAAGACCATGGAGAAGCCGCTACCGCAACAGCGCAAACGCAACCACGGTATCGCCCTGCTGCGGAATCTCGTCCAGCAGCCGCGCCTCCAACTCGTGCGGCAGAGGCATTTCGCAGGCGGCGATTTCCGCCTCGTCCGCGCCCACAAAGCACAGCTCGCAGCAGCCCAGCGCGTCGCCGTCTCCCATGCGCACCGGCGGACCAAAAACGCGGCAGGTCATGGGCCGCCATGCGTAAACGTCGCAACGCCCGGTCGCCGGGTCCAGCGCCGGACAAACCGCCTCGTTGGCAAACTCCTCAAACAGCTCCTGCTCCGCGTCGGAGTCGCCCAGCACTCCCGTCTTCGTATCGCCAGGAAATCCCGCCCCGTACTCCGCGACCCACGC
>Ga0255354_1001839_pt1 | contig 11639 bp, 15 predicted proteins | sample HBST50metaG_FD_189942 | JGI IMG/M metagenome (GOLD analysis project Ga0255354, IMG submission 189942) | Peat soil microbial communities from Stordalen Mire, Sweden - H.B.S.T50 | ecosystem: Environmental > Terrestrial > Soil > Wetlands > Peat | place: Sweden: Norrbotten County, Stordalen Mire...
GGAAACTTTCTTATAAGAAATTCTTAATTCTTTAATCCCTATTAATAGCGTTTAGTTTGGAAATAAGGGGATGTTCAGTTTTTGAACAACCCTCCGTTGGCACAATCCACTCTCCCATAAGATCGCCATAGGTTTCTGTATCCATTTTTTCGATCAAAAACGAATCTTTTATTTTCTTTTTGGCAAGGACATCCAGTTTTTCTCTCACAGGAAGAAGATCGTAGATATTTGTTTGATAGGGACGGCGAGTAACCCTTATAAATCCCTTGTTGATCAATCCTTGCTTCGCTTTATGAATCGTCGCGCTGGAAAAACTAGTTAACTTGCTGATCATGGCAAGAGATGGGTATACTCGATCCGCAATTTCCTGAGCCGATCCATACGACATGAGATAACACAGCAAGTGCAATTCCATACCAGTTAAGCCGAGAGCTTTTGTATCTTGCAAGAGAATGTTCGGAATTTGCGTAAAACCGAAGCGCAGAACACGCCTTCCATACTTAGCCTGAAAATTGGTGATTTCTTTTTCCATGGTCGTGCCCTGCTTCTGATATCGGCCCTGGACGAGGGCACGACTCCTTGCGTCCAGGGCCAATATCAAAAACCAAAGTTATTTCATAGGTTTCTATATCCTTTCAACTTTTTGCAGTCATCACAGATATTTCTGACTTCTTCGTTTTGGCTCATCGCGCCATTGACCTGAAGGCCCCAAATATGGTCGTAGCAGAATTTTCTTTTACATTCCCAACATCGAGCTAATGGATTGGTATAGCTTCTCCGAGAATCGCACGTTGCGCATCTACCTCGATCAGGATACTTCCTGAATGCCCCTTTTTTCTCGCTGCGCGGAACTTCCAGTTTCTTTTTTTCCTGTTTCATGTATATTTGCTCATTTCTTTTATTGACCCTCGAAATCGTCCTACACGTCGAGACAGATTTACGGCGGACCTTCCTTCTCCTTGTTTCTTTGAGCGCGAATATCCTCAAGCCATCGCTGAAAAACAATTTCAGCGAAAATTAAGCCGTCCTCCCGAATGCGATCCGCTTCATTGTCTGAAATAGATGGATCATTAAGTATTTCTTTTGTTTGTTTAGTGCTCAACATAAAAAAGACTGTAAATTTGATTACAGTCTCACCCTATCGCACAATCTAATTTTGAAAATGCTTTCAAGATTCCGTACGGAATCTCTTCTTGTCTCTATGCCTTAAAACTCGCGTCGCAATAATGCGCTGTTTTGAGCCGCGAGGATCATCGCTTGGAAATATGAGTTTTTCCCTTTCTCGATCCGGCATTTTCTCTCCCGCATGATACTCATCTACCTCTCTCACGAGTTTTTCAATAGATAAATTCGGTATCGGATAAAAACGCTTTACTATTCCATACTGTTTTTGAATTTTTTTAATGGATGACCAGCCGGCTACAACATCATCTCTTGAAGTGTCTCCATAAATTCTAAGATACAACTCCTTTTCGCCGGTAAATTTATTTGTCTCAATGATGATTCCAAAATTATTGCCCGTCATAAGATCATCGACGGGATCGGTGAAGCGCCCATAGAAAATTAAATCAATGAGGCCATCACGCCACTGATCGAAAGGGAGTTTGTATTTCTTGGCCAAATCAGCAACGGCCCTAAGCATTTTCTGATCAAAAGCAATCCCCCTCCAACCGGAAAAGATTTTCTCGTAAGGAACCTTTTTATTAGGATGCGTTTGCGTGAATTTTATATATTTTAAAACTCTCGCGTTGGCTTCTTTAAGGAGAGGCGCAAATCGGTTATGAAGAATTGCTATGTCGGCAACAAATCTCGTATTAGCAAACAAAAGCTCGATCCTCTGTTTGGTTTTTTTATTCTCATACAGTTTTGAGGGAACGTCCTTGAAGACTCTATCTGGGTCAAGATCGCTATACATACAATGATTTTACCAAGTTTAATGAGGGTTTGCTCGTCGGTGATATCCGTTGTATCCTGAAAGCAATTGAATATCGGATAGAAGCCTAAACTCCATTTTTACGGAGCATGGCACCAAGCCCATCTAAGACAACAAACTCTCAATCAGAGCGTCTTAGATGGCCATACCGGGAAACTGGTGTGGGTGCCGCGAGGCATCGCTGGTTGGGAGTTTTTTGTTCTCAAGACTCACGCCAGATCCTTATTTCTTTTTGTAGCGCCTTATATGACCACTATGAGCAAAATGAGAAAAGCATTAGGTATGTTATTACAACCCAAAACCATCATCGCGATCGGAGGTTTTTTGGTGATATTTCGATTGTTTTTCCCCGTGCTTGCGATATTTGGAAGATATTACAGCGAGACGCACGTCTATAGTTTTGCTCCTTTCTTCGAGACATGCCCATACGATTGTAGCGTTGATTGGGAAAGAACTTTGCTGCAAATTACTGGAATAATTATTGCAACGACCATTGGATGGTTTTTAACGAGAAAGAAAAAGGACGGGTCACTAAATTAAAAAATAGACATGAAAATTTTCAAGGCTATTATGCTAGGTGCACTCATTATTGTTTTAATAGGAGCACTGCTTCTAGGATTAGGAGATGAGCTTACTGCAAGTTTCAATTTTATCTTTTCCTTATTTTCTAATTACGGCAACAGTGGTGGGATTAGTCCCGAATGGGCGAAATATCGACAAGAAGCCCCGACGTTTTTGAATCAATTTTCAACCACTACCCCCGAAGATTTTTGCGCCATGGAGGTTAATTACGAAGATGAGTATGTAACTGGCACCTCCACCGAAGTTATCCAAGCCCAGAAAAATAGCGACTTTGCGGATTGCATTTCTAGTGCGTCTGATACAAAAAATATGTGGCTTGATATCAATGCCACAGAAAACACATCATCACTAAAATAAAACATGGCGAGTCTTAAAAAACATATTGGCAGTATTCTCGCAACCATCATCGCAATTTTATTAGGAGCGATATTTAACCTTGAGTCATACAACCTGCTATTTGTTGCTGTGGTTATTTTTATCTGGTCATTAGAAAATAGCCGTATCAAAAAGGCCGATTCCCAGAAAGAAAAACAGGAAAATATTAAAAGCCAATAACTATGAAAAAATTCTTTTGGAAATTATCTCTTTCGCTTCTTCTTATCGGATCGGCATGCCTCTATTCTCTTCCCGTTCGGGCAGATAGCTCGGTTACGCAACAGAAGCAACAGCTTGCCACAACCTTGCAACAATTAATCAATACACTAACTGCAGAGCTTCAGCAGTTGGAGCAGCAACTCGCTGCCGAACAGACACTAAGCACATCCTCTACGGCGTCCAGTGTCCAGAACGCTTCGATAACAACGCCTCAAGCAACTTCATCCGAAACTTCTGTTGTTTTCAGCGATTGTATCGTCGAGGCTACAACCACGCAGCCCACGCTGTACAACAATCAGCTTTCGGCAAACGTTTATTTTAAGACCCTGACACTTGACGGTACGCCTATTCCGAATAAACACCTTTACATCAATGGAACATTCTACAGCTCCGACGCAAGCGGAACGATTACCGTTGGCAGAACATCCTATCTAACCCCGTCGTGGCAGTTTACGATTAAAGACGAAGGATTACCGACACAATCACAAATGATCACTATTACAACCACACCGTATACCGTCATTCCGCCGCTAAATTATACCGATCCCTGCGCCGCTCACTATATCGGTCCTGCCATCAAAAGTTCTCGACCCCTGATGTGCGCCTAAAATAAAAATGACTAAACTAAAATCCATCGGGGAGACGAGCCTCATTATTGCGATACTTTTGATCTCTCTTTTCCTTACCTATCTCTTAATAGTCGGTGGCGTTATCGTTGGAGCAAAAATTATCACCGTTTTTGCGATAATATATGACATCATATTTCTTATTGATCTCATCGTTTTAATCCCGTTAGCTTTTTTCAAAAAGACACGATCCGCTTCGGCGATTGGATTATTTGTCTCTTCTTACGTTTTAGGGGCGTTTACGTGGATCTCTGCATTTTTAGTGACTTATTCATTTTGGGGCGTGTTGGGAATTTTTATCGGCATAGCGCTGGCTGGCGTCGGTATTGTTTTTACGGGATTTCTGGCAGCATTACTCCATGGCTACTGGTATGTCGCTGTTAATTTAGCCCTTGAGGTCGTCGTGCTCTACGGTGCTCGCTTCCTTGGTCTTCATTTTGCCGAAAAAGCGGATGAGGATTCCCGTGAAAAAACAGAAAAAATATCAGAAAATTAACCAATTCAGTCATTTTTTAGTGCTAAATAATGCTCACTACACCCCATGATATCCCTATTTTCCTATCATTTTGCCCAGTATTACTGCAAAACTGACAGAAGGGGGTATGCCAATAGAAAACATAGCATTTACCTATATCCCCTAACCCTATATAGAAATCGACGATAAAACAGATAAGGTCCGTGAGAGGGAAAAAACTGTATGCTCAACCCGTGATAGAATAAACCTATGAAAATCAATCTCCAATCAGCAAGAGAAATTTCGATCATCAGCATCCTTAGTGTTGGCACCCTTGCTATCCTTGTTGCCGGCGGCATCGGCCTTTGGTGGTATTGGAACCAGCAGCCCCAAAGCTGTAACGTGGCCGTTGCGCAGCTCTACGGTTCCGTCGCCTATTATCCGAACGAAGGAGGCAATGATGCGTCGAACACGCTCGACCAGACGGCATCCGAGGACATCCGGCAGCAGATTGAAACGGCAGATGCTGATCCAAGCATCAAAGCCATTCTCTTACAGATCGACTCTCCTGGCGGCGATCCGGTAGCGGGAGAGGATATTGCGGCCGCATTGAAGCATGCCACGAAGCCAACCGTTGCCCTTATTGCCGACGAAGGCGATTCCGCTGCCTACTGGGCCGCCACGGGCGCGCAAACGATTTTCGCCGCCGCCAATTCATCCGTTGGTGACATCGGCATCACGGGGTCCTATCTGGATCAGACCAAGCAGGATGAAGAGAACGGACTTACGTTCGTTTCGCTTACCGCAGGGAAATACAAAGATATGGGTAATCCCGATACGCCGCTCACCGCAGAGGAAAAAGCGCTGGAGATCAAAGACCTCAACGCCATGATGCAGAATTTCATCAGTACCGTCGCGGAGAACCGAAACCTTTCTGTAGCGAGCGTCACAGCAATCGCAAACGGCTCCTCTCTGCTCGGCCAGACGGCAATCAAAGACGGATTGATTGACAAGATCGGAAACATCTACGATGTCGAGGATTATCTCAAGGGGAAGATTGGAAAGAACGTCACGCTGTGCGAATAATACTCCCTTAATTTACAACCATCGCGCAACGCCGTGGTGGCCAGAGCAGGTACCCCTCCGATGCTGGCTGAAACTATACGTGCCATCATTGCATTTTGCCGAAGCGCCTGCGGGAATAATGTCTGAATTGGAATATGCCGGAGAGTGAACAACGTTGCCGCTTGAATTTACATACGAATTATTATTGGATAGCGTGTTATTCTGCTGAATTGGAACCTGCTGTGCTTGGATTGCGGTATGAGCGGCCGGTGGGGCCGAGGCGCTACCTTGAGACGTGTTAGAGCTGCTCGTCGCCACAACGGCAACGATACTCATAAAGATCAAACCACCGAAAATAAGGCCTAAATGTCTTGATTTCTTTTTGATCGGAGGGATTGGGGTTGGCTCCATGAAGATTTAATGGCTTTTTAATAATTCTGGTCCGAAAAAATTATCCAAACGGATAATACTTTTATTTCGTAAAATATAGAAATAAGAAAAGACAGATGAATCCTACAAAAAAGAGACTAAAGAATAGTCTATGTAATAGATTGAGAACTCTTGTAGATATTTTCTTGTCGAGAGCGTCCTGTTTGTCTTTGGCCTCTTTCTTGGTGGCCTCGTTCTGAGCGAGAACCGACATCATCTCTTTATCTGTTACGTCTTGGTTATTACGCAGTTTCTCATAAATAGCACCTGTCTTTTCTTGAAAAATTTTTAATTGCTCCATCTCCCAAGAATCTCTTTCTTTCAGATATTTTCTGTCGTGGTAGATAAGCCACAAAAGTTGAACGATTCCGGTTAGTGCACAGGTAAAAAAGTAAACGAGAGAAAGATTAAAGAGGAGAATTGCCACAATCGAACTTTTCGAGGCAGTAAGGGGCACGACCACCGTGATAAAAGCTACTGATATTGACGCGAGGGCCAGTATTAGATCGAACTCGCGGTCGCCTGTTTTTATGAGAAGGTCGCTATTTCTGAACGTTGTTTGGAGTTGCAGATCAGTCCATCGCTCCCGCGTCCTACTAAACTCTTCCAGCGCGAATTGTCTTTCTTCCGGTGTCATCCTTTTATTCTACTCCAACGTGACGATTCCGCACCTTCATTTCTACGATAATGTCTTATATAGTTTCTGAGGTATATACAAATAGAATGTGGCAAAACCCGAAAGATACCCCCGCTTGGCCGTTTATTAAACTGAATTTTGCGTGGCTACAGCCTCGTGTATCGCTTTCCATTCCTCCAGCTCTTTCATAATCTGGTTCCAAGTATATCTAACGGAGTCCACGATATAAAAAGAAACCCCTTATACGGGGTTTCTTTTTATATCGCCTGCATAGAGGAATCGAACGCCGGAACTCAAATTTTCATTAGAAAATTTGAGCGAGGCGGTGCCCAGAGCGCATGTGAACGACGGTGAATATGCGACTCGCGGGCGATTCCCCCTGGGTTCACCGCTTCACTTCGCGGCACAAGAACACCTTTCGAGCATAGCCACGCTGCGCATCGCTATGCTCGAACTTGCCTAACTTTATAAAAATTCCCTCCGCAAGTTAAGTTTGGCGGAGGGAAAAGAAAATCAGAGAAATCAATCACGGGAAACTTGATGGTTATGCTACGGGAAGATCTTTGAGGAGCGCCGCAAGGCTATCCATGTGATGGCCGCAGTCGAGCCAGCAATAATCACGACGCCACAGTCCATCACCATGCCACCGATGGAGGCGCAGGACGAACAACCCGCCGCCCTTGCCGACAAGACTTTTCTGGCTGGAAAAAACATCTCCCCAGAAATAAACATCTCCGACCCAGTCATCAGGAATCAGTTCCGGATGCAAGATAAGGGCGTCCGCGATACAGGCATTCAGAACTCGTTTATCCTTCAGCTCCGCACGACATTCATGGCCGCTCATGAGGTCACGCCGTTCAGGCAAACAACGAATAACTTCTTCGCCATTGGCATAGAGCCTGCCATCGGCGCATTTTTCAAGGATGATCTGGCCCATCTTACGGTGCTCGGTACCCTCGCCTTCCAAGCTCAGGCCGGAAGGAATGTAAGGGAAAACATCGCAGTTAACGACACACTGAGCGCTGCCCATAACGTTCCTCTTTTCCGCTGTTTGGTTGCAGCTTTCAAGCTATTATTTAATGGATAACGGACTGAAGGTTGCAACAAAATGCGGAATCTTTATAAACGCATCGTTTTTAAGGAACTAAATTATTCCATGTCTTAGTATGGAATATTTCCTGTTATTTCGCCAATATTCTCAAGAGAAAAATCGCGCGCCAAAACAACAAACTGACAGCAAAAAACCAGATGCCGTCGGCCAAAGATGGCTTATTTTCCTGCGTTCAACAGGGCGCGCGTGCCGGGACCAACATAGCCAGCCTGCGTGATGCCATTTGCCGCCTGATATTCCTTCACGGCCGCTTCCGTCAGTGTTCCGAAATATCCGGTGATGGATCCTGAATAGAAACCGTCCTTGGTAAGCCTTTGCTGTAGCGCCGTCACATCCGCACTCTGCGATCCCACGCCCAAGAAATTATTGAACTGGTATGAGCTCGTCGCCACGGAGCTGCTGCTTGTTTGGTTCTGCAATGCGGCAAGCTGACTCTCTAAAGATTGTATCTCGGCATCAACACTGCTCGAGGTTGCTGTCGTGGTCGTTGTTGCCGTCGTCGCGGTTGTCGATCCTGAAGTATTTACAGTAAACGGAGAAATCACCAATTGATTACTGACATTCCCGGCAGCGTCCGTCACCGTGATCGTGCAATTGCTGTGGGTTCCGTTTGTAAGCGCATTGAAAACCACCGTGTTCAAACCTGATGCGGCAGCCGTGGTCGGACTCGAGCAGTCTCCGCCGTAATGAATAGTTCCTGATTCTGTGGCAACAAACCCATAGCTCGGCGTCGAATTCGTGGTCGGCGTCGTAACCGCAGCCGCCTGATAAATGGTGATAGGCCCCGTTACGGCCGTGGCACTGATCGTCTTTTGGACATCGGAACCGGAGAATGGGCCGACATTATTGCCATACTGGTCCGTGAGCGAAACACCGCTGATCTGCAGCGGATAGGTCGTATTGCTCTGCCCGATGGCCACGGTATACACGGCCGTATAGGTTGCCCCGTTGTTCGTCGTATACCACGAAAGCGGCACGCCATTATAAGATCCCGTTACCGCCCTGGCGTTCGGTTCGGCGACTGAAGGAACCAGCGTGAATATGATCGAATTGCCCGCACTCAACACGCCCGTAGAATTGGCATTTGAAGTGATATAGCCGCTCGTGCTTCCCGTGCTCGCAGCGCCATTACTTAAAACGCTCACGGTAGCGCTGCCCGAATTGCCGTTCATGTCGGTGAAATTAATGGTCGCATTGATCGTTCCCTGCGCATCCCCGCTCACGAGCGTGTAATTGACGGAATACGGACCGGGTCCCGTACCGCTGACCCCGATCGTATGGCCAAGTAAAGTTACCGTAGGATTCACTATGGATTCGTTCGTGCTGAACGTAAGCATGATCTGGCTTCCGGTCGTCGAAAAGGTGCTCCCAGTATTGGTCACGGTCACGGACACTGAAGAAAGGATCGGTGCCTGGGCGCTGGTCACGTTATAGGTCCCGCCCGGAAAAGCGGACTGCGTGCTGACGCTCACGACCCCTGTTCCGATCGTAAGATATCCGGACGTTCCCACGGAAACCGTCGGTGCGCCGGAGAGCGTAAGCGTAATGACATTGCTTCCCGAACCGCTGATCGAAGTAACGCCAAGCCCGCTCAGGTTGCCCGTAAAATTCGTATAATCCCAGCTATTCGTAGTCACCGGCTCCGAATAGATCACCGTCAGGGTATTCGATCCGGTCAATTTTACGCTCACGACTGACGGCGTAGCCGCATAAGCACTCGTCGCTACGGCAAAAAACCCGGCCGCCATGATCACAGCACCGCACATTGCTCTTAAAAATTTTCTTGGCATGTTTTTGATATATCTATAAGTATAGCACGTTGCGATCATATGAAAATTACGTTTTACACAGACCGCATCTATACCTATTACTATTTCAACAAAAAAATAGTTGCAGAAAAAGGTATGGCGAAATCATGATCCCGGAAGCCGGACTACCCGTGCTTCTTGCGTGAATGATAAAAGCACGGATCCTCCGATGACAAAAATGCCACAACATGAAATAGAATATGTTTTAGAGCACGAGCGCGAGAAGCGCATCGTCGTATTCGAGCTTGCCTGATTTTATGGCAAAATCGTATTCCGCCATCTGGTTTGTTTTTTCGCGCCATTGGGATGCCAGAATATTGAATATCTTTGGCGGCGGATCGCCGCTTGCGAGAAGCGTTTCGAGCGCCGTAAACCGGTTCCGCGCATCGGGACTGCGCACGCCCATAAGCAACGGCCAATAGGCCGGCGCGATCTCAAAATCGAACGCATCAAGGTCTTTCTTGGTTATCTTTGATTTCAATGAAGCGAGCTTCTGCATCTCCGTCGCAAGAGCCCACGCATCGCCCGCAAAGACAGCCGCAAGATAACGTGCCGCCGGAGCGTCCAAGGAAATGCCGTTCTTCTTCGCTTCCAAAACAACGAAATTTTCAAAAAACGCACCGGTAAGATTTTTGAATTCCTGGAACAGGACCGGCTTCTTCAGTAAAAACGCGAGCGCCTTTACCGGCTTCTCCTTTTCAGAAATGAGCAAAGTTACCGTTTTACTTTCGGTATACGGCTTTATTATTTTCGCAAATCGCGCCGGTTCGATCTCAAAGGCATTATCAATGATGGCAAACTTCGCGCTTTCAAAAAGCGACTGATTTTCCAGAAATGTTTCGAGTTCTTCGCTCGCGCCACTTTCCGCAAGATCAAAAGAACCGATCCCCTTATCGGAACGCTTTTTGGAAAATTCAGCGATCAGCTCCCGCTTCTTCTGCGTTCGGCGATAATCGTCAGGCCCGTAAAGAAAAATGGTCATGAATAGTTATAATCGTTAACTCATCCTTGTCGCCCTCGCGGAGGCGAGGGTCCGTGCTTTCCAAAAGAAATTCGAAAGCGCGGATGGTCCGCCTCCGCGGACCATGACGGAAAATTATTCTACTTTCCCTTCTCAGCGGCCGCTTTCATGAACGCCCTGAAAAGCGGATGCGGAGAAAGCGGACGGGACTTCAGCTCGGGATGGAATTGCGTACCGACGAAGAAAGGATGCACGCTCTTTGGCAATTCCATGATCTCCATAAGGCGGCGATCCGGTGAAAATCCCGAAAAGACCAAACCATGCTGCTTCAGGACTTCGATGTATTTCGGATTCACCTCGTAGCGATGGCGATGGCGCTCCGAAATGAGATGTTTTCCGTAGGCACCGAACGCAACCGTCTTTTCCTCGATCGCCGCAGGATACGCGCCAAGCCGCATGGTGGCTCCAAAACTCTTATCGGCCATGTTCTTTTTCTGATCCGGCATGATATCGATCACCGGATATGGCGTTGTCGGATTGATCTCGGTCGTATGGGCACCCTTGAGTCCGGCTTTATGACGCGCGAACTCGACCGTAGCAAGCTGCATGCCATAGCACAGGCCGAGATACGGTATCTTATGCTCGCGAATATATTTGATCGCGGTTATCTTGCCTTCGACGCCCCGCGCACCGAACCCACCCGGCACGATAATACCGTCATATCGCGAAAGCTGCTTTACGGAAGCGGGATCCTTTTCGAACTGCTCGCTCTCGATCCATTCGATGATCGGCTTTCGCTTCGCGGCCGCCGCGCCATGGCGGATCGCTTCGATCACGGAGATATAAGAATCGGCCAGCATAAAGTCGCCGGAATCGAAATATTTTCCCACCACGCCGATCCTCACCTCCTTGGTCGAGGTGCGGATCGTATGCGAAAGAGCCTTCCACGGCGCAAGATCGTGCGCCCGCGGTTTGAGGCCAAGCTTCATAAGGATCCGATCGGACAACTGTTCTTTTTCGAAATTGAGCGGGACGTCATATAAGCTGTCCGCGTTCGGCGACGAGATGACGTCATCTTCCGTGACACCGCACATCAAAGAGATCTTTTCTTTTCTCTTTTTGTCGAGCGGCACCGGCGCGCGGCCGAAAATGATATCGGTCTGAAGGCCGACGGAATTGAGATCGCGCACCGCGTGCTGGGTCGGCTTCGTCTTGAGCTCGGTACCGCCCGCAGAAAGCGATGGGATGTAGCTCACGAGACACAACAGAACGTCTTCCGGATGCGCCGACCGGAGCATGCGTACCGCTTCCAGAAAAAGAATGTTCTCGTACTCGCCGACCGTGCCCCCCACCTCGATGAGCACCACTTCGGCATTCGCAAGTTTCGCCGCGCGATTGATCCGACTGATCACTTCAAGCGGGATATACGGCACCACCGA
>Ga0255354_1001842_pt1 | contig 11623 bp, 12 predicted proteins | sample HBST50metaG_FD_189942 | JGI IMG/M metagenome (GOLD analysis project Ga0255354, IMG submission 189942) | Peat soil microbial communities from Stordalen Mire, Sweden - H.B.S.T50 | ecosystem: Environmental > Terrestrial > Soil > Wetlands > Peat | place: Sweden: Norrbotten County, Stordalen Mire...
CAGCAGTTCTAACTGTCGGAATCCGATCAGTAACGACTGTGCTATTTAGGTCGGGGGCGCATTTCCCTGAACCATAGCCGAACATAAGGCGTGCCAGTTGGGGAAGAGCAAATAGGCTGTGATGGTGTGCAGGTCGGAGAAAAAGCCTTTGCGGGTGCCCAGGACAACACGGGTCTCTTGCCAGAGCTTTTCCACGCTATCGCACACCGTATGAAAGGCAAACGCCAGCAGATTCAACAGGACAAACAACTGCGCCAGATGCTGTTTACCATGCCCGAAGTTGTGCTCCAGATGATAGCCGTGGTTCTTCAACACATTGAAGCTCTCGTTTTCGATCTTCCAGCGGGAGCGCGCGCAAGCCGCAACTTCGACCACGTTGTCCGCTGTCACCGGCAAACTGGTCACGAAAGCGCCATCGTAGGTCGTTTTTCCCTGGGCATTGATGATGCTGACCCCGAGCCAGTTGACGGACAACGCGTCTTTTCCGTCGCGCAGCGGAACGCCCTCGATCCAGCGGTAGTGATAGATCAGGCTATGCTTGCCGGGCCTGCGTTCGGTCACCGTGTGCTCGTCCAGCGGCGCGCCCTCGATAAACTTCCGAGTAGAGGAGTCCCGGTGAGTTGTAGGTGTTCTTTGGCTGTATCCGCCGTTTCCAGCTTCGTGCCCATTTAAGTCCACCATGGCCCACCGGGAGGCTCCTCCCTCACAGACCCGGCCGTGCAGATTTCCCGCAGCCGGTTCTTCAGGCGTGACTCCCCGTCCCCGACCAGGCATGTGTAATGCGAGGTAACAGCAGCGGATGCTGTCGTAGGATAGCTTGGTATCTTTCCCACGTCAGCAGCCGTCCGCGTGTGCGACGACCCAGCCATACCCTCCATATGCGGCGAACACGCTGATAGAACTGCCGGATACTTCGGTAGTTCGATGGGCGTCCGTAATATTGGTAGTGGCCGCGGAGTTTGGCGTTCAGGGTTTTCTGCTGCTCGTCCACTGGCTCGTGCCGGTGTTGCTTACACCAGTCGGCGATGGCCTTCAACCCTCTGCGGAGCCGTTTGGCTATCGTCTTCACATGCACTGTGAACCCACCCTTCCGGTTGCGGGCGCAAAAGTGCTTGAAACCAAGGAAATCGAAGGTTTCGGCCTTCTTCCCCTGTTTCTTCGCATTCCTCGCTGCATAGCGCCCGAACTCAATCAGCCGCGTCTTCTCCGGGTGCAGAGTCAGACCGTACTTCTCAAACCGCTTCGGTAAGACCCTCAGCACCTTCTCTGCGTGCTCCTTGTGCTGAAAGCACAGGATGGCATCATCGGCAAAACGAATCTCGTAGGCTTCCCCCTTCAGGAGGGGCTTTACCACTTCCTCGAACCAAACATCGAGTGCGTGGTGCAGGTAAATATTGGCCAGGAGCGGGCTGATCGGCTGCCCCTGGCCTGTACCTGTTTCGCTTACCAGTAGCTTGCCGTCTTCGATGACTCCAACCTTGATCCACTTCTGGATCAGGCGGAGCACGCTGCCGTCACTTACGCGCTTCTCCATCATCTCGATGAGGATGCCCCGTACAATGTTGTCGAAGTATGAGCGAATGTCTAGCTCCAGAATCCATCCCGTGGGCCGGGCACAAACCACCCGTCTCACTTCGTCCAGAGCCTGGTGTTGTCCTCGTCCGGGCCGAAACCCGTACGAGCAATCGAGAAAATCCTGCTCGTAAATAGCATTGAGCAGGTCAACTACCACTTTCTGCACGATCTTATCCTCGAGGGCGGGAATAGAGATTGGTCTCTGTTGCCCGTTCTCCTTGGGGATATAGACTCGGCGTAGCGGTTGAACCTGATACTTGCCATCCACAAGCCGCCCATGCAACTGGCGGACGTTCTCCTCGGCGTTGGTCTCGTACTCTGCGTACGTGACCCCGTCGATCCCGGCACTGGCATTCTTTCGTAGACTCCGAAATGCCCCATACAACTTCTCTACTGTAATCAGGTGAGCGATGGAGTAGAACTGTCGCTTCGGATCTTCCTTGGCGAGTTCGGCTATTCTGTCGATGTCTGTGTACATAATGGTTCGAGTTCTGAGTCTCGGTTATGTCTCCTTTCAACAGATTCGTACGCTTGCTTCCCCCTTCCCTCCAGTGGGTCCCGTGGCCGCTCCTTGCCGAAGCCCTGCGGTTCCCCATCTTCACAGGTACTATGAGGTCGTAAGACTGCTCAACCATCCATCCGTGCTTCCTTCGGTCGACCCTTGGCTGCACATATCTCCCGACCCAATCCAGAGGCGTTCCTCCTGGTGTGGGAGAAGATGGGGAGCTCTCTTGGGTTCCCGGCCAGCCTCTTTGGAAACATGCCCTGGGCTAGAGACACCGCCGATTTCGGCCCAACCTCGCACTAACGGTTGTTGCCGAATACTGCCTTCCGCCTGTACGAAAGCGTCGGCATCGGAACCATAGACGATTTCGGTGCTGATCCTCACGGCCTGTTTCCTCACTGTGTATGCTTCGCACCCACCAGTCACCCCGTGAATGGCAACACTCGCTACTGACCTGCCCTGCTCGGCTTTGGTCAGACGGGATTTGCACCCGCTAGGCTGGATAAGAGGTTTCACTAACTCATCATCAGTTCCCCCTCTTCCGAGCTTTTCCCAACGCGACGTACAACGTCTTGTGACTGTCTTTTTTGCACACGAACAGGAAGTCCGCGCCGGTGGCGAGCACCGCTTCGGCCAGCGATTGGCAACTGAACAGCGCATCGCCCAGATAGACCGGGCGCAACTCGCGCATGCGCCCGCCGTACCGTTCCAACCAGCGTTTGGCGGTATTGCGTTCGCAGTCCTGCTTTTCGGCGCCGTCCTGTGGCGTGATGAACTCCGGCATCAGCGGCAATACGCGGTTGTGCCCGGGAGCCACCAGAGTAGCCGCCAGCAGCGTGTGGTAGTTTTCGGTTTTGCCGTTGGAACGTTTGCGGGTCAGACAGCGGGGACAGCCGCGCTTCTCGCTCGAGAAGTATTCGCTGCCATCCAGAGCGATCAGGACCCGTCCGCCGAGCCGCTCAAAGTCTTTCATGCCGCCGTGTTGCCGCATCTGCTCCAGAGTGTGCTCGAAGCACGGCTCGAGCAGTTCGGGCGGCGCCGGATCGAGCAGATCGCGAATGTGATTGTCGCTGGGAATCTTCTCGATGCCAAACAACGTCTTGCAGTTGGAGGCGTTGCGGCCATGTTCCATGCGCCGCTGATGCGCTAAAAACGACTCGCTCTGCATGAAAAACAGCGAAAACGCCGCCAGCCCCGCATCCGCGATCGCGATGTTGTCAGGTCGCCATTGCCGACCATCAGGAAAGCTGGCGCACACCCGCCGTTGTATTGTGCAGTCGGTCAATGATCACAGTTGAGCATATCCGTGTCCGTGATCAGGAAAAGCCGTTCGGCTGGATCGGCAGCTAGTTGCCGTAGTTCCTGGGAAAAGCCGCCCAAAGCGAAGAGTATGTAGCTGGGCCGGTTTCTCCAACGGGCCTCTGGCAGGCTGGCGACTTTGGCTTGTAAAGCGCTCAGGTCGCTGAGTCGCGTAACGCGCTCTGTGCGCCACTTGCACTCCCCGAAGAGAAAAGTTCCGTCGTCAAGTTCCGCCATGAGGTCGATCTCTGTGCGACCATCACGACTCCAGTATCGCGCCATCTCGCGCACATTGAGGCCAAGGCGCTGTTGCGCATTCCGTTGAAGCCACTGGCCGCAGATTTCCTCGAAGACTGACCAGCCCATGTAATCAGCCAGTCGTGGCGCTACCTGTGCAGCGTAGACCGTGGCAGGATCGGAGAATTGCAAGGCACTGGTCAGCGGCGCAACAAAGCGATACCAGAAGGTTAGAAAGGGATCGGCGACGCGGTAGATTGCCCGGCGGTCAGAGCGTTCGCCGAAAGGGAGTTCGCGCCGAATCCAGCCCAACTCCAGCAACGTACGCAGGGAGGCAGAAAGCGCTCCGCGCTCCACACCGATCAACTGCTGAATACGATTGAATTTCGTTTCACCACCGGCAATCGCCGCCAGAATGGCATTGTACGGAGCCGGGTCCCGGATTTGTTCGCTGCTCAATAGAAACCGTACCTCATTTTCGAGAATGGCGCGGGGTTGCATCAGCAGCGTAACAATCTCCTCGGCTGGGGAGCGTGATGTGTCTACCAGCGCATGGTAGCGCGGCGTCCCGCCGAAGACACCGTACATAAGCAGTTTCTCGACGACGCCATAATGAGGGCTGTTCCCATAGAAGGCCGCCACGTCTTCGTAGTGCAACGGATCAAGATGAAAAATGCCAGCATTGAAGCGCCCGAACAAGGGGGCGCTTTCTTGACCAAGGGCGGCCATCGCCGAAAGTTGAGACCCGCACAGAACCACGAATAGAGAGGAATGGACGCCCTCGCGGTCCCACCATGCTTGCAGAATGGATGGCAACTCTGGAGTCTGGTCAACCAGATAGGGAAATTCATCGAGGATCAGAGCAAAGCGGCCCGCTGCTTTCTTCCGTGTCTGGGATTGCTGCGAGGCGTAGCGAAGGAGGGCATTCCAGGAAACGGAAATTTCTTCAGGGGCAACGCCTTCGGAAGGCAAAGCCGCGGTCAATTGACGGGCCAGGGTCAGCCGTTGCGTGGCGGCGGTAGACTGTTCCGCCAGAAAGTAGCAGTGGGACTTCTCCCGCTCGTTTCCGCTCACACCAGCCGTGAAGTAGCGCTGCAAAAGGAAGGTCTTGCCCAACCGTCTTCGGCCATATAGAAGCAGCATTTGGCCACCGGACCCATGGCGCTTCCAGGCGCGATCCAAGGCTGCAAGTTCGAGCGTCCGATCATAAAAGGGATCAGGTTTGATGGTTGTGCTGAGCATGGCTTGGCAACGCCTTTCTTATTCACCATAATTATGAGTTGTCACTTTATAAACTGTCAACTCGTGTCAAGACAATATGTCAGACGGGACAAGCTGCGGTGGTGATTGTTGATCGTTTGGAAACAAGAGCCATAAGCGATAGAAAACATTCTATCGCTCATGCGCAGCGCCGTTTTTTGCATTCGCCTGTGTATGGCGTGGTTTCTTTGCGTTGCCGACTGGTTTCGTATCCTTTTGCGGCACAGGAGACGGAGCAGACTGTATCGCCGCTGGCGTTGGCGTTGCTGCCGCCGCAGAAGCCACATCACGGCAGCCCTGTATTTCGAAACCGCCAAACAATCCGATCAACATCGAGGCTCCCGCAATCAGCGGAATCCAGATGCGTAGCAGATCGCTTTTCCATTCATGCAGGAGCGTATCAAGGACTTTAACCCGGTTTTCCATCAAATGCCGAATCCGATCATTGGCATTCTCCACCTGTGCGAGAACGCCGCCGTGTGAATCTGTCAGATTGCGTAAAGCTGTGGAAAGTTCTTTTTGTGCGTCAGCCATAGTGATGCTAACGGAACTGAGTGCCTTTGCCGTGTCCGGGATGCCGGATTGCAAAAACTGCTGGCGCAGGCTCTCTCCCAGCAGCTTTGCGATGCGTTTGGGCTCAAGTTGCTTTTCCATGTCTTGCGGCAAACCGGCAATACGCGCGTCGAGTCCGCAAACCAAATCAGACATCTTTTGTTGCGCCTCCTCCCCGTTGCCCTGGGACTTGCGCTCCTATGTGCCAAGTTGCTACGAGCACAGCGAGTATCGCCAAACGTTTCAACATGATGGCGAAACTGTAACACAAAAACCTCGACTTGAGGCACTGTGAGCGTGAGAGCATTTCAGGTATGAAAAACGTCAAGTTGTTTTTCGCTTCCATATTCTCCGAATGGGGGAGGAGCTGGCTTGAGTGGCCCTGCATCCGTCCCGTTTGCGATTCTGGCGCTCTTCGCGTCAGGTGCGATTCAGAAGGCGGCATATGGGGCATTGGCGGTGATGCTGGGGCTTTTCAGTGCGTACTGCATATGGCTGAAAGAGCACTGTGCATTGGAAGCTGAAATAGCCAAGAACCAAAGACCTGCTCTGGGCGGAGAGACCATAGTTTACAAAGCATCAGAATAATGCATAATTGTAAATCAGAGAGGAGTTGGCCATGATCGCAGATCGCAGATCGCATCAAGCTCGCACGGCGCAAGGCTGGCCTTTCCCTCCGGGGTTTGGCAGCGGCAATGAACGGCAGGGTCACCGCACAGGCCATTGGGAAGTACGAACGCAACGAGGACATTCCGAGTTCGGGCGTTCTGATCGCCTTGGCCAAAACCCTTGGTGTATCAATCGCTTACCTGATGGACACCCAGGGAGTTGTGCTGTCTGGCGTAGAATTCCGCACCAAGGCCAGCACGACCGCCGCTGACCGGGCCGTTGTTGAGACCGAGGTGCTGGAGTGGATCGAACGCTATTTGCAGATTGAACATGTGCTGGAGTTGGAGAGTTCGGCTTGGCAGTGCCCGATTACGCCCCTCCGGAGTCTGAACGAAGCGGCCGATGCGGAGGCACTCGCTACCGAAGTGCGGAAGAAGTGGAATTTGGGAATTGACCCGATTCCCAATATGACCGAGCTGCTAGAGGAAAAGGGGCTTAAGGTGCTCATTGTTTCCCTCCCGCAGCGGGTTTCTGGCTTTACCTGCATAGTCGGCCGCGGCAAGGACAATCCCGGCCTGCCGGTGATTGTCGTCAACAAGGAGTTTTCCTTGGAGCGCCGGCGCTTGACCTTGGCCCACGAGTTGGCGCATCGCCTGATTGACACCGCCAGTTTGAGCGACAAGGATGAAGAGAAGGCTGCCACGCTGTTTGCCGGCGCTTTCCTGATGCCGTGCGCTCACCTGCTCCGCGAGGTTGGGAAGCAGCGGAATGCCCTCGGCTACCGGGAACTGATCGATCTGAAACACCAGTATCGCGTGAGCGGTGCGGCGCTGCTGATGCGATTGCGGCAGATTGGCGTTATCAGTGAGCCGGTTCTGATCTACGCCTTCCAAACCGTTGCGCGTGGTTGGCGGACTCAGGAACCGGAGGAACTGGAGCCACAGAGTGAGCGCGGATCGCAGGAGCGGCCACTTCGTTTTGAACGGCTCTGCTATCGCGCTCTGGCCGAGGACTTTGTTTCCCTCAGCAAGGCTGCGGAACTGCTGCGAATTCCTCCGCCCTTGGTGGAATCCGGTTTGAAAGGACCGCTTGTATGCACTCGCCGAAAGTCGAACAGGTAGCCGTCCTCCTGACCGGGGACGGCCATCTCAGAGCGTTCGCGACAAGCAGCAAGATCGAGGTCCACGGGGTTCTGTGGGTGGTGGATGAAATTCACCGGGGACGCTTGACCACGGCGAAGGCGCTTCATACGGCTCTCAGCGTCTTTGCGGATGATCCGACGGTCCGGTTGCCCAAACGGGAGTTGGCAGCGGCACTGGAACGGTTCGAGGCGCTGCTTTAATGCTTGCGCAGATCGGTTCGGCCTTCAGCGCTGTGGGCAGTAATTTCCTGCTCGCTCGGTGAGTCCATTGGGCTATTCTCGGCAGTTAATAGCTGGATATGATTGCAGCGAATGAGAGATGGACTCGTACAGCACTCAGATCGCCTTGGGTTTGCTGTCTGAGTGCCGTACAAACGTCATCCTGCGCGTAAAGGTGACGGGAGATCGATGGGAGGAAGCCAATATTAAGGTTACGGCTCCTTGAGATGTACGGTGACATATACCTTTGTAATGAGACCGTCGGGACCTACCTCAAACTCCTCTGTCCACTCGTGTTCATCTTCTTCGCTCACAGTTTTGCCATTCACCGGTACAACAAGTCCAAGCCGGTTCAACACGCGAACTGAAACACGCGTCGGAGTGTCTTCCAGAAATTCTTTGCATGATTGATGATTCGATTGGAAATGCTTTGACCACTCCGCCAAGCCGTGGAAATATCCGTCGATGCCCTGTTCCGTGAGGGTGCCACGATAGTCGGTGCAAATCGCGACGAGATCGGGCGAGAGTAGCTTTGACTGCGCGCGGGCGAACGCTTCCATCCCTTGCGTATTGATCAAGGAGAAGTTATTCAGGTAACTCTCCACTACTTTGTTCTTCATTACACCACCTCCGTTGTTTGCTGACTTCCAGTGCCTTTTCTTCGCGAGAATCGAACTTAGTTCAACCCGAAATCTTTCAGAAATGCTGTTGGGTTCAGTTGACCGTTCGAGGCAGTCACTCCGCCATCGACCGGTAGATTCACTCCATTGACAAACGAGGCATCGTCGCTGGCCAGAAAAGCGATTACGCTCGCAATTTCCTCGGGTCTTGCGCCGCGTCCTAAAGGAATACGGTCGAGGACTTTCTCCATCAGTGGCTGATGTTGCTGGAATGCTGCCGTCATCTCGGTCATCGTCAGACTCGGATTAACGGCATTGATTCTCACGCCATGAGGAGCGAGTTCAAGGGCCAGAGATCGCGTCAGATTCGATACGGCTCCCTTCGAGGCGTTGTAGAAGCTCTGATACCAGTCCCCGCCAAGCCCGGAAACCGACGACACGTTTACAATCGACCCCTTGGATTCGAGCAAATGCGGAAGTGCGGCGCGAATGGCATAGAACACTCCGTCCACGTTCGTTCTCATCACTCTGTGCCATTCCTCTTCGGGGGTTGTACCGAAGGGGCCAAGGGCTGAAACAGCGGCGTTATTGACGAGGACATCGATTCGGTTGAATCGCCGAATCGTTCGTTTCACCAGTCCGAAGACGTATTCCCTCTGGGATATATCGCCGCTGTCAATCAGAACCGCATCACTGCGGAAAACATGAGCCGTCTCTTCAAGCTTGTTCTCCCGTCGGCCATTGAGAACAACTGCCGCGCCTTCTTGGAGGAACCGTTTGGCTGTCGCCGCGCCAATTCCGGAACCTGCTCCCGTTACAATGACAACCTTTCCTTCAAACCTATTCATGATCCTTACTCCTGTCAGCTTTGGAGAAGACGTCCTGTCGGGGCCGCATCGCCCAGAGAATTTCTTCGCTGAAAACAACAATATACGTTGTCGTATGCGGAGTCAATACGCCCGAAAACTATACGACAATGGATGCTGTCGTATAATATTGAATTCATAGAGCCAGCGAGGAGAAGAAATATTTGCGAACCTGGTCGATCGACAATCCGAAAGCGTCACTCATGGGCCGAAAGCGGCTTGCGATCGTCAGCGCTGCGCGGCAGGCTTTTCTTGAGGGGGGATATGCGAAGACCTCGATGGATAGCATTGCCAAAGCGGCAGGGGTCGGCATCAAGACGCTCTATCGCCATTTTGAAAACAAGGACGACTTGTTCAGCGCCGTGATGCAAGCGGCCTGCAATCCAGAAGCCTTCGATGAGATAAGTGGGGAGTGGAAAGAACAGACTGTCGAGCCCGAGAGACCATGGTTCTCAAAGCCTCCTCGCGCTGCGTTGGTTGCGGCGGGGATCGAATATCTGCAACATGTTCTTTCTGACGAACAATTGGCTCTTTACCGTGTTGTCACCCAGGACGCGCACAGCTTTCCTGAACTAGGACGGCGCTACAGGGAGCAAGTGGTTGAGCGTTCGAGCGATGTTTTCATACACTACCTCACCCGATGGATTCCCGCTGAAGGCTGGAAGATCCGGGACAAACGAGGGGCTGCCCAGGTGTTTACCGCGTTGCTCCGTGTGGGAGTCTTTGAGGAGGTCCTGCACGGGCTCCAGAGATTTTCGTATTCCGAGATTGCCAATCACGCTCGCCGTGCTGCGGCAAATATGCTTGTCCTTCTCAAGTCGGGCCGCTGTTAGCTAACCCGGAATACTCTGCACACAGGACACGATCAACAGGTTGGGATTTCGGCAAGGTGCAAGTACAGCATGCCCCTGGTTCAGCGTAATTGCGCGCAACTGTGTGAATGAGTACCTAATCGCCGGTTCACGCAAGGAACTCTTGTTGAGGCTGAAAGAAATCAATCTGAGATGGTGAACGAGTGATGGGCAAGGAAAGAACCTACAACCGCCCAGTAATCCTGCTTTCTCCCTGATGTCTGGCTCCAAAGTGGCGTAGACTATTTTTCAGATGCCGGTTAAGCGACAGGTGGACACCAAAGCGCCAAATCGACGCCAAATGCCCTTCCGGCACTGCAAACGGCTTGGTGGAGAATGCGGCATTTTCACACTGGGATCGACACCGGAATGGACGCCAAGCAGGACACCAAGGGGTGGTGGAGAGTGCGCTGGACACCAGAGACGAATGTTCCCTTCTCCCGTGAGGCCAATTTTGGGTCGAATCTGGGTCGAAAAATGCTTGGTGTCCATGGTGTCCCAAAATGCCCGAAAATGCTCCCAAACCGTGGGTGCAAAAAAAATCATAAAAATTGTGGACACCAAGGAAAGCTTTTCACATCAACGAGTTACCGCAAACCGTTGATGGCAAATAAGTTGGGAATTCCGGCGTGCCCGAATCTCCCCCTCTCCGCCATATATTGATTCTATTGACTTTATCTTCCTTGGTGTCCACAATGGTATCCATAAAGTGCTAAATTGGCGCTTTTGGAGTCCCAACCATGACCAAAGTCGTTTCAAGCTACGGTCCTACCCAGCGCGTCAACATCCTCAAAAAGATCAAGGTTGATAGCGCCTGGAATTTCTACCCCGCCGTCGTCGAATCCAATGGAAAATTGAAGGACAAGGTCCGCATTAAGGGCGCGGTCGAAGTCCACCCCGAGGGAACGTACTACCTTGAGTGGCGAGAGGGAAAATCCCGCTCCCGCGAACCTGTGCCCGACAAAGCTGATGTGCTGGATTGGGCGCGGCGCAAGTTTCTGGAACTTCAGGCCGCGAAAGCAGGGGTTCTGATCGCAGAGACTCCGGAGCAGGTCTCGCCTGGCATAACGCTTGCCGATGCCGCAGCGGACTACCTCGAAGACATTAAGCCACCACAGCGGGAAAAGAAGACGTATAGCTCGCCGGGCAGGTCTGAATTGTGGGACGTGCATCAGCCGCCACGGAAACCGTTGTTCAGATGGACCGTATTGCTCGAAGTACTTCCTGCACAAGTTCAGGCACACTTTCGCTACGCGTAATTTGCAGGAAGGCGTCTGTGACATTCGCACGCTTCAGCTCTGGTTGGGCCACAGCGATCTGGCATCAACCATGGTTTATCTCAAGGCCGTGCGAAGCAAGGATGTGCTCCACAAAATCAATTCGAGCCTGCTTGCGGAATATGCTCCGCAAGCTGAGTAGGTTTCTGCCGACGTAGTGTTGACGAAAACCGGCAGCGGGTCAGCTTGCAATCTGCATCCGGTTCACGATTGGCCGTTGCGAAGTTGGCGCTTTTTTGCCGACGGAAGGATGAAGGCGGCTTTCGTACCAGACTGCCAGCTCAGAAGGATCAAAACGCACGGCCGCACAGAAACGAATGGTGGGAATTTGGCCGGCTGCGGCCATACGATAGATCAGAGATTCACTGAGGCCAAGCAAGGCTGCGACCTCGTGGATATTCATGATGGTTTCGCGCTTCTGCAAGGTTTCCAGAATCATGGGGAAGATTCCTCCGTCCATGGCGATATTTGACGGTTCGGAAAAACGGCGCAACCAGCGCCAAAGTTCCGGCCTCATGGTGCTTCTACGGTCCATCGGAAGCCGCCCCTGCGTCCAATGATTTTTGGGAATGCGGGTATTCCTCCCGCGCATAGCTGAAGATTTTTCATTCA